>Ga0066709_100000025_pt1 | contig 43422 bp, 37 predicted proteins | sample GraSoiAngelo_158_FD_79665 | JGI IMG/M metagenome (GOLD analysis project Ga0066709, IMG submission 79665) | Grasslands soil microbial communities from the Angelo Coastal Reserve, California, USA - 14_1009_16_30cm | ecosystem: Environmental > Terrestrial > Soil > Grasslands | place: USA...
GGACGGAGAGTTCAAAGACTGAAAGGGAAATCAGTCGAAGTTACCGGAACTGTCCCTAGTGTTCTGAACCATTTACAAGAAGCAGCTGTTGTGGCAGTTCCGCTGCGAGTAGCCGGCGGCACTAGGCTGAAAATCTATGAGGCCATGGCCGCAGGCAAAGCGGTAGTCTCCACTTCCATCGGTGCGGAAGGCCTGGATGTGCACCATGGGCGGGATGTCATTCTGGCTGATACCGCCGCAGAATTTGCGGATGCAGTCGTCATGCTGGTGAGCGACGAGAGCTTGCGCCAGGGTTATGAGAGGGCGGCGGTCGAGCTCGTGTCTCAGTATGACTGGCCCATCGTTGGAGAGAAATTCAGCCATGCGCTGCAAGCGGCACTCGAAATGACAAGCGAGTCAGCGGGGAAAGAGGTTGTGGGAGGGCGCGGGATCTAATGGCAACGGCAGCACCTGGCGGAATGCTGGAGCTTGCAACGCGCGAGCGCATTCTTTCGGGCGCCTTTTTTTGGTTGAGCGCTTTCTACTTCGTGTATTGTGCCCGCCCTGAGGAATGGATTCCCGGTTTGCACCTTCTTCCACTGGCAAAGATTTCCGGTTTGTTCGCTCTCCTCGGACTCTTAATGAGCCTAGGGCGCTCAAAACGCGGCATCCGCGACTTGCCTAAGGAAGCGATCTATCTGCTGCTCATGATCGGTCTACTGGTGGTGTCCGCTCTGTTTTCGCCAATCTGGAGGGGAGGTGCCTTTTTTCGCACCCTGGACTTCGGTAAAGTTTTAGTCGCTTGGATCCTAACATTTCTGTGTGCAACCGACCTCAAAAGATTGCGCCGTCTGCTCTATATTCAAACCGTCTCTGTGGCCTTCATATCTGTTGTTTCAGTGCTGAAGCGCCGCTCTCACCCTCGGTTGGAAGGGGCCATCGGCGGGATGTATTCGAACCCCAATGATTTGGCCTTCGCCATCGTTCTCTCACTTCCTTTCTGTCTGGCGTTTTTGTTGGGGACTGAGAGCCTGGCGCGCAAGCTCGCCTGGATGGTGGCCATGCTGATGATGGTGGTTGCTCTGGTGTTGACGGCTTCGCGCGGCGGGTTTATCACGTTCGTGGTGGCCGGAACAGTGTCCCTCTGGTATTTTGCTGTCAAAGGAAGACGCCCATATCTGATTGTGGTGGTAGGACTAATTGCCGCATTTCTATTTTCCGCAGCAGGTGGCCAACTCGCAAAGCGTTTTCTCGCTCTTTCGGGAGAAGGCCTGGACACGCGGTTTGAAACCAGCGCCTATGGTTCATTCGAACAGCGCCGGTTTGCAATCAACAAGAGTCTCGAGGGCATTGCGCACCATCCGCTGCTTGGAATCGGGGTACACAATTTCCCGAACTATTCCGGGGTCTGGATCGAGGTACATGTAGCCTATTTACAGATTGCGGTAGAAGGTGGTCTACCCGTCCTGGTTCTCTACTTGCTGTTCTTCTGGCGCGGATTCTCGAATTTAAGAAAGGTCAGACGGATCCGCAAGAACGATCCCGAAATAGGTCTATTAGTCGGGGCGCTTCATAGCTCGTTGATTGGTTTTCTTGTGGGAGCGGCGTTTGCCCCGGAAGCCTATCAATATTTCCCCTATTTCACGATCTGCTACACCGCAGTGTTGCTCGCCATCGTCAAAGAGGAAAAACAAGGCGACTTTGAAACCGAGCGCTCTAATCGCACCGAGCTTCGTGCGCAGTCGATTCATGGAGCGTCAGATCGCGTCTTGCAGGCCTGACCGGCTTGAGAGCTTAGAGTGAAAAACCTGCCCAGAATGGATAAAAGGACTTGTGCCTGTGACACATGAAATGGGAGCAACTTCCCTAGCACGCGATCCAACATTAGGCAAGCGGCTGCGGCGGAGAGCTCACGAGAGCTTCGGCATGAAACTGTCCTACGGGTTCCGCGTTGGCGCTGGCTACGTCTGGGATCGCCTCACGCGGCGCATGCCCGCTAAAGCTGGCCATCTACTCATTGCGCTGGCGGACCATTTCGAGCCGGCTTTCATGCCGCAGAAATCACTCGCTCGCGCCTTCTATGATGAACAGGAGGGCCGGATTGAGTCCTGGTGTCGCGCATACCCGCGCGCAGCCTATGATGGGCGCGACAGCGAGGGGCGCCCGTTTGTGCATACTTATTTTTACCCCGCAGAACAGTATGATCGTGGGTTGGTGGCCCGTTTGGCTGAGCATTGTAAGGCGGGGTGGGGTGAAATTGAGGTTCACCTGCATCACGGTGTGCAAACTCCCGATAACGCAGAAAACACACGTCGCCAGCTCGTCAGCTTTCGGGATACGCTGGCTGAAGAGCATGGCTGCCTCTCTTATCTGGACGGTTTCGGAATGCCGAGATATGCCTTTGTTCACGGAAATTTTGCGCTGGCAAACTCCGCCGGTGGTCGGGGTTGCGGAGTCGATTCCGAAATGCAGATTCTGGCCGACACAGGTTGTTATGCTGACATGACTTTGCCAACAGCGGTGCCACATCCAGCGCAGACCGCAAAGATCAATTCTCTCTATGAATGCAAACTGCCGTTGTGGAGTCGCGCTCCACAACGACGAGGCCGGGATCTAGAGTCTGGCCGAGCTCCTCGGGCTTTCCCGCTGATTATTCAGGGGCCGCTGATGATTGTCTTGTCCCCGCGGTCTTCGCGGCTGTTGAGCATTGAAAATGGCGCTGTCACCGGCCGCAATCCACTCTCGGTGCAGCGTTTAGAAGTATGCAAGAGGGCAGCCATTCATGTGAAGGGACGGCCCGATTGGCGGTTCATCAAATTGCACTGCCACGGTATGGATCCGAGGCAGCAGGAAGCACTCTTGGGAGCACCCTTCACGCGCTTCCTGAGTGATCTCATAGAAAACGCCCGCCAACGAGGCGATACCCTACACTTTGTGACTGCGCGTGAAATGGTCAACATCATGTTTGCGGCATGCGATGGGCGCGATGGCAATCCTGGTCAATATCGCGATTATCGCCTGAAACGTGTCCAGGCGACGTCTTTCGACCCTCGCTACGTCGATGACGCAACCGTACGAGCGAGAGGTTGATCCATGTGCGGAATAGCTGGCATTGTCAGTGCCTCGGCTGAAACCATCGAGCCGGCCCTGATCCACCGCATGTGTCAGACCATCATTCACCGGGGCCCGGATGATGAGGGAACCTTTATCAAGGGCGGCTGCGCGTTCGGTATGCGGCGGCTCAGCATCATCGATCTCGCGGGTGGGCACCAACCTGTTTTCAACGAGGATCGCTCCGCCTGGATCGTCTTCAATGGTGAAATTTTCAATTTTCAGGAGCTTCGGGCGGAGCTCGAGAAGCATGGGCACGAATTTTCAACCCTGACAGATACTGAAGTGATCCTCCACCTCTATGAGGAATTAGGTGCCGATTGTGTTCACAAGTTACGCGGGATGTTTGCCTTTGCGATCTATGATGAAAAGCGTCGCGCCCTGCTCTTGGGTCGGGACCGCCTGGGCATTAAGCCCTTGCATTACGCGTGCGTAGAAGGGCGCCTGCTTTTTGGTTCGGAAATCAAGGCCATCCTTGCGGCCGCGCCCCAGTTGGGTACCTTGGACCACGAGGCACTGCACCAATACATGTACTTCGGCTATGTCCCAGACCCCGCAACCGCGTTTCGGCCAATTCGCAAGTTACCTGCCGGCCACCTTCTTGAGTTCGAAGCGGGCGAAGTTCGGGTCAGGAAGTATTGGGATCTACCGCAATACGGCACGCACAATCCCGCCAGCGAAGAGGAGTGCCTGGAAGAGATGCAACGCAGGCTCTCCGAAGCTGTGCGAATCCGCTTGATCGCTGATGTGCCGCTTGGCGCCTTGCTAAGTGGCGGGACCGATTCCTCGACCGTTGTGGCCTTAATGGCACGCGCGAGTTCCCGCCCAGTTAAAACTTTCTCGATCGGGTTTCGACATGGCGATTTCAATGAGGCGCCTTACGCCCGTCTAGTTGCCCAGAAATTCGCCACGGATCATCATGAGCTGATTGTGGAGCCGGACCTAACCCGGACCATGGAAACCCTCAGCCGTTCTTTGGAAGAGCCCTTTGGCGACTCGTCCATGCTGCCAACCTATTACGTTTCGCGTTTGGCGCGCCAACATGTGACGGTCGTACTGTCCGGGGATGGTGGCGATGAGCTATTTGCGGGATACGATCGCTATCACCTGAGACTCCGTCGACGCTCCTTTGACCTACTGCCCGCTTGGACGGGAGCCTTTTATCGCCGCCATATTCATAACCGAGTGCCGTATGGTATCCCAGGTCGAAATCTTGTGTTCAATGCCCTTTTGCCTCCACAGGAGCGTTATCTGGAAGGTATTTCGCTTCGCGGGTTCCAAAGGGAAATGTCTCTCCTCTCTCCTGAGTTCAGTCTTAGCAGTAACGGGCCATCTGACCCGCTGAGGATTTTCCGAAAGTATCTGGAAGCAGCTCCCGCGGAGGACGTGCTCAGTCGAATTCTTTATCTGGACAGCAAGACCTATCTACCTGGCGACATACTCACCAAGATCGACCGCATGAGCATGGCGAATTCTCTCGAGGCGCGAGTTCCAATCCTTGACCACCCCTTTGTTGAATGGGTGACGGGGCTGACCCCGCGGTGGAAAATGCGGGGAAGCTCGCAAAAATACATTTTCCGGAAGTTGGCGGAGCGACTGGGAGTGCCCCGGGAAGTGCTTGACCGTCCGAAGCAAGGGTTTGCTTTGCCTCTAGTTCATTGGATGCGGCACGAGTTGAAGGACATGGTGCTCACCATACTGCTGGAGCCCCGAACGCTGCAACGTGGATACTTTAACCCACAGGGCATCCGGCGATTGTTGAACGAGCATTTTCAATTGCGCCACGACCACTCCCCGCGCATTTGGCGGTTTCTGATGTTTGAGCTGTGGCACCGAAACTTCCTTGCAACACTGGGGGACACAGGGCCTCTGCCATCAGCAGGCCCTTACGATTGCTTGCGCGAGGAAGTCGGATGACAGCCTGCGAAGAAGAAGCCGCGGCACCACCCCGAGAGCAATTCCCCGCCAACGAGTCGCCTGTAAATGTATTCTTGATGACCGACAGCCTCGAAACTGGGGGCAGTGAACGGCAGTTCTCTGCCTTGGCACGCTCTCTCAATCCCGACGCCTTTTCCGTTCATTTAGGTTGCATCCAAAAACGAGGAGCGTTTCTCGACGGGCTGGGGGATATTCAAGAATTTCCGCTCGGTCACAGTCTTTATGGGTTGCCCTCGGTACGAATGCGCTACAGGTTGAGCCGGCATTTGCGGCTATGCAAGATCGCACTTGCGCACGCCTTTGATTTCTATACAAATCTGACGGTTGTTCCAGCAGCACGCCTGGCCAGAGTGCCGGTGGTAATTGGCAGCCAACGCCAGCTTGGCGATCTACTCACGCGGGCAAAGGCCCGCGCGCAGTTGGAACTATTGCGCTGCTGTGATGCCGTTGTCTGCAACTCGCAGGCGGCTGCCGAACGCCTGATACGGCGAGGTCTTACCGATACTCGCGTAGTCGTGATCCCAAACGGCGTCCCGGCGGAAGTTTTTGTCGAGGCCGCTCCCGCCCTGCCACGGCGGCCCGGGCTATTGCGGGTCGGCATGATCGCCCGCATGAACACCCCGGCAAAGAACCACCGGCTCGTTATCCATTCGGCCGCACGGCTGCGTGCCCGCCTTCCTGGAGTGGAGTTCGTTCTCATAGGGGACGGCCCTTTGCGTCCAGAACTGGAACGGGAAGCCGAGAGTCTGGGTCTACGGGACCGGGTGCGCTTCTTGGGCGAAAGGCGGGACATTCCTGCGATTCTGGCCTCGCTGGACTTATCGGTGCTTCCCTCGACGTCGGAGAGTTTGTCGAATTCAATTCTCGAATCTATGGCAGCAGGGGTGCCAACGGTAGCGAGTGAGGTGGGAGGCAACCCTGAATTGGTGACGGAACAAAGGGGCATTCTGGTTCCCGTAAACGACGAGGAAGCTCTGGCCTCCGCAATGGAGCGTCTCCTCTCCAGTGACGAACTGCGCAAACAATTTGGGAAGAATGCCAAACAATTCGCAGCCGAAAACTTCACCATGGAGCAAATGCGAAAGCGGCATGAGGAGCTCTACAGCGAATTGCTGGACAAGAAAGATTTGCGGCGTAAGCATCGCTACGCGGGCGGCTCACGGTCATTGCCGAATCCCAAATGCCTGCGTGTGGCGTTGGTGGCGGCTTCTTTACGCTATGTCGGAGGCCAATCCGTGCAGGCAGACTTGCTTCTGAGACATTGGAAACAAGACCGCGAGATAGAAGCGAAGCTCATACCCATCGATCCCACATTTCCGCTATTCCTCAGGTGGATTGAGCGCATCCCATTCCTTCGCACAATAGTGCGCCAGCCGATTTACCTGTGGCATGTTTGGCGTGACTTGCGAGAGGCGGACATTGCCCATATTTTTTCTGCCTCATATTGGTCGTTTCTGGTCGCGCCGGCACCCGCGTTGTTGGTTGCGCGTCTACAACGGAAGAGAACCCTTATCCACTATCACAGTGGCGAAGCGCGTGATCACCTGCGCCGGTTCCGGACTGCACAACCTATCCTGAAATGGGCTGATCGTGTGGTCGTCCCTTCCGCATATCTTCGCGATGAATTTCGCCAGTTCGGAATTGAATCGCAGGTGGTACCGAACTTTATTGACCTTAGCCGATTTTCGTTTCGGATACGTAACCCACTCCGCCCGCATCTGGTTTGCACTCGGGGATTCCACCCCTACTACTGTATTGATGTGGTTGTGCGGGCATTTGCCCGAATCCAGCGGGTCTTTCCGGACGCCTGCCTCGACCTGGTGGGGGGAGGACCTCTCGAAGGGCAAATTAGAAAACTCGTACGAACATCGAATCTGCAAAGAGTTACGTTTGTGGGCGTCACCTGCTATCAGGACATTGGCCGGTTTTACAACCAAGCCGATATTTTCATCAACGCCTCGCGTTTGGACAACATGCCAGTTTCCATTCTGGAGGCGTTTGCTTCTGGCACGCCGGTGGTCACCACCGCTGCGGAAGGAATACGTTACCTTGTGGAGCACGAGCGAACCGGCCTTCTCTGTGAAACCGGCGATGATGAAGCTCTGGCGAGGAACGTGCTACGGCTCTTGCAGGATCCGAACTTGGTGGCGCAATTGGTTTGCAGCGGCTATGAACAGGCGAAATGTTACTCTTGGGCCGAGATTCGGCCACAGTGGTTGCAGACTTATCGTTCCCTGCACTGGAATACGCCGAAAACCATAAGCGAACTAAATGTGACATGAAAATTCAACCTCACCACCCAGGCGCCCCGGCATGCGTGTCGTTGAGAATGTCGCGTGCGAGCACGCATCTTCCCATGTATTCTGATGCCCGGCCAGGTAGGTTTACCCGCAAATGGCTCGTGTGGTTGGTCTTGGTAGTGCTTGCATTCATGTTGTGCCTTCTACGCTGGGGTGGATATCTGTTGGTATCAACCGACACGTTGCCGAGCCACACGGATGCTGCTGTTGCTCTACAGGGTTCGATATCCGCTCAGATACTCAGGATTGACGGAGCCGTTCGTTTATTGCAGCAGGGCTTGACGGAGCGAGTTTTGCTTAGCGTCCCACGGCAATCCTATTGGGGTGAGTCCATCCCACCTGTGGCCCGGCGCTATCTGCATACAAAGTACGGGGAAAATGTTGCTGATCGGGTATATTTCTGCGAAGTCGGACCAGAAGTGAATTCGACCGAGCACGAAGCTAAGGCAGTGAGTGCTTGCATCAAACAGCATCGTTGGCGAGCGATTGTGCTGGTGACCTCGAACTATCACACTCGTCGCGCTGGTTTTCTTTGGAGGGAAGCACTAAAAGCTGAAAACCCACAGGTTTCGGTATGGGTGTACGGTGTCCCTGACCCCACTTTTGAACCGGCGGGGTGGTGGCGGGAACGGCTGTACGCCAAGACGTGGGTCTTGGAGGTCGCCAAACTGGTCGAGACTTGCTTGTTCGGATAGTTAACAGCGACTCCCCTCGATCGTGCTAAACGTGTCACGCAGATACGGTTGGTGTCGCTAAATCCTTGGGCATTCCTGCGTCATGCGGTTCCCCTTCCAAGCAGACACGATGCCACATCTCCAGATTCAATAGCCGCCAGATACGGTCGGAATGATCGTAGTGTTTAGCATGATGCTCTTGAAAAATGCGCTTTATCGCCGCTGGATTAAAAAGACCGCGCTCAAGACTGCGCGGCTCCATAAGCATTCGCTCGATTACGTCGCGTTGCGGTCCGGCGAGCCAGCCACTCCAAGGAGTTGGAAAACCCAGCTTCGGCCGGTAAAGAACTGAATGGGCAAGTAAATCTTGGACAGCTTTCTTCAGGATGTGCTTGCCCGTGAGTCCGCGTACTTGGAATTCTGTTGGAATGCTAGCGGCGAACTCCACCAGGGTATGATCGAGAAAGGGCACGCGACTCTCAATGGATGCGGCCATGCTCATGTTGTCCTGCTTCATCAATAACTCAACCAGATAAGTTTTGATATCCGTGTAAAGCAGGCGATGCAGAAGGTCACCGTTCGATTGTCCCCAATAGCCCAAGACATGAGCATAAGCGGCTCCAGGACCGAACTCTGCTGCAACATCTCGGTTCAGCAACTCCGCTTGATCATTTTCACTGAAAGCCGATAAGAAGTTGTCAAAGTAAAGAGAAACCCACGAAGCGCCATCCCGGGCAAGACAGGTATGGGATAGCTTGCGCCGCAGAGCCACGTTAAGGAAGGAGGAGTAACGGATAGACCGGCGCACGGCGTGCCGAAGCACAGCAGGGACGGTACGACGATATACACGATCTACATGAAAATTCTTCAATGTGAAAGCATAACGAGTATAGCCAGCCAAAGTTTCATCGCTGCCTTCCCCAGTCAAGACCACGGTTACGTGCTCGCGCGCCAGGCGGGCCACAAAATACAGTGAGACGCTGGAGGGCCAAACGATTGGTTCATCCTCGTGCCAGATCAGCTTGGGAAGCGCATCGAAGAACTCTCTACGAGTGAGTAATACCTCGCGATGGATTGAGTGCAAGTGCTGAGCGACCGCACGCGCATAGGGTAATTCGCTGTAGGATTCTTCCGCATAGCCGACCGAAAACGTCTCAATCGGGTCGCGACGGAGCTTGGTCATCAGGGCTGCAACGGCGCTCGAGTCCAGGCCGCCACTTAGGAATACACCCAGGGGCACATCGCTCATCAGATGACTGCTGACCGCCTGCTCCAGCATGTCACGATAGGTTTGGATGTAGTAGGCTTCCGACCTCGGCTTATCCTCCGCGCCACCGGAAAGATCCCAGTAGGGCTCAATACGCATCTCTCCGCGTTGATCTAATTCGAGGGTGTGTCCCGGCATGAGCTTGCGGATTCCTGCAAAAAACGTTTCCGGCCCCGAAAGATAGCCGAACGCGAGGTACTCAGGAAGCGCAGCCCGTCGAAACTCCCGACGAATCCCCGGATAGGAAAAGATGACTTTTATTTCTGAACCGAAGAGAAAACGCTCAGGGGTATGGTGGTAATAAAACGGCTTAATACCCAGACGGTCACGGGCGGCAAACAGACGGTTCTGGCGTGCGTCCCAAATGGCGAAAGTGAACATCCCTCGCAGATGCTGAACGCAGTTCCGTCCGTACTCTTCATAAAGATGGAGAATGGATTCGGTATCACTGTTGGTACGGTACTGATGCCCGTGCGCCTGCATCTGCGCGCGCAGGGTGAGGTGGTTGTAGATTTCACCATTGAAGATTATCCACAACGATCCGTCCTCGTTGCTGATGGGCTGATGCCCGGTCGCGAGATCAATAATACTGAGTCGGCGCATGCCTAGTCCGGCACGTCCTTGAACATAGAAACCATCATCATCCGGTCCGCGATGCGCCATCGCAGCGCACATTTTCCGCAACGCCTCTACATCGACCCGGGCGTCACCTGCGAACTGCACGATGCCAGCAATTCCACACACTTGGGTGCCTGTTAGACGAGCAGCGAGACAACGATATGACTAGAATACCGAATCGCGGAACTCAAGTGCGACATTCGCAAAGGAGCGGACTACGCCCTCATCAGATGAAAAGCTCTTCACCTGACCTCCCGAGCTAGTCCACTCGAAGCGTTCAACAGAACAGTGATGGCAAAACACTTGATGAGCATTTATGCTCGCGAAACTTCCCCGGCAAAGAACAAAGTGCGCCATGCGGCTATTCTTAATAGCACAGTACAGAAATCGGGCATCGCTGCTCAAAGAGCCCAAAGTCCAAGCCTGTTGATGGTTGGCAAATACGATGTAATGGGTACTCTCGGCGCCTTCATACCTGTAGGCGCGAACCCGGACTGGGGAAGCTCTTTTCACGCTCGGGCTCAGCTTGCCTGGCCTGTCCGATGGGTGTTTGAGCGGCAAGAGCAGCATCGCACAATCGGCCGGAAGGGCGATGTGGCCGCTCACGCGCAACACTGGCGCAGGTTCTTTTTTCCCATAGCAGGGCGACACGTATCCTGGCAGCAATTCCGAGTTCCACGCAGAGTCTTCCGCGGGCACAAGGGCGAGCCGCATGACTTCATCAGAGTCGGTAGCCAAGGATGCGCCCAGGGGGCCGGTAATAAATCCTAGTTCCGTTCGCACGATGGCGAGATCTGGCGCGAGGTGCCAGAACACCTCTAATTGGTGAGATCCGCGTCCGTCAGCGAAATCGCACACCAGCCAGAATTCACCGTGAAGAAAGAACACAAAACGCCTATGAAGGACTGAGCCCGGTCGACAGGCGTAGCCCGTGTGGCTGCCAGAAAACAACGTGAAAGTAACTCCTGGACACCAGAGATCAGGGCGAACCTCGGGAATAGAACTCCATGAGAAGGGACCTTCGGGGATCGCCTGATCCATCCCATCAACTTTGAGTGTATTATGTGCGCCGGTGCCACGAAAAAAGTTTCGCGCGTTATCGTCGGAGACATAGCCGAAGGTACCGGGATCCACCAGCCATCGCCTTCCATTCAAAGACATGCGGATACTCAGAGCATCAGCATGCCCATGCCCACTGCGCCCAGGTCCCTGTGGCCCACAATCGATCATCATCTGTGCGGAAGCGGATTTGGACGCCATCACGTAGACTCCACCCGCTTCGAAGCACCTAGATTGCAAGTTAGTAAGTGTGGGTGATTTACCCCCCGAACTAGAACAGGCTTGCTCACCGAACAGCCAGACGGCCTCTTCTGTCAAGCTAGCGGCGGAGGTAGGTCGGCCAAAAGCTGCTGCGCCAATGGCTAAGGAATCGGTCATGTGCTCGGCGCGATTACGCCTAGGATTGAACACACGTCCGCCATCGTCATCACCGAAACCTTCAGGTTGTCCGGATTGCGAGAGAATTTCAAGCACGTCCAGCATTCTTCCCAGAATTCGATCGAACTGATCCGGGATTTGCAGCTGGTTACGAATTGCGAGCTGGCGCGAGTGCAAGAAGAAATCAAGGGCATACACATGATAGTAAAGGGATTGTTCGAAATGGAGGCCATCGGGTCGAACCTGACGTTCGGCCTGTTCGATGACTGTGCGCCAGCCGTAATCCCTCCAGTTCGCAGCGGCTGGGAGCTGAGGACAGAGCGTGCCAACGAAAAGCAACGCAACTGCCTCGCCGAGCAAATGCGTGTTCGGAGAGAAATAAGTTGATAAAAATCGTTCAATGTGCCGTGCATTCAGTGCCAGCGCCTGCAAGAGATCTGCATCGAACTTCTCCGGCACTGCGGGACAGCCTGCGACTAAATGGCGCATCCACAGCCACGAAAGGCTGCGGAAAGCCACTTCCAGGCTGCTAGCCCAGTTAATGCCGAGGGGGTACGGATTCGCATGCTGCCAGCAATACCACTGCGCAATCATTTCGCGGACATAGTTTTCCTGCCGGGTGAAACACCAGGCCTTGGCGAGCGTGGTCAGGTGCTGATGCCGATTCAATTCCCAGATGACTTTGTGATCGCCAACTTCGGCGAAGTTGAGAAAATTAATTTTAAACCAGGGTTTAAGTGGGGCGCGTTGGCCGTGTACTGGATCAAGATGCCAATCGATCTTCGGGCCATAATCGAGGTCTGTGTAGCCAAGCAACGAGTAATGGTGATCGCAAATTTTGTCTGCTTCTTGAAGTATCAGTTCAGTCTCCGTTCGCAAATTCTCGTGCAGGAGGCGGGCTCTTGAGGGCAACTCACTAGCCGAGAAAAAAAAGTTGCCAGTTTTCTGAGGCGGAACAGACAGAGGCTTTACAATGGCTAGCAGATTCGTTCGGTATCGCACAACATCGATTCGCTTCCCAACCTCCTGGCCCATACGAGTTCGAACCTCGTTCAAACTCATGCGAAACAACCTTGACCAGTTCGTCTTCACCGAGATCAAATCACCCTATTATGCTGTGACTTGCGAGTTTCCGTGGCTTTACAGAAGATTAGTTTTGTCGGTCAGGTCTCGGCAAAGGTCCGTTCCAGATTCCAGAGGAACTCATCTTCGGTCGATCCCGCATTAATGCGAGTAAGGAGAAGGGGATTTGAATGGGCGCGGATCGGGCCCGGATTGGTTGTTACGGCCGTAGCGTATCCTGCCTCTCGCGTCATGGCGAGCGTTTTCGCGTTCCATTGTGGTCGGAGAGCTGGGTGAGGGTAAGAAAAGTGAACGACGGGTTCGCGCAGATACGACTCCAGCTGGCGTTTGGATTCAAAGATCTCTGCCCTGAGAGCGTCTTCTTGGGATACATGAGCGGTGTTTGGATGGGTCAATGTATGCGATCCCACGATGTGTCCACTTCGTCTGAGCGTTCTAATTTCATCCCAGTTCATCATGAGCCGTGACTCCGGAAGCACTGGCTCAACACCCAATTCTAGCTCTATTGCGTACACTGCTTGTTGCTGATCCTTCTTGGTTAGACGTGAGCAAAGATCATATGCTGCGGATAAGGCGGCATCACGACTGGCAGGCGCGACTAGCTCCCAGTTACGCTGGTGTCCTGAACTGGGCCATTCATTTCGCTTCGTTTTCATGAAGGCGTGACGCACTCGGCAGAACCAGGGAGCGTCTGCTTGGCCGATGAGACCTGTGGTCAGATAAAACGCGGCGGGTATGCCAAGTCGGTTCAGCACGGTAGCCGCTTCTTCCAGGTTATCGAGATAGCCGTCATCAAACGTAATTGCCACAGCCCGCCGCGGCAGTTGCTTTTGCGCGATAAGGAACAGCAGAATGTGATCAAGGGTCACGGGACTGAATCTGCGACCGACCAATTCCATTTGGTGGGCAAAGACTCTTGTGGAATGGGTGATACCAGGCCCAATCCAGTCTGCGCCTAACTTCGGATCAGCACGCACTGAGTGATACATCAGGATTGCAGCACGCGGAACTCGAAATCTTGCGGCAAGCTCCAGGCTGCCGGTCTTCACCAGAGCTCTCTTGACGAAGCTCTTCAGCCCCCGCAAAAGTCCTCCAAAGAGTGGTCACTGCTTTTCAGGTTTTTACGCTACCATGAGTACTGGTATCCATCAAGATGATGAAGCTGCAAGTGACTGAAAAACGACTACTTGGGCTGATAGCAACACTTCGAAAGTTATCCTGAACGGAAATCATGAATGGACGCTGAGAGGAGATTGCGGGCAGAAGTTTACCACAGTATCCAGGATCTGGAGCGTGTGCGTCCCGAGTGGGAGTCCTTACTTGCCCAGTTTCCCTCCAGCACTACGTTTTCTACCTTGACGTGGCTCATTCCATGGTGGCGAGCCTTCGGGGGTGACGATCGGCTACAAGTGATTGGCTTTCGAGATCGCGCGGGATCACTTGCAGGGTTAGCGCCTCTCTCTTTGACAAGCTCTTGCGATCTTTGGTTTCAGCTTCGTTGGCTGCGGTTCATGGGGGATGGCAGCCAGGACTCGGACAACCTGGATTTTCCGGTGCGGCGTGGCTTTGAGGCGCTGCTCAGCCTCTCGTTGCTGGAATGGTTGGAGAAACACCGCCAAGATTGGGATATCTGTCGGCTGTCAAGGCTACCCGCTGCCTCTCTGGTAGGAAATCGGTTGCTTGCAGACATAAGAGCGCTGGGCTGGAGCGTCTTCATCTCCAGGCATCCGTGCAGTGCAATTGAATTACCGGAGAGCTGGGAACTGTACCTGAAGCGGCTCTCCAGTAAGGAGCGAGGCAAGATCGGATTACGGACGCGGCGATTGGAGAAGCGTTACCGAGTCGAGATTCGCAAATGCAGCGAGGCAGGCGAACTCGATGCTGCCCTGGAAGCGCTTTTTGAATTGCACAGAAAACACTGGCAATTGCGCGGCCTGCCTGGAACCCTGCATGTTCCCGCGCGGCGCCAGTTTTACCACGAACTTGCCCTGCAGCTGGCAGGCGCAGCATTGGAACTCTGGACCCTTAAGCTGGAGGGAAGGATCGTGGCTACGCAGTTCGGATTCCGGCACCGAGACGTGGTCTTTTCGCTTCAAGAAGGCTTCGATCCCGAGTTTTCGTCGGATAGCGTCGGATATGTTTTACGCGCTCAAGTGCTGAAACGACTGATTGCCGCTGGGGTTCGCCGCTATGATTTCCTCGGCGGGACAGACGAATCGAAAACCCGGTGGGGAGCAGTAGTGGGCAGTTATTTGAATTTTGATTTCGCCCGCCCCTTTAGCCGCGGCAGTCTCCCTCTGCGGCTGAAATACAAGGGCGCTGAATGCAAGGCTTGGCTGCGGAACCACTTGCCGGAAACAGCTTGGAGCACCCTTAAGGCTTTGCGCCAGGGCTGACTATTGCAGGACTCTATCTTGCAAGCTTCGGAGCCATGCATCTGGGATGGGCAACGAAGTTGGCTGCGAAGTGGTCACCAGTTGGTAACCTACGATTCGCATCACCTGTCCCCATGCGGATTCAATCTGCGCCAGACTGGCCTCCGGCAGTACAGTTTCCCAGGTTCCTGACATCGCCTTGCGAACAAACGGTTTGTCCTGGCGCGTTCTCCTGGTTTCTCGCCAGTCACGCGATTGCTGCATTTCGAGCCGACGCATTCGATCTGCAGAACTCTGTGCGACCGCTTGAGCGACCTGCTCAGGACGGACCTTGAGGCCCAGAAATGCCGCGATCTTACCGGCGATCTCTTGGGTTTCCTTCAGCATGTCTTCGTAACGAAGGAGTAAAAGGTCTTTTCGGCCATGCCGTGTAACCAACCAACTCAGCACATGGTCGCCCCAGCTACCGGTCGTGGGTTCGAACTCCGATTCCATGAAACGTGGCATAAACTCTTCCCAGCTGTAGCCCTCGGGAATCACGTTTCGTTTCAACTGGAACTCGTAGTAAGACACCGCAACATCGCGGGGATCACGTACGATATAGATGACTTTCCTATAGCGCGGGTCAAAACACTCATGGCTCTTGATGACTCGCGGCCTCGGCAACGCACGCAGAACCCGGTCGGAAGTGTTGTAGATTCCAGGGACGCGAGAGTCAACGGTGGCAAATGTGACCGGATGCTCCGGATCGAGCAAGTTGCTGACGATAAAGCGAGCCCAAGTATTTCCCGATCTTGGGAATGATACCAGGAAGGCATCATCTGGATAGACTGTCAATCCACGCGCCGCAAATTTTCGCCCGGTCACTGCCCTGCCATAGTCTCGGAGCGACTTCTGGAAACGCCATAGTTTCGAAGACAACTGATTCGGTTTTGACTTGACCGGCATGCCTTAAGGAAAACCCACCCCACCAGGTTTGTCGAGGATATATTCCTTATACTTTCTCGACAAGTTACTCTCGACTGCGTCAACCCAGCACTGGCCTGCTCTGTAGCCAGCCCAGGAAGCGCTGCTTACGATAAAACATTTTCTGGGCTTCGTCGCGCAGTTTTGCAATTGCCCGCCAACGCGATTTGGAGAGCCACGGGACTGTGTAGATTTCGCATCCGTATTTTTGCTTGTAACTGCTTTCTCCACCCCAGTCATAGATTTCCGCCCCGCGCCTTTGCCAGTAGCGCATGGCATACCAATGGATCGCCTCGTTCGGGCGCAAGATCTGGCTGGAGCTAAAGCTCGCGTTGCCCCAGAACTCTGCAATCTTGTTGAACCCGGGGAAAATTCCTGTGGCAATACACTTACCCTCCGGGTCGCGAGCCCGCAGCAGCAATAGGCGCCCTGTGGGCTCCAAATTCCTTACTAACGAGCGTACGCGGTCTGCTTTATACGGGGGCACTAAGCCCTGTTTGGCAAACACCTCGACCAGTTGTTCATAGTATTCATCAGCAAAAGCGGAATCGTGGGCCTCTTCGACAATGACCCCGCTCTTCGCCGCTTTGCGAATGCAACGGCGGCATGCACTTTCCATGGAATTGAATAATTCTTCTTCAGAGCGTCTCAAATCGCTGCGATAGGTTACGAATGATCCCCGGCTGAAACCAAGGCCGCTACCGTCCTCCAGCGCAAAATGCGGATCGGAAATCTCCATGTGCAGACACTTCAGCGCATTCCATGCGAGTTTTTCAACTGCGGCCAGGGCCTCGACCCGGGAGACTCCTGGCAGCAGATTGAAGCCAATGTAAGGGGTGGTCCAACCGGGGAATGAACTACCGAGAATCTTTATTCCAAAGCGACTGAACGTGAGTCCGGTGAAATACCCAACCACCTCGCCTGCGTCATGCAATTCCGCTACAATCGGAGTCGCATCTTGGGTTTCACTGAGGAATCGCATCCACTCGCAGGTTTGAAAGACGGTTCTGTCTTCGAATTGGTCCAATCGGTTCCAGTCGGTCGTAGAAGGATCAATGAGCTTGCATATCATTATCGGCTTGCAACCTGAATTCTTTCACCGCCGCTCTACTTGTCAATCAGGATCGACGAGTAATCCACCATGATTCGAGTCAGAGGCGTATTCACTTTCGCCCACTGCTTGCTTTCGTAATACAGAGCGTACTCTAGGCGCATAGCCTTCACCGCAAGCGAACAGCCGGGTTTTTCCTTTCCCAATAGTGCATAACCGACTTCCTGCATGTACTCGCCTATCAGTTTCTCGAAACAAGCCAGCTGATGGGAGGGAAACTTAGTTTTCCAGCGCAGCACTGGCATGAAGTTTCCCTGCCGTAGCTCCTCTTCAAACGACGTTAGGAAGGCCTTGAACGAATATCCACCTTGCTCAATTCGCCGGTAATCCAACTCCTGCTTGAGGAAGGGGCTTAGCTTTGCGAGAGTTTCATGCGCGTTGGTGATGAGCTCTTCATAACGCACTTCCACGTATTGCGGTCCCAACCGAGAGCCATACTTTCGGGCTTTACGGACAATCCACTCCCAGTATAAACCAGCGGCTAGAAGGGACCTGCTCTTGTCCCACGGGAGGGGGCGGGTCCAGCCGCGCGCATCAAGCGATAGAGCCACATTACGGGGATCGCGCAGAATATGGATAAATCTCGCCTCCGGCAAATCCCGATGAATGCGTAGCATATGTGGGATATTGGTGGGCGTCGAATCAATCCAGGACTCTGTTCTCTGCTTGCGCGCTACTTCATCCATTACGATGCGCAGAAAATCACTTGCGCCGTGACATTCGGCCACTACCTTCGCCTCGATTTCGTTGGCCTGTAAACCTGAGGCCCGGAAAGCCTTGCTCAGGAGCCAAGCTTGCATCATTTTCTTTGCGTTCTTGGCAACGCTTAAGTCTCCATAGATGGGTTCCAGCACGTCGAATACATTCATCTGCGTGTGGAATTCGGCGAAACTGCCTGAAGAGAGCAGGAGATTATACAGAAAGCTGGTGCCGGAGCGCGGACATCCCACGATGAACACGGGCGGCTTCATACCAACGACTGGCAGACTCCTCCATAGCTTGCAGGCGTCTGGGGGTGGCGGGAGCGGTCTAAGTTCACCAGATCCACGATGATTTGGTGTGGAGCCGAATAGGTTGAAGTCAGATTGTAGGTTGTTTCGATGATCACGATTTTGCCGCTTCTAACCGCGTGCTCGAGACGCATGGAAAGCAGCGATCCGATGTGAGGGAATTGCTTCCTCAATGTATCACCCGACTTACTGTGCCTTGAAACACTATATGCTTCAGAACCTCGGCTCCAGTGTACCCAGACGCAAAATCTCAGAGCACTGACTCAGAGCCTGGTCTCGAGTCTCAGACCTCTAAAATGTTAGTCACGCTAAGATTAACATGGTGAAAGGCAGCGGTGACTTGCCGTCGCAGCGCGAATGGAAATTCGGTTGATAGACGGGAGCGCCGTACATGTGCCTTCGATGGACGCGAGAAGTTGCGACACAGAAGCTTAGGTTGCGCCAGGTCGGGTCACGGTATTTATCGCTTATTTCAATTCCACTACGAACACATCTGCGCGGTATCCATGGCCATTCATGCTGCCCACTGTACAAGGTCCAGAGCTGCCATTTTCACAACCCAGCGTGTTCATCCAGTCGGAAGTAAAGATGCTGAAGCGGCCGGTCTGCGAAATTTGGCCGATGGCCCACTTGGCGTTGAACCGCTGGTTGCGGCCTGAGGTGAATGTGTGGTGCTCCCGGCGCACGCCGGATCCATCAAAGGGAAAAATCAGCCCTTCGTCATACCAGGCTGCAGGAAAAGGGAAGATAGGGGCTCCCGCCTCTGTAATCGAAGCGGAGATCGAATAATACGGCACCGTGTCCGTTCCCTTATTGTTATTCCAAGACATATGTTGGTCGAAGGGCACGGCTACTTGCGACATGTCGATCAGTGGCGTAATCAATGAGATTTTCGTCACTTGCGTATACGGCCGAATATGGCTCGCCCCCAGCACCGGATCACCATCATTGTTGATCCAGTGTGTAAAGCCATCTACCCAGTGTCCAGTACAGAGGCCGCCAACCGGGCATATCTGGATGCTGGTTGTTCCGGCCCGCCAGAAGTAGGGCCGGGGCGGACAGGAGATGATGGACGTGCATTTGTTATGGGAGAGAAGAAGCTGAGAATTATTTCGTGATCCGCTGATGTTGTGCAGCGTGAAACGATAGGGAACGTTAATGATTCCCACCTGTCCCCAATTGCCGGTCACTTTCCCGGTTGCTGTATTCAGCAGCGAGCAGCCGCTGCCGACTTTATAGACTGCCACATAGATTCCAGTCTCCTGGCCTCCGGAATTCGAAAACGCAATCGAGAAGGTCTGATCCGCTGCCCCCACGTTCATGGCCGAGTGCCAAGTAGACGTGAAGCCGGTCGGCAGGCAATTCTTTGCTGCGGCAAAGTCGAAGACAACTTGCGCCACCGGAGCCTTGCTCCGGTCTGTCAAGTCGAATTTCAACAACCGGGTGTTCCGGACGCCATAAATCCAGTTGGGGTTCATTCGACTCCACTGTAATCCAGTGAAGGGAAATGACAATCCTCCCCGTGCCGGATAGAGGTTTGAGAACGGACGTGAAACGGTTAAATGTTCCGGGTCCCAGCCCAGCACATAGGTGGTGCCCACGGTCGAAGTCACCTCGAACATGGTGTCGTTGGTGTTCCAGACGTTGGCGTACGCGCTGCCCCCTCCGGCGGTGACGAACGACGTGAAGCAATAGGAATGCTGCGCGGCACAGATCTTCAGATGAGGATCCGTATCCACATCGGTAACTCGGATGATTTCGGTTCCAAAGTCTGGATCCGTGATGATCGTGCCTTCACCCCTTACGCCCCCAACATTCGGCACGGGCTCGGGTAATTTGGCCACCCGCAGATCTCTGCGGGCACACGGATAGGTTGGCGGACCGCAACTGGTTTGTGTCAATGTGGCGGTATCGATAGGAATCATCGCAAATAGATTCCCCAACCGCTGAAAGGCGGGCGCGAGCTTTAGCGACGAACCCGCCGCCCCATTGGCGGATGTGATCAAGGCGACGATCATCGCCGCCGTTAGAACGAGAAGCACGCGACTGCACATACGGCGCAGGAGAGTGAACATGAAAACCCTTGAAGGATGAAATTTACGAATAGAGATCGGTGCTCGCTGCCGGAAATTTAGTGCAGAAAGAAGTTACACACTAGATCTCAAGGGAACTAAAACCTTCAGCACGCGGAGGTATTAGGAGTTTCGGCGATGGGGAATCTGTCGGAAAGGTCGGTAAGAAATGGGTATGCAGGTTGCCGCGTACTCATGCCGACCTTGCCTGGCGTATTACTCCAAGGAAGGCAAAAACGCGGCTGCGGTGCAGCAGCAGTACGGTAGAAGCATAAATGATCATGCCGACGGCGATCTCAAGAAACAAACGTGTCAGAATTGGCAGTCTTCCTACGCTCACCCATTTTAGAAGTCCCACCCCCACAGCCATGGCCACAACGCCGTCTCCAGCGGGACGCAAGGCAGCAAGGTATTCTCCGATATTCATTTCAATGGTGCGAAACGTCTTCCAATAGAGCGGCAAGGCTACCGTTGGGTAAGCAATTACCCAAGCCCAGGCGATTCCAGTAAGGCCCCAGTGGCTTCCTATCACGAACGCTATGGGAAGGCTTAGAAGACCACGAAGGTCATTCCACATGACAAAGCGGGCGTTACCCACAGCGGTTAGTACCTTTGGCAGGAGTGCCACGATCGATCGGAATGTCGTGTACATGGCAAGAATCTCTAAAGGTGCCACGACCGGATACCACTTCTGCCCCATGACCAAAGGAATTAGGTCCCTTGCCACTAGGGCGAGTCCAATTGTCGCTGGAAAGGTCGCGAGTGCCAGCGCTTCGGTCAACGTGCGTACATAACGCCGCAGGGCGGCAGGATCCTTCTGCACCGTTGCCAGATAGCTGGGAAGGACCGTGGTTACTAAAGTGGTCAATTTTTCGAGCGGCACATTGGCCAGATTCCAAGCTAGACCGTAATATCCCAGAGCCGCCTTGCCCAGCACTCGACCAGCCGTGACATTATCAAGCCTCTCATAGGCAGACCAAGCAACGACCGAAACCAAAACATGCCAGCCAAATAACAAAGGACGCCGCAGTGCAGCCAAATGTGGTATGGCGAAGCGGTGCGGTCGGAAGCACACAACCAAAACTGAGCGTACGGTATAGCCCAGCAGGTTGCCCAACACGAGAGCCCAATAGCCCATTCCAAAGTAGGCCATCGATAGCGTGGCCGTGGCAGAGACCACGGCGAGGATGGCCTCAAACCACGCCGTTAATCCAAAGCGCATTTCCTTGCAGAGCAATGCTTCGGAGACCACTTTGAAGCCGAGAGGAATGAGAGCAGTGCAGCTCACAATCACTACGGGAGCCAGCACCTCGGTTTTGAAGAATGCGGCGAGCGGTTTTGCGAGAAGGGTGCCTAATCCGCAGGCGGCAAACCCCAGGAGTACGCCAACCGAGTTCAGCTGTGCGATCTGATCGTCGGTGAGATCACGTAAGGTGATGATGCTTTGACCGATGCCGAATTCCCCAAGAACTCGTAGGTATGGCCAAAGAATGATCGCCATCGCCGCAATGCCAAAGTCCGCGGGCGTCAAAAGCCGGACAGTGATGAGAAATGAAGCCCAACTGAAGAGTTGACTGGTCCAGTTGGCTACCGCCCTCCAAGCCAGGCTGTGGGCCAGGGAGCGATCCATTTTCCGTGCCAACGGAACCGCACTTGAGATTACAGGTGAGATTTCGGTCTCGGGGCCTGCAGCGACCGCCTTAAAATCCGAGCCCGCTCCTTTCACCGCAGCTCCACAATAAAGACGTCGGTACGGTATTGCTTGCCCTTAGGTCCGAGCCCCAACTGATCTTGCCAATCCGAAGTGAACATGAAGAATCGTCCGTCCTGCGACACGTTGCCTCGGGGGGTCGACCAGAAGCCATTCCTGGCCGTACTGTAGGTATGCGCAAAGCGCCACACCGTCGAGCCCTTGCCATCCGTCTCCACGCAATCGATTTCATTCTCCCAAGGCCCATTTACCAGAAGAGGCGTACCTGGAGAATTGGGATTCCCCGGACGGTAAGTTGAGAAGCAGGCAGGAGTGTCATCCTGCGAGTTGGCATAGTTCCATGAAACGTGGTAGTCATACCATCCGATCAGAGGTGGCATTGGTCCGAGGAGCGGTTTTATAGCGCTGAGATTATTCAGTGGGCGAACCACAAATTCCAGGGGATGAACACGGTTGGGAGAGTTTAGCAAGTGCGAATAACCCATGGCATGGTGACCGAGGCAGTGATCTGCTTTATTGGCGCAGAGGGTCACGTTCATCGTGTCGAGCTGCCAGAAGGTCGGCCCTTTTCCGCCGCCCGAGATCTCCACGAATTCTCCTGATTTAGAAATGTGCGCGTCGTGGATTGTGAAACGGCGGGAATCTGTAATCCTTCCCTTCGGGCCCCACTGTCCCCCGATCTCGCCCGTCTGCGTGTTGTACCAGCGACAACCAAGACGGCGATCGTAAACGTAAAGTAGGTAATTCCGGTCCTGCTGAGGCCCGAAGACGCTGATCATGCGGCTGTCGTCAGCACTCACAGAGATGCCGGCACTCCAGTCCGAAGGTTGAAGTGCAAAACAACTCGATGGGTTGTGTACGGTGGTGAGCCTTTCGCTGGCAGTGTCATACTCCTGAAAAACCGGGTTCCGGGCTGACACTGCATAGAGCAGATTCCGCTGCCTGTAACTGAATTGCGCAGTTCCCCGCCAGGGCACCTTCAGCTGGCCGGTTTTGCGGATCGTCATGCTAATCGGATTGAAGTCGTAGAGCCAAATGCCTCCGCTCCGCTCACCGATGATAAATCTTGTACTATCTGTGTTCCAGGTGTTCTGCTCAGCCGAGGCGGACGCGTTGAAGGAGGCTCCGCTGTGCCGCGCATCGGTCGCGCCATCGGTCACACGAGCGATGCGCGAACCGAATGTGGGATCGGTGATGATGGATCCCGCCGGTCCGAGGGCGGGGGGGGCTGCCGGGTAAGGCTCAACCCGCCGATCTGTCCGGGCACAATAGGAGGGAGGGCCACATGTTTTCACCGATGATTGGGCCGCGCCGTTGATTGGCCTGACGAGCAGAACCACGCACAGGAGTAGTGCCGGACGATCCAACCTCGGCCAAGGACTCAGACGGGAGCATCTATAGGTTTGGCAACGGTAGCGTGAAGCAACATGGCTCCGATTGGGTCCGCCAGAACTGCCAGCGACGTCCAACGCAATGATTTGCTTCTCCGCCGGTGTCATGCTATGTGGCAGGCAACTGATCCGACGGGAAACCCTCGACAGAAACAGTATCAAACTCCTGGTACGAATCGGTTAACAACTTCGGGTCACATTGGCGACTGTCTTGGCTAAATGTGCATGGTCGTTGGCAGCGGGAGCTCTGCACAACTGGATAGGCTTGTACACATGGGTGGCTCAGTATACCATCAACTTAAAGTAGGCGCGCGCAGGAAAAGGACGACCGTGGCCGCTTGCTGCCGTACCAAATCGACCTCTCGATACCACCCCTCGTGCTTCGGAACTCCCGGAGCGGCGCCTCGTGGAAGGTGCCCCTGTCAGGGAGGAACAAGTCGTGGCGGCGCAGGCTAGACGAGAAACCGACCTTGAGGGGGCGGACTAATGCGACCATTCGAGCTCTCGCAAGGAGGGTCTTGCCCAATCGCATCATCGACGAAATGATCAGGTATCGCAGGTTCCGTAAAGGTGAGCGTTCAACCTACGTGAGGCTCAGAGTGTTAGACGGCCTAGGTGTGTGGAATGGCCGGAACGGACGAATTCTGCGCAGGGCTCATTCACTGCTTTTCGTTTGCTTTGGGAACATCATCCGGAGTCCGATGTGCGAAGCGCTTATGAAGCGAGCGGTTGCAGGTCACCCTCACGCCCATGTCACAGTAACCTCGGCCGGCTTGCATGCTACTGCCGGTAAAGCTGCCCATCCTTGGGCCATCACCGCGGCGCAAGAACTTGGCCTCTCCCTGAAAGAGCACGGCGCCCGCGAGCTTACTTCAGAGATGATGGACCAGGCAGATGCCGTTTTCGCAATGGATTATCAAAATCGGGTTGAGTTGCTTTCCCGTTACCCACAAGCAAAAAGCAAAATCCTGATGTTAGGTGGCTATGGCGGAAATGAGTGTTCCTCTCTAGAAATACGCGATCCTTATGATGGAGACCAGCAGGAAGTTCGGCGTTGTTATCAACTTCTCCAGGTGTGCGTCACGAAAATTGCTTGCACAATGTTGCAGTTATCGCAGCATGACGCCACTCCATACCAGGTGAAGACGACCGCGGACGCCGGAGCAGAACGCGACTGCTGCTAATATGGGAAATGCTTCCGCAAATTGGAACCATTGCGCCAAGACGCTCGAATGGATTGGCTACACCCCTAGAATATGATTGTCTCACCATTCGTGGGGCCGGAACCGCACCGGCAGCAGAGACTGCTCCAGGCGCGCTCGTCCAGCTCTGGTGTTTGAATCCTTCGTCCTGCGCCGGATTGAGAGAGTGACGATTAGTCCAACCAATTCAGGTGCGACGACAGAGCATCCTGCTAACGCGCCTTCTCCCCCCGCTTTCGTGGTCACCTCCCAGACTGGTGGTGTGGAGGTCATCGATCGAATCGCAGAGGCGTGGCGGGCTCTCTGCTCGGAATCATCAAACGATGAACCTTTTTATCACCCGGAGTGGATCGCCGCACACATCCGCGCCTTTTTCCCTGGGGCAACGGTGGTTGTCATTACTGCCAGCTTAAATAGAAAGCTGCGCATGGTGCTTCCTTTACTCAAGGATAATGCGCTCATTTGCGGAGTGCCGCTTCGACGGCTTCGCTCTCCCGTCAACAGTCACTCGGGCCGATTTGACCTTGTCCGGCCGGGGGGTGAGGAAGGGAATGCTGCTGTTGCGGCGGTCTGTGGCTACCTGGCAGCGCTGCCGGGTTGTGACTTGCTGCAGTTCGACGAAGTCCCGGAATCGGGGGTTCTGGAAACGCTGATAGAGTTGGCGCGGACGAGCGGTCTGAATACGGCAAAAGTGCCCATGCGACCCAATCCATATGTTTCGCTGCCATCGACGCCTGACTTGTTGAAACAGTTGCCGCGCAATGCCCGGTTGCGAACCAAACTAAGGCAAGTGCGGCGGGAACTTGCCGAAAAGGGTACCCTGCACCTTCGCCGGATAGAAACTGCGGATCAAAAAGCCTTGCAGCGCTTCTACGAGTTGGAGGCAAAGGGTTGGAAGGGACGTGAGCGAAGTGCCATCGCCTGCAATACGAAAACCCGTCAATTCTACGATGAAGTGGCTGACACAGCTGCCCGCTACGGTTATTTGTCGCTGTACATGCTCGAATTCAACAACGAACTGTTGGCAGCCCACTTTGGACTATCGCACCGGGGGCATTACTACTCGCCGAAAGTCGCGCACGATGAACAGCGGCGCGACTGGGCGCCCGGGCATTTATTAGTCAGCGAGATTCTGCAGGATTGCTGCGGGCGGGGCATCGAAGGATATGACATCCTTGGCCCGAATGATGACTGGAAAATGAAATGGACCGCCGAGACGCGGCGGAAAAACACCTATTTCATTTTTCGGAAGGGACTCCGAAGCAAGCTCGCTTATAGCATCCGATTCAAGCTGAGGCCCCTTGCCATAAGTTGGGTACGCAGCCGGCGACGGCCTCAATGAAGCCTCCCGTCCTGATCCTGGGTGCGGTGCCGCGCATCGCAATTCCCATCGCGCGCTCACTGCACGATTACGGGATTCCGGTGGATGTCGCCACCTTTTCTCCCGTAGAAAAATCCCTATGCTCACACGCGATTCGCAATTTTTACCGTTTGCCCGATCCAGACCCCGCTCCCTCGGTGTTTGCCGATGCGGTTTGCCAACTCATCCGCATGCACGAACACGACACCTTGATTCCCTGCAACGATGTGGCTTTAACCGCAATTGTCGAACATTATGAGCGGTTCCGTGACCTGCTGCACGTTTGCTGTCCCCCACCGGATACCTTGCGCTACATTCTGAACAAGAACCTGACCTTGCAGGTAGCAGAGAAGTGCGGAATCCGCGTCCCCAGGAGTGTCCTGGTATCCAGTTCGGCCAAGGTTCCGGAGTTCGCCAGCGCCTTCGGTTATCCCGTCATTCTTAAGCCGAATGAAAAGAGGCGGAGTGAGGATTTTAAGGTTTGCCTCATAAGAAGCGCGGACCATCTAGAGACTGTCTTCCCACAACCTCGTATTTTTTCTTCCCCGATGTTGTTGCAAGAGTTCTGCCATGGGGATGGGGTTGGCGTCGAGGTGCTCAGGCATAATCGAACACTGATAGCCGCATTTCAACATCGCCGGCGGAAGGAACTACCGCATACCGGCGGTGTAGCCGTATTGGCTACCTCGGAGAGTACGGATCCTGGCCTGGTTCACTCCACCTCGTGCCTGTTGGATGCACTGCACTGCGACGGGCTAGCCATGGTGGAATTCAAAGTGAACCCCAGGGACGGCACGTCGGTTCTCATGGAAGTCAACGGCCGCTATTGGGGCAGCATTTCCCTTCCAATTCTTGCGGGGTTCAATTTCCCCCTTTTTCACTGGAAGGTGTTGCATGATGAACCGCCGGAGGTGCCAACCGTTTACCGTACGGGATTACAGTGGCGTTGGAGCGCAGGCTACCTGCGCCGATTCCACGACTTGATGCTGGGCGCATTGCGGGCAGGTTCCTCCCGGGACGTCCTCTTACATGATCTCCACTATTTGCGTGCGGATTTCGCCGACTCTCGCGATCCGCTCTGGACCAGGTCTGATCCTATGCCGGCAATGCTCGAAGTAATAGGCATGTTCCAAAATTTGATACGATCCGACTTCAGTACAGGATATCGGCGTCTTTCTCGTCGGCCAGCTGCTGTCCTGAAACGTGCCAAACACTTCAAGACACCCATAGGCAACTCGTGAGTTATACATGGATATCAGCGTAATTGTGCCGACATATAACAGAGCGGCAAGCCTGAGAGTTACCCTTCAAGGCTTACTTTCTCAGGTGTTACCAGCCGATCTAAGCTGGGAATTGCTGGTTGTTAACAACAATTCTGATGATGAGACCTGTGAGGTTACAAGGATGTTTGCAGCAACTGCCAGTGTTCCTGTCCGGTATGTGTTTGAGCAGCGCCAAGGAAGGTCCTCCGCTCTGAATGCCGGCATTGCTGCAGCAAATGGCGAAATCATTGCCTTGACGGACGATGACGTGCTGTTGCACCCGGGCTGGTTGGGGAGTGTCAAACGTACTTTTGCCGAGTTCGATTGCAGTGCAGTAGCGGGGAGGGTTGTGCCAGTCTGGAATCATTCCAAACCGGACTGGCTTGAGATGGGAGAGCAACAGGCGGTGGTCAATTTTGAACTGGGAGATGACTGCAAACAAATCCAATGTCCTCCGCTGGGTGCAAATGCAGCTTTTCGAAGAAATGTTTTCGCAAAATATGGCCTGTTTCGGCTTGACTTGGGGGTAAGCGGCAGCGATCACGGAATAACGTGCGAGGACACGGAGTTTGGCTTCAGGCTGGTCCAGGGAGGGGAAAAGATCATGTACTGCCCGAGTGCGATTGTTTATCATCCAGTGGATCCGCGTCGTACCACGAAGGATTACTTTCTCAAATGGTATTACAACGACGGCAGGTCGATCGTACGAGCCGCAGGCGTTTCAAACGACGTCATTTGTTATTTCGGGATTCCGCGCTGGATGTTGCGCGGTGTGTTCACTCATTTTGCAAAATGGTGTCTAAGCCTTAATCGGAAACGTCGTTTTCATCACAAGCTCCGGACCTATAGAAACATAGGTAACATTGTAGAGGCCTATCGGCTTTCACACATGAGAGCACCTGCCACAAGCTGTCCGGAACTGCGGAACCGTTGATCTCCCCGGAGGACAGTTCTACATGGCCAAGCTTTATATCCTCGGAGGAAGGCAGCGGCGCCCCGGATTGCGAGAGACAAAACAGGAGTGGCATTGGTATGAGGCAGCCCTGATTCTCGAAGTAGATACTCTCTCGGGCATCGTACGAACTTGCGTCGAGTACGAGACCCCGAGAGAAGCACGAGCCAGTGACAAATCCTCCATAAATTTCCATTGCGGAGCCCGGCTTGGCAACCGACTTTACACCTGTACCACAACCGAGGTGCTCATCTTCAAACTGCCGCAGTTTGAGCGAATCGGATATATTTCCCTCCCATGTTTCAATGACTTGCACCATGTAACCCCAGTATCAGATGGAAACTTGCTGGTGGTCAGCACCGGACTGGACGCACTGTTCAAGCTCACTCCGCAGGGAAGAATTTTGGCGGAATGGAGTGCGCTGGGCGAAGATCCCTGGGCCCGTTTCTCGCGAGCTGTCGATTACCGCCGGGTAGAGACCACGAAACCGCACCTGTCGCACCCTAATTTTGCCTTTGAGTTGGACGGAGAATTTTGGGTGACCCGTTTCAATCAGCGCGATGCGATTTCCCTAAATGGCTGCGGCAAAAGAATTGATATCGCTCTAGAAAAACCCCACGATGGCCTCGTCTGCGGTGATCGCATCTACTTCACGGTGGTGGATGGAAAGATCGTCGTCGCAAATCGGAAGAGCCTACGAGTCGAGCAAGTCATAGATCTACGACAGATTCAAGCGTCCGATCAGCAGATCTTACCTGCCTGGTGCCGTGGCTTATTGCCTGTGGACGATCGAAGATTATGGGTGGGGTTCACGCGGATTCGGAAGACACAATTTCAAGAGAACGTCCGCTGGGTCAAGTCGGTTTTGCATGAAGGCACGCTTGCCAAACCTACTCATATTGCTCTGTATGACATTGTGGCGAGGCAGTGCTTGAAAGAAATTGACCTGGAACCACATGGCCTGAATGCGGTTTTCGGTATTTTCCCAGCCCCGTGATGGACAACAGAACTGATCCGTTGTAATCCAGATTCACTGCATCCCCATTCACGTCACCACCATTAAGGAACCAGTTCCCAGCCCTCCGGAGTCGTAGAGAACCCCGGCTGGAAGGTTCCATCACCATTTCCCAAGAGCGACTCCCAAGGTCGAGTCAGCCGCCACACCGGTACCGCATTGGAGTTCGCCACGGACGCACTCGTTTCCTACCATCACGTCGAGCTTGCCATCGCCATTGACGTCCGCGACAGCTACTGGACCGGCGTACAACCACCCGAGGCGTACGTCACGGCGCCCTGGAAGTTCCATCGCCATTGCCCAAAAGAACGCCCACTTTGTCCCAGATGTTAACCACCACGACGTCGGCCTTGCCGTCCGCATTGATGTCCGCGGCTGCCATCGCAACCGCTCCGAGCCCGCCTGAGCCATACGCCACAGGTGGCAGGAAAAGAAGAGGCGTGGTTGAGGCCACGGCGCCAGGCGCGTCGAGTGCAAAGAAAACAATGAACGACGCGATCAGCAGCGTAAGGACGCATCTTTTGCCAGCTAAGTTGCGAACCATCGAGACCCCTTACCACGGTTAGCCGCCCCTGTTCGGATGGTCGGTTATTAGAAAAAGTCCTCTCGCCAGAAAAGTCAACGATAAACTGGGACAGAAGCGTGAAAAAATCATCCAAGTGTGCTGACCGGGGAGACGGATGCCCCGAGTTGCAATTTCAGCACCCACAGCCCGTTTATGGGATGACTTGTACTCAGGCAGCAGTGGTGCCATCGCCAGCGCAACGCGCCGGATAGAGACCTCTTGATAGTTATCCCCCAATTGATGAAGTACATGTCGGCGTCCGCTACGCTGTGGGCTCGCTTCAGCGTGAACTTGTCACTGTGGGTCGTTCATTCCATGGTCGGCAGCTCTGGGCTGGGGTCGGCGGTTGCGTGTGCCAGAGGTGCTGGAGGTTGCACTTCCGTTCGGCGACGGGTATGAGCGCTGTATCGCATTGCGAGAAAGGGTTTTTCAATGAAATAGTACGAGCTCAGGGCGAGTAGGAATACGCATAGTATGTTTAGCGGGAAATAAGTCCAAAAATGACTCCCCTGCGGGTCCAGAAACAGCTGTTGCCACAGATAGAGCGAGTAACTGAGGGTGCCAACAAATGCGATCGGCTTCCAATTGAGGAACAATGCCACGGGATCCAGCTTCGGGAACCGCGTCCATCGATCGATGCACAATGCCATGGATAGGTTGAATAATGGGATTGCAATCAGCCACTTTACTTGCGGATGCACACTGATTCTGCTTGCCAGAATGACCAGCATCGGAGCGAACCAGAACTGCCACGAACTGAGGAAAGTGCGATATCGCTCCTGGTTCCACAACCATTGGCGTAAGCCCGCCAGCAGGCATCCAGTTGCGATGCAATCGGCAATCGTGTGGAACTCGGTGGTAATTCCAAGGCGATGCGAGGGGATCAGATGAAATTGCGCGATCCGAATCGGAGGCACCAGGACCAGAACCGCTCCTGCGACCCAGAAGGCGCCGCGTGGCCCCAGCAGTACTAAGAGAAGCGGCCACAGAGCATAAAACTGCTCTTCGACTGCAAGGGACCACAGGTGGCCGACATGCCAAGACCGACCCGCAACATAGTTGATGGTGTAGGTACAAGCATACAGCAGATCTTTTTTCGGAACCGCAAGCAGTCCGCATACGGCGAGGAGGGATATGACCAACCAGTAGGTGTAGAATGCAGGGAAGATGCGAAGTATGCGGCGACGATAGAAGCCAAGCAGAGAGATTCTTCCGGAAGAATCGAGTTCCCTCAGCAGCAGGTTGGTAATGAGAAAGCCTGAGATGATAAAGAAGACTCTGACGCCCGACTCGGCAAGTCCGAACCCGCGATGAATCAGCGGAAAGCCTCGTGTGCTGATCAGGTGCCCATATAGCACCATTAAAATCGAAATGGCTCGCAAGCCGTCCAGAGAAGGAATACGCTGCAAGTTACGTCACCTTACTTTCCAGCCGAATGGAACTTTCCCTCATTTATAGTGTCGACATCATAGGTTCGACGATTTCACCGAAGAGGGTTGAGCGTTTTCCTCGCTAAACGAGCCACTCATTTCAGTATCCCGGACGAACGGCGTTGCCCAATTCTAAAGCCGCCAGATTCGTCAGTTTCCCCAATGGCGTGTTGACCTTCAGCCACAGCTTGGTATCCAGGAATTTCGGATATACATAGCGCGGCCACCGTGTCCACAGGTTCGTTCTCCTCTCCTCCTCGGAAGTTGTCAAGTCGTACCCGTATTCCTTCAGACTGCCACCAATTACCGCTTCCAACATGGCCACTTCGTTCCTGGACAGCCTTTCTCGCCAGCGATTGACAGGATTTCTGTGGGCTGCTTCGGCATCTCCGACGAACGAAGAATTAGTCTGCTGTAGTCTGCCAAGCGCGGTCGCGTAAATCGTGTCATAATCCAAATCGTGATCGAGAAATTCGCCGAGTCCTCTTAGGGTGGCGCGCGGCTCAGTGACCAGGTTCTCGTAACTCACTTCACAGTAATCCGCTGGAATGCGACGACCGTGAGAACGTGCCTTTCGCACCATCCACTCCCAGTACAAGGCCGTTCCCAATAGACCCCCTGATCTTCGAAACCAAGGGAAAGGTCGGAAGCCGCCCATCTTTCTCAACGACAACGCAATGTCCCGACCATCCCTGACAATTTGGACAAACAAGGCTTGGGGAATTTCAGCCTTGATAGCGGGCAAATTGAGCGCAGTGTCTGGGTCGTAGACTGCCCAGCGCAGTACGTTCTGCTCGCGAGCTATTTCATCCATGACGATGCGGATAAAGTCGCCGCCGGTTCTGCATTCCTGAAGGACTTTCGTACTCAGACGCTCCGCCGCGAGGCCAGATCGGCGGAATCCTTTACTGCGCAGCCAAGTCTCCAGGATTTTTTTTCGATTGCTGAGTTTGTCCGGACTACCAAACCGAGGGATTAGGGTTTTGTGAATCGGGAGATATCCCCGATACACGGCAAAGCCTCCGGCTGAAAGCAGCATGTCATACAAGAGGTTCGTGCCCGATCTATGGCAACCCATCACAAACACCGGGCTTCGTTTTCTCTCCATTTCTCGATCGTGAGCCAGCCGTACGCGGCGAACATGTCACAACCCAGTGCACCACATGCCTTCGCGCGCTTGTGCTCGCATTGAAGAACAGTCTAACATTGCGGTTGAGGAAGGTCGCAGCGTTGCCCCCGCACAACCGCGAATAGATCTGGTTTTGGGGTTCCCTGTCGCATCGTGGAGTTGTACTTCCGCGACGCTCAGACAGCGCAAATAAGATCAGAGGTGAAGTGTGTTACCGGCAGAAACCAGGTTGGCTTCGGAGTTGCGAGCCATTCTCCGTTGCATCGCTTGCCGGAGTGGCCTTCGGGAGGAACAGGAGGGCTACACTTGTCTGAACTGCGGACGCGGCTATCCCTTAGTTCGGAACTCGATTCGATTTGTAGATGCCTGCAACTACGCCCAAAGCTTTGGGTTTCAGTGGGAACGATATTCTCGCACCCAATTGGATACTGCCCAGCGCCACGTATCGGAAGGGAACTTTCGCAGGAGGACGGGTTTTTCTCCTGAGGAGCTTAGGGGAAAACTCGTGCTGGATGTCGGATGTGGAATGGGGCGATATGCCGAGGTGGCAACCCGCTGGGGTGCTCGTGTTGTAGGTGTAGACTTGAGTGTGGCATCGGAAGTCGCGGGGCGGAATCTAGCACAGCGAGAGTTTGTAGCCTTGCAGGCCGACGTCTTTGATCTGCCCTTTGCACCCGAGAGTTTCGACTTGATTTACAGCATCGGAGTACTGCATCACACTCCGGATTGCGAGAAGGCAGTGAAGGTCCTGCCTACTCTGCTCAAGCCGGGAGGGAGCATTGCGATATGGCTTTATAGCGCTTATAACAAATGGTACCGTTTTAGCGATCTCTATCGAAAATTTACTTCTCGGATATCCGCGCAAACTTTACATACCGCCCTGCGCATTGCTGTGCCTTCCCTGTACTGGTTGGACTGCCGCCTTCGTTCGGTGCCGTTATTGGGGCCGCCTCTAGCCGGCGCGGTACACCATGTTTTCCCAGTTAGCCTGCACCAGGACAAGCAGGTGAGAGTCTTGGACACGTTCGACTGGTATTCTCCGAAATACCAGTCGAAGCATACGTATGAGGAGGTGTTCCGGTGGTTTAAACATTGTGGTCTCGTTGATCTGCGGGTCATTGAAACCCCAATAGCTGTTCGTGGACGCAAACCGGTCACGTCCCCTGAGACCCTAACCATGGAGAACCCAGTATCGGAGAGCTCAGTGTCTGGCGGGAGTGAATAACCACCGGGTTCGAATCGGTTGGCAGAAATCACTTCAATTCGATCGCGAAAACGTCTCCACGACAGTTAACCCCAACAGCGCAACTCGATGATCCTGATTCTGATCCCAGCGTTCCCATCCAATCGGAAGAGAACAGGAAGAACCGGCCGTCCTGGGAAACTTGCCCAATCCCATATTTGGTGCTGAATCTGTGAGAATTTGCCGAAATGAAGCTATGCGCAAAGCGCCACCCCGAGCCGGTGATGGGAGAGATGCCGATGATCTCGTTATACCAGGCGCTTGGAAAGGGAGTAATGGGGCTCCAGGTTGACGAGAAGAAGGGAAGGGCATCGCCGACGTCCGCGTTGTTCCACGATGGATGGTGGTCAAGGGGCACTCTGAGGCCGACGGGGAGTGCAGTAATCACCGGGGTGTGACTCCCGAGAGCAGAAAATGAACGCATATGATACTGGCCAAAGGGATCGCCGTCATTGTTGATCCACCGGGTGTGTCCCATGGTCCAGTGACCACTGCAGAGTTCCACAGTGCCGTTGGCGCCGCAAGGCGTGACCATCGTGCTCCCCAGTTGCCAAAAGTACGGACCTTTGGAGCATTTGGTGGAAAGACATTTTGTTGACCCCAGCATGGCCCATCCATCACTCTTTGTCATGAAAGCATCGTGGAGCGTGAACCGGTCAGGCGTGCTCATGCTGCCGCTCTGTCCCCAGTCGGAAGTGATCTGGCCGGTCTGCGTGTTTACCATGGAGCAGCCTTTGCCCACGCTATACACAACTACATACACTCCTGTACCCTGAAATCCAGTGTTCGAATATCCTACCGTGAAGGCAGCATCTCCATCGCTAATGCCGCCAAAATTGGACCAAACGGGAGTGAAGCTGTGCGGCAGGCAATTGGGGCTGCTGGTGAAGTCGTACACCAGTTGAGGTGACGGAGGGACGTTCCGGTTAGTGAAATCATACCTCAAGAGGCGGACTCCGCTTACCACATACAGGTAGTTGGGATTTGTTCTGCTCCAGGAAAAGAGCTTTGCGGATATCGTCATGCCCCCAGTCGAAGGGAAAGCGGGCACGTACATCCTTGAGGCTTGCATGGTGTTCGCATCAAACAGCATCGGATATCCGGTGGCGTTTGTGTCTTGCAAGAAAATCATTGTTGAATCTGTATTCCAGGTACTCGCATTGGAGCTTCCGCCCGAACCCGTAACGAAGGTGACATTTTCTTGTTTAGGATTGGTATGGGCATCCGTCAGGCGAACGATGGGATTGTGAAAATCTGGATCAATGATGATCCGTCCGGCTCCGCTCAGGTTTCCTATATCGGGAACTGATCCGGGTAATTGCACGATGTCGAAATCCGTACGCGAACAGCCGTAGGTTGGCGGTCCGCATGCTCCGGGATTTTCGGTGCCCGCGCTCACTACCATGGTGTATCGGCGAGTCGCGGCGTTATTCGCTGAGTCGGAGACGCGCGTCTTAAACGAGAAGGTTCCAGTCTGCAAGGAGGCCCCAGAGATGAGACCGCTGGTCGAATCGAGAGTGAGTCCTCTCGGCAAGTAGCCTGAGGGAATTGTCCAGCGATAGGGCGCCTGTCCCCCATCTATAAGCACGGGAGCAGAGTACGATTTCCCCTGTGTACTGGAAGGGAGAAACCGAGTGATTATATTCAAAGGAGTCGAAGGCGATTGCGTGGACGGCAAAACCGTGACAAAAGCAGTGGCAAATGCGCGCGATAAATCCGTACTGGATGCCGTTACCGTGACTGTCGTCGTGCCGTTTACGACGGGTGCGATAAAGGTGCCATCCTCCGAAATGATGCCGGCGGTTACCGACCAGGCGATTGATTGAATACTGATGCCATGGACCTTTGCTGTGAACTTCCTCTGCCCGCGGGATGCAACCGTCGCCGTGGCCGGAACCACCGTGATGCGAATTCGATGAAATCGTTGGGGAACGGAATCGTTGCGGCCGTTCGAACGAGACGTGGACGTTGCAGTCGAAGTGCTGGATCCCAATTCTTGCATTGTGCTCTCACACGCGCTCAAGCTGAAAAAGAAGATCGAGAGTACGATGAGGGTGAGAACGCGATGGCGATCAGAGCGTGCAGCGGTGAATGACAGCCAGGGAGCTGTTTGGTGTGACATCTTCTTACTCCCGCGAATGAGAACGAATTGCAGTGCTGGTTGGAACTCTAAAGAGGGGTGCGTTGATCGAATAGATAACCAACGGTCTTGTCCGTCAAGGTCACACGAACGGCCAATGTCCAGCTGTCATGGATGTGAGGTCGATGGTAGCCCTGGGCAGGAAGTACTTAGCGACCCGCGCGCAGGTGGTACGAACGAGATCTGTTCAGTCAGGGTCGGAATCGGGAGGAAGGAAGTACGGAGGCACTCATATCGAGAATCGCCAAGCATCATCTCGGAGAAATTCTGGTGGAAGAACGCAATTGCAATCCCCAGAGTTCTGTGCCGCGGCAAAATCATGCCATGCCTGTTTGACGTCGGATCGCGAGCCATCTGCAGCGGTCTCGCGGATATGTGAAAAGCATTGCCTATGCTGCTTATTTTCGATGCAGGTTCGCTTTATGGTTGACAGCAAGGTCAATCGGCCTCGACAATCTCTCCTGAGTAGGGCTGGCTCTCGCTGTCTGCTCGTAAGGACGTCCCTAATAACCTGAGGCCGACGTCATAAATACGCAGCGGCACCTAGCAAATTATTACGGTGGTTTCCGGTGAAGTGCCCCCGTTCGCTGTGCCAATCTCGATGTGAGTCCTCTGTTGATATTTCAACGGGGAGCCGACTGGACCAGGAGACAACATTTGCGACTCACAACAGCAATCGTAGTGTCTCTTTCAGTTCACTATGCGAGGCCTTTCCACAGATACTAACTAGAAACCGGCCATTTTACGCGCTTACACGCGCCAAACCTGAGCTTCGGATATCCCGTGAGGCGCAAGCACGGGACGTTCCGTTGCTTGTCCTTGAAATCAGCAGAATTCATAACGTAGCCCCCTTGCGAAATCTGTACGGCTTTCTTCGAAGAATATTGCTACTGATAAGGATCCTTCCCCTGCTTGACTTGGGGTGGAGCGTTTTGACCCCGCAAACGGCCTGGTCACAGGTCCAGGTGGTGAATTATCACAACGATGTTGCCCGGACCGGGACAAATCCCAACGAAACGATACTCACCCCTGCCAGGGTGAACAAGGCTGGTTTCGGTCTACTATTCAGCCAGAACATCGATGGATTTGCGGTGGGCCAGCCACTCTACTTATCGAACGTATCGATACCGGGGAAGGGTACACATAATGTTGTCTACGTGACAACCCTGCACGATAGCGTCTATGCCTTTGATGCCGACAGCAATACGGGAAACAACGCTGTGCTTTGGCACGTGAATTTTACCAATCCAGCCGCCGGCATCACTACTGCTTCCGGCACTTTCCTGCCGTGTCAAGACGTTACCAAATATAGCGAAGAAGGCATAGTCTCAACTCCCGTCATCGACGCCATCACAAGAACACTCTATGTAGTCGCGAAGACGAATGAGAATGGTGTCGTGGTACATCGGTTACATGCTTTGGATGTCGCTACCGGTGCGGAAAAATTTGGCGAACCGGTGCAGATTACCGGTTCCTTCACCGCGCGCAGTGGCACCACTGTGAACTTTAACAGCCTGCACGCGCTAAACCGACCCGCCGTCCTGCTCAACAATGGTCTTATCTATATCGCCTTTGGCTCCAACGGGTGCAATGACAGCTCTCACGGATGGCTGTTTGCGTACGATGCGACCACTCTTCAGCGAGTCAGCGTCTTCAATACGGCACCGGAAGGTGGCTTGGGGTCCATTTGGCAAACTGCTGGTCCGGCCGCCGACCCTGAGGGCAACATCTACGTTTCCACGGGGGAAGCGAATTTCAATGCGAATAGCGGTGGCCAGGACTTTGGCTCTAGTGTCCTGAAGCTTGCCCAGGCCGGAGGCACGCTGGACGTCTCCGATTACTTCACACCCCACGATCAGGCGCTTCTTTCTCAAATGGATTTGGACCTGAGTTCCTGTGGAATTGTCGTCTTGCCCGACCAAGCGGCGTCACATCCGCATTTGGCCGTCACTAGCGGAAAGCAAGGCATTATTTATCTACTGGATCGCGACAACATGGGGCAGTTTGATCCCTTTGGCGATACCCAGATCGTTCAGGAAATCGCCGCCGCGATCGGCCCCATGTTCAGCACCCCTGCGTACTGGAATGGCAGAGTGTACTTCAACGGCAACGCTCATCCGGTGAAAGCTTTTGCGCTTAGTAATGGCAAGCTGATCACGACTCCGGTCGCGACTTCAGTCAAGCTGAGTGGTGCGCATGCACCCATGATCTCCGCCAATGGGAACTCGAATGGAATCGTTTGGAATATCGCCGGTACTGTGCTCTGGGCATTGGATGCAATGACTCTGACTACGCTCTACAACACCAGCCAGGCCGGAACCCGGGACACCTTGCCGCCGATGGCCCATTTCGCCACTCCGATGATCGCTAATGGGCGAGTCTATGTTGGCACGCAGACAGGGCTGGTCGCATACGGCCTTTTGCCAGAATTAGCAATCAGCTCGGGAAACAACCAGAGTACTACCGTGTTCGCTGCGCTCCCTTTTCCGCTCAGCGTTGTGGCAAGGGACAGATATACCGGGCAACCGCGTTCGGGCGTTCCTGTTACCTTCAGCGATAACGGCAAAGGGGGGACGTTCAGCAGCCCCGTCGTCATTACCGACAGCTCCGGCACCGCGACAACGGCTTATACGTTCTCCAAGATTGCGCGCACGGTGCAAATCACGGCGTCGAGCCCGTTATTTCTAAGCGGAGTGTTCACCGAAAAGGGAACACCGGGTCCGCCGAAGTGGCTTGTAGCCTACTCCGGGAACAATCAGAGTGCTCCCGTGAACACCGCCCTGCCTGCCGCGATTGTCGCCAAGGTGGCCGACCAATACAGCAACGGCGTTCCGGGCATTCCGGTAAGCTTTAGCGATGGGGGTGCCGGTGGAAGTTTTTCCGCGACCACTGTAATAACGGACTCGCTGGGTCGCGCCCGGGTGAATTACACAACTCCTACCAAAAGTGGCGTGATTACGATTACAGCAGCTTCCGCAGGACTCCACTCGCCCCAGTTCACCGAGACGGCAACTGCGGGAGCCGCCGCGATCACGGTTGTTTCTGGAAACAACCAAACGGCGCCGCCATCCTCACAGCCCCAGGCGTTAACCGTAAAGGCAACAGACCGATATGCGAATCCAGTGCAGAACATAACCGTAACCTACAGCGACGGCGGCGCGGGAGGAAGCTTTTTCGTGAACCCAGTGACTACCGATAGCTCCGGAGTAGGAGGAAGCTTTTATACTACACCTCCTAGCTCCGGTGTGCTTCGTATCTATGCGACTGAGAATGGTGTGGCTGCTTCCGCCGTCTTCACGGTGACCGTGCCATGAGACAGACCTAAGAGATTGGCATAAGGCGCTTCTCCTGTTTGCGGTGCCGATAATCAAGCGCGCTTTTGCACCTGCAGCAGATCCAGGCAGTCCGGGTAGTAGAAGACACGCTCAAGGTCTCGTGCGTATCCCAGGGCCATGAGGGGCAAACTATGCCAGCTTTTCGATGAGCATTGCAACGAGGTCGAAGACCGGCCTGTCAGCTGGAAAGCGTGCGCTGCTTTTTGTCTGGATCACTCATCGTAGAACACACTGTGATTCAGGAAACCCTGGGAGGCGTTCTTGTTGAAGTGCGGCATGGATGACAAAAGATGCGGCATTCTTCGTCGGCTAGAGCCCTCGACCCCTTCACCTGGATGAAAAGGAAGGTTAAGGCTTTGGCGAAGAAAGTATTGCCGAGGCGCTTGATCGAGGGAATGCGAAGCAGCCGAAGGCCTAGAAAGGGTGAATGTTGCCTCTTTCCCGGACAGGGTGTATTCGCCAAAGGTCGAATGGATTCCCCACAAGCTGTGGGTAGCCGTAGGTTCCTCTTCGTTTGCGGCTTGCACCGAAGCGGAACCTCTCTTCTGTCCCACACCCTTAGCACTCACCCTCTCATTAGTGGTTTCCACAACACCGGTGTGAGCGAAGATGAGGGCCAACATCTGCAGTCCTTGTTTCCGCCTGCCAAGTTCTATGGTGGCCCCGGGAAGTTCGGTTTTGCGCCTGAGGCGCATCTGACAGAGACCTCCGATCTGGTAACAGCTGATAACGCGGCAAAACTGTTTCTGGAGTGGTCACGCTATTGGGATCTTTCCAAGCCCCTTCTGCTGGAGAAATCCCCCCCAATCTAATCAGAACCCGTTTTCTTCAGGCGATGTTTCCTCACTCGTATTTTATTGTTATCATCCGTCATCCAATTGCTGTGGCACTTGCCACCCGGAAATGGAGCAGGTCCCGCCTTGACTCTCTGATCAGTCATTGGGTCACTTGCCATCACATTTTTGATTTAGATCGCGTGCACGTGAAGAATTTGTACGTTATTAACTATGAGCTACTTGTCTCTTGTCCGACCGAGACCTTCACTTCTGTGTGCAAGTTTCTGAACATCAGCCATGAGCTCCAGGTTCCCCGCGTTGACTCTCGTGTTAACGAGCGTTATTTTGAAATTTGGTCGGACATGCGACGGGATCCGGCAGCCGCCAATATGGTCAGTCTTATAGAGCGGCGGTATGGAAAAGCTATTCGTTCCTATGGCTATCGGCTCGATAATCTGGATCAACTTGTTTTTCCTGAAGCGGCAAAGTCCGATCTGCGATAGGTCTGCCAGCTATTGGAGAATGTAGCGAGCGAGTCTGGCGACACAATCATAAACTCCCTTCTCTCTGACTTTCATTGCACTTCCGTAGTTGGATGCGGGGATGCCACACTGAGTACCTATTGGATTCAAACCAAAGGCGGGCCTGACTGTTACGTACTCGTCGAGGCGGAAGAGAAGAGGCGAGTAATAGACCTCACCAAGTAGGGCACTTCAGACGCTTTAGCTAAGCTAGTGCAAGACTGGTTTATCCGGTAACTTATACCTGCGAGTATGTTGACCACTACGGTTGTGTTGGGGACGTGCTGGGATTCGCTAGCGCGCAATACCACGGAAAGCGCCGCCGCATGAAAAACGGTGGACGGCAGGACTCGACAGTCTTGAAGCCTGCATGTTGCAACATATTCTCAAAGCAGCCGACCGTGTAATACCATGCTCCCCTTCCGCCAATGACACTGGTGAGCCCTTTCCCTGTGCGGTCATGCCGTACGATGAATTTAGCCCAATTGCCCCGCATGGAAAGGACGCTCGAAGTCTGAACGATAAGCCACTCTCTTGTTAGGGCACGGATTTGGGTAAGCACATAGGGAGGGTCGGGAACATGATACAGACCGCCCAATGCTAGAACCACATCAAAAGGCTCTTGAAAAATAGTAGTCAGCTCATAAACATCACCTACCACAAACCTGGGAGCACGATAAGCTCCTTTTCCGGCGAAGGTGCTGGCGATGAATTGGGCGCACTTGGCCCGGTCTGAGTTGAACTCTAACCCGACTACTGCTTTGGCTCCCGCGAGCATAGCCTCGAAGGAGAAGCTGCCGTTGGCGCAGAACAGATCGAGTACAGTTTTGCCTTTCACACGGGCAGCGATCCAAGGCAACATGAGTTTCCTCTTGAGCTCATGGTTCGCATCCAGCGTGTTTGCTTCAGGGTGGCGAGGTGAAATGGCATTACGAAATCTCACCTGGCTGAACCAGGCTTCTGCGGGAATATTGGCCATGTCCCTCTGCTGGTCTGGAGTGAGTTCAAAATCCAACTTCAAACTCACCGTCCACCTCCGAAGCAATAGATAGGTGAGATCGACCGAGTGTGATGGGTCGGAAACTGGACCCCAACTGGACCGAAGAAAGCATCGTAAGGAACACAGAACAATTGGGCAAGCGAAACTATTCTCGTGTTCCTGAGGCAGTTCTTGTTGTCAAATTTGAGAGTTGCTAGCCTTTGCGCCATTTACGCAGTCTACCAACGACAGTACTTTGATCGCACGGGTCATTAAACACTACTCCGGGGCAAAACACGTTCTCCACTCCCGTAATGCAGATCCGAATCCCTTTTTCACCAGCCGCTCAGATTTCTCCGCCACGGAATCGGAATCACGTGGAGGCGGAGTTGGATTGGCTGGTGGCCGATATAGTATTCATGATGTAACAATTGACGATGTTGACACAAGCGCTTATCAAGGGACGGGAACTCTCTTCTTATTGGCGAACGGTTGGCCAGCCAATGTCCTCCACAGCATCGCCATCAATCACGTCACGGGTTTTCCTGATTCCGACAAACATCTATTCACGCTGCTCAATGATCTGAGCAATCCCGACATGACGGATCTGAGTTTTACAAACAATCTCGTGCTGGCTGCCCGGTACCCAGTGTGGTCAGCTGGCGGAGGATCTACAAACTGTGCCTACTACAACATTCCCAGTAAAAGCGTACCCAAATGTTTCTCAACATATTCGTTTAAAGGCAACGGGATTATTGCCGCCAGTTCAGCGTTCCCACCCTCTCTGTGGCCGACCGGGAATTATTTCCCCATCGATGCAGGTGCAGTTGAGTTTGCGAATTTCGCATCGGGAGACTACCGCTTACTAAATGGCAGCCGCTATAAGAATGCTGGTACCGATGGTAGGGATCTGGGTGCCGATATCAATGCGCTCAATAGTGCCACGTTGGGGGTGAAATGACTGATTTTGGCTCACAGTCCCGTCATATGAAAGATCAAGATTCGTTTCAGAAGTTATTGAGTGATTGAGCGGACTCGATCGTTGCACTGCATCGAGCCCTTCGGCCAGCCTTGGATGCAACCGTCATGACTGCAGCCGTGTTGTTGCTGATCTAATTCCCGCACGCGAACCACTGCCCTTGCATTTGGCTCTTGAAATTACCGCCGGAGTTATATGCTACGGTGGCACTCTGTTGCTCCATTACCGGCAACGCATTGCTTGCGTTCCTCAATACCGCGACCTCTCGCCGCTGCTAATTGCCGAACAGTGACTCAGGGCGGGATGTTAAAATTCCCTGCTTCGACCCTTGTCAAACGTGTTTGCATCCGAAGTAGTCGAACTACTGAGCCTCGGCTAGAACTCATCGGAGGTGACTATGTCCATCAGCTTCACCGTAAACGGAAAACCTCAAACTGTGGACGTCAGCCCACAAATGCCGTTGCTCTGGGTCCTGCGCGACACCCTGGCGCTGACCGGCACCAAGTTCGGCTGCGGCATGGCATTGTGCGGAGCCTGCACCGTGCATATTAATGGCGAGGCCGCCCGCTCCTGCGTCACCCAGGTCTCCAGTGTGGCGGGCAAAAAGATCACCACGATCGAGGGGCTTTCGGCCAACAACAACCATCCCGTTCAGCAAGCCTGGATCGAAGTGGACGTGCCGCAGTGCGGCTACTGCCAGTCCGGCCAGATCATGCAAGCTGCGGCCCTGCTGGCCAAAAAGCCAAATCCTAACGACGCCGACATCGACGAAGCCATGGCCGGCAATATCTGCCGCTGCGGAACCTACCAGCGAATCCGGGAGGCAATCCACCGCGCAGCAGGCCAGCACACCGCTGCCCTTCCGTCCAGTGTTACAGCCAGCCTAGCGTCCGCCGGACGCTGAACCGAGAGGTGCGGTATGGAGCTCTCCACTGCCAAAGTGCATCGCCGCGAATTTCTAAAAAACAGTGCCGCAGGCGCAACCGGACTGGTTCTTGGCTTCTATCTGGCCCAACGAGCATCAGCCGAGCTGGCCCCCGTAGCTGCCGGCGCATTCGCGCCCAACGCCTGGATCCGCATCACGCCCGATGACACCATAACTCTCGTAATCGACAAATCTGAAATGGGTCAGGGCGTAGTGACGTCACTCTCTATGCTGCTCGCGGAAGAACTGGAGTGCGACTGGACGAAGGTTCGCACAGAGTTCGCCCCCGCCGACAAAGCCTACTTCAATCCAATTTTCGGCATGCAGGGAACCGGCGGCAGCATGAGCATTCGTGCCTCCTGGAAACCTTTGTCGCAAGCCGGAGCCTCAGCCCGGGAGATGCTCATCGAAGCCGCCGCCCAGAAATGGGGCGTGGATAAATCCGCCTGCCGCGCCGAGAACGGCGCAGTCATCAATACAAGAACTAAAACTCGCGCCAGCTATGGCAGTCTCGCCGCAGCAGCCGCGAAAATGGCTCCTCCGAAAGACGTGCCACTCAAAGATCC
>Ga0066709_100000026_pt1 | contig 43391 bp, 46 predicted proteins | sample GraSoiAngelo_158_FD_79665 | JGI IMG/M metagenome (GOLD analysis project Ga0066709, IMG submission 79665) | Grasslands soil microbial communities from the Angelo Coastal Reserve, California, USA - 14_1009_16_30cm | ecosystem: Environmental > Terrestrial > Soil > Grasslands | place: USA...
AGCTGGCGAAGATGTTCGGCGTGCCGCTCGCGCGGATCCGGGTCGTCGTGCCGCACCTCGGCGGCGGCTTCGGCAGCAAGACCTACGCGAAGCTCGAGCCGCTGGCGGCGGCGCTCGCGCGCGTTGCGGGCCGGCCGGTACGGCTGGCCGCGTCGGTGGCCGAAGCGTTTCAGACCGTGCGACGCTGCGCCGCTCGCGTCCACGTGCGCGTCGGTTTCCGTCGTGACGGTGCGCTCGTGGCGGTCGAATGCGACGCCGACTACGATGTGGGCGCCTACGCCGACATCGGCCCGCGCGTCGTCCAGAAGGGTACGTACACGGCGACCGGCCCCTATCGCGTCCCGCACGTCAGGCTCGACGCGCGCGCTGTCTACACCAACACGACGCCCGGCGGCGCCTTCCGGGGCTTCGGGGTCCCGCAGCTCGCCTGGGCGCTCGAGTCGCTGTTCGATGTGGCCGCCGACCGGCTCGATCGCGATCCCGTCGAGCTGCGGCGCCAGAACTTCCTCGCCCAGGGCGAGGAGTTCGCGCCGGGCGACACGCCCATCGACGGCAAGCTCGAGGAGAGCCTGTCGCGCGCCGCGGAGGCTATCGGCTGGACTCGGGCGAGCGCGGCCGACCGGGGGCGCGGTGTGGCCGCGATGCTGAAGGCTTCGGTGGCGCCGAGCGTGTCGGAGGCGATCGTACGCCTGCACACCGACGGCAGCGTCAGCGTGCTCGCGAGCGCCGTCGAGATGGGGCAGGGTACCCGCACGGTCCTGGCACAGATTGCCGCCGAGGTGCTCTGCGTTCCGCTGACGCGCGTGACCGTCGTCCAGCCCGACACCGCCGTCACCCCGTACGACCAGACGACCAGCTCGAGCCGCTCGACGGCGATGACCGGGCGCGCGGTCCAGATGGCGGCCGAGGACGTGCGCGAGCAGCTTCTGCGTGTCGCCGCCGATGCGCTCGGGGCTCAGACGCGCGATCTCGCTCTCGAGGACGGCGCGGTGGTCGCGCCGTCACGGCGTCTCGCCTACTCCGAGGTGCTCTCGCTGCGATTCGGCATGTCCGGCGGCGAGCTGATCGGTCGTGGCGTGGTCGCGCCCGGGCGCACCGCCGCGCCGCTCGGCGGTAGCACGCCGTTCTGGGAGGTGGCGGTCGGCGCGGCCGAGGTGAGCGTGGACGAGGAGACCGGTGCCGTGCGCGTCGAGCGCTACGTCTCGGTCGCCGACGTCGGCCGCGCGGTGAACCCGCTCCTTCTGGAGGGCCAGGACGAAGGCGGTGTCGTGCAGGGGCTCGGTCACACGCTACTCGAGGAGATGCTCTACGAGGACGGCCATCTCCTGAACGGCACGCTGCTCGTCTACCGTGTGCCGCGCGCCGACGATGCGCCGCCGGCCCTCGAGTGCCACTTCGTGGAGAATGCCGACGGCAGCGGCCCCTTCGGCGCCAAGGGCGCGGGCGAGGGAAGCCTGATCCCCGTGAGCCCGGCGGTCGCCAACGCGCTCGCGCGGCTCACCGGCGTCCGGCTCCGCGACCTGCCGCTGACGCCCGAGCGCGTCTGGCGGGCGCTGAAAGCGCGGAGGAATCGATGACGGTGGAGCCGGCGCTAGAGCGCCCGGTACACCTCCGCCTCGAACTGCCCGAACAGGTCGATCGCCGTGTGGTCGTAGAAGGGAAGGACCTGCGAGAGAAAGACGCCCGAGACGCGCTTCGTGCGGTCGATCCAGAAGTAGGTATTGGCGAGACCGGCCCACGCGAGGCTGCCGGCCGCGCGGCCGGTCGGCGCCTGCTGCGTGTTGATCAGGAAGCTCAGGCCCCAGCCTTTGCGCATCCCCGGGAAGAGCTCGACGTCGTTGGACAGGGCGGGGATCGCCGTTTTCATAGCTGGAATGTCGAGCGGCGCGATGTGGTTCTGCGCCATGAGGTCGACGGTTTCGGGGCGCAGCACGAGAGCGCCCTTGAGGCTGCCGCCCTGCAGAATCATCTGCGTGAAGGCCAGGTAGTCGCGGGCCGTTCCGTAGAGTCCGCCGCCGCCCATGAGGAACTCGGGGTCCTCCGGGAGTGCGAACTCGATCGGCGCGAGGACACCCTTGTCGTCGCGCTGATGCACGCTCGCCAGCCGGGCGCGCTGCGATGACGAGAGCTTGAAGGAGGTGTCCTTCATGCCGAGGGGACCGAAGATGTTGTCCTGGAAGTAACGGTCGAGCTTCTGGCCGCTCACCGTCTCGACCATCTTCCCGATCCAGTCGATGCTGATGCCGTACTCCCACCGGTCGCCCGCGTCGAACAGCAGCGGCGTGGTCAGGGCGGCGTTCGTGCAGGTCGTGATGCCCGGCGTGCCCGTGGCGGTCTGATACTGGGCGATCTCCGGCCGCCAGATCTCGTAGGCGAAGCCGGACGTGTGGGTCAGCAGGTGCTTGAGCGTGATCGGCCGCTTGGGCGGCCGCAGGCGCGGCTTGCCGGCCGCGTCGAACCCGTCCAGCACCTTGGCCGCCGTGAGGCCCGCGACGACCGCGCTCGCCGGACGGTCGAGACTCAGCTTGCCGCGCTCGACGAGCTGCATGGCGGCGGTCGCCGTGATGGCCTTGGTCATCGAGGCGATCCACACGACCGTGTCGAGAGTCATCGGCGCATCCTGGCCGAGCGCACGCTTGCCGAAGGCACCTTCGTACAGCGTTCCTTTGTCGGTGGCGGCGACCGCCACGATGCCGGGCATGGATTTCGATTCGACGGCCTGGCTGAAGATTCTGTCGATCGACGGGATGGTTGGCATGGTCTTCTCCTTCATTCGGAGGCCACGGACTCGATGGGCGAAAGCTTAGAGTAGGATTCGCGACGCCGCAACGCCTTGGCCCGCACGGTATAGACTGAGCGCGCTATGACGAAGCTCTCGTGAGGGGTCGGCGATTCGTTGAGTCAGGAGGAACCGATGGGAACGTATCGGCGCATCAACGTCGCGTCGGGGCGGTCGCTCGAGAAGCTGGCGCACTATTCGCGGGCCGTGCGCGTGGGCGACATGGTGCTGCAGTCGGGCACGACGGCCATCGATCGGCGGGGCGACGTGCGCGGGGTCGGCGACGTCGCCAAACAGGTCGAGACCATCATGACGATCGCCGAGTGGAGCGTGGCCAGGGCTGGCGGCACGCTCGGGGATGTGGTGCGAAGCCGGATTTACGTCACCGACATCGGTGTGGGCGCCGACGCCGGGCGGGCGCTCGCCCGATACTTTCGCGACGTCCGGCCGGCGGCCACCCTCGTTCAAGTGAACCGGCTCGCGCGGCCCGAACAGCTCGTCGAGATCGAGCTCGACGCGGTCGACGGCGCCGGGGCCAAGGCGCGACGGGTCTCGTCGGGGCGGGCCATCGAGGACGAGTACGCATACTCACGCGCCGTGCGCGCGGGCGAGCGCGTCTACGTCTCAGGGTCGACGGCGCTGAACGCCCGGGGCGTCGTGGAAGGCCAGGGCGACCTGTACCGCCAGACGCGCAGCGCGATGGACACGATCTTCTGGGCCCTGGAGCAAGCGGGCGCCTCGCGCGAGGATCTCGTCTACACCAAGACCTTCGTCACCGATCTGGCCGCCGCCGCGGACTACACGCGGGCCTGGCTCGAGGCGCTCGGCGACGTGCGGCCGACCTCGACCTTGCTGGGCGTCCCGGCGCTCATTCACCCGGAGATGCTCATCGAGATCGAGGCCGAGGCGATCGTGGGGGCGTCGAGAACGCGTCGCGATTTCTACACGCAGCAGCAGCGGGAGAAGCCGCGCGGCTACGCGCGCGCCGTGCAGATCGGGGACTGGATCTGGGTCAGCGGCTGCACGTCGATGAATGCGGCCGGTAAGCCCCAGGCATCGGGCGACTGGGCGGCCCAGTCGGACCTCTCCGTCGAAACGATCCGGTGGGCGCTCGAGCAAGCCGGCGCGACGCTGGATGACGTCGTCCGCCGGCGCGTCTTCACGGTCGACGGCGCGAACGTGAACCGGCCCCCCGGCCAGGGCCCGGCGTGGTTCGCGAAGAGCTGTCCTGCGTCTCTCGGCTGTCGCATCGCCGGGCTCGCGCGGCCCGAGCTTCTCGTCGAGGTCGAGGTGGTCGCGGTCAAGGGCGCGCACGCCGGCATCGAGTGGATCGCGCCCGACGCGATCGACGTGCTGGACCGGCGGTCGGCCTGACCCTCCTCGCCCTCAGGGAAGGAGATCCGTGATCGGGATCCGGGCGCCCGGCGAGGCGAGCGGCGAGAGGCTCGCTCCCCGGCCGAACGCCCGAACCGACTGGTACACTCGCCGAGGCCTTGCCGGGTCGAGCGCGACCAGGTCGCGGCGAACCTCGACCACCGCGTCGACGAGGTTCACGATCCAGTAATCGGCAATCCCGGCGCGCGCGTAGATCGACGCCTTGCGCGCGCGGTCCAGGGCCAGGCTGGTCTGCGAGATCTCGACGACGAGCGCGGGATCAGTGGGAGCCGCGCCGAGGTAATCGCGCGGGGAGCCCCGGACCACGGCGACGTCCGGCTCGGGCCGCGACCGGCGGCCCAGGGCCAGCGGGGCATGAACCCTGACGAGCCAGCCCTCGCCAAAGGCGTGCCGTAGCGCCGCCGCGACGAGGTCGACGGCGACCGCATGGGAGTCTCCTTGGGGCTCGCTCACGACGAGCAGCCCGTCGAGCAGCTCCAGCTGCTCGTCCTCGCGGAATACGCCGCGGTCGATCAACCGCTCGTACTCCGGACGAGTCCATCGCCTCGTGTGGACGAGCATCGCGCTTACCGCCCTCTGGGAAGTCTCTACTCGAACATCAGCACCGTGCGCGCGACCTCGCCCGCCTTCATCGCCCGGAAGGCGTCGTTCACGTCCTCGAGGCGGCCGCGTCGCGTGATCATCTCGTCGAGGCGAAGCAGGCCCCGCTGGTAGAAGTCGACGTACCGGGGCATGTCGACCTTGAAGCGGTTCGAGCCCATGCTGCAGCCCTGGATGCGCTTTTCCCGGAGAAACACGCTGCCCTCGAGCTCGATCTTCTGGCCGACGGGGATCATGCCGATCACCGTCGCCGTCCCGCCCGGGCGGATGCATTCGAAGGCCTGCTCGGCGGCCTTCTTCAGACCGATGGCCTCGAAGGAGTACTCGACGCCGCCGTTGGTCAGCTCGCGGATCGCCTTGACCGGGTCGCCGGTCGAGGCGTCGACCGTGTGCGTCGCGCCGAGCTCGCGGGCCTGGGCGAGCTTCTTCGGGAAGATGTCGACGGCGATGATCATGCCGGCGCCAGCGATGCGGGCGCCCTGGATCACCGCGAGGCCGACGCCGCCGGCGCCAAACACCGCGACCGTCGCGCCCGCCTCGACGCGCGCCGTGTTCAGCACGGCGCCCACGCCCGTCGTCACGCCGCAGCCGATCAGCGCTCCGCGGTCGAGCGGCATGTCGTCGCGCACCTTCACGAGGCCGTTCTCGTGCACGAGCATCTGCTCCGCGTAGGCGGACAGATTCGCGAACTGGTTCACCGGCGCGCCCTTCCAGCTGAGCTTCGGCGGCTCTTGCGGGGTACGCACGGGCCGCGACTGGCAGAGATGGGTGCGCCCGGTCAGACAGTAGGTGCAGTGTCCGCAGAAGACCGACAGACACGCGATCACGTGATCGCCCGCCTTGAACTCTGTGACGTGCGGGCCGACCGCTTCGACGATGCCGGCGGCCTCGTGGCCGAGGATCGCGGGGGCCGGGAAGGGATAGAACCCGTCGACGAAGTGGAGGTCGCTGTGGCACACGCCACTCGCGACCGTGCGCACGAGGACCTCGCGCCCGATCGGCTTCGCGATGTCGACGTCCTCGATGGTGAGCGGTTTCTGGGGACCATGGAACACGGCGGCTTTCATGGGTTGCTCCTTTCTAGGGCAAGAGGTCGCTGACGCGAAGGCGCGTCCCCGGGGCGGCCAGAAGCTCGACGGAGGATTCGGGGCTCAGCGCCTGCGTCGAGGCGTAGCGCCAGCCGAACGGCGCGGACTGATCGGGGACGGGCTGTCGGTAGACCTCCAGGACGCGATCGACGAGATTTACGATCCAGTAGTCCTCGAGTCCGGCGCGGGCGTAGAGGCTGCCCTTGTGCTCACGGTCAAGGAGAAGGCTCGAGTCCGCGACCTCGACGACCAGAGCGGGCCGCGACGGATGCCGGCGCGCGTAGCTCCGTCGCTCTCCGCGCGTCACCGCGACGTCGGGCTCGGGCTCCGACTCGTCGTCCAGCTCGATGGGGCCTTGCGACCGCACGAGCCATCCAGGCTGGAGCGCCGCCCGAAGGGCGTCTTCCACGAGGCCGATCGCGGTGTAGTGCGCGCTGTTCTGGGGCTCGCTCACGATGAGCTCGCCCCCCAGCAGCTCGACGGGCTCGTCCGGGCGGAAGACGCCGATGTCGATCAAGCGCTCGTACTCTTCACGCGTCCAGCGCCGCATTCGGGCTGGATAGGTGGTCATGATGGGGACGCTACGTCACGCCGTACCGGACGTCAATGTGTCCGATTCGAGACTGTCCGATCCGGGACGATGGTCAGCGGCCAGCGGTCACGAGCGGCCCTCTGGCTCGCGCTCGACGGCGCGGCCGGCCGCGATCCAGCCGGTGAAGCCGACCTCGAGGTGCGCGACGCTCGGGAACCCCATCTCGCGCAACACGTCCGCCGCGAGCGCTGAGCGCTGGCCGCCCGCGCAGTACACGATGATCCGCTTCGTCGGATCGACCTTGCCGCTGTAGTAGTGCGACGTCGGGTCGAGCCAGAACTCGAGCATGCCGCGCGGCACGTGGACGGAGCCCGGAATGAAGCCGAGCTTTCGCCGCTCGCGGACGTCACGGATGTCCAGCACCTGGACGTCCCCGCGGGACATCTCGCCCTCGACCTGCGCGATGGACAAATTCTCGATCCGCGCTTTCGCTTCCTCGACCATCTGGCCGACGGTCTTCCTCGGTTTCCACATCGGTAACTCCCTCAGGTGTGAATCTTCGCACCGTTGCCCAGATCGGGCAACGCCCCGGCCGCTGCGAAGCGCCCGATGTCCTGGCTCGCGCGGTCGGTCAGGCCATAGGTCGCGCGCTCGAGTCGAAGGAACCAGCCATAGACGTCACGCTGGAGAATGCGCGGGGCATTGGGCACGAGGTGAGTCTCGCGCAGCACCTTGAGGCTGGCCCGACCGCCGCGCTGGATGAGCAGCGCACACCGCAACGCCTCTTGCCGGTAGGCGGTGACGATGGGCGTCCTCGTGACGCCGCCGCGATTCGGATCGCCCATGCGCCGCGCGTGCTCACCGAGCAAGCGCGTCAGGCTCGCCGCACGTTTGCGTGGACGATAAGGCAGGGGGTCGATTACCACTTCGACACCGGAGACCGCGCGGCCGGGCGCGACGGTCATGAGGCCCAGGCCGAGCCGCCGGCACAAATCACGCACGCTGCGCCGGTGGACTGACGCCCCGCGAGCCCGGCGGCTTCGCGGTCGGCTGACCGCCAGATAGACGCGATCCGTCAGCGAGAGCCGATCGATGCCTTGCAGCAGCAGGGCCAGGTTGAAGCTCACCTTGAGCTCGACGATCACGGGCGGTTCGTCGCCGCGCGTCGCGACCACGTCACAGCCGCAGACCTCCGCCTTGACGTCGTAGCCTTGACCTTCCAGGAAGGCCTTCACCGCCGGATACATATCGCTCTCGACGGGGGCGGCTGCGGTCCGCGACGGCATCGACCGCGATTTTACGAGACCTTGATCTCCTGGCCGAACATAATCCGATGCCCGTCGGGAGTTTCAATGGAGAACTCCCTCGTGCCCCACGGCCGGTTGACGAGCTCCTGAATGATTTTCACGCCGTTCGCCCTGTACTCCGCATACAGGCCGTCGACGTCGACCATGTCCACGGACGCGAACCAGGAGTGGTCACCGATCGTCGTCGCCGGCGCTTCGTCCGGCAATGGCCGAGCATGACCCTGAAGTTGTCCCTGGAGAGGAAGAACCAGCCCTCGACTTCGAAGTCGAGCTTGAAGCCGAGCTTCTCGCGATAGAAGTCGGCCGATTTTCGGTGGTCGTTGACGGCGAGCACGCACCGGACCTGGTTCAGCTTGGGCATCGTCCTTCTCCAGAGCGCACCGCGGGGAGCACTTCCTCGCCGAAGAGGCGCACGGTGCGAACAGGATCGACGGCGAGGCTGACCGAGAACATGAGCCGCTGGACACCGGCCGCCTGGGCCGCGCGCACCTGCGCCAGGCACTCTTCTGGCGTGCCGCACACCGCGAGCCGGTGCCTGAGGTAGTCGAACAAGCCGAGCTCGGCGACGAGCGCGGCGTCGACCTCGCCCGGGCGCGTGCTGTAGCGGCGGCGCAACTCGAGCAGCGGCCCGCGGTGCTCCGGCGGCACGCCGCGACGCGCGAGATCCCCGCCGCCCATCACGTACGCCGCCACGAACGCCAGGATCGCGCCGATCTTCCGGCGGGCGGCGTCGCCGTCGGCGTTACAGTCCAGACACGCGATCTGCCAGACCTCGACCTCGTCCGGCTTCCGCCCGGCCGCGCGCGCCGCCTCCAGGACCGCTCCCTCGGACGCCTTCACATCGCTCGCGCCGAGCCCGTAGTTGATGAAGACGCCTTCGGCGGTGGCCCCGGCGGCTCGGAGCGAGCGCGGGTGCGACGCTGCGAGAAAGACGGGGCTGGGTTCCTTCACCCACGGGAGATGAGCGGTCCCACCGTGGTACGACGCCGGACGACCCCGCAAAAGTTCTCTGATGAACGCCACGCCTTCCGCGAGCTCACCCGCCGGCAGGCTGGGCGCTCCGAGGTTTCGCGTGCCGCTGTGGCCGACGCCGATGCCGAGCAGGACGCGCCCCGGAGCCAGGAGGTTCACCGACGCGATCGACGCCGCCGACACGGCGGGGTGCCGGGTGACGAGGTTCGTGACGCACATCGCAACCCTCGCACGCCGGGTGCCGGCAGCCAGAAGCGTCGTCGCGACCCAGGGGTCCATCGCGTTGCCTGGCGTGTCGGCGATGCCGACCATGTCGTAGCCGAGGGTGTCCGCCGCCTCGGCCATCGATCGCACGAGGGCGACGTCGTACGGCCAGAAGAAGAAACCGATCTCCATGTAGCTCCGGCCTCTAGACCAGCTCGTGCCTGCGTTGTAGCTTGGCCGAGTCGATGCGGTCTGGGCGACCGTCTCGGGATTCGGCACTGTCTGGCTAACGTCCGCGCGCGTGAAACGCGATGTTAGGCGGGGGGCTACACAGCTCTGAGAAGATCGCCGACTCGGTATCCGGCATCGGTGACGAAGAAGACCTCTCCCTTCCCGGCGCGGTCCTCGACAAGCCCCAGGTTATGCAGCTCATCGACCGCGCTTCGCCATCGTGCAGCGGATCGGACATTGCCCGACTCCACGAAGCCGCGTTGATTCGTCTGGACGTGCGTACCCCCCAAGGTGCCCAACCGCATTATGACGCCCGCAGGGTCTTGCACCGCCTCCAGGAGCAGGTCGCGGGCCGCCTCGGAGAGATCGGGTGGCCGCTCCGCCGGTGGAGGTCGATCAAGTTCGGTCGCATGCTCACCGCCCGCGAAGCTCGCAATAACCCTCTGCGCGAGGTGTCGTGCGAACTTCGTTCGAAACGATGTCAAAGTCCTCGTACTCATCAAACAGACCTCGGGAGCGCAGATTCTCCTTGAAGGCACGAAGTTTCTCGTACTGCTCGCCATCAACGCTGTCCATGCGTACTGGGACGGCGGAGAAGTAGATCATCGCCGGCTTCCCGCTCACTCCTGAATGACATCGCGGATCAGCAGACGCTCCTTGGCCACATCGCTTGGGGAGGCGATCATTACCTTCACAACCCGAGCGGTGTAGCTCATGTGATCTCCTCGCTTCTCTGCCTAGCTCTCGCGGCGGTGTCCCGCGTGATGTGGAAAATGGGGGCATGCCTTCCGGCAATAGTTTCCGCTTCGTTCCTCACGCGGAGCGACACTTCATTCAACGAACTTCACCTTATACCGTCGTCATGGCAATCCGGGGCCCGCTGCGATCATCGGGCTCGGCTCAGCGACTGTCAGCACGTTCAGGGAGCACGCTGATTCGAAGACCGCGCGAACCTCAGGAATGGCGTCGTCAGGGGAAACACCCGCGATGCGCATCACTTCGCTCTTTTCCAGTGGATCGGCCCGGCTACGGATGTCCCGCGCCGGGAATGGTGACGCGAATCATATCGAGACGGGAAGTCGATACTCCTCGCGCCAAGTCCTCGTGCGTGGTCTGAGCGCTAATGCAAAAGAGAGTGCGACGATCTTCACCACCAAGAGCGCATGCGATGCCGCGGCCCGGCAGCGCGATCCGATCGGTAATGTGCCCTTCGCGATCAACACGGATGACCGCATCCTCCTTGAACGCGCCGATCCAGACGCCTCCCCCGCGATCGAGGCAGATGCCATCGGGCTCGCCGATGTGGGCGAAGCGACGGCGAAATGTGAGCGCGCCGCCCGACTCGATCTGGAACTCCGATAGGCAATCGCCGTTGCTTTCAGCCACGATGAGAGTGCGGTTGTCGGGCGATATCGCTATGCCGTTGGGGAAGCGGAGTCCCGTCGCGCCGATCCAGGCGATACCGTCTGGTGTCACGAGGACCAGGCAGCCTGTCGCATCGGCAGGGACGCCCAAACGCAGATCGAAGCCGAGATCACCGACGAAGGAGCGTCCCTCACCGTCTATGATCATGTCGTCGATCGTGCCGCGAGCGACTTTCGAGAGGTCGACGTAATTCGTCACCCGCCCATTGGAGTACCTGAGGAGCGACTGTTGGAACATCGCCGTCACGACAGCCTCGCCGGTCGGCAGAAAACCCAGGCCTGCAGGGACATCTGACACCTCGCACAAGATCTCGCAGTGTCCGTCTCTGTCGATCCGCGAGACCGTGCGCGCCAGACTATCGACCAGCCAAAGAAACCCGTCACGCCAACGAGGAGCTTCGAAGTATCTCCCAGTCGCCAACGTGTGAAGGGGACGCTTTATTACGATTGGGAGCCTCGTCGCGCAGGTTTCAAGCGGTAACTCGTGCGGGCCGCGCTCAGTCGCCGCCCACTCTGGACATGTTGTGCGCGAGGTACGTGCTATCCGCTCGTCGCATTGGGTCAGCGTGCTACGCAGACCTGTGATACACGGGTCCGATCGACCTGGTAGAGGCGATCAGCTCGCATCGTCACAGGCCAATCCGACCGGTCGCCGGCGGCCTACCGCCGGGTCAGCTCCTCCCGCAGCCGCGCCGCGACGATCGCTTCCTCGCCCGGCTGGAGGTTGATCGGGTCGACGGCGATCTCGTCGAAGTAGCCACCTTGATGGGCCCCTTGCTGGACGTAGATGTGGGGCTCGCCCTGGGCCAGGGCGACCTGCACCGCGTGGCCGGACGGGCCCGCCCAATCGGGCGTGAAGTAGACGACCGCGTGCGGGATCACCCGGTTCACGGCGTCGTGCTCGACCACGACGCGGAGCCCCGGCAGGTCGGCGAGCGCCTCGACGATCGTCGCGCAGACGTCGCTGTAGCGCTTCATCTCGGCCGACTCGTCCTCCGCCATGAAGAGCTCGAGCGCCGTCACCAGGCCGCAGATCTCCTCCTTGGAGGTTTTCGCCGCGCGACCGAGCGCCTGGTTCGGGCTCGCGTTGAGCGAAGCGGCGCGCACGAGATCGCGGCGCCCGGCCAGAATGCCGGTGCTCTGCGGCCCGCGGATGCCCTTGCCGCCGCTGAAGCTCACGAGGTCGGCGCCGAGGCGGAGAAACTTCGTCAGGTTCTCGCGCGGCGGCAGCATCGAGGCGGCGTCGACGATGACGGGCACGCCGCGGCGATGGGCGATCGCGATGACCTGCTCGAGCGAGAGGATGCCGGGCGGGCTCGTGAAGGGCGAGATCAGGTACGCGACCGCCGCCGTCCGATCGGTGATCGCCTCTTCGAGCTCGAAGGGCTGCGTGCGGCGCGCCAGGCCGATGTCGACGAGCACCCCGCCGGCGACCCGATAGGCCTGGTCGTAGGCGAATCGGTGCGCGCGCTGGATGACGATCTCAATCCGCATCCCCCGGGTGTCGGGCAGGCGCGTGATCTTCGCCGGATCGTCGCCGGCGATGCACGCCGCGGCCTGTAGGATCAGGCCCGAGCTCGCGCCCGCGGTCACGAACGCCGCCTCGGCGCCGAGCATGCGCGCGATGGCCGCGCCCGCCGCCGCGTTGAGCTCGTCGAGGTTCACGAGGACGCGCGACGCTTCGCGCATCGCCTCCAGCGCTTCTGGCCGCAAGAGCGAGCCGCCGTAGCGCGTGGTCGTCCCCGAGCCGTGGATGACAGGGCGGACGCCGAGCTTTCGGTAGATCTCGGGGATCATGCGAGGCCTTCTTCTTTCATGGCGCGGATCGCAGCCTCGAACGCGGCGAAGGTCTCGGCGAGGATCTCGTCGGTGTGGCAGGTGCCCACCAGCGCCCGGGCGCCGTTGAAGTCCACGCCGTTCAGGATGAGCGCCTGTCTGAGCGCGCGGCTCTGCTCGGCGTTCTTCGCGTCGAGCCGCCGCCACTCCACGTCCTGGACGGACTGATCCGATCCATCGCGCGGCGGCGCGCCCGCGCCGAAGAAGATCTTCCAGTCGCTGTGCTCGCCGTAGATCTTCCAGGCGACCTTTTCGCGCGCGAGGATCTCGTTCATGCCGTGGCGCAGCGTGGCCGCCTGCTGATTGGCGAAGCGGATGGCCTGGCCGTCGGCCACCGAGGCGAGCATCGCGACGCCGGCGGCGGCCGAGAGCGGATTGGCGTTGAAGGTGCCGGCATGGGCGATCTTGGCGCGGCGATTCGCTTCCGGGTCGGGCTTGGTCGCGATGTAGCTCAGCACGTCCGCGCGCCCCGCGACGGCGCCTCCGGGGAGGCCGCCACACAGAATCTTCGCGAGCGTCGTCAGGTCGGGTATCAGGCCGAGCTTCTCCTGCGCGCCCCCGGGGGCCACCCGGAAGCCGGTGACGACCTCGTCGAAGATCAACAGCGCTCCGACACGCCGCGTTTCCTCGCGAAGCGCCGCGACGAACGACGCGGGCGTGGGCACGGAGCCGAAATGGCCGCCCGTCGGCTCGATGATCACCGCGGCCACGTCGCCCTTCGCGAGGCGATCGCGCACCGCGACGATATCGTTGGGCGGCAGCACCGAGACGAGATCGACCACCTCCGGAAGCTGGCCGGCCTCGGGCTCGGCTTCGTAGGGAGGCCGTACGCCGATCTCGAGCCCTTCGTGCCAGCCGTGGAAGTGGCCCGCGAACTTGACGACGTGCCGCTTGCCGGTGAACGCGCGGGCGAGGCGCACGGCCATGTGTGTGGCCTCGGTGCCCGACGCCGTGAAGCGCACGCGCTCGGCGCTCGGCACCAGCCGGCAGACCCACTCGCCCCACTCGACCTCTTTCTCGTGGCAGGCACCATAGTGGGTGCCGCGGAGCGCCTGCTCGCGCACGGCGTCCGCGACCGGCCGGGGATTGTGCCCGAGCAGCAAGGCCCCGTGCCCCATCCAGTAGTCCACGTACCGGTGGCCGTCCACGTCCCACTTGTAGGCGCCGTCCGCGTGGTCCACGTAGAGCGGAAAGGGCTGCATCCGGCGGTTGTCGTGAGTCACCGCGTCCGGGAAGAGGAGCCGTGCGCGCTCGTACAGCGCGCGCGAGGCGGGCAGGGCGTCAGCGTACATGTCCTGGAGCTTGGGCGAGGTCGTGAGCCGGGCCATGAGGACTCTCCTCTCCTGAACGCTGTGGGGTCTGCGACGTCGGTACGTTACGCCGGACGTCCGGGACGGGTCAAGGAAGGCGCTGTCCTTGACGACGCCTGCGGCGCGGGCGCAGTATCACGGCCGTGCCGTTCACCCCGCCATCTTGGGAGAGGAGACGAGGCTCATGTACACGCTGGTTCGCTCGATGCCGTGGGGTCGCCTGCTCCTGGAGCAAGTCCCCGCTCTCGCGCTGTCGTTCGTGATCGCGGAGCTGTTCTACAAGTTCCACAGCTTCACGCTGGAGACGCTGGCATTCCTCGCGACGTGGGGGGTCATCGACGCGGTGATCCAGGTCGGGCGATACCTGGTCACCGGCGGACGAACGACGCCGGCCAACGCGCCTCGGCGCTGACCGGCGTCGCCAGGGGAGAGGTCGGCGCGGTTACTCTAGATCCAGCGGATCGCGCTTCGGCCCGACCGCTTGCATGGTCTCGAAGCCGTTCTCGACCATGTCGCAGTAGAGCTCCACGCGGTTTCCGTCCGGATCGAAGAAGTAGACGCTGCGCGTCACGTTGTGCTCGGCAGTCCCGTCGAGCGGGATCCCCATCCTCTTGAGCTCTTTGTAGGCGGCCTGCAGCTCCTCGAAGTTGTCGAGGCGCCACGCCACGTGATGGAGACCGGGCTGGGTCTTCGCGGGCGGCTCGCCGGTCGCCTGCTGGAACAGCGCCAGGTCGTGGTGCTCCTTGCCGAAGCTGAGGAACACCGCGCCCCGCTCCAGATTCTCGTGGGCTACCTTGAGCCCGAGCGTCTGCGTGTAGAAATCGCGCGACTTCTCGGCATCCCGAACGTTCAGCACGACGTGACCGAGCCTCTTCGCCTGGATCATGGTGTCCTCCCCCTAGAGAGAGCCTCGCCTCGGACGGCGGGGCCCCAGCCCCGCGACGCCCTGCCGCGGCGCCCGCCATACTCTACCGCGCTTTTGCCCTCACCGCCCAACCCCTGCTGTGACCGCCGCGACGAAGCCGTCCGGATTCTCCCACATCATGCCGTGGGCCGCCCTGGGCACGAAGAGGAGCTGCACGCCCCGGGCTTCGAGCTCGTCCTCGTGTGGATTCGGGCCGCTCGCTTCGCCCCGGATGAGCGTGCGCGGTATCGAGAGTCGGAGCAGGCGCTCTCGCATCGTCGGTCGCGTGCCCTTCACGAGCCCGACGGCGCTCCGATAGAGGCCGTGCGCCGACGCCACCTGGAGCATCCCGCTCGTGATGGCCCAAGCCTGGCTTCCGCTGCGCCCTTTGGCGATCGATTCGCCGACGAGCTCGGAGAACCCACGCGTCCGGAACTCCGCTTCGGATTGCGCGGCGATCCGCCGGCTGAGAAATCCTCCGCCTGGATCCAGGTTCGGCTCGGCGAGGACCAGCGAGGCCGCGAGATCCGACCGGGTGGCCGCCAGCGTCACCGCCACGGCGCCGCCGAAGCTGTAGGCGACGATCGGCGACGCGCGAAGCCCGAGATGGTCGAGCAGGATCGCGACCGACCGGGCGTGGTCCTCGAGCGTGTACGAGAACGCCTCCGGGGCGTCGCTGAACCCCGCGCCGAGGAAGTCCACGAGCACGGCTCGACGGGCACCGAGGGTTGAATCGCCGATGCAGCGGTCGTAGGTTCCAGCCGCCGCAAGGCCCAGGCCGGTGAGATAGACCAGCGCCGGCTCTCGACCCGGCACCACGGTGTAGCGGAGAAACGCCTGAAGCTCGGAGAGATAGAGCGCGTCCATCTCACGGAGCGCGTCACGTGGCCCGCGAGCCGGCGGGAACGCCCTGCCGCTCGCGGCGCTCGACCCCGGCCCGGATGAGCGGGATCAGGTCGCGTCCGAAGTCGATCGCGTCCTGGAGCGGGTCGAATCCGCGGATGAGCACGGTGGTCGCGCCGGCGTCGTAGTAGTCCAGGAGCGATTCGGCGACCTGCTCCGGGGTGCCGACCAGCGCGGTCGTGCTGCCGGCGGCGCCGGTCGCAGCGGCGATGGCGGTCCACAACCGCTTGTCGTGAACCTCGCCCTGTGTCGCCAGGTCGAGCAGCCGCTGCGAGCCGACGCTCTGGGGCCGCGCGGGCGCGTTTGCGTTGCCGCGTACCTCGAGGATGCGCGCGAGGATCGCTCGGGCTCGTGCCCAGGCCTGGTCCTCGGTCGCGCCCAGGATCGGCCGCACCGACACGCTGAAGCGTGGGTGGCGGCCGGGGGGCGCCGCCGCCCGGACCTCCGCGATCGACTGCCGGATCGCCGCCACAGGCTCGCCCCACAGCGCGTACACGTCGCAGTGCCGGGCGCCGACCGCGAGCGCCGGGCCGGAGACGCCCCCGAAGTAGATCGGAATCGCCGGGCGCTGCCACGGCTTGACCTCGGAGAACGCGCCGCGCACCCGATAGAACTCGCCGTCATAGTCGAACGGGCGATCGCTCGTCCAGGTCGTTCGTACGATGTCGAGATACTCGTCGGTGCGGCGATACCGGGCGTCGTGGTCGAGGAAATCGCCGTCGCGCTGCTGCTCGACGTCGCTGCCGCCCGTGATGATGTGGAGCGCGATGCGGCCGCCAGTGACGTGGTCGAGCGTGGCGGCCTTGCGCGCCGCGAGCGTGGGCGCCACGAATCCCGGCCGGTGGGCGATGAGATACTCGAGGCGCGTCGTGACCGACGCGGCGTGCGCCGCCACCACGAAGCCGTCCGCGCCGGTCGAGCCGTAGCCGACCAGCACGCGGTCGAAGCCGCCGTCCTCGTGCACGCGCGCGAACCGCGCAATGAACTCCCGGTCGACATCCCCGGTGATGATCGACTTGCCGTAGAGCTCGGAGGCGAGCGTCGTCGAGATCATCCCGATGATTTCGATTCCTGCACGGTGCAATCGTCGCTCCTTCGCCGAGAACGGGTTCAGCCGCCGCGCGGCGTGCTTCGCGCGGCCACGCGTCGGCGAACGTAGCGCCAGGGCGGCAGGCCAGTCAAGGCCGACCAGCGGCTGGGAGAGCGACCGCCGTCACTCGGCCAGGAGCGCGCCGTTCAGCAGGGTGCGACCGGTGACCGGCACCGGGTTCTGGAGCGCCTGCATGACGAAGCAGCCGCGCTCGGCGTTGCGCACGACCCTGGCCACGCGCTCGGGCGAGTCGGGCGAATCGATCTCGAGCGTGGTCTCGGCGCCCAGCATCCGGCCCTGGATGGTGTCGTTCAGCACCGAGCCGTCCACCCGGTAGCGCGCCGTCACGCGCATCCGCATCCCGTTCACCGTGACCTTCAGCATGTGCCCGTACCGGGACACCTGGGTCATCAGTCAGAACGCGAGCGCGGCACTGAAGTACATGAGCGGCGTGGGCGCCGAGCCGAGACCGCCCAGGTTGGGGCCCTCGTCGCAGGCGAACGTCATGTGGCCCGAGCCACCGCGGCTGACCGTCGCCAGCTTGAGAAATGGCGTGACCAGGTTGACGTCGGCGTCGAAGACGATCTCGCGGGTCTCGATCTTGGGATTTAGCCCATCGGGCACAGTGGACATGATCGCTCCTCAGGAACGGCGTAGATTCTCGAGGATCTCCACCGTTCGAGCCGGCTCCGACCGCCGCGTGTAGTCGGGGTCCGCGTCGACGGCGCGAATGATGCCCTGGCGATCGATCACCAACCGCGCCGGGATGGGAAGCCGCCAGGTGCCGTCACCATTGCCCCGCGCCAGGTCGATGCCGAACTTCACGTAGATCTCGCGCAGGTCGTCGGGCAGGGTGAAAACCAGACCATACCGCTCGGCGACCGGATTGCCGGAGTCACGTAGCATCTCGTACGCGAACGGCTTGGGTTCCTCGGTCTCGCGCGGCGTGCGCGCCACCTGCGGCGAGATGACGGCGAGCGTGGCGCCGGCGGCGGTGATCGCGGGCAGGGCCTGCTGCAGAGCGTCCAGCTCTGCGTTGCAGTACGGTCACCAGCGGCCGCGGTAGAACGACAGCACGAGCGGCCCGCGGGCCAGCTGCTCCTTGAGGCTGACCGGTCGGCCAGCGGCGTTGGGCAGCGTGAAGTCCGGCGCCGTCTGGCCCACGCGGGCGACGCGGTTCATGATCCCGGAGGCCCGGAGATCGTCGATGCTGCGCTGCATGACCGCCCTGGCCTCGGGCGGGATCCGCGTCTTGGAGGCCTCGCGCATGGCGTCGAGCTTTTCCTGAAGCGTCATCGACCCCTCCTTCCGTGAGAGTCGTCTACGCGGACCGTACCACATTTTCTTGACCGATCATTCCGAAACTGATACTCGATAGGCGTGGCCCGCCCCAGGGAGTTCACGCACGACGTGGTTCTCGACCGGGCCATGCAGGTCTTCTGGTCGCGGGGGTACGAAGCGACGTCGATCCAGTACCTCGTGGACCGGATGGGCATCCAGCGCGGCAGCCTCTATGGCACGTTCGGAGACAAGCGGGCGCTCTTCTTCGCCGCCATCGACCGCTACGACCGCGTGGTGACCGCGAAGCTCCTGGCGGCCCTCGACGGGCCGGCGTCGGGAAAGGACGCCATCCGCGAGTTCTTCCGGCTCAAGGTCGCGCTGGCCCTGGAGCCGCGCCGCCCCCGCGGATGCCTGGTGACCAATTCGGCGGCCGAGCTCGCCTCGCGCGATCGCGCGACGGCGACCAGGGTCGGGGCGGTGCTGGCGAAGATCGAGGCCGCCTTCCATCGCGCGGTGGTCCGCGCCCAGACGGCGGGCGAGATCGACCGAGCGCGCGACCCTCGGGCCCTGGCGCGGTTCCTGACCAGCAGCGCTCAGGGGCTGTCCGTCATGGCCAAGACCTTCCCCGAGCGCGCCGTCCTGAAGGACATCGTCCGGGTCGTCCTGGCAGCACTCGAGTGAGGCGATTCACCCCTTTGACACCGCGAGGAGGTTTTCCATGGGCGAAGTTATCCACGTGACCAGGGCGCGAGTCGTCAAGGAGCCGGGCCGCGGCATGAAGACGGCCTACCTCGACGCCTTTCCCGACACTCCCGTCCCCTACGGCATCCACGGGGGCATCAAGAAGTTCTACAAGGCCGAGCCGGAGGTGGAACGGCCCGCCACGCTGGACCATCTCGTGATGGCGGTGGCCGGCTGACTGACCGGCAATATGGGAAGCGCGCTGGATGCGCGCGGGATCAAGAGCTCACCCGACAACCTCGTCGCGCACGTCGAGGGCATCATCGAGAACGTCGACGGCGTCCCGCTCATCACGACCATCCGCGTCCGCTACACGTGCAAGATCCCCAAGGGCAAGCGCGCCGAGGCCGAGCGCGCGCTCGGCGTCCACGAGAAGGGCTGCCCGGCCAGCCAGAGTGTCCGGCGGGGCATCAACGTCGAGTACACCGCGGAGTTCGAGGAGGTGTGAGACGGCGCCGCGGGCCCGCGGGCTCAGCCGCCGGCGCGTGGTCTGGGAACGATGGCGGCGACGCCCGCGTCGCGGCAGAGGGCGTTGAAGGCGAGGACATCCTCGGCGAGACACCGGTCGAGCTTCGCCAGCTCCATCTCGGCCGCGAGCGCCACATTCTCCGAGAGCTCGCGAAGCGCCTGCGTGGGCGCGGCGTCGGAGTACTCGATGAGCCCCACGATCGTCGCGATCCGCGAGTTGAGCTTCGCGGGGAACATCCGCGGGTCCTCGGAGCGGACTTGAATCAGCTCGCCCTCGATGGCGGAGAGCGTTCGCGCGAGCGCCTGGGCGGCGTCCTTGATCGCCGGAGTCTCGGTACGGCCGGCCCAGGCGTCGGCCTGCGCGCGAACGTCGCGGAGCGTCAGGACCGCGTCGTGCACCCGCGTCAGCAGACCGTGAGCCCTCTTGGCCCACGCGTATTGTGTTTGTAAGTCTTCGTCCGTCGCCAGGACGCGCGGATCCTTCACGAGCGTGAACGGCTGCGTCAGCGAGCGGCCGCCGACCGTGAGGCGGACCTGGTAGCGGCCCGGAGGTACGCGGGGTGCCGCGAGCGCGTCGACGGTGCCGCCCCGGCCCTTGTTGTCCGGCAGCTTCGTGGCGTCGGGGCCGCGCAGGTTCCAGACGAAGCGGTTCGCGCCCGTGTTCTTCGTGGGCCGCGGCTCCTCGTCGGCGCCGTCCTTCGGCGCCGACGATCCGTCCGCCGAGCGGCTGAACGACCGGATCTGGCGCCCCTCGGCGTCGAGGAACGAGAGCGTGACGTCTCCCGGAGGCGCTTCCTTCAGCCAGTAGTGCACCACGGCGCCGTTCGGCGGGTTCTCGCCGGCGTCGAGCAGGCGCTCTTTCTTCTCGCCGGTCGGCGCCTCGACCTGCCGATAGGCGTAGCCGATCGAGCCGACCATGCGATAGGCGAACTCGCGGCCGGGCCCGGGCTTCATGCCGTGGCCCCGGTAGGCCCGCCAGCGCGTCGTCGGACGCGGCGCGAAGAGGTGCGCGTCGGCGTTGGCGACCGCGTCCGCCATCTGGTGGAGCGGCGTGAGGTCGTCGAGGATCCAGAACGAGCGGCCGTGCGTGGCGACGACCAGGTCGGTGTCCTTCACGATCAAGTCGTGGATCGGCGCGACCGGCAGATTCGACGACAGGCGCTGCCACGAGCCCCCGTCGTCGAGCGACACCCACAGCCGGGTCTCGGTGCCGCAGTAGAGCAGCCCGCGCCGGCCCGGGTCCTCGCGCACGACGCGCGTGATCTCGCCCTCCGGCAGGCTGTTGGTGATGCGCTTCCACGTGCGCCCGTAGTCGCTCGTCTTGAAAAGGTAGGGACGCGTGTCGTCGAGCTTGTAGCACGTGGCCGCCACGTAGCACGTGGCCGCGTCGTGCGGCGACGGCTCGAGGACGCTGACGAGCGCCCACTCGGGCAGCTCCGGCGGCGTCACGCGCTGCCACGTCCGGCCGTGGTCGCGAGAGAGATGAACGAGGCCGTCGTCGGTGCCGGCCCACAGCACGTCGCGCTCGTGGTACGACTCGGCCAGCGCGAAGATCGTGCAGTAGACCTCGGCGCCCGTGTTGTCGCGGGTGATGGGCCCGCCCGACAGCCCGAGCTTCGTCGGGTCGTTGCGGGTCAGATCCGGGCTCACGGTCTCCCAGCTCTGCCCCTCGTCGAGGGAGCGGAAGACGCGATTGCCGGCGATCCACAGCTCGCGCGCGTCCCACCGCGAGTAGAAGACGGGGAACGTCCACTGGAAGCGGTAGCGGTGCTCGGCGGGCGCCGTCCCCATGCCGTAGGTCTCGGGCCAGACGCTGATGATCCGCTCCTGCCCGGTGCGGTGATCGTAATGGATGAGCCGCCCCATGCCGGGGCCGGTGCCGATCGAGCCGCCCACGACGATGGCCGGATCGCCCGGCTTGACCGCGATGTAGCCGCTCTCGCCGCCGCCCGGCTGGACCCAGTCGATCGCGGCGATGACACCGCGGTGGGACTGGCTCGGGAGACTGATGGCCCAGTTGTCTTGCTGCGAGCCGTAGATGCGGTAGGGCCGCTGATCGTCGGCGCACACGTGGTAGAACTGCGCGGTCGGCTGATTGTAGATGGTCGACCACGACTGCCCGCCGTTGAACGACACGCAGGCGCCGCCGTCGTTGCCCTCGATCATGCGGCGGTGATTCGCGGGGTCGATCCAGAGGTCGTGATTGTCGCCGTGCGGCGTGGCGACCTCGCCGAACGTCTTGCCGCCGTCGGTGGACTTCCACAGGGCGTAGTCGGCGACCCACACGGTGTCGACATCCACGGGGTCGGCGAAGACGTGCATGTAGTACCAGGGGCGGCCGCGGAGCCCCGCCTCCTCGCTGCCCCGCTGCCAGGTGGCGCCGCCGTCGTCGGAGCGGAAGAGCGCGCCGTCGTCGGCCTCGACCACCGCATAGACCCGCCGGCCGTCGGCCGGAGAGACCGCGACGCCGATGCGTCCGAGCACGCCGCGCGGCAGCCCCGGGGTTCGCGAGATGTCGGTCCAGGTGTCGCCGCCGTCGGTCGACTTCCAGAGGGACGACTCCCCTCCGCCGCTCGTCATGCTCCACGGCGTGCGCTGCGCCTCCCACACTGCCGCGTAGAGAACGCGGGGGTTCTGGTGGTCCATCGAGAGGTCGACGGCGCCGGCGCGCGCGCTCTTGAAGAGCACGTGGTCCCACCGGGCACCACCGTCACGCGACCGGAAAACCCCGCGCTCGCGATTCGGGCCCCACGCGTGTCCGAGCGCGGCGACGTAGACCAGGCTGGGATCGCGCGGGTGCACGCGGACGCGCCCGATGTGACGCGTGTCACGGAGCCCCACGTTCGTCCAGGTGGCGCCGCCGTCGGTGGACCGGTAGACGCCGTCGCCGTGGGACACGTTGCCGCGGATGCACGCCTCACCGGTGCCCGCATAGACCACGTTCGGGTCGGAGGGCGCGACTGCGATCGCGCCGACGGCCGAGGTCTCGAAGAAGCCGTCGGAGACGTTCTCCCAGTAGGTGCCGCCGTCCGAGGTCTTCCAGACGCCACCGGCGCAGGCGCCGAAATAGAAGGTCATCGCATCGGTCGGATGGCCCGCGACCGCCACCACGCGGCCGCCGCGGAACGGCCCCACCATTCGCCACTGGAGCGAGCTGAGCAATCGGGGATCGACGGTCATGCGGTCCTCGGGCTCGGCGTGAGACCTTACGGCGCGGGATAGACGACGTTGGCGCCGGGCGCCGCGGACTCGCGCGGCCAGACGATGACCCATCGCCCGTTCTGGCTCTGCTTGACCTTCGTGTGCTCGGCCCCGTAGTTGTTCTCGCCCTCGAAGGAGAGCTGGCCGAACGGCGTGTCGATCCGGTTGGCCTTGATCCAGGCGGCGATCGCCTTGTCGTCGAGACTCTTCGCGGCGTTCACGGCGGCCTCGAGCAGAAGCCACGCGGTCAGCGACCCCGCCGCCTGGCTCTCCACGAAGGGGTAGGGCAGGCCGGCCTGCTTGGCCCGCTCGCCGAAGAGCTTGCAGAGGGCGTCGGCGGCCGGATTGCTCGTCATCGGCGGGTGCGCCTCGAACGTGCTGTAAGCGAACGCGAACGCCGAGCCCGGCGCCGTGAGCAGCGGCCCGGGCGACGGGAACAGGTGGTACTGACCGCGCGGCCGGTAGCCGATCGTCTGGAACGCGTCGAGCAACAGGTTGCCATCGAGCCCGATCGTGCCGACCCACAGGAAATCGGCGTCCGCCTCCTTGATGCGCGCGGCGATCGGCGCGAAGTCGCGGTTGCCGAACTCGTATTCCAGATAGAGGACCACCTTCACGCCGCGGGCGGTCGCCACGTCGCGGGCCCCGGCGGAGATGAACTGCACGGAGGGAAACTTGCTCGTCACGATCGCGATCGTTTTCGGCGGACGGCCGGTCGACGCGAGAGCGTCCAGGAGCTTCGCGGGCACGACCTTCTCGGATTCGAAGGCGAGCCCGCTGGCCGAGAAGTGCATCGGATACTTCGCCAGCTTCGGAATGCCGAAGGTGTGATGGATCAGCACCTTCTGGTAGCGCTGCGCCACCGCCATCGCCGAGAGGATGGCGCCGGTCGCGTAGGGCCCGAGGATCAGATCGACCTTGTCGACGGTGATCAACCGCTCGTAGAGGGTCCGGGCCACGTCGGGCTTGGACTGGTCGTCGAGCAACACCCACTCGATGGGCCGGCCCAGGAAGCCCTGGCGCTTGTTGATCTGCTCGACGGAGATCTCGCCGGCGATCTTGTGGACCATCGACGTCGCCGCCAGCGGCCCGGTCAACGCCAGCGTGCTGCCGATCCTCACCGGCGGCCCGGCCGGCGCGGCGGCCCCCGGCGCGGCCGCCGCCAGCGCGGCGAGGACCAGGAGGAGAAGCGATGCGATCCTGCCGCTCAAATGTGGTGCCTCAGGCGATCACACGAGTGAGGAACCTCTCCGGCGGCCGCTCGCCCCACTGGGAAACGAGCCCGTCTTCCGCCGAGATCAAGTTCGATCCGTTCTTCCGGTTCAGACGGTCGGTGTCCGACCAGTGCTCGTGCACGCGGCCCCACGGGTCCGCCCAGTAGTCGTAGATCTGGCTCCCGAGGAGGTGCCGGCCGATCCCCCACATGTGCTCGTACTTGCCGAGGTTCCTCAGATACTCGTGCCCCGTGAACACGTCGTCGATGTCCGCCACCTCGAAGGACAGGTGGTTCAGGCCGGCCCGCTCGTTCCGGACGCAGAAGAACACGTGATGGTCGACGTACGTGTCCCCACGATCGAGTCGGTTGAACGAGCCGATGATGTTGTCCTTGCTGCCCGCGTACACGTCGTCCGAGCAGATGAACCCGAGCGTGTCGCGGAACCACCGCGCCGTCTCCACCACCTTGGGCGAGGCCATCACCCCGTGGCCGATCCGCTTCACCCGTGCGGGGCCCCGGTGGATCCTCATCAGCTTGCCGGCGCGCTTGAGGGCGTCCGACCCGAGGTTCAACGGCTGGCGCTTCACCGGGATCGGCTTGAGCTTCTTCATCCCGTACACGACCTCGACCTGATACCCGTTGGGCTCCTTCAGCCGGACCCGCTTGCCCCCGCCGGGCTCGTCGATGTCCTCGACACCGGACGCGCCCGGGGCCTTCGCCACCCGCTTGAGGTCCTCCAGGCTGGCCGCGTAGTACGCGAGCCCCACGAAGCCGGGATCGCCCTTCTCCGTGACGTGGAGATGGTGGGCCGGATCGGTTCCGCGCATGTAGAGCGCGGTCGGCGTCCGCGCCGTCCGCACCATCCCGAAGTTGGTCAGGAACTCCTCGGCCACGTCGAGGTCCGGCGCCCGAAGCCGCCCGTACGCCAGGTCCGTCACCTTGATCAGTGCCATCGTTCTCTCCTCCTGTTTGCGGACGCTCGACATGCTAGACCACCGTCGATCCGAGGGCAAGATTCCGCATCGACTCAAAATTTCACGGTCACTGCTGGCCGAGGTAGGCTTCGCGGATCCGGGCATCCTGCGCGAGCTCCGACGGAGCCCCTTCGGCCACGATACGCCCCTGCTCGAGGACATATGCCCGGGCGGCGATGGCGAAGGCCTGGATGACGTTTTGCTCGACCAGCAGCACCGCGACGCCGTCGGCGTGGATGCCGGCGACGACCTCGAACACCTGATCGACGATTTGTGGCGCGAGCCCGAGCGATGGCTCGTCGAGCAGCAGGAGTCGCGGCACGGCCATCAGCGCCCGACCGATGGCGACCATCTGCTGCTGGCCGCCGGAGAGCGAGCCGGCGAGCTGTCGCCGGCGCTCGCGCAGGATCGGAAAGGTCGCGTAGACCCGCTCGAGGCTCCGGCCGCGCAACCTCCGCGCTGGCGGCGCGTAGCAGCCGATCTCCAGGTTCTCCTCGACGGTCATGGCCGGAAAGAGGCGGCGGCCTTCGGGGACGAGCGCGATGCCGTGGCGGCAAAGGTCGTGCGCCGGTACCGACGCCAGATCGCCACCGTCGAGGCGGACGGTTCCGGCCCTGATCGGCAAGAGGCCGGCGATCGCGTTGATCAGTGTCGTCTTGCCGGCGCCGTTCGGTCCCACCACGGTGACGAGGTCGCGCGGGCGGACGCTGAGCGACACGTCCCAGACGGCGACGGCGTCGCCGTGGGCCACTTCGAGGTGCTCGACCTCAAGCATAGGCCTTTCCGAGATACGCCCGCACGACCTCCGGGTCGCGCATGACCTGGCGCGGAAGTCCTTCGGCAATGACCTGCCCGTAGCTCAGCACCACCACGCGATCGGCGAGGTCGAGGACGGCCCGCATGATGTGCTCGACGAATACGACCGTCGTGCCGCGGTCGCGAATCCGGCGAACGAGCCGGAGGGCGTCGGTCATCTGCGCCGGGGTCAGACCCGAGAGTACCTCGTCCAGCAGCACCAGGCGCGGCTCGGACGCGAGCGCGCGCGCCAGATCGAGGAACTTCCGCTCGAGCAGGTTCAGCTCGTCGGGCAACGCGTCGGCTTTGGCCTCGAGACCGGTGAAAGCCAGCCACGATCGCGCGAGGCTCCGTCCCCGTTCGAGGCCGTGACCGGCGCCGAACATCGCCGCCAGGGCGACGTTGTCGACGACGCTGAGGCGACGGAACGAGCGCGGGATCTGGTACGTGCGGGACAGGCCGAGGCCGGCGATCCGGTGCGCCGTGACCCGGGCGATGTCCCGGCCGTCGAGCACGACCGAGCCGCCGTCGGGCCGGTAGTAGCCGCTGACCACGTTGATCAGCGTCGACTTGCCCGACCCGTTGGGCCCGATGAGGCCCAGGATCTCGCCGGCGCGGACCTCGAGTGTCACGCCCGCCAGGGCCTGGAGGCCGCGGAACGCCTTCTTCACGTCGGTGCAGCCGAGCAGCGGGACGGCGGCCGGGCGTGACGGGACCCCCGTCGCCAGCGCGAGGGCGCCGCTCGCGACTGGTGCGGCGACCGGTGCCGTCGCCCGACGCGCGCGTCGTCGGAGCCCGCCCGCCACGCCGTCGGGCAGGAACACGATGACGACGATCAGGATGGCCCCGATCAGCGCGCGATTCAGGACCGCGCTCTCGCCGCCGGTGAGGGACTGGGTGAGCGCGGTGACGATCACGGCGCCCAGGGCCGGGCCGTACCAGAATCGCGTGCCGCCGAGCGCGGCCATCATGATCGCGTCCACGGCGAGGCCGACGGAGAACGTCTCGGCGACGGTCACGTACGTCACGAACATCGCGTGAATCCCGCCGATCAGCCCGGCGATGAAACAGCTCAGCGCGAAGGCGACGAGCTTGTAACGGTATGTGGGGACCCCGAGGACCTCGGCGACGTCCTCGTCGTCGCGGATGGCGAAGAGGCCCATGCCCCAGCGCGAGCGGTAGATCGCGAGGGCGGCGAAGGCGGAGAGGAGCGCGACCGCGAGGGCCAGGTGGTAGAGCGTCGTCGCCGGCGCGCCGAGCAGCGTCGGGATGGGGACCGCGGCCAGGAATACTCCCGGGCCGCCGTCGATCTTGGTGTTGAGGGCGATGGTGGACAGCACGAAGGTGACGGCGAGCGTGAGGAGCCCGAAGAGCTCGCCGCGGACACCGCGGACGCGGAAGACGACCGCCGCGATCGCGGTTCCGAGGAGTGTGGCGACCAGTCCCGCTGCCGGCAACGTCCAGAGGAACGGGACGTTGAAGGCGGTCGTGAGGGTCGCCGTGGCGTAGACGCCGGCGCCGAAGAACGCCGCGTGGCCGAAGCTGAAGTAGCCGGCGTACCCGCTGAGGATGTTCCAGCTCGTGGCCAGCGACACCCAGAAGAACACCAGATAGAGGAACGTCTCGTAGAAGGCCGGGAGCCTGAGCGCCGGCACCAGAGCCAGCGCGACGCCTGCGACGACGAGGGGGAGCGCCGGGGCGAGCCGGGACGCGTTCACAGCTCGGGCCGCAACAACAAGATCACGATCAGCAGCGTGAAGGACACGAGCGGAGCCCAGCCCGGCGCGGTGACGGCCATGGTCAGCGCTTCGCTGGTGGCGATGAAGACCGAGGCGGCGAGCAGGCCGAAGGCGTTGCCGAGCCGGCCGATGATCACCGCGGCGAAGACGACGCCGATCCACGAGTAGATCTGCGACGGCGCCAGCGTGTGGTTGAGCGCGATGAAGAGGCCCGCGACGGCCGCGTACGCCGAGCTCAAGCCGGCGAGCAGCAGCGCCAGGCGGCGACGGTTGACGCCGAAGGCGCCGGCCATCGGCCCGTCCTGCGCGCTCGCCCGCGCGGCCTTGCCGAGGTAGCTCCAGCGGAGCCACGCCCAGGTGCCGAGCGTCAGAAGCGCGGCCGCGCCGAAGGCGAGGAGCCCCGTCAGGCCCACGAAGAGCGTGCCGACCCTCAAGGACACGCGCGTGTACGGCCACTCGAGGCGCCGGAAATCGGCGGTCCAGATCCACTGGATCAGACTCTCGAGGATGACCGTGAGCCCGAAGGTCACGATCAACGACGTCAGCTCGTTGATCTTGAAGCGCAGGAACCCCGCCTCCAGCGCGATGCCGACGACGAAGAAGCCGGGCACGATGACCACGAGCGTCAGGATCGGGTCGAGCCCGAAGGCCGTCGCGAGCTGGTAGGTGAGGTACGCCCCGAGAAACGCCAGCGCGAAGTTGGCGAGGTTGATGACGCGGAGCAGGCCCCAGGTCAGGCTGAGTCCCAGGCCGAGCAGCGCGTAGAGACCGCCCGTGAAGAGCCCCGCGAGGAGCGACTGGCCGATCAGATTCAGGCTGGGCAGGGCGCGGTGCTCCCCTCGTCGCGCCGAGCGCGACAGCGTCGAGCGGAATTACGGGCCGGCATTATACCGGGATTCGTACGTGCTCGGGCCGGACGCCGACGCCGACCACCCGGGCCGGAATCCGACGCAGCAGGGGAAAGCGCTCGAACAGGCGGAGCGCCCACGGAACAGCGAGGGTCTGGCCCCGGCTACCGAGGACACGCGTGACGATGCGATTCTGGATCACGATCTGGAATCGCTGCACGATCCGCGTGGCGGGCAAGCGCCGCCGCTGGACCCGGAGCAGGTGATCGACCGAGAGTGTTCCGTCGCGAAGCGGCGCCGCCAGGAGGTTCGCGGTCGCGACGGCGTCCTGGATTGCGAGATTGATTCCGACGCCGCCGACCGGCGACATGGCGTGAGCGGCGTCACCGATGCACAGGAGCCCCGGCCGGTACCAGGTCGTCAGCCGGTCGACGAGCACCGTCAGCAGCTTCACGTCGTCCCAGCTGCGGATGTCGGCCACTCGATCCCTGACGAACGGGGCGAGGGCCGCGACGCCGTCGCGAAAGGCCGGGAGCCCCTCTCGCCGAATCTCCTCGAGCGTGCCTTTGGGAATGACGTACCCGCACTGCCAGTAGTCACCCCGATTGAGCATGACGAAGACCCGCCCGGCCTGGAACCGGCCCATGACCGCGGGGGAGTCCTCGGGTCGCCGGGAGATTCGGAACCACAGCACATCCATCGGAGCGCCCAGCTCTTCGACCGGGAGCTTCGCCTTCTGGCGGACCACCGAGTGCCGGCCGTCGGCGCCAACGACGAGCTTGGCGCGCACCTCGAGGCGGCCCTCCGGCGCCCCGACCTCGACACCGACCACGCCGCCCCGCTCCTCGAGGAGGCCCACCACCTCGGCGCGCATCCGGAGCTTGAAGGTCGGGTAGCGGGCCGCCTGCTCCGCGAGAAAGTTCAAGAAGTCCCACTGGGGCAAGAACGCGATGAACCCGCAGCGCGTCGGCAGATGGGTGAAGTCGGCGAACGGCACCGTCACGTCGCCGATCTGCACGGTCAGCTGGTGCACCTTCTGGTGCGGCAGCTTCAGGAAGTCCTCCAGCAGCCCGAGCTCGTGCATGACCTCGAGCGTGGACGGATGGATCGTATCGCCGCGGAAGTCGCGCAGGAAGTCGGCGTGCTTCTCGAGCACGAGGACCTCGACGCCGGCGCGGGCGAGGAGCAGCCCGAGCATCATCCCGGCCGGCCCTCCGCCGGCGATGCAACAGGTCGTCGAGAGGGAGGCCACGGCTCAGGCCGGCGCGAATGCCCTCGGCCCTGGCCCCGGCGTCGTCATGTGGAGAATCGTCATGTCGAGAAGAGTGGTAGCCGCTGGCCCGGCGGCAGGTTGGCGACCGCGTCCTCGAGCGTGCGCGCCTGGCGCCACTCGCTCGCCGGACGCACGTACCCGTTCGTGCCGACCTGGTCGATGCCCCAGTAGATCTCGAGGTTGTTGCCGTCGGGATCCTGGAACTCCACGGCGATCTGACAGCCGGCGCGTCTGCGCCCTTCGAAGACGATCGGCGCGCCCTGCTTGCGCAGCCAGGTTCGCGCGCGGAACACCTCGTCGAGCGTCGCCACCTCGAAGGCGAAGTGGTTCAGGCTGCTCCGCTCATTGTTCTTGGCGCCTCCGACCAGCGCCACACCGTGGTGGTCGGCGTTGCAGCGCATGAAGACCATCCCGCCCGGGACCATGCTGTCCGGATAACGGTCGCTGACCTGCAGCCCGAGCACGTCAGTGTAGAAGCGCACCGACGCCTCGAGATCGGTGACGTTGAGCACGACGTGTCCGAGCTTTCGCAGCTGGAACTGGAGCGGAGCTTCCGACTTCTCTGCCATGGTCGTTCTCCTTACTCCGTAGTCGCGCTACTGCGTCGCCAGCGTCTGCCGGCGCCCCCGGTGGTACTTGCACCCCGAGGGCTCCGTCCCGGCGAACTTGGCCACTCCGGCGGGCGGGGTCTGGCGGAAGGCGACGGCGACCGGCCGGCGCCGCAGGCCGAGGCTGTCGGTGAGCTGGCGCGCCACGGTGCGATAGTCCGTCACGGTTGGGCTCCGATGCGCGCGATGCTCACATCGCGGTCTTGACGATGCGCCCGCTCGCTTCCACGTACCATTTCTCGCTGGGGAACGACTTGCCGGCGAGGGTCGCCGCAATCCAGTCGGCGGCGAGGATCGGTGGAAAGGGGCCGAGGTTCGCAGCAGGCACGTTGCCGACGGAATGACGCGAGTCCTGGTAGACGACCAGGCGCTTGGGCCCCCGGAGGGCCTTCATCAGGCGCTCGGTGTGCTCGAGCGGGGACAGCTCGTCGAATTCACCCGCGACGCAGAGATACGGCGCGCAGATCTTCTCCGCGTGTCCCTCCCAGGTCATGCTCTTGCGGAACTCATCGAACTTGACCTCGTCCGTGATGCCGGACATGTACATGAAGCGCATCTTGAAGGTCGGCGACGCCTCCTCGAAGATCGTGTGAAAGCCGGGCTCGTGGCACACCGCCGCCACCGCGACCGCGCGGATGCGTGGCTCGTGGGCGGCCGCGATGGTCCCGAAGAACGACCCGAAGCTGTTGCCGGCCAGGCCGATGCGGGTCGGGTCGATTTCGGCGCGCGTCGTCAGCCATTCGACCGCGGCCGTGCCGGTGGCGATCCACGCGGGCATGCTGAAGTAGATGTCGAGCACGGGGCTCTCGTACTGCCCGGGCCCGTCCAACGCCAGCACCGCCATGCCGCGCGACAGCCAGCGATCGCCGTACATGGCGACGCCGATCTCCTTGAAGCTGTCCATGCCGGGAAGCGACACCACCACCGGGATGCGCCCGCCACGATAGCCGGGCGGCAGGTGGAACCAGGCCGGCAGCGACTTGCCGCCCGGCAGCGGGATCCACGCCGCCTCGACGTGGTGGTCGGCGAGCCCCGCGTACTTCGCGTAGCACTCGCGCTTCTTGCCGTTGTAGAAGCGGTTCAGCTCGTTGTTCTCGTCGATCGGCCACTGCGCAGCGGCCCAGTGGATGCTCGCCATGAAGTAATTCTCACGAGCCGTCACGACGTCCTCGTTCTGCCCGGCCGCCTGGGCCTTGGCCTCGCGGCGGCGCGCGACCGCCTCGAAGGCCGGCGACGCGTCGGCGAGCTTCGTGATGCGCTGGCGAATCGCGGTGAAGTCGGCGTTGGCTTCGGGACCGCAGGGTACGGAGAGATAGATGGAGCGCGGCTGATCCCAATCCATCCCGACCGATCGGATCGTGTTGTCGAGCAGCCAGCGCTGCTCGGTCCAGCGGCGCGTCAGCGGTCCGCCGTGACTCGGCGTCGACGGGCGGCTCGCGGATCCGGCGCCGGACGAGGGAGTGCCGGCTTTCACCTCGTTGACCAGCTCGAGAGAACCGTCAGGCATTGCGTCGCCTCCACAGATTAGAGTCGCGCCTCGGCCGGCGGCGTCTCAGCCCCGCGACGGCCTGCGGCGCGCACCGCGTGAGTGGGCGGCCGGACACCGGCAATATACTGCGGCCCGCCAACTCTATCCAGGGAGCCCGAGCAGCGAGAGGGCGGACCTGACCGAGGACGGACCTGACGAATCGAGCTAACGGGGGTGATCGCCGAGGTTGTCTCAGCGCAGTTCGAGCGCGGGCTTCGCCCGCGCAATCCCTGTCCGACGGGGAGGCATCGGAGGGGGCCGTCGAGGCCCCCTCCGAATGCTCTTTACCCGGCTTGCGGCGGGATCGGCGGGACCGGCGGCGCCGCGCCGCTCGGGATCCACACCCAGTAGTATGGCGTGCTCCGGCCGTCGCCGTAGAGCTGCCAGCGCCCCTCCGGGTAAGTGTAGGTTCGATCGGTCGGCGGGACGACAACCGTCGAGGAGACCGTCGGACTCGAGGGCGGCGGCGGCGCCGAGGTCACCGTCGACCCGTTCGGGATCCATACCCAGTAGTACGGTGCCCTCTTGCCGTCTCCGAAGAGCTGCCAGCGGCCCTCTGGATACACGACGCGGTCGGTGGCGACCGCCGGAACCGTCGGAACCGCTGGGGCCGGCGGAGCCGGGGTCATGACGACCGGGCTCGGGGTGGTCTTCTCGACCTCCCTGCCGTATACGCAGCCTCCGAGCACGGCCAGGAGCAGCGGTGCGATCCAAATTTTTCGGCTGAGGCCGGTCCTCATTGCCTATTCCTCCCTACCTGAGCAATTCGTGCCGCTCCCCCCCCAAAGCATCTTTCATGCCAGTGGGCTTATCGGGGAACGGATTCGAAGAGATCACGAAATTGCGAGGGGTTAGGCTCAAGGGACCGGCAGGCCGCCACCTCATTGTTGTGCCGGTAGCGGTAAGACCTACAGGCGCTTTTTTCGCACTCCGGTGCTTTCGTTCGGCAGCCCAGACCCACTTCGCGTTACCATCCGCGTTGACCCCGATCGATAGGGCGCGTCGTGTGCGCCGCAGGCCGTCGAGGGGCGGGGCCGCCGAGGGGCGACGATCAACTGAAGGAGGCGTCAATGCTCGCGATCTGGGTGAAGGTGCGGGTGAAGCCGGACCAACGGAAACGGTTTCTCGAGGCGATCGAAGTGGACGCGCTCGGCTCCGAGAAGGACGAGCCCGGCTGCCTGCGGTTCAACGTGCTTCAGGACGAACAGGACGAGAACACCTATTACTTCTACGAGGTCTACAAGGACATGGCCGCGCTCGAAGCGCATCGTGCCGCGCCGCACTACGCCGTCTGGCGCGCCGCGGCCGACACCCTCGACGGGCCAGCCGCGCCGACGCGCTGTAAGACCGTCTTCCCGGCAGACCGTGCTTACTGGGGCAAGGCGTAGGCGGTCGGTGGCGGACGGTGGTCGTCAGAACCCCGCGCGCGCTGTCCGCTGGGCGTCGCTGCTGTCATCGTTCGATCACCTGGGTGAGGGGGCCGACCGTCGGCAATCTTCTGAATCAGGGAGTTCCTGCGCGTGTCGGGTGTGGCGCGGGTATTGCTTGAGTTGCCGCCGATGATGCTATCAGACCGCCTCCTGGGGCTGTTTTCGTCAGATCTCGCGATCGACCTGGGCACCGCGAACACCCTCGTCTTCGTACGAAACCAGGGGATCGTGCTCAACGAGCCCTCCATCATCGCGATCCGCAAGACGGATAACGAGGTGATCGGGGTCGGGCACGAGGCCAAGGCGATGCTCGGCCGCACACCCGAGAACATCATGGCCATTCGCCCCTTGAAAGACGGCGTGATCGCCGATTTCGACGTCACCGAGCGGATGCTGCAGTACTTCATCGCTCGGGCGCGACAGATCTCGACCGGGCGCAAGCGGGCCTGGTTCCTCGACCGTCCCCGTGTCGTGGTCGGCGTGCCGTCGGGGATCACCCAGGTGGAGAAACGCGCGGTGCGAGACGCGGCGCTTCAGGCGGGCGCACGTGAGGTGTACTTGATCGAGGAACCCACGGCGGCGGCCATCGGCGCCGGTCTGCCGATCCACGAGCCGGGCGGTCACCTGATCGTCGACATCGGCGGCGGGACGACCGAGGTCGCCGTCATCTCCATGTCGGGCACGGTGTACTGCAACTCCGTTCGGATCGCCGGCGACGAGATGGACGAGGCGATCATCCAGCACATCCGCAAGCACTACCGACTGCTGGTGGGCGAGCGGCGCGCCGAAGAGATCAAGATCGCGCTGGGCTCGGCCCATCCGGAAGCCCTCGACCGGTGCTCCATCGAAGTGAAGGGGCGCGACCTCGTCGACGGCGTCCCGAAGACGCTCGTCGTTACCGACGAGGAGATCCGGGAGGCGCTTCGCGAGCCCGTGATGACCATCGTCGAGACGGTCCGGACGTGTCTCGAGCGTACGCCGCCGGAGCTCGCGGCCGACATCATCGAGAAGGGCGTGGTCCTGACGGGCGGCGGCGCGCTCCTGCGCGGCATCGACTGGCTGCTGCAGCACGTGACGCAGCTGCCCGTGCGCGTCGCCGAAGATCCGTTGAGCTGCGCGGCGCGCGGGGCCGGGAAGGCGCTCGACGACTTCGAGCTCCTGAAGAAGGTCGCGATCCCCGCCTGAGACCGCGGCTCCGTCTTAATCCACGCCGAAGTCGAAGACTCTCCCGCTCGCCCCGGAGGCCATGCCGAAGGTGAGCACGAAGCCGTACTCGCCGGTCGGCAGGGGTTGCTTCGGCGTCAGCTTGTAGAGCCCGCGCGAGTCCTTCTCCGACTCGACATCGATCGTGTCCTCGCTCCGGACCCCCATCTTCTGGGTGCCGCCGAAGGGGTGGAACGCGCCGCTCGAGATCTTGAGGTTCCGGTCGTCGTGGTCGTCGCCCCTCTTGAGCCGCACCAGCGGCGCCTCGTTCGCCGGCCACGCGCTGTAGAAGACCGGCTGCTTCTCCGAGACGCGATACTGGGCCTTCTTGCCCTTGAGGACCAGCTCGCTGCTGCTCGAGAAGAAGGCGACGTTGGTCTCGATAGAGGACACGGCGGCCCGGAGCTCGACGTACTTGCCGTCGGCCAGGTGGAAGATCGTTTCGCGGGGCGACGTCGAGCTGGCCGCGGGGGGCGCGGCTGTCGCGGCCGGAGGCGCCGGTGTCGCGGCGCTCCCTGGAGTTCCCGGATGGCTGACCATCGCCTCGATGATCTGATCCGACAGCCCCGCACCCTTGAGCGCGATCAGTCCCTTGGTGCTGACATCGAACTTCGTCGGGCTCGTGCGGATCTTCGCGAGGATCAGCGAGTCCGACAGCCCCGCCTTCTTCATCGCCATGACCGACTCGTTCGTGAGCACTTCCTGCGCGGTGAGGGCCGTCGCGTTGAGCAGCGTCAGCGACACCACCGCGAGCACGAACATGAGCCGGAGTCTTGCCGAGTGCACCATCACGATTCCTCCCGATTGGCCGCCGAGACGGGGCGCTATCACGTCAGCGGAGTTGCGGTCACGTCTGCGGAGTTATAGTGTGCGGTCCCGCTCGCTGTCAAGCGGGCTCGTCCCGGCATTCGTGTTCGACGCGGCGGGTGGTGCCGGACGGCGAGCCACGCGGGCCGGCCGATGCGCGAGCCATAGTCCCAGAGCGACGCCGACGAGCCCCAGGAGGGCCAGCGGCGAGACGTCTTCGGCCAGAAGCCAGACCCCGAGCCCAGCCGCCGTGAGGGGGCTCAGCGCAAGGAATGCGGTGACCTGCGTTGCCGTGGCGCGGTTCAGCGCCCACAGCCAGAGGTAGTACCCGACGCCGCTGCTGACGCCGATGAAGCCGACCGCCAGCCACCCGCCGGCCGTGAAGTGGGGCAGGGAACGGAAGAACCCTTCGCCGGCGGCCAGCAGCGCGAGGAAGCCGATCGAAGCCAGCATGGCGAAGGCGCTCACCGGCAACGTCGGATACCTTCTCAGATACGGCCGGTAGAGCACGCTGCAGACGGCGCCGCTCAGGGCGCTCGCGAGCACGGCCAGCTCGCCGACCCACTCGTCGGCCGCGGCGTCCCGCTGAAGCGCCTTTTCCCCGAGCGCCAGACCGACGCCGGCGACCGTGAGGAGCACACCGAAGATCTTCGCCGGCGTGAGCCGCTCGCGGCCCAGCGCCGCCGCGACGATCAGTGTCAGCAAGGGGAGCGTCGCGAAGATCAGCGCGGCGCGCGCCGCCGGCACGAACCGGAGCCCGTAGTTCAAGAGCGCGATCAGGACCCCGAACTGCGTGATCCCGAGCAGGCCGATCGGCAGGAGATCACGCCGCGCGATCCGCGCGGGCTGACGGACCAGTAGGACCGGCGGCAGGAGGCAGCCGAATCCGACGACGTAACGCAGGAGCGCCAGCGACGCCGGGCCGGTCTGATCGACGACGAATCGCGTGGCGACCATGGCCGAGCCGACCAGGATGCCGGCGGCCGCCGCCGCTGACGCGGGCCAAAGCCGCGCCCTCACAACGAGAGCTCCCACGTCTCCCCGATCAGGTCGCGACCGAAGCTCCGGTGCCGCTCCTTGCGGACCAGCCGGAAGCCGGCGGCTTCGTAGATGCGCCGCGCGGCGCGCAGCACGCTGTTGGTCCAGAGCGTGATCTTCCGGTAGCCCACCTGCCGGGCGAAGCGCACGCACTCGGTCACCAGGTGCCCGCCGATGCCGAGCCCGCGCGCCTTCGGCTCGACCAGCAAGAGCCGCAGCTGCGCGACGGTCCGTGACGCGCTCACGAGGAACACGGAGCCGACGATCTCGCCGTCCTTCTCGGCGATCCAGCACCGCTCGCGCTTGGGATCGAAGTTCTGGATGAACTTGGCCACGACACTAGCGACGAGGGCCTCGAATTGCTCGTCCCAGCCGTATTCCTGGCCGTAGAGGGCGCCGTGGCGGTGGACCACCCAGCCCATGTCGCCCGGCTGGTGCGGGCGGAGCACGTAGGCGGCTCGCGACTCGGCGGGCGCGCCCAGGAACCCCTCGATCGTTTGCATCGCCTCGATCAGCCTCCGCTGCTCGCCCGGGCCGAGCCGGTCGAGCATCGCGCCGATGTCCGCGCGCGAGCGTACGTTGAGCGGAGCGAATGCCGCTCGGCCACGTTCCGTCAGCGACAGGTGGCTCTGCCGCCTGTCGGCCTTCGAGGGGGTCCGGCGGATCAGGCGGCGCCGCTCGAAGCCGCGAAGGATGCGGCTCAAGTAGCCGGCGTCCAGCCCGAGCTCGCGGGCGAGCTCGGTCGCCGCCGGCTTGTCGCGGTGCGCGAGCTCGTAGAGCACCCGGGCCTCGGCCAGCGAGAACGAGCTCTCCAGGTAGCCTTCGTGCAGGAGACCGATCTGCTTGGTGTAGAAGCGGTTGAAGCGCCGCACGGTCGCGACGCGCTGCTCGAAGTCGGTGTCGGCCATCGCCGCCGCCTCCCTCCGCCTTCCGCGTGAGTTGCTATAGTCAATTAATTAGTTGACTTTGTCAAATAATGGCCCGGCTTGACCCGACGCCCCAACGCGTGGTACCCGTCCAGCACGTCGCCGCGGCGGCGATCGGGGAGGACTGACCATGCTGGATCTCTTGATTCGTGGAGGCGACGTGGTGACGCCGCAGGGCGTCGGGCGATGGGACGTGGCCATCGAGCGGGAGCGCATCGTTGCCCTCGGCCTGCCCGGGCACGGCCTCGAGGCGGGGCGCGTGATCGACGCCGCCGGCAAGATCGTCGTGCCCGGGGGCGTCGAGCCCCACACGCACCTCGCGCACTTCATCTCGATGCAGCCGGAGGAGAATCTCCATACCCTCGGTCCCGAGGAGGACACGCGGGGCATGGTCTTCGGGGGCACGACCACCCACGTGGACTTCTGCTTCGTGCGCCCGGGGACCGACGTCCAGCAGGTGATCGAGACGCGGGCCGCGCGCTGGAAGGGCAACTCCTACGCGGACTACTCCTTCCACGTGGCCCTCCAGGGCCAGCTGCCCCTCAAGGTGTTCGACCAGATTCCCGAGGCGATCCAGGCGGGCTTCCCGAGCTTCAAGGTGTTCACGGTCGACGTGCTGCCGCCGCATCCCAAGCGCCATCCCTACCGGCTCGACTTCGGGCGGATCCAGCTCGCGATGGAGAAGGTCGCCCCGAACGGCGGGCTCATGGTCGTGCACGCCGAGGACCACGACATCGTGCAGTTCATGTACGAGAAGTTCCGCGAAGAAAAGCAGACGGACGGCTGGTTGCTGCCGCTCGTACACAACAAGCTCTCGGAGAAGCTCGCGTTCCGCCGCACGATCCAGCTCGCCGCGCACACCGGCGCCGGCGTCTACTTCGTCCACACCTCGGCCCGCGAGGGCGTGGACGCGGTGGTCGAGGCCCGCGCCGCGGGGCTCCCGATCTACGCCGAGACGCTCCACCACTACGCCTGCTTCACCGCCGAGGACTACAAGTCGCCCCGCGGCTTCTGCTACCACACGTATCCGTCGCTCAAGTACCCCGAGGACCAGGCGGCGCTCTGGAACGGGCTCGTACGCGACGGGGTGTCGACGACGGCGACGGACGAGTTCCCGACGTCGCTCGAGCTCAAGCTCCGCGGCCAGGATCTCGAGAACGTGACTGGCGGCAATCTTGGCGCCGAGGCGCGGATGGGGATCGTCTATTCCGAAGGGGTCGTGAAGCGGCGGATGACGCTCGAGCGTTTCGCCGACGTCACCGCCACGAACGCCGCCAGGATCCTCGGACTCTACCCGCGGAAGGGTGTCATCGCCCCCGGCAGCGACGCGGACATCGCGATCATCGATCCGTCGATCAAGAAGACGCTCGCCCGGGAGGATTTTCACGTCAGCGACTACAGCCCGTGGGAGGGCTGGGCGATCCAGGGCTGGCCCGTGACCACGATCCTCCGCGGCCGCGTCGTGGTGGAAGACCGCCGGCTGGTCGGCGACCGGCGCGACGGAAAGCTGGTGGCGCGAAAGATCCCGGCCGAGGTGCTGCGCCGTCCGGCCTGCTGAGCGAGCGCAGGGAGGCGCTCGGGCCCGGACCTAGGAGCGGAGCGCGACCTCAGTCCTCGGGCGCGCCTCGACCGGTGGGGCGATCTCCGTCTTGCTCGCCTCGTACGCGGCGGTCCCGGCCCCCGGCCGTGCTCCGGCTCGCACCGCCGCCTCGGGACGGCCGGCGGCGCCGACCGCCGCATCCGCGACGCCCTCGCTGGGCGTGGCCGTGTACACCGGGACGAGGCGGCGAATCTCGTCGACGTCGAACGGCTTGCCCACGCTCTTCGCCCCGGTCCGATCGAGGAACTGCCGGGTCGTCGGGTTCAGCAAGTCCCCGGTGACGAAGACGATGCGGCGCTCGAGGCCGGGCCGCCGCTGCGCCACCTCGCCGTAGAGCTCCGCGCCGCTCATCCCCGGCATTTTCATGTCGCTGAAGACGAGGTCGAAGGCGCGGTCGAGCAGCCGATCGAGCGCGGCGGCGCCGCTGTTCGCCGTTTCCACTTGATGACCGTCGAGCGCGAGCGCGTCGGCGAGAAGCTCCGCCACGTCCGGCTCGTCGTCGACGACCAGGATCGTCTTCCCAGACGCCGCCTCGAGCGTCTCGCCGGGGTGGTGCGCCTCGCTCGCCAGGAGCGGCGCGCCGGCCGGCAGCTCGACTACGAGCGTGGCGCCTCCGCCGGGCGTCGTCTCGAGCCGCAGGCTGCCGTCGTGACCTTCGACGATCCCCCGGCAGAGCGAGAGCCCGAGCCCGGTGCCCTGGCCGGGGGCCTTCGTGGTGAAGAACGGGTCGAAGATCCGTGTCCGGACGTCCGGGGAGACGCCGGGTCCGCTGTCCGCGACCTCGAGCACGATGCGATCCGTCACGGGATCGTGGCGCGTGGTCAAGATGAGGCGGCGGGCCGTCGGGACACCGCGCATCGCCTGATGGGCATTCGTCAGGAGGTTCACGATGACTTGCTGGATCTGATGGGGATCGGCCCAGAGCTGGGGCAGGTCAGGCGCGAACCGCCGGATCACGTCGACGTCGTCGATCCTGAGCGGATAGGCCAGGAGCTCGACGGCGTCGTCGACGAGCTGGTTCACCAGCACGAGCTGCCGCTCCGGCGGATACTGGCGCGCGAGCGCCAGGAAGTTCGTCACGATTCGGGTGCAGCGCTCGGCCGACTTCGCGATCTTGTCGAGCTGCTCGGCCATCGGCCCGACCCCGACGCGCATGAGCAAGAGTTGCGTGTACCCCACGATCGTGGACAGCGGGTTGTTCAGCTCGTGAGAGACGCCGGCGAGCAGCTGGCCCATCGCCGCGACCTTCTCGGCCTGGAACAGCGCCTCCCGCTGAGTCTCCAGCTCGAGAGTCCGCTGCGTCACCTGGGCTTCGAGCTCGGCGGTGTGGGCCTGGAGGGCTTCCTCGCGGACCTGCCGTCCGTAGACTTGCCGGACCAGCGGGAGCAGCAGCAGATAGAGGATCAGGGCGCCGGCGAACGAGATCGTCCAGATGACGATCCGGGCTCGCTGGATCGTGGCAAAGAGCCGGACCGGGCTCTTGTACACCTCGACGACGCCGACGACCCGCCGGGTCGTCTTCGAGAAGATGGGCACGTACACCTCGGCGAGCGTGGTGAACTGCCCGCGCTCGTACGCATGCTCGCGCCGGCTCAGCGTCTTGATCTCGACGCTGACCTCGCCGGCCAGCGCCTCCTTGAGCTCGTCGTTGTCCGCGAATCGCTGGCCGATCAGCCTGGGCTCGTCCGACCAGAGCACGGTGGCGTCGCGATCCCACACCTTGACGCGGACGACCTCCGGGAAGCCGGCGAGCAGCTTCGAAAACTCCCCTCGAGCCCGCTGACCGGGCGCCGCGCTCGGCGGGGTGGAGAAGAGCGCGTCGACGCCGGTCAGCTCCACCTCCCGCCGCGCGACGGCCGCGGTGTTCTCCCATTCCCACTCCGCCACCGCGTGCGTGAGAAGCCACGACAGGGCGAAGCCCATGGACAGGGCGAGCGCCATGACACAGAGAAAGCTCAGCGCGGCGAATTTCGCTCCGGACGAGAACTTCATCCGGGTGATCCTCAGGCGGTGGCGGGCAGCTCGAGAATGAACGCCGCCCCGCCTTCCGGGCGATTGGTGGCGCGCAGTGAACCCTGGTGCTGCTCGACGATGGCGTACGAGACCCAGAGGCCGAGTCCGTTGCCCTCGCCCGGAGCCTTCGTTGTCGTGAACGCCTCGAAGATTCGAGGGAGCACGTTGGGATGGATGCCGGGACCGGAATCGAGCACCTCGAGGCGAACGTGCGCGCCGCCGGTGTCCGACAGACGCAGGGTGATCACGCGCTGCCCCGGGTGCTCGGCCATCGCCTGGCCCGCGTTCTGGATGAGGTTGAGCAGCACCTGCTGGATCTGGCCTTCGTCGGCCAGGACCGGCCGAACCTTCCCGAGCTCGGTGACGACCTCGACCCCGTCTCGCATGAGCTGGTGGCCCTTGAGCTCGAGCACCCACTTGATCAGATCCTCCAGACGCAGCGAGCGCCGCTCGGACGACTGACGCCCGGAGAAGCGCAGGAGGTTCTGGAGCATCTGCGCGGCGCGCGACGTCTCCTGCACGATGGTGTGCAGGCGTTCGCGGCTCTTGATGGGACCGTCCGATCCCATGAGCAGGAGCTCCGCCTGGCCGAGGATCGCCGTCAGCCGGTTCCGCGTCTCGTGCGCGAGGCCTGCCGCCAGCTTGCCGACCGTGGAGAGCTTCTCGCCCTCGATGAGCTGGGCCTCCGCGGACTTGAGATCGTCGAGCTGCCGCCGGGTCGCCGAGTAGAGCTGCGCGTTCTGCAGGGCCAGGCCGATCTGGTTCGCGCTCGCTTCGACCAGCGCGATCTCGGATTCGGTGAACGGCTCGCGCGACCGGCGGCCGAGCGACAGCGCGCCGAGGATCCGTCCCCGGCTGTGGATCGGCACGCACACGAACGCGTGGATCCCTTCCTGGGTGACCGCGGCCCGGGCCGCCGGCAACAGATCGGCGGACTCGCTGACGTGCGCCCAGTGCAGGGTCTTGCCGGTCGCCGCCACGCCGCCGATGAGGCCCTGCCCGGTGGGCAGCTCGCGGTTGATCTCGCGCAGGCGGGGCCGCAGTCCCCGGTCGCCCCGAAGGTGCAGCGTCGCACCGTCCGGCGACAGCAGGTGGAGGCTCGAGATCTCGTGCCCGGTGACGTGGGTGAGCGCGTCCAGGGCGATGCGGAGCACCTCGTCGACGTCGAGAGTCGCGCTGATCGCTTCGCCGATGCGATGCAGGATGCGGACGTGGGACTCCACGTCGACCGTCGGAGCGCCCGCCGCGCGCCGGACCAGCTCGCCGAGCTGCTCGAGCCGCTCGTCGGCACGATCCTGGAACGCGAATGCGTACCCCTCGTCGTCCTTGCGGACGAGGATCGACGGCACCTCGAGCTGGGTGTCGCTCTCCGGCAAGGTGATAGAGAGCGTCGCCGTTTCCCCGGAATGACGCGATCCGCTGCCACGGACCTTGATGCCGGAGGCGCTCAGGTTGACCGAGGTCGACTCCCATTCCGCCCCGCTCTGCTCCCTGACGCGAACGGGCACCGCGACGACCGCGCGCGGCGCGCGGCGCCGCTCCGCGGCGGCGGACTCCTTACTGCTCCGCGTCCCGGGGCGCGGCTCGAAGCACGCGAGCGCCTCCTGCAACCGTCGGAGCGCGACCGGCTTGCCGATGAAGTCGAAGGCGCCGGCCTGCAAACACTCCTGGGCCTGGCTCTCGGTCGCGCGGCCCGAGATCACCAGAATCGGGACGCGCAGATCTCGAACGGCCTCGAGCTTCAGGAAGTCGAGTCCGCTCATCCCGGGCAAGCACACGTCGACGAGGACGGCGTCGGGCCGCTCGGCACGTATGGTTTCGAGCGCATTTTCGGCCGTGTGGGTGATGAGCGGCTCGTGGCCGATCTCGTGGAGAAATTCCCCGAAGACCTCGCAGACAGCCTGATCGTCGTCGATGACCAGTACGCGCATAGGGTTCGCCGGTTTAGGGCTACCCTTTTCCAGCAATCGGCGTACCAGTGTGAGGAACAGCGTAACTAGCTGTCAGACAATAGATTTCCGCAAAGTGTGACGTCTTGAGACTGGATGATCCGTCGTCAGCCCTGGCCGCTTCTGGCCAGCCCGAAGAGGACGACCGTGTGTCGGGAGTTCGCTCTGGACGGCTCTTCTCGAGCGCCGGCTTTGCCGGCGCAACGACCTGGGAGCTGGCCGCCGAGGGAGACCGGTGGGGGGTATCCCCCGATCAAAAGTCAGTCGGACGCAGCCCGAGTGGTAGCGCGATCTTATAGTAGGACGCGAGGAACCCTTCCCACCACTCCCGGCGCTCGCCGCCGCGCGCCACCTCGACGAAGAGGCGAAGGCTCTCGTCCTGCCACTGCTGGATCGTGTCGAGATTCCCGGGATCGTCCTCGATCAGCGCCTTGACGAGGGCGCGGCCATAGCTGATGTGGCGGGTCTCGTCGCGGATGCGCGCGCGATGGTTGACGGCCGACAGCACGTCGCCGCGGGCCTCGGCGCCGTCGGCGAGCACGGTGAAGGTGCCGGGCCCGGCGGCGCCCTCGGCGACGAAGTTACCCTTGACGAGAATCTCGATGCTGTCCTCGAGCTCCAGCAGGTGGCGGAAGAAGCGGCACGTCGTCCCCGGCGATTCCCAGGCGGCGAGCCAGTCGCGTTCGGGGATCCCGGCGCGCTCGAACACCTCGCGGTCCATCTCCAGGTGGCGCTGCTCGTCGGCGAGCTGGAACAGCGCGCATTTCTTCAGCTCGTCGAAGGGCGCGTTGGCGGCGGCGGTCGCGACGTAGTGGGTGGCCGACAGCTCGGAATAGTAGTTGTTCGCGAACTGATCGACCGCGTTCTCGAGGTAGCGCGAGCTGACGTCCTTGTAGTCGAGCGCGTCCTGGGGAATCGTGGCGCGCTCGGCCAGGTACCGCTCGCGCTCGCGGGCCTGGAGGGCGACGTAGCGTTCCCAGGTGAGGTTTGCCGGGTCGTTGAAGAGGGCAGGATTCTCGAGCGTGATTCGCTTACGCGCCATCCCGGCCTCCTCCTCTAGCAGGCTGCGGAAAAACCCGACATTAGATGCCGGGCCGCGTTGAGAGTTGGACTACGATGCGCGCAACGCCAAGCGAGGAGGCGCGCATGCGTGGTGAGGGAACAGGGTCGGAGCCTCA
>Ga0066709_100000028_pt1 | contig 42752 bp, 38 predicted proteins | sample GraSoiAngelo_158_FD_79665 | JGI IMG/M metagenome (GOLD analysis project Ga0066709, IMG submission 79665) | Grasslands soil microbial communities from the Angelo Coastal Reserve, California, USA - 14_1009_16_30cm | ecosystem: Environmental > Terrestrial > Soil > Grasslands | place: USA...
CGATGGGTTATTAGCGTTGGCGTTCCGTGCCCTCGAGCGGACCCGTCGCCTAGCACGGATAGGGCTCCGGATTTCTAATCCGGCTCTCGAGGGTTCGAATCCCTCCGGGTCCGCTATTCCTCCATGACGACGTGTCCGAGGGGGTGGTCCTTTTCGGTCATGCCGTGTCTGACGTTTTGCCGACGCCTAGACACCAGGAGCCTTGACCTTGACGATCGGGGTCTCCCAGGCTTCCTGGGCAGCCTTTTGCCCTCGGCCGGTCCGCAGGTCCGCGTAGTGCCGCACCGCCGTCTGCATGGAATGGCGCAGCCGCTTGGCCGAAATCTCGATGATGCTGCCTTCCTTGTAGTCATGGGCTTCGAGGCGGTCCATCAAGATTTGCTCGTGGGTCCGGCGTAGGACCCGGTAGTCACCTTCGATGCCCGCGTTCCTGAAAGCGTCGACGCGAAGGTTGCGGAAGCCTGCCTCTGAGTAGTGTGTGCCTCGTTCGCTTGGAACGAGGGCGGCTACCTCGTCGGGCTCAAAGCCCAACTCGCGAAGATGGCGTTCCCGAGCGGCGAGGAAGTCCAGGACATGGACCCGCGTGTCTGCGTAGACCGCGAGTTCCGTGCCTACGACTGCGCCCGGCACGTCTTTCGGGTGCATGACCTTGAACACCCATCGCTCCGTGTTTAGGTCTGCGAGGTCCGCAAGCCTGAGTTCGCCGGGTCGCAGCCCGGTCCCGAACATGAAGGCAACGATGAACTTGGCTGCATCCGCTCGCCAACCGTTCAAGGTGTCCAACTTGCTCAGGGCTTCTTGCAACCAATTCTCATCCTTCACCGGACCGGGCGCGTATGTGGGGTCGGGTCTCCGCCACAGAGCCTTGGCTTCAAGCCGCTTCACGACATCATTATCGTTGAAGAGCAGGAAGTCCTCGATGGCAGTCCACAACTTCGCCGCATAGCCTGTGGATTTTGAATCCGTCCACGAAACGAGCGCATCGATTTCCTTCTTCGTGAACTTCCTCGGGTCGAGGGTGTCGATGAGCCGATCCTCCCTTAGGCGGAGCAGAACCTGAAAAACCCGCTGAAGATTCCGCCGTCTTACGTCAAGGGTCGGTCCGCCGAGAACGGCGGACTTCGCCTTGAGGTACTCCTTGAGCAGCCTCACGAACGGGAAGCGGTCCAAACGTCGCTTCCCATCGTGTTTTCGTGCTGGTCGTCCCGTCCCATGGGTGTGTTCTCCGACCGCAACGGCCGAAGCATGGGTATTTTCCTCTCGGCAGGGAGTTGTCCCTTCCTCACTGTCAGGGGGAAGAGATCGCTGGGACGCTAAATGCGTATGGGTGACGCTCTCAAGATGCGAAGCGTGCGGACGCTCTCCGGCTCTAGAAGCGACGATGGTCCCTCGACCGCCCACCACACTCTCCAAAATAACACAGAGACAGCCTGTGGTCGGCCGTACGAGATACCATCAGTGTAACTATGATCGGTGAGGTATTTGGGGCTTGCCGTGCCGCCCTTCCGGTGGATCTAAGGAATGTTGACAGTGGCATAATCCCTGACACTCTCAGCGGTGGGCGCGGGCTCGACGGGGCACCGTTTTCTGAGCCTCCGTGCCTAGCCCTGAATGGGCTCTTGATTACGGGTGAAAATTCCGAAACCTTCGCCTCGCGTCCCCTTGGAGTGCAAGTGCCCAAGCATTCAGATCCCAACATTATTCGGCGATCGACGGCCGGTCCCTCCTGCGCCTGCGGGGTGGGGCTTGGCCGGTACTCTTTTCATCGCCTGCCGGATCATCGGTGCACCAGTTGAGGTCTACCAATCCCAACCGGTGGTACTTCCTCAGGGTCAACCGGTCGACTCCGCTGTTCCGAGCGAGCGTCCGAAGGCCGGTGATGCTTGGGTCCTCCCTCCATCTGGGCAGTCCCGCCGCCAACGTCGCAAAGGTCTCCCGATGGATTGTCTGACCCTTGAGTTTCGCGTCCCAGTCATTCCGGTAAGCAAGGAGCCCGTCCAGGGTCGCCTTCTGGACGCGTCGGAACCTCCGTTCCAGGTCCCGTCGGTTGACAAACTTCGGGTAGCCGTGGTCGCGGAGTTGTACGCGGTCCGCTTCGATGAGACGGGTCTCGTCCTCCGAAAGTCCGTTCTTGGCCTGCTCCCTAAAGTCGACTGCCCCTTTCTCGCTTCTCCAGAAGTCGACGAGAAATTTCACCGCCCCCTTCAGTCGCTCGTGGAGTTTTCCATCTTTGGTCCACTGCACGACGTCGTCCCGTTTGTACAGAGAGAGCCCCAAATCGAGAATCGCCTTCTGGGCGTCGGTCTTGTTGTCCGATGCCTCCATTCTGAGCAAAGAATTTTCTCGATGTAACTGCCCGCATTCCACTTCCATCGCCTCGAGACGCTTGTCGCGGTCGGTGAGTGTGGCGTGAAGTCCGTCGTTGTCTCTCTTTGCCAGTTCTGCACCCTTGCGTAGGTTTTCGATGATTGTCTGCTGCTCTGCGAACGTCTTCTCCAATCCGCGCAACCCTCCAAGTTCAGTTCTGGCCTCCTCTAGGGCCTTCCTCCGTTCAACGCCCTTCGCAAAGGTCGAATAGATATCCTCGCGCCAAGTGCACTCCGATTGGGGGCACCCTTTCGTGAGGTGGCGGTACAAATCGACCAAGCCGTGCTCTCCGATGAACGCCTCCATATCCTTGGTTATGAGTGCGCGAAGTGCGACATCCTCGTCTGGCTTTCCCGTGAGGCCGATGCTCGCGGGGTGCTTGGTCACAAGGTCGAACTCCGGGCCCCGATAGAAGAGGGCAAGTAGCCCTCCGAGTTTGCCTTCGTCGTCCCTCCCGAAGGACACGCGCGGACTCAAGGCCGGAAATCCTCCGCCTTCGAGATCGCGGAGGGACTCCTGCGCCAAGGTCAACCGCGCCTCGAGTTTTGGGTCGGTGCCCTGTTCCAGGGTCTTGCGGATGCGTTCGATATTCTTCCGTAACCCGGCAACGGTGAGGTCCTTGAGGCGCCGACGGTCTTCCGTAGCATCCATTTCAGTAGGTCACCCCAACTGGCCCTCGGCTGCATGTTCATACTTTCGGTCTGCGTATGTGGGTTCGTACAAGCGAAACGCCAGGTTTCCCGCCCCGTCGAAGACTGCATCCTTTCGTCCAACGCGGCAACCGGGGTGGGCAGGGCCCGCCAAGCGAGCTAGACGGGGTGGCCTACGTGCCGATTCGATTCGTGCGGGGGTCCTGGAAAAGTATCCCATCGGTCCTATCTCGTGGGATCCGCTTATCAATCTTTGCGCTGAAATATGCTGCTACCTGATATGCTGCTACTCGATTTTCTAGCATGCGACCCTAGTAGCCCGTCGCCTGCCCCCGCCGAGGTCTTAGAGGTGGGAGAGCAGGGGTCGATGGACGGTGGACCAGAGGATAAGTGATGGGCGACTGACTGGCGAACGTTTGGTGAACCGTGTGCGAAAAACCAATCCGTGAGGACCGAGATGGACGAGTCCTGACACACTGCCACTCCATATGAGCCGTATCAAAACTGTTGCGCATCCGGGTCGTGGGACGAGAATCTGTTTCCGTAGAGTATGAGTTCGATTGTATCTGCCCGGTCCGGAACCGTGTCCCATTTTTCCCTCATGTTGCCAGCCGACTAGATATCTATGTTTCGCTGAAGCCTCCCAAGATCCTAAATCGGCCTGCAGCGAGGTTCCGGAAACGTAGGGTGGTTGCAATCTGTTGGAGGGCCGTAAATCCGGTAGGATTGATTCGAGCTCGTCGACCAACTGCCTGGACTAATGAGGTGCTGCTATGGGATTCGCAACCTCATGCAGTCGATCCTACCCGCTTACTTCGGCAACGGCGGGTAGTATGGAGGGGCCGGTATGTGAAGCTCGGGAGAGATGGCGGGGCGAGCCGTCAAAGTTCCGGATTCGTTAGCCCGACTGGATCGATTTCGCAGTGTTTTGGAACTGGTTCTTGTCTTCGGGAGCGAATGCGGGTCCCAGCCATGCCGAACGCGCGGATCGTAGAGGAGGCTCCACCCCTACCGCTGACTTGCTTCTCCTGCGGGACTCGAATCCGCATCGGTTGGAAGACGGTCGTCGGCCGGGCTATCTGCTCCTGGAGTGAGGCACCAGCACCTCGTTTGTCTTTCGGGTTGATCCCATGGTGGATTGTCCTTCACTTAAATGGACCTCGAAGAGGTTGACGCCGACCAGCTTTCCTATTTCCTGCTCGAAACTCTTGATCCAAATCTGCAACCGTTCGGACCTCATCGGATTCTGTCCGCCGATTTGGCGGCTCGGACCGGTGTCACCGCATACAAAGCCATGCTCGGTTGGCAAAGACGAACCATATAGGTCAGCAGCTGTGGAGCCATTTGCTTGGTATGCGTGAGTCGAGAAGGCGGTTCCGGACCTTGTGATCTACGTTGCTCCGACCACCTTGATACTGAGGGACACTTCCGCCCAAAGCGCCTCGTTGTGTAGGGTTGCGACAAAGTAGTAAGGCCCGGTGGCCGGAATCGTGACTACCTCTTCGTAGCTCGTGGTGTAAGTGCTAGTGACCAGCGACACAAAATCCTCGTTCTCTTGCATTCGGCCGAAGGCGTCCTCATCCATGACTCGCAAACAGAATTTCGCCTTCGACGATGCGCTGACGTGGATTTTCGTTCCTCTCTCGAAAGACTTGGAAACTTCTGAGTGAAGCTCCGACTGATCGATGTGAAGGACAGTTCGCAAGACCTCATTGCTCTCAAGAGATGGAATCGAACGGCCCTTTGCGCCTGGCCGTTTCGGTGATGTGTGCTTCACACTCGGCATTTGGAAGTCACCTTCTCCGAGCCAGTCGGAGCCACCCTCTTCGACAAGGCAACCGCAGTTCTTGAGCTTCGTAACAAGCTCTTGCCGTTTCTCGGCTGAGTTATCCAAGCGTACGACGTGCCGCCCGGCAATGTCGCTGAACGGACGGAGATCTCCGACCTGGATGAGAACGGTGTTATCAGGGTTCCGCCCAAAGGCCATCCCAGCCTCAAACAGCACGTTGAGTCTTGGCTGTCCTCGCAGCCCTCGTTCGCCAGGCGCGTCCGATGGTCTGAAAAACTCCTCCTTCAATCTCGCTTCGTCGTCAGGTGTCAAGAGGACTACCACCGCTGTGGCTCGCTTGAACGCGACATCTAGGATTTCTCCGACATAGGGACTCGGTTTACCAGTATACTCGATCGCCTTTCGCCACTCAATTGGCGACAGCCCGATTGCGCGAAGGAAGGCGAACAATGACTTGCGGATTTTCTCATCTCTGCCGTGGACCACGAAGACGGAGGTGCCTCGTTTCTTCGCCTCCTTTTGTGCCCTCTTCCGGGACTTTTGCCCTATGACTGGCATTGGCGGTTGCGTTGGGGTGGTAGCTTGAGAGGGTTGGCTCAACTTCCCACGGCGAATCTCAGCAAGATCCTCTTCAGTCGCAAGCCGAGTCACATTTACATCCAGATCCATAGCAAGAGCAATTGCGGCTAACCGGGACGGTAGCGAGGTCTCCCGGCCCTTTTTTTCGATTAGACGATACACCTGGCTCTGACTCTTTCCGGTTCTAGAAAGGAGCTTTTGCATTAGCGCGGGGTTGATGCGGGACAAGGCAGGTCCCATCAGGGTTGTCTTTGACGCTTCGCCGCCTTCTCCTTAGCCTTGCGCACGTTGGAAATGCGAGCGCCTATCACGTTTGTAGGTTCTCCGTACATCGCGGCAATCTCCACGGGGGCGAACCCAGCTAAGTTCAGATAGAACGCTTGCTCGGATTCAGTTGCGTCTTTCGTTGCCGAGAGCAGAATTGCTCGTGCCACGCGACCAAGTTCGCTAGCGATCCGTCGAAGCGCCTCAACATCGGCTGACGCTTGAAGCTCAGTCGCTTTTCCTTTTGCCAAGCCTAGACCTCCCTGACTTCATCGCTTTGGCAAGTTCAACTCTGACTGTTTCCTGGGTGGTATTGAGCATTACGGCGATGTCTCGCTTTGGGAGCCCCAGAGAGGCCAAGAATTTGGCTTTGGCCCCAATCTTCTTCTCAACTTCAGCCTTTGACATCGCCAGCAGAGCGAGAGACCTCGCAATCACAGAGGACCACGTGTCTTCAGAGTCCTGCTCCGCCGGTTCAGCTCGTGCGTTTGCCGTTACAACAACCTCCACTTTTCGGAAAGTCGGACTGACTTCTGCAAGCGCATTGACAGGAGCCTATATAGGCACTTCGGGGAATTGTTCCGCTCGGATTGTAGCAGGCTCGTGAGGATTACCTCAGCGTTCGAGCGGATTGCACAGGCAATGTGTAGCGAATCGGGAAATGCAAGCCGACGCGCTCTCATTTCCGAATCGCATAAGACCAGTGTAACGTGGTCCGGCCGAAGTTCGATGATTTCCATCCCCTGTATCTGGCAAGCGAGTATCGCTGACTCCAGCAAAGCCCGCGAGCTAAGTAGAAAGAACGGGATTTTGTTCCCGGAGAGTACTCCTCGGCTTTTCTTTTTCATCTTTTCGTGCAGGGCCCCTTCGAGCTCAACCAGGGTCAAGGTCGAGGTGACGCAAGAGTTGCCCGCACGCGCGAGGCCTGTCACACATTCTTCCAAGTCCCTCGAAATCTGTCTCTGGACGCGACCGTGTCGGGCAACAGACCGAAAGGCGTCGACGTAAGGTGTCCTGAATTTCAGGTAGTGAATTAGGGGACCGGTGTCAAAGTAGACACGCATCCTGCGTCTCCTAGCGAAACTCCTGTAGGAGTCCGCTCGGCGAGACCATCCGAACCCCCGCGAAGCTGCGCACGGCCAGAAGGTCCCGGTCTGTGGTAACGAAGTAGGTTGAGCCGGTCTGCGCTGCGGTCGCTATAGATACCATATCCGTGGCGTGCAAGGATTTTGAAGGACCCCATAACTCAGACATCGACTCTCTCACTTCCGAGGCGCGGGGGTTGTCAACCAATGTGACATGTTTGTGGGCCAATAGGTTGCGGATCTAGACCGGCGTTGGTGCTCGTTGGCGCTCTGAGAAGAGGAGGATTTCTTGCAGAGTCAGTGTTGAAACTAAGAATTTCAAACCCCTCGATTCAGCAGCCTCGAAAATACGGCGCGCAAGTTGTCGCCCTTCAGGTACGCTATGACAACATTAGAGTCCAGATAGACTTTGACCGTCTCTTCCTTTCCGGATGCTCGGCGGGAAGCTGGGTTGCATCGCGAAGTCTCGCTGCCGTAGGAAGGTTTCGAAGTGCTGGAAGAACGGATCGTGGGTTGGAGATGCTAGAACGACTCGGCTGCTGTTCGGCTCAAATCCGTACAAGGCCAGGGACCTCCGGTAGGCGGCTTCCAAGGTGAGGCCATATGCATTTAGCAGGAATCCTTCCGCAAGGAAGCCGAACCGGTCAACGGTCTGGCCGTGGTAGGTTGAGTATCGATCGATAGACTCAATGACCCTTCCTCGCCCGAGCGGATGTTTGGTTTCCCATGCCCTCATCAAGTACCTCGTCGCGCTCTTCTTGTCCTTTACCAGCAGAGCCGTGCTCTGAGGGCCAAGTGCGTAACAGTACCACCGGCCGGACGTGTCCGCTCGAAGAGTTTTCGGAAATCCTTGAGTACGAATTCGACCGTTCTCATTCCGCAGCCTCAGGTCCTGCTGAAATGCAAGCGCTGGTTCGAGGGGCCTTCCTAACCTCATGGGAGCAGGAACTCATGATGGATCTGGGAGGTTTGGTCTTTTTCGAAGCATCGCTGATCTCTACCACTCGCCCCGCCTTTTGAGAATCCAAACCAAGACCTCTTCGGTCAGTCGAATCGCAAGATAGGCGTCCTCGTCACCTGGCTGGTCGGAGGCATGGGTTCCCTGTAATGCTAGAAAGTCGCGAATTGCCTTGAGTACTTTTGTCCTCCGTGCGTCATCAGGCGAAATGTCATCTATGCCTGCACTCAGGTCCTTGCCTGTGAAGTCGCGTACCAGATTTTCGAATGCATTGCGCGACGCTTCGCATGCCTGTCGGCTGCCATCCGATCCTCCGCCGAGGAAGGAGGTGTAGGCGGATTGTAGAGAGTTTAGAACGGCGGGGTGCCCGGACGACAAGATCGTCCTTAGTCTGCTAACCTCCGTCTGCTGGATTTCGCCTCCGACTATGGGGAGGACGACGATACCCTCTTCATTGAAACGATTCTTGCCGAGTGTCCACTCGTAACCAAGCAATTGGAGCGCCCGCCTGACACCACCCCAATGACCGACCCCCCGGATGACCATCTGTTGGGACGTTTCGCTCTCGGTTCCGCGAGCTTGCATATCATATGGGAGGACTTTCATGAGGACTTCGCTAAGCACGCGATGGAACACATCTCTTCGAAAGGCGGCCAACAGGATAGGAAAGAGCGTGTGCCGCGCATCGCCAAAACGCTGGACTAGGGGTGCTATGGGCGTTCCTTCGAACGGTTCGTCTCGTGTCTGAAGTCTGTACTTTTCCTTTAGCCAGTAGAATTCTCCCACGATGGAAGAGTTCCCGACCACTTCGACGACCTTGCCTATCGCTTCGCGGTCTTCTTGGGTAACTGCTCTCCCTGTTGGCTTTTTCGACGCCGGCACAGTAGTCTAATGTTCGTCCTCTTCTAAAAAGACCATCTTGGACGCGGGACAGGTCTATGCAAACCCACTGGTGACGTTCAGCGGCCGACCACGAGCACGCTTCTTCGGGCGCACGAGGTCTGTCATCTGGCAGGGCGGTTTAACGGTATTGGACGGCCATGACAAGACCGGAGTCGCCTAAACCGATGCGAACTTGAGGAAGATCACCGTCCAAGTCGTTTACGCATAGCTCCTTGGTCAATCCTGGTGCATAGACCCGCGGAGCGTGCTCAAGGTTTCGTAAAGGTAACGATGAAGGGCCACAAGTAGGTCCTGATGCTGGTCAGTAGGAACGCCGAGGACGTTGAGCCATGCACCGTCCATCTTCATGCGTCCATGAAACGACGCCCGGAGTTGCTCAAGGAGCGGGGGAAAGTCCATGTCGTGAAGCGAGTCGAAAACACCGAGAAGTTCTCGTCGTTGAGTTCCGCTGAGAGAAGTCGTGTCTGGAAGGTTTGTACGCGCAAACCCATGTTTGTTGAAGTACCACCACGATCCACGCGTCTGGGCGCGCCTCTCCAACACTTGGTAGAGAAATAATGACGAATTGAGCCACAAACACACCAATCGTGAATCCTCTTCGGAAAGCCCCCGGAAGCACCAGGCGCTCGCCCCGGTGAAGCTGAGGTTCTGCGTGTAAACAGCGATGTGGTACGTACCGGCGGCGGCTACGTCGATGCGACGTGCGAATGTCAAGTGTGACATGCCTTCTTGGACGCGGTCAGACCAACGCTCCCTGACACGGGCTACGAATTGATCGCCTTTCTTCTCGCCATAGATCGATCGCATGATGCCGTCGAGACCCTGAAAATATCGACTGACCAGATAGTCCGTTTCGTTGGTAACGTCGAAGCGAGGATAGTGAGAGATTCTGCGGACGACTGGAATCAAGACTTCCTGGGGAACATCAAAAACTGATTCCGAAACGCGATCTCTCGCTCTCATCGATTGGCTTGAGGAATCTTCGGCAATGAGACGATCCACCTTCTTAATCGCACGAACTTCGGTTCTGGAGATATTCAAGGCCGAAGTGCCGAAATAGACGCCGCCTCTGCCTTCGGGTCCCGGCGCCTCTTTGTTTCCCAGCGGTGTATATAGGGCTTGAACGCCGGATCTCTTCTCCCACTCATTGTATGGAGTCATTGTTTGAGTCGACAGGATCGGTTCGAGTTGGTTGCGTAACAAGCCATAGCCTTGGACGAGTTGCGGCAACAGCCTGGTGAGTCCCCCTTTCTCAATGCTTAGGTCCTTTTGCGGAATCCATTTGAGAACGGCGAAGTCGTCTTCGTGGTCCCGATGAGCTTTCAAGCGGGCAACCAGAAGCGCCACATCGCTGGCGGTCCACTTGGAGGGAGACTTCTTAATGCCCAGGAGGCCGAACTTGTGCCCTGTTGACGCTACCTTCTTTGTCGCGACCATGAGGATCTCGCTTAAGGACGTGTTCTCAGAAAACGCCGACCGACCCAGGCCAACAATGATAGTGTCGATTGTGTAGGTGCTAGTTATTAGGCTTACGATTGACTCGAAGGACTTGGCCGTCAACGTGGTCTGCGGCAATACTGCTGCAAGGCGACCGCCACTTTTCAGGAAGCGATCGGCCAACAGTAGAAAATGGCATTGAAAACTGATTTTGCCTTGCAGGTAGGATCGATATTCCGCTCCAAAGCGCTCCTTGAGAACCAACTTGTATTCCGCACCAAGGTTGTCAGAGCTTGTGAAGGGAGGATTCATTACGACTACATCGACGGGATCGAGCGGGATTTCCCCGCCACCCATTCCGCCCACGGTGAAACTACCCTTTGTCACATACCGTGCGCGTTCGCTCGGATGTCCTTCTAGGAACATATCGAGCGTCGGCCTTTGAAAGGCCCTCGCGAGTTCGTGTGTTATTGAAGGAATACTGTTTCCGGGCTTCAACTCGGTAGAATCCCAAACGGCAACTCGGACCTTCTGCGTTGTAAACCGTGGTGCCTGCAAGGAAAGATGAACTACTGCCAGATGAGCCGCGAACGGCATGATGTCGATGCCAGTAATGTCTTGCCCAAGGAATCGCACGTGGTCAGGTTCGGAAAAAGATCCGTTAGCAGCCTCGAGCATTCGCCGCTTCTGTTGGTAGGATGCCACGAGGAGTGTCCCGCTACCGCACGCAGGATCGAGAACGTGGTCCTCGGGATTGCGCACGCATAAGGCCGCGAGCAGGTCGGCGGCTTGCTTGTTCGTATAGTAGGCCGCGACGGGCTTTCTGATAGCAAGAGGGATCAGATTGTGAAAAATCTTGCCGAGGATGTCTTGACGGAGACGGGCAAGCCCCATTATTTGGATTACTTCAAGAATACTCTTGACAGTGTCCGTCGTCCCAGGCGGAAGGCGGGACGCAACATCGAAACCGAATGTCGGAGCGTAATCGACCTCGAGGACTTTGCGAAAGTAATCTGCCAATTCCCTGGGATTGAGCAAGTCATCAGTCGCGACCCGTGGATACCGATCAGGATCCGCACGGGCGAGAACGTCGTAGAAAATCAACTGGTTGATCAGCAGATAGGCCGCGGCTTTGCGCAGACTACCCAAAGGGAGACGGTCGGGCTTGACCTGAAGAATATTGTCGAATACTGGACGACCACCGAAGATGTCCTCAAACTGATCGATACTGAGCTCGTGCATTTGCGAGCTCAGGCTTACGACCGCACCCGCTAAGACACCGACCACGAAATCGGTATCAGGTTCAATTTCGAAAGGAGGTCTTAGGACCTGCTCGGAAATCCAATCGACAACCTCTGATAGCGTCCCTTCCTTTCGGTCCCCCGGCCTCTCATCCCTAAAGAGAGCGGCAACCTCGTACCGCATCTTGGGAGATCGTGCGACGGACTGGAGTGAATCGAGCGAGACCTGTCGCAGCTTGCCAGGGAACAGCACCGCGAACGCCCCTCCGATCGGCGCATGGCGCAGCTTAATCCACTCAGTTAGGCGTTTAATGTCTTCGAAATAATCCGCTTGACCGCCGAGTTTGGTTTCGAGGACATATGTCGATCCATTCTCGAGGATACCGTCCGGCGGCTTCCTGCCTTCGGGAATGGAGAACGAGAGTTCCATGGCCGTGCGAACATGTCGCTTCTTGAGTTCGCTCAGGAGGATATCCCGGATCGTGAATTCGGTGGGCTTGAAGGCCATCGACTCGGCCGCCAAAACACCATCATGGCCTTAAACCCATTTCGCAAGTGGTCCAGCACATACCACAGATCGGGGCGCATGAGAACTGGAGACTTTCTCGTCGAATCGCGAGGGCGGCAATTTCGTCGTGGTTTTCATGCGTGGGTTCCAGAGAAAGGCTAAGGCATAGCTCCAGCTTTCGGTATAAATGCGGCAATTGGTTTCCTCACCAGGCATGAGGATCGCCTGTGAACAAGTCTCTTCTTCCTCGGCCGATTTCAGTATGGGCTCTTGCAGCTTGGACACCGCTTTGGCTCCCTGGTGATCCTCGGTATCCAACTCCGCCGGGTTCGGACCCGCACGAGTCCGCGGGGATGTTCACGCCAGACCCGTGCGGACAGGTCGGTGAATTCGAAGGAATTGAGACCATTGAGGAGGATCTCGCCCCGTTCGTCTAGCGTCTCTTGCCATCGTCTCGCCAAGGCACCGTAATAACCTCGATCTGAGGAGAAATCAGGCCTTTCGACTCTTCTACAAACCAGTTCTTCCATTCCTCAGGGTAGATGACGAGCAACTTTGTGGACCCTGGCGATCGCTCAAGAATGAGAGCATCGAGCATGTAGTTGGCGAAGTAGTTCCGCTTCTTCTCGTTCGTGAAATCCTCGAGCAACTTGCTGGTGTGTTTGACTTGTGCGAGTACCATGCCGTCCTCACTCACAGCGTCGATTTCCCGGAATTTTCCCAACATCACCCTACGCTTGTGGAACCGTTTGGCAAATCTTTGCTCAAGTGAGACAATAGCCGCTTTCTCGAACGATTTCCATCGCATTTCGCCGACATCTTTCCCCTTCTCGAACTTCGACCTTTCGATTGGCATGCCCCTACAGAGAGAAGAGGAGTGTCTTATCAGTTCTGTAGCCTTGCCCAACTTCCTGGCTGTCCTGGCTACCAGAAGATATCCTCCAGGCTCTCCAAAGGTTTACGTCCAGATTGTTGGGCGAAGGGCAATTTCTTTGAGGCAGCACATTATTCGTCCGCGAAAGCCACTCGAAACGTCGGGGCCAAGGGGTGGGCTGGCCCAGGCACTGGGGTCGAACACGCGACAGCCCAGGGAACTCTGGCGCTATCGGACCCTGGAGGGTTCGAAGTACCCTGGATGTGAAACCCAAACTCGAAAGAGAGGTGTTGTTCACCGTCAATCAGCTGTGGTCTTGCCTCTGACCTTAATCGAGGAATAGGCTAATACGACCGCTGTCGATGGGCGAGATGTGAAAGGCGAGTCGCCGTTCGCGCCCTGGGTTTGCTACAGGTATTCTCGGAACCCTTCGGAAGCGAAGCTGACGCCGGTGAACAAACCCGCTGGAGGATTGCACATACGGATCAGAGGTGGAGGAGTCTCAGAGGATCCCGTAATCTACCTCACGCCTGACCGTCAAGAGTCCATGGAAAAGGCACACAGGTTTTTGGGCATCACCTATTGGCCATCCCACGGCGCGACGTACGCGTTAGGTCCAAGTGACGAGCCTATCCTCAAGAGCAATCTCTTCGAAGACGTAACGATCGACCCGGTCGTCAATCAGATTGCGAATTTCGAACAGATGGCCATCCTCAATCGGAGCAGAGTATGGCCAGCGTACGGCCAACCTGGGGGAGCCCACGAGCTCCTACTAACGGGAGGGAGCCTTACCAGGCTGGCCGATGGGCCGACAACTAGCGACGGCGCGAAAGACTACTATGCACAGCAGGACGTCGATTTGTTCGTCCGGTTTCGACACCAACTAGCGAGTATCTTTTCGGGTGTCTTGACAAGGTTTGATATTGGTGCCGCTTTCGCGAAGCTCGACGAGAACGGGCTGGTGATTCGACTTGGACCTGCTGGACAGAATCCGCCTTTCTACTCAATCTCCGTTGGGCTTCGGTCAGAACGCACGATACAGCTGAAGTTATGGGGGTATGCTTGGTTCGACGAGCAGGTGAACACCGATACCTTTCCAACGATCACCGTGGAGCCCCCGTCTTTCATTCATAGGTATGTCGTCGGCCCGACTGTGAAATACCTGGACTTCGTAGATGAATTCGCTCTGAAGAAGTCTCTGATGATTCAGGGTCAAGTGCCTCCCGCTGGATTGCTTAGCGCTTCTATCGCCGAAATACTTACCGAACTCAGAGGAATTCGAGATGTCGGGGATGTGGTAATTGGCGGGGATCGATTCCCAATACCTCCGCCCCTAGGCGCATGAACCAGGGCTAAGCAGTGACTTGGCCTTGAACCGATCCAAATTTCAGGTCCTCCGGGATTTAAGCAGCAGTGGATGGTCATCTGACGCCGAACGCATCGCTATGTTGACTCTCTCTGACTAAAGGAGCATTTCGCTGAAACGCTTAAGTGCGCTCACAAGTTGTCATCATCCGGGGAGAGTTTTCTGGCCGAGACGCCACGAGTTGACACCGGGGCAGATTCAGGGGCGAGCCAATCGCGGGAAAAAGGAGCGAAAAACCGGGAGGAAACGAACTCGGTTGGCACATTCGGGAGCATTGGCCTCGCGTTCTACCTAGTCTCACTCTCGGCGTTCCTGCTGTATGGCCTCGTCCAAGTCTGGCCTCACGACAGTCCTGCCGGGACACCCGGAGTTTCCTCATCAGTGACGTTCCTTGTGTGGACCTTCTCCATCTCTGACGAAGTTCGCCTTTTCCTGATTGTTGCGATGGCGGGGGCGCTTGGCAGCTTGATACACTCGTTGCGCTCAGCTGTGATGTACATTGGAAACAAAGAGCTCAAGCGAAGTTGGTTGGCTCTCTACGTGGCGCGACCGTGGATTGGCGCCAGCCTTGCCATCGTCTTCTATGTCGTAATACGTGGCGGATTTTTCTCCCCACAGTCGACAGTCCATGACACAAGCCCCTTCGCTTTCGCTGCAGTCGCTGGTCTGGTCGGTTTGTTCTCCGAGCAAGCGCTGGAACGGCTCAAGCAGGTTGCGGAAAACCTGTTCAGTCCGGCTCCGAAAGCCAAATACCCTCTCTCCAAGGGATCAGTGACAGAAGAGGGCAAATCAAGCGAGGACAAGTAAGCCTGCTGCAAACGCGAAGGACAGATCCGGCGTATTTTCTAGAAGTCGGATCTGGGGGATTGACCTTGAGAGCGGGTCTATTCGAGTATTGAAGGCGATTCGGCTTCCCGTTAGCCAGCACTCCCAAATGCTGGATGGAACAGGGCAGAGTGGTTCCGACGTCAACTTCGAACCTGACCAGTGCGAATCCCGGAGTTCGAATCCATCGCGGTCCATATCCAGACACGCTTCGCGGCCGTGCGAGAGGGTCAGGGTATCGGTGTCCTCGATTCTCCATTTTTCATCAAGAGCGCCCTCCCGGTACAAGTTCTCCCGCAAGCACCGAGCGCCCTCCACAAGAACAGCCTATTCTGCTGGCGACCAGGAAAATTTCGCAGCAAACCGAAAGTGAGGGCGAAAGGCTTCTGGGAACATGGTGGCTTGTTCAAAGTAATTGATTTCAACCTTCAGCCACTTGCCCGAGAATTTGTGTCCGGGCAAATCACTGCACCCGGTCAACTCTGCATTCTCTCTCGAATTTGGTCAGCGCACAGTGCTTAGGGCGCTCGGGGAATAGCTTCGATTGATTCGCGTCAGATGCTAGAGTGATCGGGAGCAAGGAGAAGGGACGAACCTGGGCCCATTACGTTCGTTTGTCACTCGGAGCGCGAATATGAAGGCTCCTTGGCGTGTTGGAAATGGATTCGGACCCATCTGGGTCCGCTCGGACCCGTTACACTTGCCGGTCGATTCCACCGGGTGGCTCTATCCGAAGTCGGCTAGTAGATGCGATGACTTATCTTCCGTTGGTGGTCAATTACGGAAACCACGGAGGATCAGTCTCGAACGAATGACAGAGAATCGGTCGACCTATCATGGCTGGATTCGGTAGACCCTGAAATCGAACAACGTCTTCTCCCGATGGAACGCGCAATCCTTGTGGCGCTGAGAAAGTATCGGACGACATTTCGTTAACGAATCCCGCCACGCGGCTCGGGCTCCTCCTTGGAGTTGAAAGCCACATAAGGGCTCCAAACTCGACGTCCAGACAGCCATCGATCTTGGAGGACAACCGGTGTGCCCCTTGTCACCGCATTCTGCTCTAACGGAGCTTCCTGTGGGAGACCCAGTCGCGTTGCCTTCGTTGGACGTTCCACGCGAAGACGCGATGCAATCATGATACAAATCAACACGATGCGGAATCGGGAGCATTCAAGGCCGTGTTCCTTGAGGGGCTCGCTATGGATGCGTTCGACATCTCCGCAATCAGCTCAAACTCCTTCTTCGCAGAGATCTCACTTTCGTACATGATGACAAGCGTCAGCGAGGGTCCATGAGAATCCGAGATGGCTAATACGCCGTGGCGCAAATCAGACGCCCAGAAGGCCGGGATCTTCGGAAGTCAGATCGAAAGAAGGGGACTTGTCCCTCTCCCTTTCCTTTTTGGTGGCGGTTCAAGTCCGCACTAGAGGACTGCGCGGTCGCAAGTCGACTATGTAAGTTTCCGACATATACCGGTTTTCCTTCATCGACTTAAGTCCGCCACCGGCCCTTGCTTCGCAGGTGTCTCATGACGACGATCGTTCGAACTCTCGAAGTCAGCGCTCCACCCGACAAGGCCTATGCCGCCCTCTCCGTCCCTGAAAAGTGGAACCGGTGGGCGTCGTTTGTCAAGCAAGCATCCAGTAACGGACCGAAGGCTCATTGGATCTACAATATGGGCGGAATGAGGGTGGAGTCGGATACCATCGTCACCGAAGCGGTTGAGAACGCGCGCTATGCCTTCCGCCAGACGAGAGGGTTCATGAAGTCGGGCGACACCCGTCTAGAGATTGAGCCGACCGAGAGAGGCTCCCGTATCATTTGGACGACCGAGTACGAGCTGCCGTACTCGTACCTCGGGAAGCTCGCGGACAAGCTGAAGGCGCGGAAGCAGTTCGAGGTAGCAATCGATCGGTCGGTCGCGAACCTGGAGAAACTGCTATCGCGGTGAGTAGGCTCACGCGACGCGGACGGGCTTGAGGCCTGCCATGAAACCGGTAAGAAGTGCCATGTTCGCGACGTCGACGTAGTCGAAATTCTGCTCGAACGCTTTCCGGATGACCTCCCGATCCCGGTATGCCTTTCCGGTCCAGTCGTACTTCGTCCGCTTCATGAACTCCCCGAGCTCGAGGGGGTCCGTTTCCCCGGTGAGCCCCATGAACGGAGAACACGCGAAGACAACCCCGCCCTCTCGCATCACCCGACGGAACTCACGGCAAGACCGCTCGAGGTTCGCAGCGTCTTGGATGTCCACGACGATCATCCCGTCGATGCTTTGTTCCTTGAGGGGCAAATCCTCGAAGTCTCCTTCGAGGATTGTCAGGTTCGCGAGCTGCGGATACGAGGTGACGTTCGTGGGCTTCACCAGGTAGGTGTGCTTCGCCCCGGATCTACGGCATGCGCCCTCTAAGATATTCCGGTGGAGGTGGGTGAGGGACTGCGAGACAACGAGGGCAACGGAGTCACGTCCCTTGCAGACCTCCGCGAGCATCATCTGGAACCGTTCGGTGAAGAACTCTGGCGGCAACGTCGCGACGTATTCCTCGTAGAAATCATGGATGAGCTCGGTCGCCTCGCCGAAGATCCGCGCGAGTTCGCGTTTCCCCTTCGCCGACAGCGTGTATTGCCTTTTGTCCGGCCCTCCGTCCCCATGAGTGATGCGGCTCTCAAGGAGGCCTTCGTCGCACATCTCCTTCAGCGTCTTGTAGAGATAGCTGAGTTGGGTCGTGTCTCCTTGGGACTCCAAGGTCTTCCAAAGTTCGTAACCGTACATCTGACGGTTACGGATGAGTCGGATGATGATGCGCTTCAACTCGCGCTTTCTCGTAAGCCCCCTCCGCCCGACTATAGGTAATTCGGACATATGGTATTTGCGGACAATTTCGACGTTTTCCAGGAGGGCGGTCCCGTCGGCCCGGGTCCATGAGCACCTCCCAACGGGAGCGCGAGACGTCCAGAGGACTAGGGGGCTCCTTTTCGTGCCCTGGATTTGCGTCGGCCCTCCTCCAGGATCAGACATCCGTGACCCAGTTGACCAACGTGGACCTCATCTATGGACAAAGTGTGCACATACGCGTTTTGTCCTATCCCCTCTTTATTTCGAGCACCCTTGTCCTCGAGAGGAACAGGAGGAGGAGAGAGCATGGCTGGGTGCCGACAACGTGGGGGGATTCAGTGGATCGCGCCGCGGATATCCTGAGACGGACAGGGGTCAACAAGTCCCTCGCCAGGGACGTCATCGGCGCGGGGGCCACAGGTAAGCGACGGATGCGGACGATCGTCTTCGGGCTGGTCGCGATTGCGATTGGAGTGGGCGTCCTGTATTATTCCGTCCAGCTGGCGACCCGGGTGACCGCTCTCGCAGCTCCGGCGGTGGCGAGTCAAACCGGATCCAACACAACGAACCCGGCTGTGACGGATCAGAACATCCAATACGGAATCTGGGCGGTTGGTGCGGCGCTCATCGCGTACGGGACGAACAAGATTCGAAGAGGATGATGCCCACGGCTCGGAGACGCTCCTATGCCTTTGCCAGGTTGATTCGGCAAAAGTCTGTTGACCGAGTCCGAGAGACATGCCTCAGCTTCCATCATCCCCCCGTCTTGGCGCTGGCTAATCTTTCACTAATGAACTGCTTGCGCTGCGGTCTATCTGGCGAATCCACCAAGGGCTGCAAAGAGAAATATCGTGAACGACAAGGACCCGGAGGAGCTTCGGGAGGATCGGCCGCGCGATTAGCTTCTCCAATCACACGGAATTTTCGAATTTCCCGGTTCAATCTGTGTATGTACTCCCCAAACTTTTCGGCTCTTCAAGCGATGCTTTCACGTGAATGGGCATCGTTGTCTGCCTTCACTCTCTCGCCAACTGACTGTGGGGTTTTGGGGCGGCATGGGCCGCCGATGAAAGTAGCGCAACCGCGGAGAAACATGAACCCGAACACGGCGCCCGCCGGAGGCTGACCCCTTGGCAGTGGGATCGGATCAGATGAACACGGACAAAGCCTTCAAGGAGGCCGTAGAAAAGTTCGAGCGAAAGTGGCAAGCGGCTGAGGACATAGAAGAGGCCTATAAGATGTATGAAGTGCGGTTTGGCGCGGGGGAAGCCGACAAGGCGTGGGCGATGGAACTGAAAGGCACCACGTTTTTCCTCCTAGATGCCAGCGCCGACATTTTACACGCTCCCAAATCCGTGTCATGGACAATTGACATCGCTGAGGTGGCTGTCAAGCAAGACCCGAGTCATTGGGAGGACGACAAAGTCGAACAGGACACGCAGAAGAAAATGGAAGTTTTTGGCGAAAAAATGGAGGATCTGGGCAATGTAATGGGGAAAAAGATTGTGGAATATGCTGTCGAGGAGCGCGCGAAAGAGGTGGGGGAATTAGCCAAAGAAGCCGAGGAGGTTGCGTCGACATTCACGGCGATCGGAAAGAAGGCAAAGTACCTCGCAAAGAAAGCCTCATGGCTGGGTGGTCCGTGGGGTATTCTCCTGGTAAAGCTCCCTCTATGGGTCCTGGACAGTGCGATTCTATTGGCGTACGTCAGGCTTTACACCAAGGACAGCCGCGAGTTTTTCAAGATGTATGAGGCGGCGCACAAAATTCGGACGGAGGCAACCGACGAGCTTGCCGAATTCATAACGAGAAGCGAGGCAATGGGGAAATCGGCCAGCCCGGAAAGTCTTCAGACGCAATTCGAATTGGAAACTGAGGATAACATGGCGGAGAGATACCTCAAGCGGTACTTTGACGAGATCCACTACTATGAGGACAACGAATTCACTGGCGTAATTGCGTACAGGCGCAAACCTCCGGCTTATCCGAATTTTGATAAGAAAGTGTACACCCGCGAGCAGGCCCTGGAGAAAGCAAGGAGGATACTAGCCCTATGCCCCAAAGTCACTCAATCACTCTAGAGATGCCAAAGACAGGCTTGCGTCAACTCTCGCAACTCGTCACGTTCATGACTGAGTCTGCACGAAGGACGAACAACACAATCGAACGTCCTCGTGGCGTTGACTTGAGGAGGGAAGAGTATCTTGCCCAAAGCGGCACTTGAAGTCGTTCTGTCCGAGGTCGCCAAGGCATTAGAACCCTTGGCGGAGGCTGCTAGAGAAGAGCCTCTAGGGACGGGGATCCTACGCCTTCTTCATCAAACGGGCTGCTCATTCGCAGCCGGACCGGATGAAACCGCGCTGAGGACCCTGGCCCTTGCAATTCCCGACGCCTATGCGCCGATTTCGCACTTAACCGGAGGCAACGTTTCCGATGCACTCGGGGGCGTCGCGACGATGACGGCGTTGGACCGTCTTCTCGATGTGACCAAAGCTATTGGTGAGGATCTTGCCCAATCGCTTTTTGACTACCTATTGATATCGTATCTCGAACGCGAGCATCCCCTGGTCCACAGTATCCTCGCACTCCTGGGAATTTTCTCCGGCGCGACGCGTATTCCTGGGGGGGCAGCATCCGATAAAGACAAGTATGCCGTACATTGGAAAAGGTTCGGGGAGCTGCTGTCGAACCCTGGGGCTGTCTTCAGGGAGCTGTATGGATGGGGGACCGCCGACTTGAATTCCAACATGTTGCTCCACCGAATCCACGACCTGCTTTGGTCCTTGTCTGTACCATCGTCACTCCTCTCGGCCGGGGAGAGGAATACCGACGGCATTCTTCACGTCCTAGGCGGCCTACCGTTTGACCTTTCCTTCCAATACCTTCCACCCCGAGATGGCCAGCCCCCAGGGATAATCGGTACGCCGTCATTGAGCGGCAAATTCTCGCGGTTTTGGCATGTGGCAAGGGACTGGGTGCTCCTGCTTGCGGTCAGCGCGGAAGTGGAGTCTAACTTCGGGTTGGCTCTCCGTCCGGGTGGGACGCTTGCTATTGAGACTCTTGAGGGATCTGCTTTCGATTGGAGTATAAACGCCGTTGCTTCTTTGGCCCGCTCGGGGAAAGCGGGAGAGAACGTAGTACTGTTTGGTAACCGAGACGGAACCCGGCTCGAAGCCGACTCCTTGACCTGTACTTGCTCTTTGACAGCGGATGCGGAAGGCGGTGAGTTCCGCCTTGAGGCGGGATTGGTCGGAGGCCAACTTGTCGTTCAACCCCGCCAAGGAGACTCGTTTCTCCAGAAACTACTGCCCTCAGAACCGTTTCAGCTTCCATTCGAGGGAGCCATCGGCTGGTCTTCGAGAAAGGGTTTCTATTTCAAAGGTTCCGATGCGCTGGAAACATCAATCCCAGTCCGTTTGGGCCTGGGGCCCATCCGGGTCGAATCAATCTACCTGAAGCTTGCGCCGGCAGGCAAGGACGCGATCGGCCTCACCGTCGCCGGCTCGCTGAACGCCCGGCTTGGAATCTTGCAGTTGTCTGTCGATAAGGTAGGACTCGAGGCGATTTTCGGTCTTAGCCCTCCGGACGTGCGGTTCCGATTCAAACCGCCTAGCGGAATCGGCATCTTGATTGATGCAGGAGCGCTCACCGGGGGAGGTTTCCTTTCAATCGACGAGGCGAGCGGCCGCTACTCCGGTATCCTCGAGCTGGAGATCGAGCAGATTTCAATCAAAGCGATCGGGATTCTTGACACCAGATTGCCCGGCGGCGTCCGTGGCTTTTCGTTCCTCATCCTACTCTTCAGTGAGTTCCCGCCTATGCAGCTCGGTTGGGGTTTCAACCTTAGCGGGGTCGGCGGCCTCGCGGGGATTCACCGAACGGCCGACCTAGCTGCGTTGCAGGCGGGCGTCCGAAGCAACGGCTTGGATAGCATACTGTTTCCTCAGAATCCGGTCGCAAACGCCCCCAAGATCCTCAGCGACCTGCAGACGTTCTTCCCACCTGCGCTGAACCGGTTCGTCTTTGGCCCGATGGCCTTGGTTGGATGGGGCACCCCTCCCGTGATCAATGCGGAGCTCGGTGTCCTCCTTGAGCTTCCGGCACCCGTGCGGCTGGCGATTCTGGGCAAGATTAACCTGGGTTTCCCCAGCCTAGAGCTAGACCCCAAACTACGCGCCATCGATTTGCACCTCGACATCCTGGGGACCGTCGATTTCTCCCAAAAACTCCTGGCGATCGACGCGACGCTCCACGATTCCCGAATCGGAATCGACCCGGAGGCGTTCTCAATTGAAGGGGACATGGCTCTGCGCCTGTCCTGGGGCAAACCTCCGATCTTTGCCCTCGCCGTGGGCGGGTTCCATCCCCATTTCCCAACTCCGGAGGGCTTTCCCTCTCTCCGCCGAATGACGATCGCCTTTCCGACATCCCCCAAACTCCAGATGACAATGCACGCGTACGCCGCGCTGACAGCAAACACCGCTCAGTTCGGCGCGACAGTCGACTTCCAGGCTGAGGTGAGCCGTCTCAGTATCCAAGGAACCCTCGGATTCGATTCGCTCTTCACCTTCCATCCGTTCTCGCTTGCCGCAGACCTCGCCGGGAGCGTCGCGTTCCGAAAGGGCGGGAGCTACCTCGGGACGGTCAACTTGGATGCGCACCTGACCGGTCCTACGCCTTGGCATGTTTGGGGGAAGGCGAGCCTTTCTACCATGTTTGGAAGGTTGTCCGTCCCCTTCGACGCCCTTTTTGGCAAGGCGCAACAGGAGGTCGTCCTCCCGCCGAGCGACCCGTGGCCGCTGCTCCAAGCTGCCCTCGCCGATCCACGCAACTGGAGCTCGGCGCTCCCGACGTCTGCCTCCCGGATTGTCACCATCGTTGCTCCATCTGGGAGCCCACCCGCCATTATCCTTGATCCCGCGGGGAGCGTGACTGTGAGCGAGAAAGTCCTCCCCCTCGATCAGCGGATTACGAAGTTTGGCGAGACAACGCCAAGCGGACCGGACCACTATTCGATCGAAGGCGTGAAACTTGCGGGAGCACCTATCGAAGGCTACACCGCTATCCAGGACTACTTTGCACTGGCCCAATTCATCGAGATGAACGATTCCGACAAGTTGTCCAACGAGTCCTTCACCCTTATGCATTCGGGGGTGAAGCTCACAGATCCCGTGGAACATGGGACCTCGATCGGTACCGCCGTAGTGTTCGAGACGATGATCCTCGACTTCCCGGGAGGCAGTCGATCGGAACCCGACTACGTCCCATCGCAGGATCAGCAGATCTCTTCCTTGGACCAAGGCATCGTGTCTCGGTCGCCCCTCCGGACGGCGGGGCTCCTGAAGTTCGGGCCAAAGCCGACCGCGGTACCTCCGGTCACCCTTCGCGAAGAGACGTTTGTGATTGCGACGAAGATCGACGCGATGGTTCGCACCGATATCAGTGCGCCGGTCTCGGTGAGCCAAGCAACGCGCGTTCTCTCAGACTACGTTGCTGCCCACCCTTCAGAACGCGGCAGCCTGCAGCTGGTCCCGCTCCATGAAGTCGAAGGGCTCACATGACCGGTGACTCTGCCGCGTTCGCGTTTCTTCCGTGGGTCCGACGGGGCTTATCCACGCGAATTGACCGCATGGATGGCTCGGGTACCGCCCTCCCGCGGGTGACGTTTCCCGCAGAAATCACGCTCAACGCGGGGTCAGCTTCCGTGGACATATCCCTCCTCGGACCGGGAGAAATAAGCGGCATCGATCCGCGGGCCGTCGTGCGGACCTGGCCCAAGCACGACATCTACGACGCCGAGCCAAACTACTTTCCGATGTGTGAATTCGCGGATGCGGATTTTCCGTGGCGGTATACTCCCGCCGGCGCGACCAGCGAAGATCGACTTCGACCGTGGATTTGCCTCATCGTGCTGACGGACGATGAGATCGCGGAGACCGTCCCCGCGGGCGAGACGAGAAAACTCCCATCCTTACGGACGAAACCCGGGGTTCCCCTCCCGGACTTGCGGCAATCTTGGGCTTGGGCACACACGCAAGTCAGCGGAGTCGACGAGATTGATGCCGCGACGACGTCCCGCCTCCTGGATTCAGAGCCACAGCGCTTCGTTTCTCGCCTGTTGTGTCCGCGCTATCTGAAGGAGGGTACGGCGTACACCGCCTTCCTCGTTCCAACCTTCGAACGCGGACGGCTTGCCGGGCTCGGCGAACCGGTTCCGGAAGACCTCGACGGAACCGCCCCGGCGTGGACCAGCGGCATGGATGCGGCCCTCGAACTCCCGGTATACTATCAGTGGCGGTTTCAAACGAGCACCGGAGTGGACTACGAGGTCCTGGTGCGACGACTTCAGCCGCGCGCGGTCCCGGAGAGCGTTGGACTTCGCTTCATCGACGCGAGTAATCCCGGCGCCGGCTTGCCGCCTCCCGAAGGCGGCCAGAGGCTGCTCGCGATTGAGGGCGCGCTGCGGTCGCCGGCAACTAAGGCGCCTGAGTGGCAGGATTCCGATCGGAGCGATTTCGTCGAAGGACTTCGAGCGCTTCTGAACCTGCCGGCAGAGCTCCTCCGGAGCGGAGGCTCGAAACCAGTTGTCGCCCCTCCCCTCTACGCTAGTTCTCAGTCCGCCCACGAGGAGGTCCTCCCGGGTACCGCACCCGCTTGGTTCGCGGAGCTCAACTTGGATCCCCGGCTCCGCGTGGCCGCAGGCCTCGGGACCCTCGTCGTGCAGGAGCAGCAGCAGGCACTCATGGCGGGCGCGTGGGCCCGAGTCGAAGGCATCCGGGTGGTCAACGAACAGCTTGGATTCGCGCAATTGGCACGGGAGATTTCTATCCCAATCTACGAGAACCACGTCCTCAATGCGAACCCCGACGCCCTACTGCAGGTTACCGCTCCGCTACTTTCGAAGATTAAGGCGAGCCCGATGACCATGTACGCTGCTCTCCACGGCGGGGCCGTTCCTCGAGGGTTGCTCGATCCCCAGTTTCGTCGAATCTCCCGGCCTAGAGGCCCGCAAGCCCGTCGGCAAGGGCGCGAATCGACATCGGGCCCGCAGCGCACACTCGAACGGGCGAACCGGGGAGAGCTCTCGCCCCCACCGCCACCGTCAGCTCCGAAGTTGATGGCCACGCCCGAACGCGCGGCGCAGTCGCTGGTGCCGTCTTGGGCGACTCCCGCGATGATGGCCATCCTCGCGAGGTTCCCTCTCCCGCTATGGATTGGGGGCGTCCTCTCGCTCTTCCTTTCTTCGCTCCTGTTGGTGAGAGGTGGCGTTGACCCGATCGCCGTTGGGTTGGCTGGCCTCGGAATTGCCGCATTGAAGGCGTCCTCCGTGGTTCGAATCTCATCGGGGAACCTCGCGAACGCGGCGAGCCTTCGGGCGGGACGCCTCACGCCAGACCAGATCCGGGTCGCGCAGAGCCGGCCCGATTTCGTGGCCGTGGAGACCACCGTCCGCGGGACGACCGGTGCTGCCTCCGCCCGGAGTGGAATACCTCCGAGTCCCTCGACGGCGACGCCCAGCGTCCCCGCGGCGCAACCGACGAGCCCCGCCCCGGTGCAAGCTCCGACGACTCGGAGCGGCGATACTCCGTCTGCGCTCGCTTTCCGATTTGCGAGTGCCCGAACCGTTGAGCGGTTGCGAACCGAGCCGCCCCCATCTGTCGCTCCCGCGAGAGTCGATCTTCCGAAGCTGACTGAAAACGTCGCGAAGGCGCTCGATCCTCGCGTAACGATTACATCGGGCATCCGGAGCCGCCTTGTCCTTGCGTCGAATATCGCCCGGAGTCCTCGGGATCCACTCGATCCAGTCGTCCTACCCCCTGAATTTCCCCAGCCGATGTACAAGCCGTTGGTTGACTTGTCGCAAGAATGGCTGCTCCCGGGGCTCGATCACGTTCCGGACAACACCGTATCGCTCCTCCAGACGAACCAGCGCTTCGTCGAGGCCTACATGGCGGGCCTGACCCATGAGATGGGTCGGGAGCTCTTGTGGAACGAATACCCGACGGATCCGCGGGCCACGTACTTCCGTCAGTTTTGGGACCCGGCGGGGTACGTCCCGCCGGCCGGGCAAACCCTCGATTCCGAGGCGCTGAAGGACATTACGCCCATCGCTTCTTGGGAGGGCCCCTTGGGCGAGAACACGAGCCGCCGCGTCTTTCCGGAAGGCGACCCCGTCGTTCTCCTGATCCGAGGGGATGTGGTCCGACGGTACCCAACGATTGCGGTGTATGCGGTCAAGGCCCGCTGGGGAGATCAAGGGTCTTTCACAAGCGAGCCAACTGCGTCCCCGCCCGCTCCGCCGAGGCGGAGCCTAGGGACCGAGGAGCGTCGCCCGCTCTTCAGCGGCGCCCTCCCGCCGGATGTCGTGTTCTGTGGGTTCGACTTGGGGACCGCAGAGGCGCTGGGCTCGACCGAGCCCGGGGGCGACCCCGGCTGGTTCTTCGTCCTTCAGGAGCAGCAGTCCGAACCTCGGTTCGGCCTAGATCTTCCCCCCGGCACAGGAACTCCCTCGAAGCCCCCAGAGTCGTGGAACGACATCTCGTGGGCTCACCTCGTTTCGCGAGTCGAAGACCTCGACGCCTTCAACTACATCGATCTCTTCGCCGAGTTGCCGGACACCAGCCACGTCGCGGACCCGCATGGGCCCGGAAGCGCTCCGCCTCCTCCTCTTTGGCCGCCCGTTTGGCACGGCGACGCGCGCGGGACGCACCGCGGTTCCACGGCCGCAGACGTCGCGTACATCACGTTGCAGCGTCCGGTTCGTATCGCTATTCACGCGTCGGACATGCTGCCGTCGCCGGGAGGGAGCTGAGTTGGAGCCTCACGCCTCAAAGCAACCGGATATCCTGCCGACCGACCCGAAGGCAGCGGGTTCAGCAGGCGGAGCGAATCTGGCGGGATCGGACGTCGCCCCGCGCCTGTCGCGAACCCGCTTGCCGCCGCCCCCGTCGATCACGATCCCACCCAAGGCTCCGAGCGGAACAGTTGACGGGGCGGGGCCAATGGCGGGGGCAAAAGTCGCATCCACGCCTCTCGCGCCCGGACCCAGGCCCGACATTTCACGATGTAGCGCCGAGTTCCCGATCGTGCTGCTGCCCGTGCGGATCGAGACACGGTTCGAGGAAGGTCCGCCGGCCGAGCTCAAGGTCCGTATCTATCCGGACGAAATCGTCGCCGATGCGCACGAGCCTCCCCTGACAGAAGTCGAGCGACAGGTCGGAATCGCGTACTGGAAGAACGCGTGGCAGACCGGCGAAGAGAAGGATGCGTGGCGCTGGGCCGTCTCTCAGCTCCCGGCTCCCCGGGCCGCCTGGGTCGTCGAGTCGATGACGCCCACCAACCTATCCTCGCGCCCGACCGGCGAACCCACATTTCCTTCGACCGAATCGAAGACAGAGGCATGGAGTCGCGCGGTGGAGACGCGAGTCTTACCCGATCAGTGGATCGTCCTGGCGTACCGGAACAACGCCGAAGTCCACCGCGTATCCAGCAACCCCATCCAAAGTCCCCTCGCGCTTTCCCTCTCCCCTCAGACGACCCCGGGTGGTTCCGTCGATATCTCGGGCGACCCGTCGAGCGCCCTCAAGCTCGACGCGGAGGTTGCGTGGACTGTCGACTTCGCCAAGGCTGAAGAAGCGGGCATGGCGGTCCGCCTCCCGCTCGACGCGGGGGACCTCGGTGCCGGATTCGATCGGCTCCTCGTCCTCGGGGTGCGGTCCTCTCTGGCCCCGGCCCGAGGAGCGGAAGAGCTCGAGAGACTCCTCGCGTCTCATCGATATTCCCGCGGGATCGCCTTCGTTCCTCAAGGGACCGCGACGAATAACACGTCGGAGTTGCCGTCTGGCTATCCTCCGGCGGATGTCGGGGGAAGCTACAGCTTTCGAATCGAACGAAGCGGCCCCCTTGCCGACGGAGGCTCCGATCGGGCTCGATTCGCCAAAGCCCTCGGCGTGTCGCCGGCACTCGCGGACCACTTCGGGGGCTTGAACCGTTGGAGCGAGCAGGACGCCGCGAAGGCCATGAATCACGCCTTGTGGCCCGCCACGCTGGGCTACTACTCGGAGCAGATGCTCGCGCCCCTCCTTTCCCGCGAGGTGATCCTTTCGGCGAGAGACCACTTCCTCGAATACGTCCGTGGTCGCGGTCCCTTCCCCGCGTTCCGAATCGCGGAGACACCGTACGGGCTCCTCCCTGCGTCCTCCTTGACCCGGTGGCGCTCGCGGGGGCAGGCGAACGCAGTGGGCCCTGTGGACGCGTACCTCCCGACGATTCTCCAGACTGTCCGAAAGTTCTGGGAGGCGCAAGTCCCGAATATCCCTCGAATGGGTCGATCGGGAGATCCCGATGCTGATTTGACGGAAGTCTTGGGCACGGAGGCAAGCACGCAGGAGATTCGTGTCCGACATGCCTTGGGCGGGGACCTCCAGCGGAATCTCGTCACCTTCCTCGGTGCGGACTCGAAGGCGTGGTCCGCCGAGCAAGCGCAAGCCGCGCGGGATGTGATGGAGAGGATGGGACACCCCGAATGGGATCCTCGAGTCTTGAAGGCGGTGTACTCAGCTCGCCCCTTTGTGTTGGGGTTTCCGAAAGTCACAGACCTGCCGTTATCGGAAACGGATCCACTCGCTCCGTTCAACTACATCAATTGGGTTAGAACCACCTCCATCGACGACCTCAAGAATGAGTCGGTCCCCGCGGGGAACTCGAAACCTAGTGCGTTGCTGTACCAGATGCTTCGGCATGCCGCGCTCGCCGAGTACGCGCGGGTCGCCTTTGACATCCTGATCAAGCACAACCTCGCAGTCGAGGAGGATCGCCGCGAGCCCGAACTAGTCGATATCGTGCCGGGCACGGAAACTCGACCGACGATCTGGGAGCGGCTCGCCCAGCCAGTTCCCGGTCTCACGGGTGCCGACTCGTTGGGTGTCTATCTCGTCCGCACAACCGGCGCTCCAGAAACGGCGCCGATTGAAGCGTATCGTCATTCACTCGAGCTACTCGAAAGACTGCCGACCGCCGAGCTCGAACGACTGTTCACCGAGGGCCTCGACCTCTGCTCCCACCGCATCGATGCGTGGATTACGTCGCTGGCGACCAAACGCCTGACCGAGATCCGTGCAACCCGACCCATCGGGAGCTACTTGGGCGCGTATGGCTGGATTGAGGAACTCCGGCAGACCGGTCCTGCGGGGGTGAGCAAAAGGCCCGCCATGTTAGATCGAACGAAGTCCGCTGGTCCGCAAATTCTCGGAGGATACGTTCACGCGCCCTCGATGAACCATGCCGCGGCTGCGGCGATCCTGAGGAATGCGTACCTCACTCGAGCGGGGGTCGAGCAGAGTCCGTATGCGATCAATCTCTCATCGCGCCGCGTAAGAGCCGCCAACTGGATTCTCGAGGGCGTACGCGGAGGCCAGCCGCTCGGAGCGTTGCTGGGGTATATGTTCGAGCGCGGGCTCCACGAAGGAGAACGCCTCGGCTTAGACCGATTCATCGAGCCATTTCGTCGGATGTATCCCCTCGCGTCCACGAACAACGGAGGATCGGCTGGAACGGTGGCTCCCCAGAACGTGGTCGACGGACTCGAGCTGCGGAAAGCATGGACGGGCGGAACGAATCCGATCGATGCCCTCGGAACGACACCGAGCCCCGAAGAACGAAATGCCCTCGAGGCCGAGCTCAAGAAACTCGACGACGCGGTCGATGCCCTTGCAGACCTGTTCACCGCGGAGTCTGTCTACCAAACGATTCGGGGCAACATCGCCGGTGCGACGGCAAGCTTGGACACGATGTCGCGAGGAATTCGACCCCCGGATCCTGAAATCGCGCGCCAGCCCCGGAGCGCCACGCCTGTCTTGCACCGTGTGGCCGTCGTCCTAGGCGGAGATCCGTTGCCGGCCGGACCGTGGAGGACGAGGTCCACCCCGAGGTCGCTGGCGGAGCCGTACCTCGATGCGTGGGTCGGGTCCCTCCTCGGCGATCCTTCGAAGATCTGCTGTCGGGTGGAGTACCCTGATCCCTCGGACAGCGAGCCGAATCGTCGCGGCGAAAAGCTCGTCCGTCTGGCCGACTTGGACATCCGACCCGTCGATTTCCTGGCGCTCGCACGCGGCGCAAGCGATGTGGCCCAAGCGTCGGAGCTCGACTTGCGCGTCGTGCATGCAGCTCTCGGGGAATCGGCAGACTTCCCGGAAGTTCGTATTCGATATACCGGGGGTGCTGACGACCCGAGTGGGGAATCGACTTCGTTCTCGGAGATTCTCGAGGTCGCGCGAGCAATCAATGACATGCTTGGCGGATCCCGACCCTTGCGAGCTCTAGATCTCCTCTCGAACGAAGCACGGGGTCTCGCGTCGGTGAATCCACTGGACAATCAGTCCATGACCCGGGCGACCGGAGCCCGCAAGTTCCTCGAACTCGTATGCATCGATCTTAACCATTCGATTGTCCGCGTGGAGCAACTGCCCGCTGACGAAGAGACGGATGTCTCCGATTTGCGAAAGCTCCTCCTCGAGGCTTCGCTCTTCGGCATCGTTGGCGCGTTCCCTTCGGTTACGAAGACGTCTGGGCAAGCATTCGTTCAGGAACGTTTGCAACAAGCAAGGAGATCACTCAGCGAACTCAATCGACGACTGGAGGCGGCCGCCGCGGCGACTTCTCCCGCCGAAATCATGCATGCAATTTTCGGGCGGGACTTTCTGTTCCTGCCGCGGTTTCAATTGGGGAACCCAGCTGAGATCGAGTCCGCCTTGACGTACAGCGCCCCCGACCTGGCGGGCAAGTCCCCCCTTTGGGGAGCCGGTTCTGGCGTCCTTCGGAAATGGTTCATGCGGGTGGCGCGGGCCCGAGAACCAATGGCGCGTTGGCGGAAATTGTCCCTCTACGTCGCAGCGCTCGGGGGACCCGCGATGGAATTTGCCCCGATTCAGCTACCGTACATCGAAGGCGCCCGGTGGATCGGCCTTCCTTACGCCTCGGCCTCGGAAACGTTTGCCGCAGGGACCATCTCCGTTGCGCTCCATCGCCCGGGTCTCCCCAATGAGAACGAGCCATGGGTCGGATTGCTCCTTGATGAATGGACGGAGCTGATCCCTAACAGGACCGAGAATACGGGGGTCAGTTTCCAGTACGACGCGCCTGCCGCCGAAGCCCCGCAGGTGGTCCTCGTCGCGGTGCCGCCTGCCACGGAGCCGACATGGGACCTTGATACACTGATCGCAATCGTTTCCGAGACACTCGACCTTGCAAAGTTCCGGGTCGTGGATATCGACCTCCTTGGGGAACTCGGCCAAGTCCTTCCTGCGATTTACCTGGCAACCAATGAAGCGAATCAGACGATCGCAACGACCTTTTCGACGGAGTCTCTCGAGGCCGCATCATCCGAAACCCCGCTCGCTGGAGGTGTCGGCGCGTCGTCGGTCGGTCCGCAACTGCCCACGGATGACTCGGGAGGGAAAAAACGTCCGAGTTACTGAGGCCGCGTCCCGCTCACGCGAGGCGCGCGAGTCTGGTCATTTTCGCGTTGGCAGTTTTGGCATCGCTGACCATCGCGACAAGCCTATCTGGGGGGGGCTCGCGGGCGACATCCAGCTCGACCCTAGACGATGAGCGGGGGATGCAACCTCCACATCTGAGCATGGGGACGAGCGTGGAACAGGTGACGCCGCTGGGAGACGCAGGGAGCGGGTGGATTCCGGACCAACGCGTCGACAGCAATTCAACCGATTCGCGGAATCCCAAGATCGGGGCTGGACCCGATTCGGCGCTCCACGCCGTCTGGCAGCAACCGATGGGAGGAAATAATTGGTCCATCTTCTACAGCTCTTCCGCGGACGGAGGGGTCACGTGGCGCGTTCCGATTGCGATCGAGGGGCCCGTCTATAGTGGCTTCGCGCAGTCCGATCCTGACGTTGCCGTGGCCCCGAGCGATGGACGCATCTATGTTGCTTACACAAGAAATGCCCGCCAAGGAGCGCTGACCGGTCCTACTGTCACTTACCTCGCCTCCTCGTCGGACGGGATCAAATGGTCGCTCGGACAGGTCTCACCGACGCCTGGGCTGAATCAGAAATTCCTGAATGCCACTGTTGCGATCCAGTTTGACGTTGCTCAGGGATCTGGGTATTCGGTCTACGTCGCCTACCAGAACATAACCACAATCCCTCTGCGGGGCATCTTCAAGACAGTCGGGGTGGCGATAGTCGACTCTGGCGGAGGCGTCCGTGCGAACGCTTGTAATATCTGCGGCAATCGCGTCGAGTACGGTCCTGACCTGGCCTATCAGCGCAATGACTCCGGCACTGACAAGCTACTCCTCGCATGGGTCGCCGGCGTCGACGTAGGTACAGGCGTCATTCAATTTACGAGTTCGCTGGATGCGATCTCCTGGACCGGACTAACGAACATTTCAGGCACGGAACGAAGCCCCCAGAGCCCCACGATTATCGCGGCCCGAGACGGGAGCACGATCGAGATTGGTTGGCAGTCCATCGAGCCGCCGAATCCTGACGTCTGCCCCGATTGCTATTTCGTCCGCTATTCGTATTATCCCTTCCTCCGGTTCGGGCGTCCCTTTTGGAGCCCGCCCGCAAGCCTCGGATTCGATACTGGCGACAACATTGGTCCGACCCTCACCGCCGACGGCGAGGGGACAAACGACGCAACGGTCGCAGGGAGTTACCACTTCGATTGGACAGGTCCCAACGATGTGCTCGTATACGCATCAACGTCAGTTCACGCGCCAGCAGGATGGACGTTCGGGGCGGTTTCTGATGCGGGCTCTCGGGCCTCAGCGGCATACCCTTCGAAGGGAATCAGCGTTCAAGGCCGCGGCGGGTCGTGGTACCCGGTTGCGGTCTGGTCCGATTCGCGAACCGGTAGCAACGCAGTCTTCGCCACGACGCCAGGGAGCAGAGTGGTGGTTGCAACCTCCCCGTCAAACCTTTCGTTTGCCGTCGACGGCACGAACTACACCGCGACCACGACCCTCCCTTGGCCCGCCGGCTTGTCCCATCTCCTCGAAACGACCTCGCCGCAGCGTGACGTGTCCGGAGTCAAGTGGCTGTGGGTCAGCTGGAGCGACGGCGGAAACCGATCGCACCTCGTGACGGCAACGACCACCGATGCAAGCTATGTCGCGAACTTTGCCGCCGCGTTGCCGACGGTGGTCATCACCAGCCCAACTAATGGGACGGAAATCAAGGCGAACCCGCTCCGCGTCGAAGGAAGATCGACGAACGCGACCCGCATCGAGGTCCACGTCGGGCCTGGAACTCCGAATATTGCCATCGGGCTTTCTCCATGGACGGCGGATCTTTCCATCGGGTCGTTACCGAACGGAACCTATCTCATCACTGCGACAGCTTGGAATGGGGCGGCCGCTTCTTCATCGGCACAAGTCAACATAACCTTGGCAATCTTCCATTCTGCGCCCACGGTCACGATTACGAGTCCGAAGGATGGCGCGAGCATTGCGACCCGGAATCTCCTGGTCCAAGGGACCTCCACGAACGCAACTCGGGTCGATGTCCGGGTTGCAAATGGGAATTGGGCGATCGCTTCAGGCACGTCGGAGTGGTCCTTGGTTTTGGTTCTGGCAGACCTGCCCAACGGCTCGTACGTCATCGAGGCTCGGGCGCTCAACGCGACGACCACTTTGTCTTCGGTGACCGGGCAGGTGAGATTCCAGCTCGCAATTCCGGGGGAAATACCAGGCGAGAAGCTGTGCGTGAGCTGCGCAGCCGGCGGCACCCTGGCGGGAGTCGCCATCGCCGTCAGCCTGCAAGAGGTGGCCCGGAGGCGGGATGGGTCGAAGCGGAAGCAGGAGCCTCCAGCGGGCTCGCGGGGGTCGATAACTTATTGGAATCGGCTGGAGCCGCGGCCTCGATCCGAAAGGACCGTTTCGGAGGGCCTGGCGGCCCGAATCCGCGATCCGCTGTGGATGCTCGCCCGCCAGTGGCAGTTCGGTGAGTTCCACGGCGAGGATGCCGGGTCGCCCGCATTCGTCCAGGTCGTGGCGAAGCTCGCGGCGTTCGAAGCGTGGTCCTCCAATGGCGAGTCGAGCCTCTCTCTCGACAAAGGCGTTCCGATGGAGCAGGTCGTTGAATCAGAGTCGTTCACGCCCGACTTTGCGATCCGGGTCGAATTGGGACAGACATTCGAGTCCCTCCTCGGCGAAGCGGGAAAATTTGGACTCGTTTCTCGGTTTCGCGACGCGTATCCCATCCCCTCGCCCGGGTCCGGTGTCGCCGGAAGGGCGGATTCGGACACCGATCGCTTCCTGAGCGTTTGCGCGGGTAGGGCGATTGATGGGTACGAGCTGTACCGGGCTGCGCTCGCCTCGGCCCCGGGCCTGCCGCCGACTCCGTCAATCGGTCCGACCGATGCACCCGCCATCCAACGCGCCCTCGAGGAATTTGTCGGATGTGTGGGGGAGGTCTTCGGGTCTCTCGGGACGATTGACTCGCCGGCTTGGACACCGGAACGGATGGAATATGCCCTCAGAGTACTCGCCAAGGAGGCCGCCGGAGACCCGACGGAGCTATTGGCCCACCCCGGTCGAGATGCGGACTTCGATTGGTATGCGTTCGATCTCTTCGCCGCTGAGACGCCGAGTTTAGGCCAGACAGGAATCACTGCACGACGGTCTGAATCGCGGTTGACATCGGGCACGGGGAAACTGACCGGAGGCAGGTCCAAGGCGAATCTCGAAGCAAGCCCCGCTTCTCCTGAAAGCGCAGTTCGGCGCAGCGTCTTCCCGGCGCCCGTTCGGTTCAAGGGCATGCCGAATCCCCGTTGGTGGGATTTCGAGGATTCAACGATCGATTTCGGTGCAATCACGCCGGAGAAACGGGACCTCGGGAAGCTCGTTTTCATGGATTTCATGCTGCTCTATTCAAACGACTGGTTCGTGGCTCCGTTCGACCAACCGGTGGGCAGTCTATGTGCAATCGAATCGCTTGCGGTTCACGACGTTTTCGGCAAGACCACCGACGTCCAACGGGCCGACGCGGTTCCCGCCCCGAAAGGCGATCGATGGACGATGTTCTCAACATCTCTGGCGGATGATTCCTCGGGCGTAGCGGACTTCTTCGTCCTCCCGCCGAGCGCCGGAACGGCGCTTCAGAGGGGTCGGATTCTCGAGGAGGTTGTCTTCCTTCGGGATGAGGTGGCGAACATCGCATGGGGTATCGAGAAGACGACCGAGAATGGAATCGGTGATCCGCGACCGGGCCACGAGCGGTCCCTGGCGGCCTCCAGTTCGGAAGGAGCCGAAAGCAAGCCCACTTCGGGCTCGGACCCGAGCGCTCCGGTTCTGCATTATCGTCTCCAGACCGCAGTGCCCGAGAACTGGATTCCGTTCCTCCCGGTGGCCTTGGATTCCGTCAAGGGAACGATTGGCCTTCAGCGAGGCAGGGTTCTCGCTTCGGACGGCGGCCAGGTTTCGACCGAGCCGGCGGGGCGCATCCTCCGACCCTCTTCGGATCAGGGCAAGCTCTTTGTTGTTCGGGAGGAAGAGATCCCTCGGTCGGGCCTTCGGGTGGTCCGCTCCGTCCAGTTGGCGAGGTGGTTGGACGGGTCGACCCATCTCTGGATCTCGCGACGTAAAACCTCCGGGCGAGGCAAGGGAGCCAGCGGTCTCCGATTCGATGTTGCGACCCTCGAGTAGCCACAATCATGCTGCCAGGGCCCACGCGCGAGCCGTCCGGTGTCACCGGGCATTGAAGGCAGATCCCAACGGTCTTCCATCTCCGCTAATCTCTGGCAAAAAAAGCGGGGCAAGTTCTCGCGCTAGACACTCGGTTGTCCGACTGTCATCACGTTCTATTCGCCCGACAACTTCCGATCCGGTTGGTTTGCTATCGGGGGACTGAGCCGCGATCCACGAAGGCAGGGAGCTCTCGTCCGGCTTCCCTGGGGGTCCGACACGGTCTGTCCAATGGCGTGTCCTAACGAAGGCGCCGAAGCAGCCTTCCTCTCCATTTCGGCTGCTTTTGCGGGGTCTGGACTTCGCGTCGAAGATTCTCGATCGCGATTTGGTGGTGGGTCAGCTCGTCTTCGACTTCGTTGAAAAAATGCCACAGTGCCATGCGAGCATCGGCTGCTTCGGCGGATTGACCGACGATCCACAAGGCGTTCCACTGTCGCCGAGCCAAGTCGTCCCAACATCGTTCTACGTCGCTTTCATTCACGGAAGATCCCATCCATTCCACGCGCACATGCCACATAGGAGAATAACCTATGTCAACACCCCCATGATGGTAGTCGTCGCTTGCGGCTGGTTACCCCTTAGGGGATCGGGATAAAGCCCGGCCTCCTCCAACGTCTTTCACGGCGGCCTTAGATTATTGGCTTCTGGAGTTCGAATCCATTTGAGGGGATTGAAGTGTCAAAATGTAAGAGGCCCGATAATGACGCGGGCCTTGGCTTCGTGCCGGAGAGCTAGTCGTTTGCAACTGGGTCCGTCAAGTCATATGCGCGACAGACGTCGGCAAGAGCCTCCTTGTGCTTCTTGATCTGGATCTGACATTCCAAACCAGCATCCTCATCGTCCGATCGCTCCAGGAACAGACTCACTCCAGCTGCGCGGGTCTTGCGTAACTTGGACAACCAATAGACGAGTCCGTCTGCCAGCAACAGTCGGGTCGCCTCCGCCTGGTCTTCCGACATGCCGTCGATGTCCTCATAGTCGATGTAACCTCTCCGTGCGATCGCGGGGAAGTAGCGTTCGATCCACGCGGGACGTTCGGTTCTGTAGTAGAACAGACCGTTGCGGATGGTCTCTACACTGCCAGGACGCAGCTTCCTGGGCTCACGCGTCTGTTCGCCGAGTTCTTCCATTCTTTCGCTTCCTAGAACCGCGTGAACGCAGGGGCATGGCGCCTCGCCAACATCGCGCAACAAAGCACGAGGCATTCCAAAATGAAATTCAAGGTATGGGAGCAGGCTCAGGTCGCTCGATCCGACCCTTGTATAGAAATCAATGGTCCTGAGTCAATAATTGTAATGTGATAGGTACGGAAATCCGGGGCGAGCGGCAAACCAAAGAGCCGTTCGCGTCACTCGGTTCTGTTGCATAATAGATGCTTCCTTCTACTTCAACCTTGCGCGGTTGGCCTCGAGAGGGAATGTTGAGATGAGCTTCCCATAGGCGGGACCGTCTACGTTCTCCTCACTTCGGTTCCCCGGGTGAGCTTCGAACTCTACTTGCTGGGAGGATTTCAGCAGTTCGCGCTTCCCGCCGACTATTAGTTCTATCTCGGGTCAGAGAGCGCCCGAAAGAAAAGGTAGAGCAGGAAGGCTGCGGCCAATGTCGGTAGGATTCCTTGGCCTCGAGAGGAAGACGACGGCCGAGGCGTTTGAAGGAGCCGCATGTACTGCGGTCCCGTCATTGTCCCTTTGTTTCGATTGCATTCGATACACGCTGGCCAGAGGTTGGAGAGATAATCGGTGCCCCCGAGCGATTGGGGAACACTGTGTTCCACTTCCCAGGCTCCACGTGCTCCCGGCGTCCCATAGTTGATCTGGCTAAGCTTCTTCTCACAATATCGGCAGTAGCCACCGGTCCTGTCATACACCCAGTCAAGGGTGCCTTCGTCCCACTGCATGACTATCATCCTCCCTGAAGTGAGCGAGGATATATACAGACGTGCTATCTGGGGATAGCTCGGAGGAAAGCGTCAGATGTCGAAATGGTCGATGCCTGACGTTGAGAACGCGGTCAAGGCGGCTTTCTTCAGTAAGGCGGCCGAAGGTGTTGTGCCAGAGTCGCTCCGGTTCACCGAATTGCGCACGGTGATCAGGGAGAGCCGGCCGATTTCAGATAGGACCCTGTCGAAAGGGGTGAAGAGGCTCGTACAGCAAGACGCACTTCGAAAGCGCCAAGACGGCTCGTACGAACGGTTCGTGAAGATCGAGCGTAAGGACCGGATGGAAGTAATTCTTGCCTCGGACAAACTCTCGGTCGATGCTGGGGGTTCAGTGGGTCTTGTCGGTGAGCAGGGGGAGGGCTGGACGTTCTACGGTGTCCCGCTAGGCAAGCCCCGACAGCTCCGACCGCGTTTGAGGCGTGCCGCGATGACGTTTCAGCACGAAGTGGATGGGGTCCTTAGGGACGAGGCGAGACATATCGTAGTCCAGACGCTCGCTAAGGCTAAGAGACGCGGGCTTAGTTCTGCCGAAGGCAAGGACATCAACCGGATCCTGATGGGGATCTTTGATTTCTGGGAGTCGATGAGGGTTGAGCATCTAGACTCTTTCGCGTGGGTGTTCATAATGGAGAAGATTGCTCCGGGAGCATTCCCTCAGCTCCTCGAAAAACTACTCAGGCCTCCGGTCGGAGTGGTGGTCGACATCAAGGCGGACGTTCCGATCTACGAGTCGATGGCGAAACGCCCGAAGGAGTGGATTTCATATGTGGCAAGACTGTTCAGCGAGGACGAACAGACAATTAGGGCTCAATGGTCGGCACTCACAGCGGAAGCGGCGGCCGGCGTCAAAGCATTCGAGAGGCTCCGCGGACATCTTGCATCAAGAGACTGGACAGTCTTCAGCAAGCACTGGTCAAGCATCGTAACGGCGCGATACTGGCTGTGTGCCGTTGTCAGGTGACCTAAAGGTTCGAGAGTGAGCTTCGAACTTTCCGTGCCTTCGTTCCCGGCGTGGGCCAGCCTTCATCTGGTTCTACCTGGATTCCCCCGCGGAGGGAGTTGTGGTGTCGATAGATTGGGTAGCTGTCACCGGACTTGCCACGGTCATCTTGGTCATAGGCACGTTAGTTGCTGAGTTTCGCAGTGCGAGGCGAGAGCAGCTAATTAGCGGTGCGCGAGCGATGATGGACTTCGAAAAGGACTTTGAGTCGCGATCCATGGTCGACGGCAGGAAAGAACTTTCGGCTGCGTTGCTGGCACAGGTTCCCCCATGGGATCTCCCTACCCGAGTGATTGATTTTGTTGAGAATATTGGATTCCTGACGAGACGGGGTGTAGTTGATCTGGAGATGGTTTGGAACAGGTTCGACGCCTATTTCCTCAGATACTATCAAGCGCTTTTCTGGAAGCACAACTACATGGCTGATTTTCTGGGAAAGGACCCTGCGATCTGGGAGAACGCAACATGGCTGTACCGGAATCTGCTCGCAATGGACTGCGTAAGCAGGAGAATACCATTTGCGAAGTATGCGCAACTATTGCCGTCGGCGGATCAAATCAAGAATTTTCTCGACAAGGAATCCACAATGCCTTAGATGAGCTTCACCCTGGTGCCTTCACCAGGTGGGTTCAGCAATCTTGTCCCACTCGCCCGAATGAGAACGATCTGACGGTCCCTTGCCAAGCGTTTCGTCGCCGCCCTGTCGATCGGCCCCGGATACAAGAGCCCTAGACATCAGCGAGCTAATCTCAACGGACCAAGACTATTCAATTCTCTGGATGGGCTTCGAACTCGCACGGGTCCGCTTCTGTCATTACCCGCCGCTTGGGACAAGGAGGGATAACTGCTAAGGGCTGCCTGTTCACCGTCCGTCTTGCGTCTGGACTACTCGTCGTCCCAGTAATCGTAACTTGATGAACGAGTCACGCCAAAGCACCCCATCGCATCTAATAGCACCAGTTTTTTCTCAAACTGCAACAGTAGCTCCTTGTCCCGTTCTTTCCAGTCTGTCGACCCGTGTTTCAGGAGTTCTCCAAGCTCTTGGGCTGGCATGCCTATCATCCTAAGTAGACGAGCGAGGGCGGCATCGATCTGACTCTGGCTTGGCACCGTCGCGTCGTTTCCCAATGCCCGATGGTCCCCTTGCCGAACAACGTCCGCGAGGTCTTGCCATGTGGCTTGCGGATGGGAAATCAGTCGATCTCGCGCGAGTGCGCTTGCCTGCGGCGCATCCGACTTACAGACCAAACGAATATCGGACAAGGTGACGGCAGGGTTCTCAATGAGTAGCTCAGACGCCTCCTCTTTCGCCTCTCGGTCGCCTAATGCAATGACGTTTCTGAGGACTCGAGCTTCGGAAGGCTGCTCTAGGAGAATTTGAGTACATGCCGGCCCCACGATACTCTCGTTCCATCCCTCTGGCGCACCGCGGCGTCCCCATGCGTCTTGACGCTCGAAAGCACCGCGTTTCAGGAGTGAAACATACAAGGCTTTCTGCCATTCCTCAGGAACTAGCCCGCTGGAGCGAAGTGCTCCGGGCAGTCCTGCGACGGACTCCCAGGACACGTTTTTCGTAGGGACATTTTGCACGAGCCCGATTATGTCGTTCCTCTCTTCGTCTGACCCATATTCAATGAGGCAGATGAGATCGTCCGTGGTCACCAACTCTTGCGCAAGCAACTTGGCGCACGCAATCTTCCTCTCATCCCCGGGGAGCGACGGCATCATTATCCGGAGCCTCCCCGCCGGCAAGTCTGAGTAGGCGAGAAGCGTCGAGTCGATTTTGCGGAGGAGGTGAGCAAGTCGAGCGTCTGTCACTCGTACAACCCTGCGGTCCGTTCGGAACTGATAAGAGGCCACGGTAGCAGTTTCAGGGCTCCGAAACTCGTTCTGGAGAGGGTCGTCCTTCGGCGATTCAGGCGCCGAGTCGGAGGCAACCTTCAGGAGGGACTCCTGTTCCCAATCTCCATCATGATGTTGGGCCTTCCAGATCGCATCTCCCACTGCCTCCCGAAGGCTCCAGAGATCAGCGTGTGCAGAGTCCTGGCGGGCGAGGAGTTGAAGCCGGATTCTCCACATCCACTCGCCTGACACCCCCTCCGATTCCAACAACGTTCTTATCAGGGGCGTCGTGAAATCGCTTCGTTTGAGAAGGGCAGCCCATGCCTTGATCCGCCAATTTTCCAACTCCTTGTCGTCCTTCAACGCATCTTTGCTGAAAATCGCAAGAAGGTCCTCTCCCCGCAAGTCGGACCTTGACAAGAGCGCCCTCCAAGCTCTTTCGCGATACGCGGGCAGAGCGTGTCCGAAGACAAACCACAATTCCGCTTTGGTTGGCTGCTTGCGCAAGAATTGTTCCCACGTCGTTACCTCGGTCCGCACGGGGATTCCTCGCACATGAATGCTTCACATGACTATTTCTCGATTAGGTTCAGAATTCATCACGCGGGGCCGAGTATGGGGGTGCTGCGGTCAGGATCCGATTGTTCGCAAGCTTGGCCTCTTCCGCTCCGAATCCTCTAGGATTCGGTCCCAGCCGGACTTACGCGTGTCTTTACTGACCGACATCTCTAAACCTTGGAGAGCGAGATATCAGGAACACGTGGGCCGTGAGGATTGCCCCTTCCATTGCGAGAAGATGTTGCTCGATTTCTGGATTGACCGACTCAAGGTAGGGCAAGTCAACAGGTTCTCTTTACGCTGCTCGAAACTGATTCTCTTTGGACTTCAAGATTAGGCCCCAATTCAGGAGAAAACCGTTTCCAGAACTACGGAACTGGAAGAAAGCTACCGATGGAAACGGACCGACTGCCCCGATGTTTGAGCGGACCCATCTGAGTCCGTTCAATGAGAAGGACCTAACGCCTCGGTTCCGGCCGTGACCTGTCTCTATACAGCAGAAGAGGGCCCTTCCGAGGAGCACGGACCACGATGCTGGATTGCGGGGTTTTCTGCCTCGAAAAGAATCCTAGGGGACCCGTCTTAGCTTACACGTCGCTGGATTCAATTCGCAGGGGTGACTTGGTCAAGCTCAGCCTTCGGAAATCGGAGCATGGAGATTCGAGTGGTCCCTGTCCTCACCACCCGTTTTCCGTCGTGCCCCACAGAGAGACCGATGAGCGACTTCGAATCTTCGTAGATGACGGACATCAAAGCAACGGCGACAAAGCCCTTGAGCTGAACCTCGCAATATTTCGGACTTCTTGCTCTCGGATTATGGGCGATCGCGTACTCGATTGCTTCCGCCATCGTCATTGCCTTGCCCCGGTCGAATGCAGGCTGGCCCGCTTCATCCCCGCCGAGCATCCTTTGGGCCGCTCCGATGATGTCGATTTGAGCGGGTCCGGGGAGGTAGGCCAACCCTTCGCTCCTTCGGCGTTCGCTCACGGGTGGGAGCAGCTGCTGAAATGAGCCGAGAAGGCAAACGGCCCGTTCCGCTCGACCTTGGAGGATGGCAAGCTGGGCAAATCCAAACAGCAAAGACACGACGTGAAGCTTGTCGCCTAGCTGCTGAAACGCGACTAGGCTCCTGCCATAGCATGAGTGGGCGGCCCCGAAGTCTCCTTCCTCGGTGGCCTTGATCCCCCTCTGCATCAACTCTTGCGCTTCTTCGGTGGACCGGATTTCAATCCGACCTCCTTGTCTTTGTGCTCTCTTGGAATCGGCGTGCGACAATCTTCTCTGCAATCGTCTGGAACGCTCTCTGGACGTTATCCCCGGTCTTGGAGGATGTGGAAAACCACGTTCCACTGTACGCCTCGGCCGCAGCGTTCAGATGTTCTGCGGTAATCAGAGTCCGACCGCCGAGGCCTTGGTCGTTTGCTAGGAACACGACCGGAATCTTCCCCGTAACGCCATATGCGTTTTCGATCCATTGGTCGAGGTTCTGAAGGGTTTCTGTCCGCGTCACATCGCATACTGCGAGGATACCGTGGGCACCATAGAAGTAAGCCTCCTTCAGTAACTCAAGGAAGCCCTTCTGGCCCAGGATGTCCCAGATCGTCATCTCGATCTCCAGATCGCCCGTGGCAACTGGATGGGCTACGGAGAGGTGTGTCTTGGAGACCTTGCTCCCAACGGTCTGAATGTATTTGTCGTCGAAGGCATCGACCACAAATCGCCGAATCAATGACGACTTGCCTACGTCACGATCGCCCACTATCACCACTTTCACTTTCATCCGTTTCACTTCGCCAGGTGGCGGTCCAACGCTTAGGGCGGGGGGTGTCGTCGTCGGCGGACCAACGCGGTCGGCATTCAGATAGCCCTGTCCGAGAAGCATTCGCAAACGAGGCGCAAGGCTTCTTTCGAGAGCCTCGCTGCCGTCCCAGTCCTCGATGACAGGCGCGAACTCCCGCTCAATTCCGCGAATGCAGTCCACCAGACACCTCGACAACTTTCCGTTCCCTTTTCCCCTC
>Ga0066709_100000029_pt1 | contig 42487 bp, 33 predicted proteins | sample GraSoiAngelo_158_FD_79665 | JGI IMG/M metagenome (GOLD analysis project Ga0066709, IMG submission 79665) | Grasslands soil microbial communities from the Angelo Coastal Reserve, California, USA - 14_1009_16_30cm | ecosystem: Environmental > Terrestrial > Soil > Grasslands | place: USA...
AAGCCGGACGCGCCCCGTGCTCAGGGCGTCATCGTCCAGCTTCTCTCGTGGCTCGCCGCCCGCGGGCTCGGCGCGGTACTCGAGAAGGAGACCGCGGATCTGGTGCCGGCAGGCGCCCCGGCCTCGGCCGGCAAGCCGGAGCTGCCGGCGCAGGTCGATCTGCTCGTCGTGCTGGGCGGCGACGGCACCCTCCTCTCGATGGCCCGGGCGGTCGGCGACCTCGGCGTGCCGCTGCTTGGGGTGAACCTCGGGGGGCTCGGGTTCCTCACGGCGACCACGCTCGACGAGATGCTGCCGGCCCTGGAGGCGTACCTGGAGGGCCGGATGGCCATCGAGGAGCGGATGCTCCTGGCCGCGCGCGTCATCCGAAACGGGCAAGCGCTCTGCGAGTACGCGGCTCTCAACGATGTGGTCATCACGAAGTCGGCGATGAGCCGCATCATCGACCTCTCGGTGTCCGTCGATGGCCGGCACGCGACCGCCTACCGGGCCGACGGCCTCATCATCTCGACGCCGACCGGATCGACCGCCTACTCGCTCTCGGCCGGCGGCCCGATCCTGTTCCCGACGATGGACGCCGTCGTGCTGACTCCCATCTGCTCGCACACGCTGACCAACCGGCCGATCGTACTGCCCGGGACGGATCGGATCGAGGTCACCCTCCTGGCCGACCAGGAGGTCATGGCGACGGTCGACGGCCAGGTGGGCGTGGGGCTCCGGGAAGGCGACACGGTCGAGGTTCGGAAGGCTGCCTCCCGTATCCGCCTCGTTCGCTTCCCCCAGAAGGATTTCTTCTCCGTCCTTCGCACAAAGCTCAAGTGGGGTGAGCGTTAGCGCCGTATTCGCTCGGATACCACTTGAGGTGGCGGTCGGTCTGACCTAGCATCGGGCAAGATGCTCCGCGAGATCCGAGTCCGCAATTTCGCCGTCATCGACGCCGTCACCGCAGCGTTCGGGCCCGGACTCAACGTGCTGACCGGCGAGACGGGCGCCGGCAAGTCCATGCTCATCGATGCGATCCTCTTGATCCGCGGGGCGCGCGCGCAGACCGACGTGATCCGCACCGACACCGAGACGGCCAGCGTGGAGGCCGTGTTCGACCTCGAGCCGCGGGGCCCCGCGGCGGCGGTGCTGGACGAGGCAGGGCTCGGCCTGGAGGAGGGCCAGCTCGTCGTGCGCCGCGAGCTCGCCCGCTCCGGGCGCCACCGCGCGTTCGTCAATGACTCGCCGGTGACCGTCGGGCTGCTGGAGCGCCTCGGCGACCACCTGGTCGAGGTCCACGGCCAGCATGAGCACCAGCGCCTGCTCGAGCCGGCCCGGCAGCTCGACCTGCTGGATCGCTTCGCCGACGCCGAAGAGCTCCGCGACCGCGTGGGCGACCTGTTTGCCAAGCACCGCGCGGCCAAGGCCGAGCTCGAGCGCGTGCGGACAGCCGAGCGCGATCGGGCCCAGCGCGAGGACCTCCTCCGCCTTCAGCTCGCCGAGCTCGACGGGGCGCGCCTGCGGGTGGGCGAAGAGGAGGAGCTGCGGGCCGAGCGGCGGCGTCTCCAGCACGCCGGGCGGTTGGCGGCTGGGCTGGTGGAGGCGGCGGGAGTCCTCAACGAGGACGAGGATTCGGCGATGAGCCGCCTGCAACGCACGGCGCGCCACCTGCGCGAGCTCTCGCGGATCGATCCAGCCTTCACGGCTCCGGCCGATGCCGTCGACGGCGCCGGAGCGCTCGTCGAGGACGCTCTCGCGGCGATCCGGTCGCTGCGGGAGAGCATCGCGGTGGCGCCCGGTCGACTCGAAGCGGTGGACGAACGGCTCGATGTCCTCACGCGCCTCAAGCGGAAGTACGGAGACACGGAAGCGGCGATGCTCGCGTTCCGCGCGGACGCGACCGTCGAGCTGGAGCGCCTGGGCCGTCACGAGCAGATCCTGGCCGAGCAGGAGCGGATGCTGGGCGAGCTGCACGCGGAGCTCACCGAGGCGGCGATCGCGCTCGCGGACCGTCGGCGCGACGTGGCGGACCGCCTCGCCGGAGAGACGGCGCGCGAGCTACGGCAGCTCGGAATGGAGCGGGCCCGCTTCGAGATCGCCGTCGAGCGGGCGCCTCTCGACGAGGTCGGGCCGCGGGGGCTCGACCGGGTCGAGTTCCGTCTCTCGACCAACCCGGGCGAAGACGTCCGCCCACTCGCACGGGTCGCGTCGGGCGGCGAGCTGTCCCGCACGATGCTCGCGCTCAAGGGCGTCCTGGCTCGCGCCGACCGCGTGCCCACGATGATCTTCGACGAGGTGGACTCGGGCATCGGAGGGCGCATCGCAGCGGTCGTCGCCCAGAAGCTCGCCACTGCCGCGGAGGGGCGTCAGGTTCTCTGCGTCACGCATCTGGCCCCGATCGCGGCCCGCGCGGCGCAGCACGTCCGGCTGTCGAAAAGCGTCCGTGGCGGGCGAACGCGCGTCGCCGCGGAGACGCTGACCCCGGACACTCGCGTGGAGGAGATCGCGCGCATGCTGGCCGGCGACCGGGTCACGGACGCCGCGCGCGGCCACGCCCGCGAGCTCTTGGGACGGCCGGCCCCACGTACGCGCCCTGTATAATGAGCGCGTCATGATCGACGTCCTGCTGAAGAAGATCTTCGGCACCAAGCACGAGCGCGACGTCAAGCGGATGATGCCGATCGTCGAGGCGACCAACGCGCTGGAGTCATCGCTGGTCCCGCTCGACGAGGCCGGGCTCCGCGCCAAGTCGGAGGAGTTCAAGAAGCGGATCGAAGGCGGCGAGGACCTCGACGACGTCCTGCCGGAGGCCTTCGCGGTGTGCCGCGAGGCGGCGCGTCGGACGGTCGAGATGCGCCACTTCGACGTCCAGCTCATCGGCGGCATGGTGCTCCACCACGGGACGATCGCCGAGATGGCGACGGGCGAGGGCAAGACGCTCGTCGCGACGCTCCCGGCGTATCTGAACGCGCTGACGGGCCGCGGCGTCCACATCGTCACGGTCAACGACTACCTGGCCAAGCGCGACGCGCAGTGGATGGGCCCCATCTATGAAGCCCTCGGGCTCTCCGTCGGCGTCATCCAGCACGAGGCGTCGTTCCTCTACGACCCGGCGTTCGTGACGTCGGACATCCGGTTGACCTCGCTCCGGCCGTGCACGCGCCAGGAGGCCTACCGGGCCGACGTCACCTACGGGACGAACAACGAGTTCGGGTTCGACTACCTCCGCGACAACATGCGGTTCACGCTCGACGAGCTGGTGCAGCGCGAGCTCCACTACGCCATCGTCGACGAGGTGGACTCGATCCTCATCGACGAAGCACGGACGCCGCTGATCATCTCCGGCCCGGCCGACGAGTCGACCGACCTCTACTACAAGATCGACCGGATCATCCCGAAGCTCCGCCGGGCGGCCACGATCGTCGATGGGAAGCTCTCGGAGGTCGAGGCCGAGAAGAAGGGCGATTTCATCGTCGACGAGAAGGCGCGCGCGGTCGCGTTGACCGAGGAGGGGATCGCGACCTGCGAGCGGCTCTTGAACGTCGACAATCTCTACGACCCGCGCAACATGACCATGCTGCACCACATCCAGCAGGGGCTACGCGCGCACGCGCTCTTCAAGCGCGACGTCGACTACATCGTCAAGGATGGGCAGGTCGTCATCATCGACGAGTTCACGGGACGCCAGATGCCGGGCCGGCGCTGGTCCGACGGGCTCCACCAGGCGGTCGAGGCCAAGGAGGCGGTGCGGATCGAGCGCGAGAACCAGACGCTGGCGACGATCACCTTCCAGAATTACTTCCGCATGTACGACAAGCTCGCCGGCATGACCGGCACCGCGGAGACCGAGGCGGAGGAGTTCGCCAAGATCTACAAGCTCGACGTGACGGTGATCCCCACGAACCGGACGCTGCGGCGGGTCAACTACCCGGACGTCGTCTACAAGACGGAGCGCGAGAAGTTCAACGCCGTCGTCGAAGACATCATCGAGCGGAACCAGAAGGGGCAGCCCGCCCTGGTGGGCACCGTGTCGATCGAGAAGTCCGAGGTGCTCTCGAGCCTCCTCAAGAAGCGCGGAATCCGCCACGAGGTCCTCAACGCGAAGTACCACGAGCGTGAGGCCGAGATCGTCGCCCAGGCCGGCCGCGAGAGCGCGGTCACGATCGCTACCAATATGGCCGGGCGCGGCACCGACATCCTGCTCGGCGGCAACCCCGACTTCCTGTCGAAGGAGATCCTCCGGAAAAAGGGTCTGGACCCCGCGACCGCGGCGGCGCACGAGCGCGCGGCCGCGCTGGCGGAGGCCCGGCGGGTCACCGAGCCCGAGCACGCCCGGGTGGTCGAGCGCGGCGGCCTGCACATCGTCGGCACCGAGCGCCACGAGGCGCGCCGCGTGGACAACCAGCTCCGCGGACGCTCCGGGCGGCAGGGCGACCCGGGCTCCTCGCGCTTCTACCTGTCGTTGCAGGACGACCTGCTCCGCATCTTCGGCTCCCAGCGCGTCGAGCGGATCATGGAGCGTCTCGGGATGCAGGAGGGCGAGCCGATCGAGCACAAGCTCGTGACCCGGGCGATCGCCACCGCGCAGAAGCGCGTCGAGACCCACAACTTCGAGATCCGCAAGCATCTGCTCGAGTACGACGACGTGATGAACAAGCAGCGCGAAGTCATCTACGGGATGCGACGCCAGATCCTGGAGGGCGAGAGTCAAGCCGAGACGATCGCCGAATGGATCGAGGAGCTCGCGGTGGGGACGCTCGACGCCTACGCCGCGCGCGGCGCGCACCCGGAGGACTGGGATCTCGCCGGGCTCACCGAGGCACTCCACCGGCAGTTCGACACGCGGATCCCGGCGGCGCAGTACGCCGAGGTGGCCTCGCGCGAGGGGCTGGACGAGCTGGTGCAGGACGCGGTCAAGGCGCGTTTCGCGGAGCGGGAGCGCGAGCTCGGCCCCGACCTGCTCCAGGCGCTCGAGCGTCACGAGATGTTGATCGTCCTCGACACGCAGTGGAAGGATCACTTGCTGTCGATCGACCACCTCAAGGAGGGCATCGGGCTCCGCGGCTATGGCCAGCGCGACCCGTTGACCGAATACAAGAAGGAGGCGTTCGACCTCTTCGAGGACATGTTCGAGCGCGTCAAGGCCGCGGTGGTCGAGCGACTCTTCAAGGTCCAGATCGTGCGCGACGCACCGATGGAGTTGCCGGCGATGACGGCGTGGGCCGACGCACGCGAGTCCCGCGGTCAGCTGGCGGGCGAGCCGGCGCGCGCGGGCGCGCCGGCGCCGCGCGTCCAGGCGGCCGCCCGCACGCCGACCGGGGAAAAGATCGGGCGTAACGATCCGTGCTTCTGCGGCTCCGGGAAGAAATACAAGAAGTGCCACTACCTGAAGGCGTGAAGGGCGACATTTAGGGCTGTACGGGGCCAGCACCCCCACGGCTGGTGCTTTTTTCTTTGGTTGTATCGGGTCGCCCGTGCTAGAAAACCCCATGCGCCTCGAGTCCGTCACGCTACACGGCTTCAAGTCGTTCGCGGAGAAGACCGTCCTCAAGGTGATGCCCGGGATCACCGCCATCGTCGGTCCGAACGGCTGCGGCAAGAGCAACATCTCGGAGTCGGTCCGCTGGGCGCTCGGCGAACAGAGCGCGAAATCGCTCCGCGGGCAGCGCATGGAGGACTTGATCTTCCACGGCTCCGGGTCGCGCAAGCCGGTCGGGTTCGCCGAGGTCGAGCTCACCTTCAGTAACGACGGCGTGCTCTCCGTGCCGTGGACCGAGGTGTCGGTGAGCCGGCGTCTCTATCGGACGGGGGAGAGCGAGTACTTCCTCAACAAGAACTCCTCCCGCCTGCGTGACATCCTCGACCTCTTCGCCGGCACCGGCGCCAACCCGCGTGCGTATTCGGTGATGGACCAGGACAAGCTCAACCACGTGCTCACGGCGAAGCCCCACGAGCGCCGCGTGTTCATCGAGGAGGCGGCCGGAATCGCCCGCTACAAACAGCAGCGCAACGAGACGGAGGGCAAGCTCGACGCCGCCCGCCAGAACCTCGTGCGCGTGCGCGACGTCATGGACGAGGTGCGTCGTCAGCTCAACTCACTCGAGCGGCAGGCCAAGAAGGCGCAACAGTACAAGGTGCTCCAGACGGAGAAGCGTGACCTGGGGCTGGCGCTGGTCGCCGCGGACTACGCGGGACGCACCGCCGAGGGCGAGCGCCTGGCCGGCGAGCTCGTGCGCCTGCGGGACCACGAGCAGGAGCTGCGAACGCGTCTGGCGTCCCTGGCGGCGCGTGAGGCCGGGGCGCGGGAAGCCCTCCAGGAGAGCGAGCATCGTCTGTCGGACCTCCGCCAGGCGGTCTCGAAGGTGCAGGGAGAGCTCGAGAGGCTCCTGGAGCGTCGTGAGCAGATGGGCGTCCAGATCCGCGAGCTCGGCGAGGAGAGCGTGCGCCTCGACGAGGAGGTTCGGTCGACCACGGAGCGCCAGTCGTCGATCGTCGGCGAGCGCGAGAGCGTCCGCGGGGCACTCCGCGACGCGGAGCAGCTCGCTGCCGAGCGGTCGCGCGCGGCGGCGGAATTCGAGGCCGCCCTCGCGCGCCAACGCGCGGCCCTCGCGCTGGAGCGCGATCACGCCGAAGCGCTGCGTCTCGAGCAGACGCGGCTCGCCGCCGAGCGCGTCGACCTCATGCGGAGCGCCGGCGAGCTGCGTGAGCGCGAGATCCAGCTGGGGCGCCGCGCCGAACGACTCGCGGCCGAGCTCGCCCAGGCGCGAGTGGAGGCCGAGCGGCTCGCTGCGGAGCAGGCCGCGCTGACCGTCGCGCGCGACCGGGTCGCCGCCGAGTTCGTCACACTGGAGGAGCAGCGCCAGCGGCTCGAGGCGCTGGAGGTGGACGAGGCGCGTCGGCTGACCGAGACCGAGGCTCGGCTCGCCGACGCGCGCGTCGAGCTGGCGGTGCGCGGATCGAGCTTCGAGGCGCTCTCCGAGCTCGAGCGCGTGCGGGAAGGCTACGGCGCCGGCGTCCGCGCGGTGTTCGCCGAGGGCCGGAATGCCGGATTGCAAGGCGTGGTCGGGACCGTGGCCGATCTCCTCGACGTCCCGTCCGGAATGGAGCGCGCCATCGAAGCGGTGCTGGGCGAGCGGCTCCAGTGGGTGGTCGTCGAGCGGTTCGAGCACGCGCGGGCCGCCGTCGCGTATCTGCGCGAGCACGCGCTCGGGTCAGCGACCTTCCTGCCGCTCGACCACCTGCCGGCGTCCGACGCGCTGGGGGCGGACGAGAACGGGGTCCGGTGGGTCGCCCGGAGCGTCAGCGCGCCCGCGCCGAGCCTCGTCCATCATCTCCTGGGGCAAGTCGCGGTCGTCGACCACCTCGACGAGGCGGAGCGGCTCTGGCGCCGGAACGGCGTCGTGGCGACCTACGTGACGCCGGAAGGCGAAGTCCTCGGCCCGACGGGCCGCCTCCACGGCGGCGGCGAGCAGGCGGCGAGTGCGACCGAGCATTCGCTCCTCGCGCGCAAGCGGCAGCGGCGCGAGCTCGAAGCGGATGTCCAGCGGCTCTCAGCGGTCGTGGATGCCGGGCAGACCGAGGTCACCGCGCTCCTGGCCTCGGTGGCGGCTCTCCGCGAGCAGCTCGCCGGGCTGGGCCGCTCGGTGCAGGCGAGCATGGCGGAGCGGCTCGCCGGCGACAAGGATCTCGAGCGGTCGGCGCAAGAGCACGCGCGGGTGCAACGCCACCTGGAGACGATCGAGGTCGAGTCGCAGCAGGTCGCGAGAGAGGCCGACGAGACGAGCTCGACGCTCATGCGGCTCACGCAGCGCATCGCCGTCGCGCGCGACGCCGAGGGGGCGCTCGAGGCGGCGGCCTCCCGGGTGCGGGACGCGATCGAGAGCGCGCAGGCGGACGAGACCGGGCTTGGCGCCGAGTTGACGGCATGTCGCGTGGGCCTCGCATCCGCGACCGAGCGGGTCGAGGCGCTTGGTCGAGAGCTCGCGAGACTCGACGAGATCGAGCGAGACCTGGCGGAGCGTCTGGCCCAGTCGGGGCAGCGCCGAACCCAGCTCGCGGAGCGACGGACGTGGCTCGCCGACGAGCGCGAACGGACTGACGTCGCGGCGCGCGACGTCGCGGTGGAGCGTGATCGCACGGACGCCGAGGCGCGGCGGGCGACGGAGCATCACGAAGGGCTCGCCGCCGAGCTTCGCGCGGTCGAGCACGAGTCGCGCGGCGCCGAGAGCGAGCTCGGACGGCTGGTCGCCTCAGCCCATGAGATCGATATCCGCGCGACCGAGTGTCGCGTGCGCCGTGAAGAGCTCGGGCAGGACGCGTGGCGCGTGTACGGCGTGGACGCCACGGCGCTCCTGGCCCGTCACGATCCGGCGCGAGATCTCGAAGTTGTGCGCGACCGGGTTGCGGACCTCGAGGAGCGTCTGCTCGCGATCGGGCCCGTCAACCTGGTGGCCGACGACGAATACCGCGAGCTCGACGAGCGGCTGACGTTCCTCCGGACCCAGCACGACGACCTCTCGGCCTCGATCAAGGACCTCGAGAAGGCGCTGCGTGGGATGACGCGGACGGCGCAAGACCGATTCATCCAGGCGTTCGAGGAGATCAATGGCCACTTCGGCCGGCTCTTCGAGCGACTGTTCGAGGGAGGGCGCGCCGAACTCCGACTGGTGGAAGCCGAGGAGGGCGGTGACCCGCTCGACACCGGCGTCGAGCTCATGGCGCAGCCGCGCGGCAAGCGGCTCCAGGCCGTCACGCTCCTCTCGGGGGGAGAGCGCGCGCTCACGGGGCTGGCGCTCCTCTTCGCCATCTTCTACTTCCGCCCGAGCCCCTTCTGCGTCCTCGACGAGGTCGACGCGCCGCTCGACGACGCGAACATCCACCGGTTCCTGCGTGTCCTGCGGGAATTGACCGGCCAGACGCAATTCGTGGTCATCACCCACAACCGCAAGACCATGGAGGCGGCCGACGTCCTCTACGGCGTCACGATGGAAGAGCCCGGCCTGTCCACGCTCGTTTCGGTCAACCTCAACGCTCAGTAGGTAGATGAAGAAGCTGCCCGAATAGGCTACGCTCGCAGCATGTCCAGCTTCGGCGCATATTTGCGCGACCTGCGTGAGCGGCAGGGCGTCTCGCTCGACGAGCTCTCCCGCGCGACCCGCGTGCTCCACCACTACCTGGAGGCCCTCGAGGCGGACGATCTGACTGCGCTGCCGGCGCCCGTCTTCACGAAAGGATTCATCCGCGCGTGTTGCCAGGTGTTCGGCGTAGCGCCCGACGAGGCGCTCGCCCTCTATGACCAGCGGATAGCGAAGGACCTCGCCGGCGTCAGGATCACGCCAGCGCCGCCCCCGCCGCGCGACGATCATGTCGCCGTCCCAGGCTCGGAACGGAAGGAGGGGCGGGGCCGTGGCGCCATCCTCGTCAGCCTCGTGCTCCTCGTGGTCCTCGGCGCCGCGCTTTTCGCTGTCACCCTGGCGCTCCAGTCGGGCCGCGAGACGGACAGCGGACGTCACATCGAGGTCGCGACTCCTCAACCGGCGGACCCAGCGCCGGCGCCCGCACCAGCACCACCAGCAGAGAGTGTGGTCGCCCAGGCGCCCGTGACGCCGCCGCCCGCGCAGCCGTCACCGAGCGTCCAGCAGCCCGCCGCGCCCCCGCCGAGCGCGACCTCGCCAGGCGTGGCAGCGTCCGTCCCTGCGCCTTCACCAGCGGCCCGCGCTGGACTCGTCTCGTCGTATCGGCTGGTCGCGCGGACGACAGAACTGACCTGGATGAGCGTGCGGACCGAAGACGGGAGGACCAGTGAGGAGACGATCCCGCCGGGGCAGGTTCGCGAGTGGGTGTCCAACCGTCCCTTCATCATCTCTGTCGGCAACGCCGGCGGTGTGACCCTCGAGCTCAACGGGCGGCCCATTCCTCCGCTCGGAGCCAGCGGCGTCGTCATCCGACAACTCGTCCTACCCGCGGAAACTCCGTGAAGTTCCTCTCCGGTCTCGGTGAGCGTCTTCGTGAGGGACTCAAGCGGTCGCAAGAGTACCTCGCGGGCGGTCTGGGCGCCGTGCTCGAGACGGATCGACCCGTCGACGACGCGCTGCTCGAGGAGCTCGAGGAGCTGCTGATCGCAGCGGACCTGGGAGCGCCGCTGGCCGCCGATTTCACCAATCGCGCGCGCGAGGAGGTCATGTTCGGGACGGTGACCCGCGCCGCCCAGCTGCGCCCGCTCTTCCGCCGCTTCCTCGTCGACACGCTGGCCCCCGGGGCGCAGCCGCTCGACCTCGATCATCGTCCCGCGGTCGTTCTGCTGCTCGGCGTGAACGGCTCCGGCAAGACCACGACGGCGGCGAAGCTGGCGTCCTCGCTCAAGGGCTCGGGCAAGCGTGTGATCCTGGCGGCGGCCGACACGTTCCGCGCTGCGGCGATCGAGCAGCTCGAGCGCTGGGGGGAGCGCATCCAGGTCGAGGTCATCCGCCAGGCCGCGGGCTCCGACCCCGGAGCCGTTGTCTTCGACGCGGTCAAGGCGGCCACGGCCCGCGCGCTCGACGTCCTCATCGTCGACACCGCGGGCCGGCTGCACACGAAGACGAACCTCATGGACGAGCTGGCGAAGCTTCGCCGCGTGATCGAGCGCCAGCTCCCCGGAGCGCCTCACGAGACGCTGATGGTCCTGGACGCTCCGACCGGTCAGAACGGATTCGCCCAGGCCCGCATGTTTCACGAGGCGATCGGGCTCACCGGCGTGTGCCTGACCAAGCTCGACGGCACGGCCAAGGGCGGGATCGTCGTGCGCATCGTCCGCGAGCTCAAGGTCCCCGTGAAGCTGATCGGCTTCGGCGAGCGCGTCGAGGACCTCCAGCCGTTCGACCCCCAGGCGTTCGTGGACGCCCTGGTCGCCGAGACATGATCGGCGCAGAGGCGACGGAGCGATTCATGCGGCGGGCGATCGAGCTGGCCGAGCGCGGCCGCGGGCTGACGTCGCCGAACCCGATGGTCGGCGCGGTCGTCGTCGCGCCGGATGGTGAGGTGGTGGGGGAGGGATTCCATGCGAAAGCCGGCGCGCCGCACGCCGAGGTCGAGGCCCTGCGGACGGCCGGCGCGCGCGCGCGCGGCGCGACCCTCTACGTGACGCTCGAGCCGTGCGCGCATCAGGGGCGGACACCTCCGTGCGCTCCGCTGATCGTCGAGGCGGGCGTGTCGCGCGTGGTGGCGGCGGTCGGTGATCCCAACCCGCTCGTCTCGGGGAGTGGCTTCGCCGAGCTCCGGGGCGCGGGCGTCGAGGTCGTCACGGGGGTCGCGGCCGCGGCCGCGGAGCGGCAGAATCGCGTGTTCCTGACCGCGATGCGCGAGCGACGACCCCACGTGACGCTGAAGGCCGCGATGACGCTCGACGGCAAGCTCGCAGATCTCCACGGCGCCTCGCGGTGGATCACCGGTGAGGTCGCCCGTCGCCACGCCCATCGGCTCCGAAGCGAGGCGGACGCCATCGTGGTCGGGATCGGCACCGTGCTGCGCGACGATCCCGAGCTCACCGTGCGCCTGGGTCAGCCCTGGCCGCGGGAGCCGCTCCGGGTCGTGCTCGACACGAGGGCCAGAACTCCCCGCGAGGCGCGCTTCATCCTGGCGGGAACACCGAGCTGCGCCCTGATTGTCGTCGGCGCCGACGCCCCGGCGGAGCGCACCCGCGAGCTCGCGGATTCGGGAGCCACGATCGTGCGTTGCCGGACGAGAGACGGCCGGGTGGATCTCGGCGCCCTTCTCTCCGAGCTCTTCAACCGCGAAGTGCGCGCGGTCCTCGTCGAGGGCGGTGGAGAAGTTCACGCGGCCTTCCTCGATGCCGGCCTGGTCGACCGCGTGGCCGTGTTTGTGGCCCCGCTGCTCGTCGGTGGTCGCCAGGCGACCTCGGTGGTCGGCGGGGCTGGTCGAGAGCTCAAGAGCGCCGTCCGGCTCGGTGAGTTCACCGTCACCATGCTGGGCGACGATCTCCTGATCGAAGCCGAGGTCATCCGAGAGTCGCGAGGCGCCTGATGTTCACCGGGATCGTCGAGGAGATCGGCTCGATCCGGGCAATCGAGCTCAGCGCGCGCGTCGCGACGCTCGAAGTCGACGCCGGCGTGACGGTCGAAGGGGCCGACGTGGGCGGCAGCATCGCGGTGAACGGCGTGTGCCTGACTATCGTCGAGCGGCGCCCGGACGGCTTCGTGTTCGAGATAGGTCCGGAAACCCTCGCGCGCACTGCGCTCAGGCACCTGGCCCCGGGTGACCCGGTGAACCTCGAGCGGCCCCTGCGCTTCGGCGGCGCCCTCGGCGGACACCTCGTCCTGGGCCACGTCGACGGTGTGGGAACCGTGGACGCCGTAACCCGTGTAGAATCGACGGCGCGGGTGCGGATCACGCTGCCGAGCCGCGAGCTCGAGCCGCTCCTGATTCCCCAGGGGTCGGTTGCCATCGACGGCGTCAGCCTCACCGTGGCGGCGCTGGGGGAGGGGACCTTCGAGGTGATGCTGATCCCGCACACGCTGGCGGTGACGACGCTTGGACGGCTGGTGCCGGGCCGGGCGACGAACATCGAGGCGGACGTGATCGGCAAGTATCTGGTGCGCTCGCTGGCGCTGAGGGGGACGACATGACCGCGTTTTCGGCCATCGAGGACGGCATCGAGGAGATCCGGCAGGGGCGCATCCTGCTCGTCGTGGACGACGAGGACCGCGAGAACGAGGGTGACCTGGTGATGGCGGCCGACCGCGTGACCCCGGAAGCGGTGAACTTCATGGCGAAGTACGGCCGTGGCCTGATTTGCGTGCCGCTCCTGGGCGAGCGCCTCGACGAGCTCAAGATCTCGATGATGGTTTCCGACAACACCGCCCCCATGGGAACGGCGTTCACGGTGACCGTAGATGCACGTCGAGGCGTCACCACTGGCACCTCCGCCTACGACCGGGCCGTCACGATCCGCACGCTCGTCGACCCCCTGATGCGCTCTGACGACCTGACCCGTCCCGGTCACATCCTGCCGCTGCGAGCGATGGGCGGCGGAGTCCTGCGACGTGCGGGCCACACCGAAGCCGCGATCGATCTCGCGCGGCTGGCCGGCTGTTACCCGGCGGGCGTCATCTGCGAGGTCCTCGACGAGGATGGCGGCATGGCGCGGGTGCCGCAGCTGACCGAGCTGGCCCAGGCGCACGGCTTGAAGATGATCACGATCAGGGATCTCATCGAATACCGGATTCACAAGGAAAAGCTGGTGCGGCGGATCGCGACGACCAAGCTCCCGACGGACTTCGGCGAGTTCACCGCGATCGCGTACGACACCACGGTCGACAGCCGCGTGCCGCTTGCCCTGGTGATGGGCTCGGTGTCGGGCGACTCACCGGTGCTGGTCCGCGTGCACTCCGAGTGCCTGACGGGCGATGTCTTTCACTCGCGCCGATGCGACTGCGGGCTCCAGCTCGACAAGGCCCTCAGCCGGATCCAGGCCGAGGCCCGCGGGGTCTTCGTCTACATGCGGCAGGAAGGCCGGGGAATCGGGCTTCTCAACAAAATGCGCGCCTACGAACTACAAGATATGGGCAAGGACACGGTCGAGGCCAATGCCGCGCTTGGCTTTCATGCCGACCTCCGCGACTATGGCATCGGCGCCCAGATCCTCGTCGACCTCGGGGTCAAGAATCTGAAGCTCCTGACCAACAACCCGAAGAAGATCGTCGGCCTCGAGGGGTATGGTCTCCACATCACCGAGCGTGTCCCGATCGAGATTCCGGCGACTGAGACCAACCGGAAGTACCTCAGCACCAAGCGCGACAAGCTCGGGCACCTGCTGTCGTCGCTTCCCGACTGAGATGGCCGGTCGCGCGCCGAAGATCCGCCGGGCCGCCCGGAGCGTCGGGCCGCTCAGGTTCGCGATCGTCGCGGCCCGTTTCAACGAGCGCATCACCCAGCGGCTCGTCGCCGGTGCGCTGCAAGCCCTCCGGGCCGCCCGGCTCGGTCCTGACGCGGTCGAGGTGCACTGGGTCCCGGGATCCTTCGAGCTCCCGCAAGCCGCGAGCCACCTGGCGGCGACCGGCCGGTACGCCGGTATCGTGTGCGTCGGCGTCGTGATCCGCGGACAGACTCCCCACTTCGAGCACGTCGCGCGCGAGGCCGCGTCGGGGATCCGGCAGGTCGCGCTCGCCACCGGCGTGCCCACGACCTTCGGGCTCATCACGGCCCTGAGCGAAGAGCAGGCGTGGGCGCGGGCGGGTGGTGAGGTCGGCAACCGCGGCGAGGAGGCCGCCGAGGCGGCCTTGCAGATGGCCGAGTGGATCAACAGCATCCGGAGCCTACCGAATGGCCGGGCACGGGGTGGCCGGATGTCCCCTGCGGCTGAACGGGCGAGTCGCGGCCACGTGCGGCTCCCTCGGGCCACCCGAGGCTCGAGGCGCGCTCAAGGCAGCCGATAAATGGGCAAGCGCAGGAAGGCCCGCGAGGTCGCGCTCCAGTTCCTGTACCAGCTCGACCTCAACAGTGACGACGATCCGGCGCCCCACGACGGAGAGTTCTGGGCGCGCCACCCCGTGGACGGAGACACCCGTGCCTTCGCCGACGGGCTGGTCCGCGGCACCAAATCGAACCAGGCAAAGATCGACCAGGTGATTTCGCAGTTCGCCGAGCACTGGGACCTCGAGCGGATGGCCGTCGTCGACCGCAACGTTCTTCGGCTGGCGGTCTACGAGCTCCTGTGGACCGCGGACGTGCCGCCGAAGGTCGCGATCAACGAGGCCATCGAGATCGCCAAGAAGTTCGGGACGAAGGAGTCGAGCCGATTCATCAACGGCGTGCTCGACCGTATCCACAAAGAACTCCGCCCCGCGTCCTGAGCCCCGCTGTGCGGTACGCGGTGCTCTCCGACATCCACGGCAACCTCGAAGCGCTCCAGGCGGTTCTCGCCGACGCGGCGTCGCGCACGGACGCGCTCCTCTGCCTCGGAGACGTCGTCGGCTACGGCGCCGACCCGGTCGCGTGCGTCGAGATCGTCGCCGAGCGGGCCCAGACGATCACGTGCGGCAATCACGAGCATGGCGTGGCCGGGCTCCTCGACCTCGACTGGTTCAATCCCCACGCGCGCGCCGCCGCCGAGTGGACGCGCGAGCGGCTGGACGACGATCACCGGACCTACCTGGCCTCGCTGCCGCTGGTCGCCGAGGTCGGCGACGCTACGCTCGTGCACGCCTCGCCCGATCGCCCGGACGAGTGGGAGTATCTCGTCACGGCGCAGGAGGGGTTCGACGCGTTCTCCGCGTTCGCCACGCGGCTCTGCTTCGTCGGCCACTCGCACCTGGCTGGTGCGTGGTCGCTCGGCTCGGCGGGGCCCGAGCACTGGCCGGGACCGGTCGAGCTCGAGCTCGAGCGCGGCCGGCGGTATCTCGTCAACGTCGGCAGCGTCGGTCAGCCCCGCGATCGGGATCCGCGCGCGGCGTACGCGATCTGGGACGCGGAGCGGGGAACGATCGCCATCCGCCGGATCGTCTACGACATCGCGGCGGCGCGGCAGAAGATCCTGCTCGGAGGGTTGCCGCGGTTCCTGGCCGATCGGCTCGCGTGGGGCTCCTGAGTCTGCGCCGAGAGCTCTTCCGCGCCGCCGTCCTCGTCGCCGGCGCCTTCGGCATGGCGCTGGCGTTCCCCCGGACCGACTGGGCCGGGGCCGTCTGGGTGGTCCTGACGCCGATGCTCGTGACCGCGTTACGCCGCCCGGTGCGCACTGCTTTCGGCTGGGGATGGCTGTTCGGCACCGTCTTCTTTCTCGTGCTACTCCGCTGGCTGGACTTCACCTTCAGAACCTACAGCACGATCCCGTGGCCACTCACCTGGGCTCCGACGCTGGCGCTCGCGGCGTACTGCGGGCTCTACGTCGGTGCCTTCGGCGCTGGCGTCGCCTGGCTGGCGCGGCGCTCGGCCGTCTGGGCTCTCTGCGCCTCACCCTTCCTCTGGGTGGGCGGGGAATGGGTGCGCGGCCATCTCTTCGGCGGCTTTCCCTGGGGCATCCTCGGCTACTCGCAGTACCTACGCCTGCCCGTCATCCAGATCGCCGAGCTCGGCGGTGTCTACGCCATCTCGCTGGTGATCGTCGCTGTGAACGCGGCGCTCGCCGGCTGTCTCGTGCTCTCGTGGCGTCCGGCGCTCGGGGGTGTTGTGCTGGCTGGGGCGGTGCTCGGAGGAACGTTGGCCTTCGGGGTCTGGCGTCTGGGCGTTCCCGTGCCGCCGGGCGAGGTGACGGTGGCCATCATGCAGCCGTCGATCGAGCAGCCGCTGAAGTTCGAGCCCGGCTATGCTGCGACGACTCTCGCGATCTACCTCTCCCTCACGCGGCGTGCCGGCGCCGAGCACCCCGATCTGATCGTCTGGCCCGAGACGGCCATCCCGACCGTGCTCCGCCGCGACCCGGAGCTCTTGAGGACCCTCGGGACCCTGTCCGGCGCACTTCACGTTCCCCTGCTCGTCGGCTCCATCGATGTTGATGGGGCGACTCCACCGAAGCTACGTAACACCGCGTTTCTCCTCACCGAACATGGGATCATCGGGCGGTATGATAAGATTCACCTCGTCCCGTTCGGCGAGTTCGTTCCGCTGGCGGGATTGATCGGCTTCGTCAGGGGCTGGGCCGAGTTCATCGCCGAGCTCGAGCCGGGCTCCCGCAGGAGCGTCTTCTCGGGCCCGCCAGCCCCGTTCGCAGTCGTGATTTGTTACGAGGGGATCTTTCCTGAGCTCGTCCGCGAATTCGTGAGAGGTGGTGCGCGCCTGATCGTGAACATGACGAACGACGCCTGGTTTGGTCGCACGAGCGGGCCGTGGCAACATCTGGCCATGTATCCGTTCCGGGCGGTCGAGCATCGCGTCGCCGTGGTTCGTGCGGCCAACACCGGCGTGTCGGCGTTCATCGCGCCCACGGGCCAGATCGTCCGGCGTGTGTCGCTCTATGAGCGCACGACGATGGTCGAGCGCGTGCCCCTCCGCACGGCGGAGACCGTCTACTCCCGTTTCGGCGACTGGCTCGCCTACATGGCGCTTGCCGTGTCGGGCGCCTCGCTGGCCGCGCGGGCACGGAATCGAGCCGCGTGATGCCGGGTGATTTCAAGCGCGACGTGACCGATCTCACGAGCCGCCTGACCGAGCTCCGGGGGCATCTTTGACGTCCCCGCCAAGGAACAGCGGCTCGCCGCCCTCGACACGGAGATGGCGCAGCCGTCGTTCTGGGAAGACAATCGCCGCGCGCAAGAGGTCATCCGCGAGCGGACCGAGCTGTCGCGGCTCGTTACGCGGCTGAAGGAGCTCACCGCGGAGGCCGAAGATCTCACGGTGTTCCTCGAGCTCGCCGAGGAGGCCACCGACGGCAGCCTCGACGCCGAGATCGCCAACGGCATCGCGGGCCTGACGAAGGACCTCGACGAGTTCGAGCTGAAGATCATGCTCTCGGGGCCCCACGACACGAAGGCCGCGATCGTGTCGATCCATCCCGGCGCGGGAGGCACCGAGTCGCAGGACTGGGCGCAGATGCTGCTCCGCATGTACCTCCGGTGGTGCGAGCGCGCGGGCCTGAAGGCGGAGGTGGTCGATCTGCTCCCCGGCGACGAGGCCGGTATCAAGTCGGCCACGGTCGAAGTGTCGGGCGAATGCGCCTTCGGCTACCTGCGTGGCGAGACCGGGGTACACCGGTTGGTGCGGATCTCCCCCTTCGACGCCTCGCGCCGTCGGCAGACGAGCTTCGCCTCGGTCGCGGTTGTTCCCGAAGTCGACGACGTCGAGGTCAACGTGCGGGAGGACGAAATCCGGGTGGACGTGTTCCGATCGTCGGGACCGGGCGGACAGGGGGTCAACACGGCCGACTCGGCTGTGCGCATCACGCACCTGCCGACCGGAATGGTCGTCCAGTGTCAGAACGAGCGCTCGCAGCTCCGGAACCGTGACACCGCGATGCGCATCCTCAAGGCGAGGCTCTACGAGATCGCCGAGAAGAAGCAGCGCGAGGAGCTGGCCGAGCTGACCGGGCAAAAGAAGGAGATCGCCTTCGGCAGCCAGATCCGTTCCTACACGTTCCATCCCTATCAGCTGATCAAGGACCATCGGACCGGGCTCGAGGTCGGCAACGTCGACGCCGTCATGGACGGTGACATCGACGCCCTGATCAAGGCATACCTGCTCTGGGCGCGGGGCCGCGAAGCGTGAGGGCCAGAGCCCGGGCGAGATGAGCGCATGAGCAATCCAGACGACAACGAGCTGATCCGGCTCCGCCGTGAGAAGCTCGACGCTCTCCGCAGCCGCGGGATCGATCCGTTCGGCGGCCGGTATCCCGTGATGCACTGGGCCCGCGGCCTCGCCGAACGGCTCGCCGAGGCGGGCGAGGAGGAGCTGAAGGGCTTCGGCCCGGTGAGCCTGGCGGGGCGGGTGGTGGCGATGCGTCATCACGGCAAGACGTGTTTTGCGCACTTGATGGACCAGACCGGTCGGATCCAGCTCTACGCGCGCGCCGACCAGCTGGGCGACGAGTTCGCGCGGTTCGTCGAGCTCGACACCGGCGACTTCATCGGCGTGACCGGGGAGATGTTCCGGACACGAACGGGCGAGCTCACCGTCGCCGTGAAGACGTTCACCTTCCTCGCCAAGTCGCTGCGGCCCCTTCCCGAGAAGTGGCACGGCCTGAAGGACGTGGAGACGCGTTATCGCCAGCGTTACGTGGACCTGATCGTCAACCCCGAGGCGCGCGAGGTCTTTCGGCTGCGCGCGCGGCTGATCCGGGCGATGCGCGCGTTTTTCGATGCGCGCGGCTTCCTCGAGGTCGAGACGCCCATGATGCAGCCCATCCCCGGCGGCGCGATCGCCCGCCCCTTCAAGACCCACCACAACGCGCTCGGCATGGATCTCTACCTCCGCATCGCGCCCGAGCTTTACCTCAAGCGGCTGGTCGTCGGCGGCCTCGAGCGCGTCTACGAGATCAACCGGAACTTTCGCAACGAGGGGACCTCGACGCTGCACAACCCCGAGTTCACGACGCTCGAGTTCTACCAGGCGTACGCTGATTACACGGATCTGATGGAGCTGACGGAGGCCCTCTTCGTCGAGCTCGCCCAGACGCTGCGTGGCTCCCTGGGCGTCGCCTGGGGCGAGCACTCGATCGACCTCAAGCCGCCTTGGCGTCGGCTGGCGTTCTTCGACGGCCTGTCCGAAGCCCTGGGGATCCGCGTGGCACCCGACACGGAGGTCGCGATCGTGGCGCGGGCGGCGGCCGCGCGCGGGATCGTTCACGACGGGGCCGCGGCGTGGAAGCTCTGGAAGGACGTGTTCGAGACGCTGGTCGAGCCCACCCTCGTCCAGCCGACCTTCGTCGTCGACTTCCCGACCGAGCTGTCCCCGCTGGCCCGGCGCAAGCGCGACAACCCGCTGCTCGTGGATCGGTTCGAGCTGTTCATCGCGCGGCACGAGATGGCCAACGCCTACAGCGAGCTGAACGACCCGGTCGATCAGCTCGCGCGCTTCCGCGAGCAGGCGGCCCTGCAGGCGCGCGGGGACGACGAGGCGCACTGGCTCGACGAGGACTACGTCCGCGCGCTGGAATACGGCATGCCGCCCACCGCGGGCGAGGGCATCGGCATCGACCGGCTGCTCATGATGTTCGCGAACCAGCCGTCGATCCGCGAGGCGATCCTGTTCCCCCTTCTGCGACCGGAAGGAGGCCGCGCCGGCGGCCCGGACGAGGCAGGGGAGGCGGAGGGGGAACCGGGCCGATGAAACGAGGGCTGCCCTTCGAGCTTCTCCTGGGTTTGCGATATCTCCGCTCGCGCGGGCAGCGGACGAACCTCTCGCTGTTCGTCTGGATCGGTCTCGGCGGTGTCTTCCTCGGGGTCGCCGCGCTCATCGTGGTCCTCGCCGTCATGACCGGCTTTCAGGACGGGATCCGGGACCGGATCATCGCCGGAAGCCCACACTTGCTGATCTTCCAGAGCGGGGCCCAGGGCCTCGACGACGCGGACCGCGTCGCCGGCCGCGTGAGGGCCGTGCGGGGCGTCCACTCGGCCACGCCGTTCGTGCACCAGCAGGCCCTCTTCACCACGCCCGGTGGCGGGGCGCGCGGTGGCCTGATCCGGGGCGTGGACCTGACGACGCCGGCCGTCCGGGACGATGTCCGGTCGCAGCTCCGGCAGGGCACGCTCGAGCCGCTCGTCGACGGCGCGCCGGCGATCCTGCTGGGCCGCGAGCTGGCGCGGAGCCTCGGCGTGTTCCCGGGCGATTCCGTGACAGTGATCTCGCCGGAGGGCGCCGTGACGGCCGTCGGCATGGTGCCCAAGATGCGGCGCTACACGGTGGCCGGCCTGATCGAGATCGGCATGCACGAGTACGATGCCTCGATCGCTTACCTGAGCCTGCCGGTGGCCAAGGAGTTCGCGGGGCTCGCCGGGGTCACCGGGATCGAAGTCAAGCTCGCCGACCCCTTCGACGCCAAGGCTGTCGGCCGGCTGGTCGCTTCCCAGCTGGGCTTCCACTATTGGGTGCGTGACTGGATGGAGATGAACCGGAGCCTCTTCGCCGCGCTCCAGCTCGAAAAGCTCGCGCTCTTCGTCGTCGTGACGATCATCGTCCTGGTCGCCGCATTCGCGATCATCGGCCACCTCGTGCTGCTCGTCGCTGAGAAGCGCAAGGAGATCGGGATCCTCAAAGCGGTCGGCGCCTCCTCGCGGTCGATCACGCTGGTGTTCTTCGCGGTCGGCATGACGATCGGTGTCGCCGGCTCGGCGGCCGGTGCGGCCCTCGGCCTCAGCTTGATCTGGGCGCAGAACACCTACAAGGTGATCCGGCTGGCCGGCGACGTGTACCAGATCGACCATCTCCCCATGAAGCTGACGGTGGGCGACGGGCTCATGATCATCGGCGCGACGCTCATCCTGTCCTTCCTGGCGACCATCATCCCGGCCAGGCGCGCCGGGGCGTTGGTCCCGGTCGACGTCCTCCGCTATGAGTGACGAGGCGGCCACCGCGCTGCTCGTCGGGGAGGAGCTCGAGAAGGAATACCGGACGGGGCCAGAAGTCGTCCGCGTGCTGCGAGGCGCGAGCGTGATCATCGGCGCCGGCGAGTTCGTCGCCCTCATCGGGGCCTCAGGCGTCGGGAAGTCGACCCTGCTACATCTCCTCGGTGGGCTCGATCGGCCCGCAGCCGGGCGCGTTCTCTTCCAGGGAGAAGACCTCGCGGCCTGGGGCGAGACGGGATTGGCGCGCTACCGTCGCCGGGACGTCGGCTTCGTCTTCCAGTTCTACAACCTGCTCGGCGACCTGAGCGCGCTCGAGAACGCGATGATTCCCGCGCTGATCGAGCGGAAGCCCCAGCGGGAGGCCCACGAGTTGGCGGCAACCGCCCTGGCCGAGGTCGGGCTCGCCGACCGGCTGAATCACCGGCCCGGCGAGCTCTCTGGAGGTGAGCAGCAGCGCGTGGCCATCGCGCGGGCGCTCATCAACGGCCCCAAGGTGATCCTTGCCGACGAGCCGACGGGCAACCTGGACCCGAAGACCAGCGAGGTCATCTACGATCTGTTTCTCCGGCTCCAGGCTGAGCGAGGCATCGCCTTCCTCGTCGCGACTCACAACCCGGACCTGGCGCAGAAGGCGGAGCGAGGGTATCGCCTCGTCGAGGGCCGGGCGCGCGAGATCCGAGGCGAGACGACAGCGATCGGATAATGGTTTTGCGCAGTTAGAAAAAGTCTAGCGGCTATGGAGGCGGTGGGCTATACTGAAGTCGCAGTCAGGTAACTAGCCGTCGCCGCAAGTAAAATTCGCATCCCGCGACCTGCGGAAGGGGTGGGGAAAGCCAGTGTTTGAACGATTCACGGAACGGGCGCGACGGGTCATCATCCTGGCACGAGAAGAAGCGGGCCGCTTCCGTCACGATTTTGTCGGCACCGAGCACGTTCTTCTCGGCCTGATCCGCGACGGCGAAGGAATCGCTACCGCGGTCCTCCAGCGTCTCGGGCTCCGGCTCGAGACCGTAAAGGCGGAAGTCGAGCGCGCCCTCGCCGGGTTCCCCAAGACGCTCACGTTCGGGGAAGTGCCGTTCACGCCGCAGGCCAAGCGAGTTCTCGAGCTCTCGATCGAGGAAGCCCGCCAGCTCGGGCACAACTACATCGGCACCGAGCACCTGCTCCTCGGCCTCATGAAGGAAGGGCAGTCGATCGCCGCGAAGATCCTGGAATCGCTCGGCGCCCGACTCGACGAAGTTCGGCAAGAGACCCTGGCGCTGCTCGGCGACCAGTACTATCCGCGACCGAAGAAGCGGTCGCAAACCCCGGTGCTCGACGAGTTCGCGCGTGACCTGACGCAGCTGGCCCGCGAGAGCAAGCTCGACCCGGTCATCGGCCGCGAGCAGGAGATCGAGCGCGTCATCCAGATCCTGGCCCGCCGCACGAAGAACAACCCCGTGCTGATCGGTGAGCCCGGCGTCGGCAAGACCGCGATCGTGGAGGGGCTCGCCCAGAAGATCGTCAGTCACGACGTGCCGGACGTGCTCGTGAACAAGCGGCTGCTCCAGCTCGACCTGGGCGCCCTGGTCGCCGGGACGAAGTATCGCGGCCAGTTCGAGGAGCGGCTGAAGGCGGTGATGAAGGAAATACGCCAGTCGGAGAACGTCGTCCTCTTCCTGGACGAGCTCCACACGCTCATCGGGGCGGGCGCAGCCGAGGGCGCGATCGACGCTTCGAACATGCTCAAGCCCGCCCTCTCGCGCGGTGAGATCCAGACGATCGGCGCGACGACCCTCGACGAGTACCGGAAGTACATCGAGAAGGACGGCGCCCTCGAGCGGCGCTTCCAGCCGGTCATCGTCAAGGCCCCGACGGTGCCGCAGGCGATCGAGATCATCCGTGGCCTGCGCCACAAGTACGAGGCGCACCACCGGGTCAAGATCACCGAGCGGGCGATCTCGGCGGCGGTGCAGCTGGCCGACCGCTACATCACCGACCGCCAGCTGCCCGACAAGGCGATCGACGTGATCGACGAAGCGTCGTCGCGGACCCGCCTGATGGCGCTGACCCCGCCGCCCGAGCTCAAGGAGATCGAGAAAGAGCTCGAGCGCGTGATCCGCGAGAAGGACATGTACCTCGAGGCGCAGGAGTTCGAGAAGGCGGCGTCGCTCCGCGAGAAGGAAAAGGTGCTCCGCCACCGCGACGAGGAGCTCAAGCGCGAGTGGGAGAAGAACAAGGGGAAGGGAACGCAGTCGGTCGAGGAAGAGGACATCGAGTTCATCGTCTCCCGCTGGACCGGCATCCCGCTCGCGAAGCTCGAGGAGAAGGAGTCCGAGAAGCTCGCCCGGATGGAGGAAGCGCTGCACGGACGGATCATCGGGCAGAACGACGCGGTCGCGGCGGTCGCTCGCGCGATCCGTCGGTCCCGCGCGGGTCTGAAGGACGCCAAGCGCCCCGTCGGATCGTTCGTGTTCCTGGGGCCGACCGGCGTCGGCAAGACCGAGCTCGCCCGGGCGCTCGCCGAGTACCTGTTCGGCGACGAGAACGCTCTGATCCGTGTGGACATGTCCGAGTACATGGAGAAGTTCTCGGTCTCGCGGCTCCTCGGCGCGCCTCCCGGCTACGTCGGCTACGAGGAGGGCGGGTTCCTCACCGAGAAGGTGCGGCGGCGCCCGTACTCCGTCGTGCTGTTCGACGAGATCGAGAAGGCGCACCCCGACGTCTTCAACATGATGCTCCAGGTGCTGGATGACGGACGGCTCACCGACTCGCTCGGCCACGTCGTCGACTTCAAGAACACCATTCTGATCATGACCTCGAACCTCGGCACGAGCCTGATCGGCAAGCGAGTCTCCCCCGGGTTCCTCCAGGAGACCGACGAGTCGTCCTACGACAAGATGAAGGAGCGCGTCCTCGAGGAAATGAAGCGGGCGTTCCGGCCAGAGTTCCTCAATCGCATCGACGACATCATCGTCTTCCATGCCCTGTCTCTCGACCACATCAAGGAGATCATCCGCTTGATGATCGGCCGGATCAACAAGCAGCTCGCCGAGAAGGGTATCGAGCTCATCCTGACCCCGGCGGCCGAGGCGACGCTGGTGGAGAAGGGATACGATCAGACGTACGGCGCGCGGCAACTGCGGCGCACGATCCAGAAGCACATCGAGGATCCCCTGGCCGAGGCGATCGTCCGAGGCCAGGTCGCGGAGAGCGCCCGCATCGAGGTGGATGTCGAGGGCGCGAACTTCACGTTCCGCGAAGCGCAGGCCGCCGACGCGCCCCTCGAGCTTGCAGAGCACTAGCACGCCGTCCCCACAAGCCTGAGAGCCCGGTGCCGACAGGGGGACGAGTGTGTCTCACCATCGTCGCCATTCTGGCGGCGAGCCTCCTCATCGGCTCGACGGCACGGGCGCAGTCCCAGGCACCGCCGATCGTCATCAAGGACATCCTCGTCGAGGGCAACCGGCGCGTCCAGGACGCGGTGATCCTCGGGCGCATCAAGAGCGCTGTCGGCGCGATGTTCAACCCCTCCCTGCTCTCTGAGGACATCCGTTCCATCTTCAGCCTCGGTTTCTTCGACGACGTCCAGCTTCGGGTCGAGGATTTCGAAGGCGGCGTGAAAGTGGTGTTCATGGTGACCGAACGCCCCTTCGTGCGCGACGTCGATTTCGTGGGCAACAAGAAGGCCGACCGGGACACCCTGCAGGAGAAGATCGACATCAAGCTGGGCAACGTCTACAACCCGGTCGACGTGCAGCGTGCCGTGGAGAAGCTCCGCGAGTACTACGAGGACGAGGGGTACTTCGAGGTCCAGATCACCCCGAACGTCGAGAAGTTCGCCGACGGCGACGTGCGTCTGGTCTTCAGCATCGCCGAGGGGCGCCAGATGACCATCGACCAGATCGTGTTCCGCGGGAACACGGGGCTGTCGGAGGCCGTGCTCAAGGACGCGATGGAGACGAAAGAGCGACAGTACTTCATCCTGCGCGGCAAAGTGCAGCGCCAGCGCCTCGACACGGACATCGACCGGATCATCGCCGCCTACAACGACAATGGGTATATCCAGGCCCGGGTGGAGTCGTACGACGTCGCCGTCGATCGCGAGAAGGCGCGGGTGACGATCACGATCGTCGTCGTCGAGGGCCCCCAGTTCCGGGTCGGGGAGGTGAAGCTGACGGGTGTCACGCTCCTGCCCGAGCGCGAGGTCGAGCGGCAGATCAGGCTCAAGCCCGGCGACGTGTTTTCCGTCGGGAAGATGCGCGACAGCGTCCAGGGGATCCTGAACCTCTACAGCACGATCGGCCGCGCCTCGGCCGACGTGAACCCGAAGCGCGACCAGCTGCCGGGGACCAACCAGATCAACCTGACGTTCGAGGTCTCGGAAGGGCCCGAGGTATACGTCGAGCGGATCAACATCACCGGCAACGTCCGGAGCCAGGACAAGATCCTGCGCCGCGAGCTGCCGCTGCACGAGGGAGAGCTCTACACGCTCCAGAAGAGGGATCGTGCGCGGCAGAAGCTCATCAACCTGGGTTACTTCGAGAGCGTGAATGTCACGACGCAGCCCGGCTCGGACAAGACCAAGATCATCGTGAACGTCGACGTGGTGGAGCGGGCGACGGGGATTTTCAGCATCGGCGGTGGCTACTCGTCGGTCGACGCGCTGGTCGGCACGATCGATCTGGCCCAGCGGAACTTTCTGGGCCGGGGCTGGGAGGCCTCGATCCGGATCCGCGCCGGGGCCTCGACGCAGCAGGGGACCGTCAGCTTCACCGAGCCCTGGCTGTTCGACCGCCCTCTCTCCGCGGGGTTCGACATCTACAAGAGCATCCGGACGTACACGGAGTACACCTACGACACCACCGGCGCGAATCTCCGCTTGAGCCACCCCTTCGCCGAGTACTGGCGCTGGCACCTCGGATACCGCGCGTCGCGCGACATCATCAGCCACCTCACCGATTCCGCGACCCCCGACCTCAAGGCCCAGGAGGGTGCGACGGTGACGTCCGCGGTGGGGGGGTCGTTGACCCGCGACAGCCGCGACGTGGTCGCGGCGCCCAGCAGGGGCGGGCAGACGGCACTGACCGTCGACTTCGCCGGTCTCGGCGGCGACTCGAGGTTCGTCAAGGCGACCGCGCTCCAGACCTATTTCAAATCACTCTGGTTCAGCCACGTCCTCGCCATGCGGGGTGAGGCCGGGTACGGGTTCGGCTGGTCGGACGATCCACTGCCTCTCTTCGAACGCTTCTACCTCGGGGGCCCGAACTCGATCCGCAGCTTCAAGTTCCACAGCCTCTCGCCTCGCGACGAGGGTGGATTCAGAACCGGCGGGACGAGCGAGGTGCTCGGCACCGTCGAGTACGTCATCCCCTTGCCCTTCGCCTTCCGGTTGGCGGCGTTCGTCGACGTCGGCAACGTCTACGGGTTCGGCACGGACTTCGACCCGACGGATCTTCGCAAGGCGGCGGGCGGAGGTATACGATGGCAGTCGCCGTTCGGCCCCATCCGGGTGGATTACGGTTTCAATCTTGACCGAAAGGCGGGCGAGGGGCCCGGGGCGTTTCACTTCTCGGTCGGCTCGCCGTTCTAGGAGGGTTACATGAGGCAATCGAGAGGGGTCCTCGTCGCCATGGCCGTACTGCTCGGCGTAGCGGTGGGCCCGGCCGCAGCGCAGGCACCCGCCCCGGCGCCGGGCCCTGCGGCCTCGGGAGCGACGATGCGGATCGCTTATATCGACGTCCAGCGGGTCCTGGCGCGATCTTCGTCCGGCGTGGCGGCGCGCGAGCAGCTCGAGCGCGAGAAGACCGCGATGCAGCGTGAGATGGACGGCAAGCGCGTCGAGCTCGAAAAGCTGCGCGACGAGCTCGAAAAGAAGGCGCCGCTCATGGCGGCCGACGCCCGGCGGGAGAAGCAGGAGCAGTACGAGCGCAAGCGCCGTGATGCAGCCCGGCAGATGGACGACTTCCAGAAGGAGCTCGAGAAGAAGGAGCAGGTGCTGCTCCAGCGCGTCCTCCAGGAGCTGTCAGGGGTGATCGACAAGGTCGGTAAGGAGCGTGGGTACTACCTCATCGTCGAGAAGCGGGGCGCCTCGGTTCTGTACGCCTCGCCCGACGCGGACCTGACCGACGAGATCATTCGTGCATACGACCAGCAAGCCCCGGGGAAGAAGTCGCCCTGATGGGCGCGCCAGCGGGGTTCACGCTCGGTGAGCTCGCCGCGGCCCTCCGCGCGACGCTCGAGGGCGACCCTGGCCGGCGCGTCACCGGTGTGGCCCCGCTCGAGACCGCGGGACCGGAGCAGGTCTCCTTCCTGATCGACGCCCGCTACCGCGCCTCAGCGGAGGCCTCCCGCGCCGGCGCCTTGCTCGTCGCGGAGGACGTGTCGGGCTTACGCGGCCCGCTCCTTCGCTCCACCACGCCCCAGCAGGCGTTGATCGCGCTCCTGACACTCTTCCATCCACCGGCGTCGCTGTCCCCTGGCATCCACCCGTCCGCGGTCGTGGCGAGCGACGCGCGGATCGATCCGAGCGCATCGATCGGTGCGCTGGCGGTGATCGGCGCGGACGCCGTCATCGGGCCGCGCGTCCGGGTCCATCCCCTCGTGTACGTCGGACCACACGTCGAAGTGGGCGAGGAATCGGTGCTCCACCCGCGGGTCGTCCTCGGCGAGGGCGTTCGGCTCGGATGCCGCGTTGTCGTCCAGCCCGGCGCCGTCATCGGCGGCGATGGGTTCGGCTACGCCTTCGACGGCAGCGCCCACCGCAAGATCCCCCAGGTGGGCGTCGTCGTGATCGAGGACGATGTGGACATCGGCGCGAACACCACGATCGATCGCGCCACGCTGGGCACCACGCTCATTCGCCGCGGGACGAAGATCGACAATCTCGTCCAGGTCGGCCACAACGTCGAGATCGGCGAGCACTCGATCATCGTGGCTCAGGTCGGGATCTCCGGCTCGTGCCGGCTTGGTCGCGGCGTCGTGGCCGCGGGACAGGTCGGCTTCGCGGACCACCTCACGATCGGCGACGGGGCGATGCTGGGCGCCCAGGCGGGTGTGGCCGCGGATATTCCCCCGGGAGAAAGGCGGCTGGGTACGCCGGCCGTTCCGATGGGCCAGGCCAAGCGCGTCTTCGCCGCGCAGAAGCATCTGCCCGACATGGCCCGTCGTCTTCGCGCCGCGGAGCGCCGGCTCGAGCGGCTGGAGACCCGCCTCGGGATCGCGCCCTCCCAGACGCGCGCATCGGGAGTGGTCGATGACCAGGCCTGACAGCGTGCATCCCACCGCCGTAGTGGACCCGAAGGCGACCCTCGGCCCGGGTGTGCAGATCGGAGCGTTTTCCGTCGTCGGCCCGGACGTGACCCTCGGCGCCGATGCGGAGGTCGGTCACCACTGCGTGCTCGAGGGCCGCGTCGAGATCGGCGAGCGCGCCAAGGTCGGCCACGGATCGGTGCTGGGCGGACGGCCGCAAGACCTCAAGTACAAGGACGGCACACCGTCCGGCGTCAGGATCGGCGCCGACACCGCGATCCGGGAGTACGTGACGATTCACCGCTCGACCCATGCCGACGGGTGGACCGAGATCGGGAAGGGCTGTCTCGTCATGACGATGAGCCACGTCGCCCATGATTGTCGGATCGGCGACGGCGTCATCCTCATCAACTACGCTGGGATCACGGGCCACTGCGAGATCGGCGAGCTGGCGACGATTGGCGGCCTCACGGGCCTCGTGCCGTTCACGCGCATCGGCGCGTACGCGTACGTCGGAGGCGTCTCGAAGGTGACCGCCGACGTGCCGCCCTACGTGATCGCCGACGGGAACCCGGCGGCGGCCCACGGGATCAACGTCGTCGGTCTCAGACGCGCCGGGATGGTCGCCGCGGAGCGTCGCCTGCTGCAGGACGCGTATCGGTTGCTCTATCGAAGCGGGCTCTCGCCCCAGCGAGCAGTCGAGCGGATCCGGCAGGAGCTGCCCGCCGCCGCGCCCGTGGCGCAGCTGCTCGACTTCGTCGCCGGCTCCCGCCGTGGCATCTGCGGTCCATCGCAGCGGGACCGCTCGCTCTCGGGCGGCGAGGAGGACGCGGTTCCAACGCCCGAGGCGAGCCTGTGAAATCGGCAGACGACCGCAAACTGCGCGCCGGCGTCGTGGGCGCCGGACACATGGGGCAGTACCACATGCTCGCCTACGCCGAGCTGTGGGACATCGAGCTCGCCGCGGTCGTCGATGTCGATCGGGAGCGGGCCGCGAAGGTCGCGGCCCCCTACGACACCCGCGCCCTCGTCGACCACCGGGACCTCATCGGTGTGGTCGACCTCGCGAGCGTCGCCGTGCCGACCGAGCAGCATTTCCAGGTGACCGCCGACCTCCTGGAGGCGGGCGTGGGCGTGCTCGTCGAGAAACCGATCACGCCCACCCTCGAGGAGGCGCGCGACCTCTTCGCCATCGCCCGGCGCAGCGGCGCCGTGCTGCACGTCGGCCATGTCGAGCGGTTCAACGGCGCGGTGCAGGAGCTGAAGAAGATCGTGGAGCGCCCGATCCTCATCGAGTCGCGGCGCCTGGGCCCCTTCGCGCCGCGGGTACAGAAGGACAGCGTGGTCATGGACCTCATGATCCACGACCTCGACATCGTCCTCGGGCTCGTGGACTCGGCGCCCCGCCGGCTCACCGCGATGGGGTCCGCGGTCCACTCGGGCGCCAGCGACATCGCCAACGTCCAGATCGGGTTCGAGTCCGGTACGATCGCGCTGATCACCGCGAGTCGGGCCACCGAGGAGAAGATCCGGACCCTGGCCGTCACGCAGCCGGACGCGTACGTCGTCCTGGACTACTCCGAGCAGGACATCCGGATCCATCGCCGCGCCGCGCAGGAATACACGCTCAACCGGGAGTCGATCCGCTACCGGCGGGCCTCCTTCGTCGAGCACGTGCAGGTGCACAAGGACAATCCTCTGAAGCTCGAGATCCTGAATCTGGTCCGGGCCGTCCGACGGGCGCGCGCTGGTGAGAGAATCGTCCTGGCCGAGACCGAAGATCTGCGATCGCTCGCCATGGCCCTCGAGATCGAACGAATGATCCGGGACGGCCGCTGCGAGGCGGCGTACTCGAACAACCCTCCGTGGAGCGCTCACTCGGCCTGATGTGCGGCGCCGGCGTGCTGCCGGCGCGCATGGCCGGCGAAGCGCGGCGCCGCGGATGGCGCGTCGTCGCCTTCACGTTCGGCGACGTTCCGGGCGTGACCGCGCATGCCGACCGCACGATCCCGAGCCGGGTCAACGAGGCCGGTGCCGTGCTCGCCGCGCTCGAGCACGAGGGGGTCGGTGCCGTGCTGTTCTCGGGCAAGTTCTGGATGAAGGACTTCCTGCACGGGAGTCGCCCGGACGGCGCCCTCGCCGAGATCACCGCGCAGGCGGGGACGATGGTCGACGCGAACCTCCTTCAGGCGGTGGTCGCGACCCTCGGCCGGATGGGCATCGCGCTCCTCGATCAGCGTCCCTTTCTCGGCGACTGGCTGGGCGGAACCGGCTGCTGGTCCACCCGCACGCCCACCGAGGCCGAGTGGACCGACGTGCGTCGGGGACTCGCGGTCGCGCAGCTGGTGGCCGATGCGGGTGTCGGCCAGAGCGTCGTGCTCAAGCGCGGCGCCGTCACCGCGGTCGAAGCGACGGAAGGCACGACCGAGACGATTCGGCGCGGGGTCACGCAGGCCGGCCCGGGCGCGGTCGTGGTCAAGGCGGTCGCGCGCGAGCACGACTATCGATTCGACACGCCGGGCGTCGGTCCGGAGACGATCGCGGTCGCGGCCGCCGGTGGCGCGGCGGTGGTCGCGGTCGAGGCGGGACGGGTGATGGTTCTGGACAAGGCGGAGTGCGTCCGCATCGCGAACGGGGCGGGGATGTCCCTGGTGGGGGTCAAGTCGTGACCGCTCGGTCACCGGCCGTCATGCTCGTCGCGGGGGAAGCCTCCGGCGACCTCCACGGCGCCAGCCTGTGTCGCGCGTTGCGCGGGCTCGACCCGGGCTGCCGACTCTACGGAATGGGCGGGGCGCGCATGGCCGCGGCGGGGATGGATCTCCTGGTCGACGTGACGGCGGCCGCCGTCGTGGGAGGGAGCGAGGCGATTGGCCAGGTGCCGCGTCTCTACCGCGCGTACCGCGGCCTCCGCGACGTGCTCCGCGGCGCCGACCGCCCCGCCGTGCTCGTCCTGATCGATTTCCCCGAGTTCAATCTTCGCCTGGCACGCGCCGCGCGGCGCGCCGGCGTCCCGGTCGTGTATTTCATTCCGCCCCAGGTCTGGGCGTGGCGCGGGGGCCGGGTCAAGACGATCCGGAGAGTCGTCTCGCTCGTGCTCGCCGTATTTCCGTTCGAGCCGCCCCTGTATCGCCGGGCCGGAGTGCCCGTGGAGTTCGTCGGCCATCCGCTCCTCGACCAGCTGCAGGCGGCGCCGACTCGTGAGGCGGCGCGCCGCGCCCTCGGGATCGACGATCGGACACCGGTGGTCGGGCTCCTCCCGGGGAGCCGACATCAGGAAATCGTCCGGGTGCTACCGGTCATGCGGGACGCCGCGAGGCACGTTCTGACGGCCGCGCCGGGAACGCGGTTCGTGCTGGGCCTGGCGCCTACGATCGAGCGGCGCCTCGCCGCGCATCACCTGGACGGTGGTCCGCCCGTCGAGATCGTTCCCGGCCAGCCCCACGCCGTCATCCGCGCGGCCGATCTGCTGCTCGTCACGTCCGGGACGGTGACGCTGGAAGCGGCGCTGCTCGGCACGCCGATGGTCGTCTGCTACCGCCTGTCTTTCGTGAGCGAGCTGCTCGCGCGGCTCCTGATCCGCGTGCCGTGGGTGAGCCTCGCGAACCTCACGCTCGGGCGCACCGTCGTGCCGGAGCTCTACCGCCGGACCACGACGAGCGCGCGCCTCGCTCGGGAGGCGTTGCGCCTGCTGACAGACGCCGGCGCTCGCGCGACACAGCGCGCGGCGTTCAGCGAGCTCGCCGGGCAGCTCGGGGAGCCCGGCGTCGGGACGCGCGCCGCCCGCTTCGTCCTCGCCCAGGCGGGCGCCGCGTGATGCCGTTGCCAAGCCGCAACCGCCTCGCGTCGGCGCCCTCGTGATGGATCCTCTCATCGCGCTTGGCCCACCGGTCGCCGCGTCGCTCGTGCGCCTTCTCGGCGCGACGCTGCGACTGCGCGCCGAGGGCGTCGAGGCGCTCGTCCCGAGCTGGGCGGCCGCGCGCCCGCTCATCTACTGCGTGTGGCATGGTCGAATTCTCATGGTGCCCTGGCTCAACGCCCGGCTCCGGCGAACCCACGGTGCCCGAGCCGTCAGCGTGCTGGCGAGTCGATCGCGCGACGGGAGCATCCTGGGTGGCTTCGTGAGCCGCTTCGGTCTCGACGTGGTCCGCGGCTCGTCGTCACGCGGGGGTGCGGGGGCGTTGCGAGCTCTCGTGACGGCCGTCCAGGCGGGCCGTGACGTGGCTCTGGCGCCCGATGGTCCGCGGGGCCCGCGCGGCCAACTCGGCCCCGGCGTCGTCACCCTCGCGGCGCTCACCGGCGCCTCCGTGGTCCCTCTCGGATTCGCCGCCCGGCCGGCGCGGCGCCTCTCGACATGGGACGCGTTCCTGGTGCCGGCGCCCTTCGCCCGCGCGGCCCTGGTGTTCGGCGCCGCGACGACGATCGCACGCGATGCGGACCGAGAGCGCGTCCGCAAGGAGATCGAGCGGAGCCTCGACGAGGCCACGGCCGCGGCGGACCGGCTCGTGAGCGCCTGATGTACGCTCTCTATACGGCGGTGGCGCTGATCGGACTCGTGACACTCTGGCTGCCGCTCGCGCTGGTACGGCGGCTCACTCGAGGCGTCGCGCTCAACGCCCGGGCACGCCTGGGCGGCGACGCGCCGAACCGCGCGGGCCGGCCGTCGGGATGGGTGCATGCGGTGTCCGTGGGCGAAGCGATCACCGCAGCGCCGCTCGTCGAAGGCCTCCGGCGTCTCGACCCGGATCTACCGCTGGTGATGACGACGGTCACGGCGACCGGCGCCAGGATCGTCCGAGAGCGGTTCGCCGGGCTGGTGACCCATCGTTTCTTCCCGCTCGACCTCCCCTGGGTCGCCCGGCGTGTCGTGACGTCCATCGATCCGGTGTTCCTGATCTGCATGGAGACGGAGCTCTGGCCGAACCTCTTGCGGGCGCTGGCGTCTCGCGGTGTCCCGGTGATGGTCGCCAACGGCAGAATCTCGGATCGGTCCTATCGTCGCTACCGGCTCGTACGGGGCTTCCTGGCCTCGGTCCTTGCCGATATCCGGGTCTTCGCCATGCAGTCCGACGAGGACGCGCGCCGGATCATCGCCCTCGGCGCCCATCCCGAGCGAGTCGTCGTCACCGGCAACATCAAGGCCGACCTCACCGTCGCCGACCCGGCAGGCTCGGTCGACCTCTGGCGCCGGCTCCTCGGCCTCGGGCCCGAGCAGCGCGTGTGGATCGCCGGAAGCACGCACACCGGCGAGGAAGAGCCGGTCCTGGAGGCCCACCGCGCCGCCCTCGCCGAGTTCCCCGAGCTCGTGCTCGTGATCGCCCCGAGGCACCCGGAGCGAACGGGTGAAGTGCTCGCCCTCCTGGCCCGGCGCGGCTGGCCGTCGGTGCGCCGAAGCGATCTCCCGTCGGCGGTCACCCGGACAGCGACGTCCGTGCCGCCCGTCATCGTTCTCGACACCGTCGGTGAGCTCGCGACACTCTATGCCATCGCCGACGTCGTCTTCGTCGGCGGGAGCCTCGTGCCGGTGGGCGGGCACAACCTGCTCGAGGCCGCGCAGCGGCGCCGACCCGTGCTGGTCGGGCCGAACACGGCGAACTTCCGAGAGTCCGCCGGCTTGCTCGAGTCGGTCGGCGCGGCTCTCGTCGTGCGGGATGCGTCCGAGCTCTCTCGCGAGCTCCGGCGGCTTCTCCTGGATCCGGATCTTCGCGCAAAGCTGGGCGAGGCCGGCTACGAGGCTGTCGCTTCGCGCCACGGCGCCGTCCGGGAGACGCTCGATCTCGTCGGTCGTTACCTCTATCCCGGCGCTCGCACGTGAAATCCCGCGAGCGCTTCGTCCGAGGTTGGGAAGAGGGGTTCGGGTCGGGACCGGCACGGATGCTCGCGGTCGCCGGTGGCGGCTACCGCGGCCTGCTCGGGGCGCGCGAGTGGCTCTACGGGCGGGGCATCTTGAAGTCGCGCGCGTTGCCGTGCCGCGTGGTCTCGATCGGAAATCTGACCATCGGCGGGACCGGGAAGACTCCCGCGGTCGAAGTGGCCGTCCAGGCGCTCGCCGCCCTGGGCCATCGACCGGCGGTCGTCAGCCGCGGCTATGGGCGCAGCACGCGCGGTGTTCAGGTCGTTGCCGACGCCGCCTCGATCCGTCTGGACCCGGAGGAATCTGGGGACGAGCCCTTCCTGCTCGCGCGCCGGCTGCCGGGCATCCCCGTCGTCGTCGGCTCGAACCGTCACGACGCCGCCCGCGTGGCGATCGAAAGGTTCGGGGTGACCGCGATCGTCCTCGACGATGGATTCCAGCACCGGACGCTCAGAAAGGATCTCGAGATCGTGATGGCGCGTGCGCGGCGGCCGTGGGGCAACGGGCAATTGCTTCCGGCCGGGCCGCTGCGAGAGCCGCTCGGCGCGCTCGCGAGGGCCGATCTCATCGTCGCCACCGGCGCGGTCGGTTTGGGGGACGCGCGCGAGGTGGTCGACGCCGTCGACGAGCACGCTCCGCGAGTTCCCGTGGTCACGGCTACGCTGGTGCCCGCCGAGTGCTGGGAGGCGGGCCGGATGCGGTCCGTCCGACTCGCCGAGCTCGACGGCAAGCGGCTGGCCGCCTTCGCGGGGATCGCGTCTCCCGCGGCCTTCGCCGAGACTCTCCGGAGCACGGGTACGGTGGTGGAGGAGCTCGCGGAATTCGCCGACCATCACTGGTACTCGACCGACGATGTCGCGCGGCTCGACGCGCGCGCCGCGGCGCTCGGCGTCGAGGCGCTCATCACGACCGAAAAAGACTGGGTCCGACTGCGTCGCCTCCGGCTGCCGCGCCGTCCGCTCTACGTCCTCAGCGTCCGGCTCGTCCTCCAGACGGGAGAGGCCGCCTGGCGCCAGGCGTTCCGGCGCGCGTGCCCGTGAAGATCACCGTGCGGCTGCCGAACTGGCTCGGCGACACCGTGATGGCGGTCCCGGCGGTCCGGTCGCTCCGCGAGAAGTTCCCGGAGGCCGAGGTGCTGCTGGCGGGACCGTGGGTCGCGCTCCTCGCCGGCCAGGAGCTCGGCGATGTGCTCGTGGGATACCCACGTTCATGGAGCGGGAGGCTCCGCACGGCCGACGCGGTGCGGAATTTCGGGGCCGACACTGTCGTGCTGTTCCCGACTTCCTTCGAGGCGGCGGCGACCGCCGTGTACTGGGGAGGCCGGCGGCGCATCGGCTTCGCCGGCGATGGACGCGGCTGGCTTCTCACGGAGGCGCCGCCCGTCCCCGAGCCGCGACTGCACCAGGTCGACGAGTACCTGATGCTCGTCGGGCTCCTCGGCGCGGTCACGACGCAACGCGAGCCGCGGCTGACGCCGCCGGAACCGCTCGCCGGGACTCGGCAGCGGGCGCGCGAGCTCCTGCGTCCGCACGGAGCGCCCGCAGGGACACCGCTGGTCGGTGTGCATCTCGGCGCCGCCTACGGGCCGGCCAAGGTCTGGGTGTGCGAGCGCGTCGTCGAGTTCTGTCGACTCGGCCAGGCACGAGGCATCGTCCCCGTGCTTCTCGGAGCGCCATCGGATGCGCCCGCCGCGGCGGACGTGTTGCGCCGCGCCCCCGCGCTGAGCCTGGTGGGGCGCGATGGTCCCGATCTCCTCCCGGCGGTGCTCACGGAGCTGTCCGTGCTCGTCTGCGGCGACACCGGGGTCGCACACCTGGCGGCGGCGCTCGGCACGCCGGTCGTCGTGCTGTTCGGGCCGACAAATCCCGTGCTCACCGCGCCGCTCGGACGGGTGACGGTGGTGCGCCACGCCGTCCCGTGTGCGCCGTGCTTCTACCGGACGTGCCCGATCGACCATCCCTGCATGCGCGGGATCACCGCGGCGACGGTGGGCCAGCAGGTCGCGGCATTTCTCGCCGCGTCGACGTGAAGCCGTTGTCGATCCTGCACCTGGCCGCGAACCGCTGGTGGACGGGCAGCGCCGATCCGATCATCCATCTCGTGTCCGGGCTCCGCGCCCGAGGCCACCGCGTCCTGCTCGGGCTCATTCCCGGGGATCGATTCGAGACCAAGGCGAAGGAGGCCGGGCTCGATCTGGTCGAGGGGCTGCGCATGGACGGCCGCCTCGGGCCGCGGGCACTCGCGCGTGACGTGCTGAGACTCCGCGCGCTCATCCGCGACGAGGGGGTAGAGCTGGTGCACACGCATCATTCGCACGATCACTGGCTCGCCGTGCTCACCCGGCCGAAGCGGGCCCAGGGTGGCCGCCCGCCCGTGGTGAGAACCTTCCACAACTGGCGCGCGGTCAAGCGCGACCGGCTCGCCTCGACGCTCTACCGCCGCACCGCGGCGGTGTTCGCGGTCTCCCGACCGATCGAGTCGCGGTGCCGCGATGTGGGCATCCCGCCGGAGCGCGTCTTCTGGATCCCGGGCGCCGTCGACCTGACGCGGTTCACGGCCGACGCGGACCCGACACCGATCCGCACGGAGTTCAAGCTCGGCGACGCGCCGGTCGTCGTCTCGGTCGCGCGCCTGGCGACCAACCGCGGTCACGAGCTCTTGCTCTCGGGCTTCCGCCTCCTCGTCCGTCGGCTGCCGCGCGCGCGCCTCTTGCTGGTCGGCAAGGGAGAAACGCGGTCACGACTCGAAAAGCTGGTCGCCGACCTCGAGCTCGGGAGCCACGTGGTCTTCACGGGCTATCGCGACGCCGACCTCCCGTCGGTCCTCGCCGCGGCGGACTGCTTCGCCCTCATGGCCGCGGGCTCGGACGAGTCGTGTCGGGCCGCGCTCGAGGCGATGGCCGCGGGGCGCCCGGTCATCGCTCGCCGGGTCGGCGCACTTCCCGAGACGGTGATGCACGGGGAGACGGGGATCCTGATCGACGACGACCAGGCGGAGAGCGTCGCCCGCGCGCTCGAGACCATCCTCGAAGATCCGGCACGACGCCGGGCCATGGGACGCGCGGGGCGCGCGACCGCGGAAGAGCGCTTCGGCGCCGAGCGCTCGGTCGAGACGGTCGAGCGCGTCTATCAGGACCTCCGGTGAGAATCCTCCAGCTGATGTCCTGCCGCGGATGGTCGTCCGACGCCTACTGGGCGGCGCGGATGACGCGCGAGCTCGAGCGGCGCGGTCACGTGGTGACGCTCGGCTGCCGCGCCGGGACGGAGACGCGGGTGATCGATCGCGCACGCCGGGAAGGGGTGCAGCGGGTGACCACGCTCGTGCTCGCGAGCGGCGCCCGGCCGGTGGTGGACGGCCGTGACCTGCGGCGCCTTCGCGCCCTGATGGCGGACGTCGACGTGGTGCACGTGCATCGCGGCAAGGAGCACTGGCTCGCCGCGCTCGGGAATCGCCTGATCCCCACGCCGCGACCTATCGTGAGGACGCGGCACATCGCTCAAGCCGTCCGACCCCACGCCGCCAATCGCTGGCTCTACCGCCGCGCGACGGCATTCGTCGTGACGGTCACCGAGGCCATCCGGCGACAGTACGTCGCGTCGGGGCTCGTCGACGCGGACCGCGTCGCCGCGCTGCCCGGCGGCGCCGACACGGAACGCTACCGTCCCTTGGTGCGTGATCCTCAGGTGTACGGGCGGCTCGGGGGACGCTCCGACCGCCCGCTGGTCGGCATGATCGCGGGGCTTCGAGTCATGAAGGGACACGAGGTCGTGATCGAGGCGGCGGCTCGGCTCGGCGCGCGCGATGTGCGGCCGCACTTCGTCTTCGTCGGACGCGGGGCGCTCGAGCCGGCGGTTCGCGACGCGATCGATCGCGCCGGGCTCGCGCAGCAGTTCAGCATCGCCGGCTTCGTCGAGGACCTCCCGGCGGCTCTCGCCGCCCTCGACGTCGCGCTCTACGTGCCGCTCGAGTCAGACGGCATGTCGCGCGTGATCTTCGAGTATCTTGCGGCCGGGCGGCCGCTGATCGCGTCGCGGGTGGGCGTCGTGCCCGAGGTGCTGACCGACGGCGAGCACGCGGCGCTGGTGCCGGCCGGTGACGCCGGGATCCTCGCCGAGGTCCTGGCGCGGCTCGTGGGAGACCCGGCCGCGGGCGCGCGGCTCGGCGAGGCCGGGCGGCGGCTCGTCGCGCAGCGGTACTCGGGGGCTCAGGTCGCGGCCGCGCTCGAGGGCCTGTACGCGCGCCTCGTCGCCGCCGGGGCTGCGTGAAGATCTCCATCCTGGCCGCTGACCTGTCGGACAACGCGACGGGTCGTGCGGACCTGCTCGCCCGCCTTCTCTCGCCTCGCTACGAGGTCGACGTGATCGGACCCCGCTTCGCAGAGGGCGTCTGGGCGCCGGCGAGAGACGGGCCGGTCCTCCACCGCAGCGTGAGAGCCGGGCGCTACCCCGGGTTCGTACGACGGGTGCCCGAGCTGCTCGAGCTCGTCGACGGCGAGATCCTGGTTGCGTCCAAGGCGCGGCCGACGAGCTTCGGCCTGGCCCTGCTCGCGCGGGCCCGCCGGCCGCGGCCGCTCGTGCTCGACATCGACGATTGGGAGGTCGGCTTCTTCTATCGGTCGGGCGCTTGGGGTCGAGTCGGTCGCGCCCTCAACCTCGCCAATCCGAATGGGCTCCCGTGGACGTGGCTCGTGGAGCGGCTCGTGCGGCGCGCGGACGCCGTCACGGTGGCCTCGCGCTTTCTCGAGCGCCGCTTCGGCGGGACGCTCCTGCCCCACGTCCGCGATACCGAGGCCTGGGATCCCGCGCGCTTCGATCGCACCGACGTGCGCGCTCGGCTGCGCGTGGGCGCCAGCAAGGTCGTCATGTTTCTCGGAACTCCCCGGGGCCACAAGGGCGTCGACGATCTGGTCAATGCGGTCGGCTCGCTGGGTCCTGGAGTCGTCCTGGCGCTCGTCGGCGTCGATCCGGCGCGCGGGGGTGCGCCGCGCTGGTCCGAGCGCTCGCACGTGCGGGTCATCGGCGAGATCCCGTTCGACGACGTGCCGCGCTATCTCGTCGCCGCCGACGTCGTCGCCGTGCCCCAGCGGGACACCACCGACACCGTCGGGCAGGTGCCGGCAAAGCTCTTCGATGCGATGGCGCTCGCCCGTCCCATCGTCTCGACGGCCGTCTCGATGATCCCCGAGATCCTGGACGGCTGCGGCCTCGTAGTCGCGCCCGGCGACGTGCCCGCGCTCACCAGCGCGATCAAGCGACTCCTGGACGACGCCGACGAAGCCGCGGCGCTCGGTCGGCGCGCGCGCCAGCGTTGCGAGGCCCACTACAGCTTCCGCGTCGCCCGCACGGCGTTGTTCCCTCTCATCGAGAAGTTGGCCCCAAGACCACGCGCGTGAGAACGGGCATGTCAGCGCCACGTTCTTCTCGGACGCCCCGGAACAGATCGGGCGAATCGGCGCCACGTTCTTCTCGAACGTCCTGGATCAGATCGGGCGAATCGGCGCCACGTTCCTCTCGGACGCCCAGGAACAGATCGGGCGTGTCGGAGCCACTCGCTTCGTTTTCAGGCCACCCTCGGTCCAAGCCGGCCTCAAGGCATCCGTTCCAATGAAACTTCTGATCATCGCGCGACCGTTCGCCTTTCACGGAGGGATCGAGCGAGCGACCGCGGGCCTCGTCGCGGCCCTCGTCGCGCACGGGTATGATGTCCACCTCCTGAGCCCGCGCGGTCAGGCCCCCGTGCCGGGAGTGACGCTTCACACCCTGTCGTTACCGCCGCTGCCGTCGGCGGCGCGCGTTCTGGCGCTCGCCATGAAAGCCCGGCTGGCGGTCGCGCGTGGCAGCTGGGACGTGGTCCAGAGCCACGAGCGTACGCTTCGCCAGGACGTGTATCGCGCCGGCGAAGGATGTCATCGGGGGTATCTGGCGAGCGAAGAACGGCCGCGCGCCCGTGGCCTCTACCACCGGATCGTCCTGGCGCTCGAGCGTCGCGTGTTCGCGTGCACGCCCCACGTCGTCGCCATCGCCGAAGCCGGACGGCGCGAAATCGAGGCCCTCTACGGTGTGCCGCCCGGGCGCCTGGCGGTCGTGTACAACGGAGTCGATCTCGAGCGCTTTCATCCGCAGAACCGCGCGAGGGATCGCGACATCGCGCGGGCGGAGGCCGGTCTACCCCCGCGCGCGTTCACGATTCTCTTTGTCGGCAGCGGCTTTGCGCGCAAGGGCCTCGCGACCGCGATCGAAGCGTTCGCGGCGCTCGGCGATCGCGCGAGCCGCTTCGTCGTCCTCGGTAAGGGCGACGCACGATCATACCGGTCCGCGGCGGCGCGGCTCGGGGTCGATGAGCGGATCGCCTGGCTCGGAGCCCGGGCCGATCCCGAGCGCTGGTACGCCGCCGCCGACATCGTCGTGCTGCCGAGCCGGTACGAGCCATTCGGCAACGTTCACCTGGAGGCCCTCGCCGCGGGACTTCCGGTCGTCGCAAGCGCGCGGGCCGGCGGCGCCGAGGTGATCGCTGATGGGATCAACGGGGCGATCGTGGACCCTACGGACGCCGGGGCGATCACGGCGGCGCTGGAGCGCCTCCGCGAACGTCCGTGGGGCGATCTCACGGCAGCCGCGCGCCGGTCCGCCGAGCCCTTCACCTATGCCGCGCAGGTCCGGGCCTTCGCTAGAATCTATGGCCGCTGCACGCGCGCAACGTGCGATTTTACTTGAGGAATCGGCCCTCGAGGCTTACACTGCCGACGTGGCTCCCAGGCCCGCGGTCTTCATGGATCGTGACGGGACGCTCACCGAGGAAGTGGGGTACGTCAACCATCCCAGGCGACTTCGCATCCTGCCGCGGTCGGCCGAGGCCATCCGCCGTCTCAACGAAGTCGGGATTGCGGCCGTGGTCGTGACAAATCAGGCCGGGATCGCGCGCGGCTACTTCTCGCACGAGGTGCTCGCGGCCGCGAACGCAGCGCTCGTGTCGCAACTCAAGGACGAGGGCGCATCCCTGGACGGGATCTACGTGTGTCCCCACCATCCGACCGAAGGCGAGGCGCCCTACCGGATGGTGTGCGATTGCCGCAAGCCCAAGCCCGGTCTCCTGCTTCGTGCGGCCTCGGAGCTCGGCCTCGACCTCGGGCTCTCGACGCTGGTCGGCGACAAGGCCTCCGACCTCGCCGCGGCTCGCGCCGTCGGTGCCCGGTCCGTGCTCGTCCTCACCGGGTACGGTCTGGGCGAGTGGGAATATCGGCGAGACACGTTTCCGCCGCCCGACCATGTCGCGGAGGACCTGCTCGGCGCGGTCGGTTGGGTGATCAAGGCCCGGCGCTCGTGAGCGAGACCGTCCGTGGGCTGCGCGCGACGATCGACGGCTTCGGCCGACGGACCGTCGCCGTCATCGGTGACCTGATCACGGACGAATACCTCTTCGGCAAGCCCGCCCGGATCTCCCGGGAGGCGCCGGTGCTCATCCTGCGCTTCTCCGAGCGCGAAGCGCTGCTCGGCGGCGCGGCGAATGCGGCGAACAACGTCCACACGCTCGGCGCCCGGGTGGTGCCGATCGGCGTGATCGGACGGGACGCGGCCGGCGAGGAGCTCCTGGCGCTTTTCCACGCGGCGGGAATTCCCACCGACGGCGTCGTCACCGAGAACGGGCGGACGACGCCGGTGAAGACGCGCATTATGGCGGGCGGCTACCAGGCGACGCGCCAGCAGGTCGTGCGCCTGGATCGCGAGCCGGCAGGGGAGCCGCAGCCCACTACCGAGGAGGCGCTGCTCGAGCGGCTCACCGCGCTCGCCGCGCGCGTCGACGCGATCGTGGTCTCCGACTACGGCTACGGCACCGTCACGCCGCGGATCTTCGAGCATGTCAAGACGATCGCGCGACGGGCCAATGCGATCGTCAGCGTGGACAGCCGCTATCAGCTTCCCCGGTTCACCGGCATCGCGGCGGCCACGCCCAACGAGGCCGAGTTGGAGCAGCTCACCGGCGTGCCCACTGACGACGAGCGAACGGTCGAGAAGGCCGGGCGTCAGCTGCTCGAGCGGCTAGACGCGCGGATGCTCCTCGTCACGCGGGGCAGCCGGGGGATGGCGCTGCTCGAGCGCGACGGCGCGACGACTTTCATCCCGATCCACGGCACCGACGAGATCGCCGACGTCACGGGCGCCGGGGACACGGTGATCAGCACGTTCACCCTGGCGCTGGCGTGCGGGACCTCGCCCTTCGAGGCGGCGTCATTGGCGAACATCGCGGGCGGCGTCGTCGTGATGAAGCGCGGCACCGCCACGGTTCTGCCCTCGGAGCTCCGGCAGGCGCTCGAGGAATGGTAGGGCGAGCCGCAGCACGTCGCGGGGCTGGGGCCCCGCCGTGCGAGGCGAGCGAAAGAGAGATGGTAGGGCGAGCCGCAGCACGTCGCGGGGCTGGGGCCCCGCCGTGCGAGGCGAGC
>Ga0066709_100000030_pt1 | contig 42141 bp, 40 predicted proteins | sample GraSoiAngelo_158_FD_79665 | JGI IMG/M metagenome (GOLD analysis project Ga0066709, IMG submission 79665) | Grasslands soil microbial communities from the Angelo Coastal Reserve, California, USA - 14_1009_16_30cm | ecosystem: Environmental > Terrestrial > Soil > Grasslands | place: USA...
GCGATCGAGGGGGTCGTGTGCGGATTGCTCGACGGTCTCGATGCGCTGAAGGGCGTCGGGGTGGATGTCGACACGGGCCGGCTCGCGCTGGTGGGCGGAGGCGCCCGCTCGACCGCGGTTCGCACGATCGTCGCGAGCCTCACCGGCCGGCACGTGATCGTGCCCGTCGCCGACGAGCTCGTCGCCACCGGCGCGTGCGTTCAGGCCGCGTCCGTGCTGCACGGCTGTCCGCCGGAGCAGCTTGCCGCCGCGTGGAGCCTGTGTGGGGGAGAGGTGGTCGAGCCCGACGCGCGCGTCGACGCCGACGAGGTGCGGGGTCGCTATGCCGAGCGGCGCGACGCCGAAGCCGCCCGGCGAAGGGTGGGCCCGAGCCCTCGTTGCAGCTAGCCGCCGACGCGGACGTTGTAGTCCTTGATGGCGGCGTTGGCGCGCTGTGCGGCCTGGTCGATCGCCGTCTTCGGCGGGGTGCCGGTCGTGATCATCGCGGTCAGCGCGTTCTCGACCGCCTTGCGCACCCCCGCGTAGTCGCCGATCACCGGTCCCGCGGTGGCCGTATTGGTGGCACCCGCCAGGAGCTGGTCGTACGCCACCTTGAAGCCCGGGACCTCGGCCCATCGCTTCTTGATCGGCTCGAGGTCGATGGCCGACTTGCGAATGGGCACGTAGCCGGTGCCGGCCGACCACGTGGCCTGTGACGCCGGCTCGTCGAGGAACTTCGCGAACCGCCAGGCCGCCTCCTGCTTGGCCGGGCTCGACTTGTTGACGATGTACATCGCAGCACCGCCCACGAGCACGCCGCCCTGGCCCAGGGGCCCGGGGAACGCCCCCACCCCGAGCGTGACCGACGGGTAGTTGCCGAGCACGCCGACGATCGTGCCGAGCGACGCCGAGCTCTCGATGGTCATCGCCGCGTTCGCGTTCGCGACCGCCAACAGGTGGTCGAACCCCTTGTTGGGCGTGCTGACGGCCAGCTTGTCCTTCACCATCGAAGCGAGCCAGGTGTAGATGTCGAGGCCCGCCTGGTTGTCGAACGTCACCGCAGTGGCCCGGCGTTGCCGGCCGTTGCCGTTGTTCACGTAGGGCTGCCCCGCCTTGGCCAGCCACTGCTCGGGGTACTCGGGTGCTCGCTTCAGGGCGATGCCGGCCTTGGCCGCGCCGCTGGCGACGATCTTCTCGGACGCAGCGCGGATCTCGTCGAAGGTGGCCGGCGGCTTCTCGGGGTCGAGACCGGCTTTGGTGAAGGCCTGCTTGTTGTAGAGCAGGACCAGGTTCGACACGTTGAACGGCATCGGCCACAGCACGCCTTTGACCTTGTAGTAGTCGACCACCCGGATGATGTGGTCGGAGAGGTCGTACTTGTCGGCGTCGACGCACGCTTGCGCGGGCAGGATCGCCCGGCTGTCGATCATCAGCTGGAGCGAGATGTCCTGGAGCTGCACCAGGTCGGGAAGGTCGCCGCTGCCGAGACCGGCCTTGAACTTGGTGAAGGTGTCCTCGTAGTTCGTCTGGTTGACGAGCTTGACGCGGACGTCCGTCTGTGAGCCGTTGAACTGATCGGTCAGCTGCTTGAGCGTGGTCTCGTTGGCCTGGGTCATGGCGTGCCAGACGGTGATGTCGACCGGCTTGCGCGGCGCCTTGGCGATCGCGCCGAGCGGGCACTTGCCCGCAGCCGCTCCACCTCCACCACCCGTGCCACCGCTGCCCTTGTCGTTGCCACTGCTACATGCAGCGACCAGCAGGCCGATGATCATCGCCACTGCTCCGATGCGCGACCACGGTCGAGACATTCGCTCCCTATCCCTTCACGGCACCGGCCGTCAGACCTCGGACGAGCTGCTTCTGGAACACGAGCAGCAGGATGAACAACGGCAACGCGGCGAGCACCGTGCCCGCCAAGGTGACGTTGATGTCGTTGACCGACTCACCCCGCAGTTGGCGTAGACCGATCTGCACCGTCCGGAGCCGGGCGTCGCGGGTGACGATGAGCGGCCAAAGGTACTGGTTCCACGCCGCGAAGAAGGAGAAGAGGCTGAGAGCGGCGATCATGGGACGCGCCAGGGGGACGGCCACCCGGGTCATGAAGCGCAGGTGCCCGTAGCCGTCGAGGGCAGCTGCGTCCTGGAGGTCGCGTGGAACCTGCAGGAAGGCCTGCCGCAGGAGGAACGTGCCGAAGCCCGTCGCGAGGAACGGCACCGCGAGCGCGAGATAGGTGTCGTACCAGCCCAGGCTCACGATCGTCTGTTGGTTGGTGAAGAACGTGACCTCGAAGGGGATCATCGTCGTGGCGAGGAACACGACGAACAGCGTCCGCTTCAACGGGAACCGCAGGAAGGCGAACGCATAGGCGGCCAGGATCGACGTCGAGACCTGACCCGCGACGATCAGCGCGGTGACGATGAAGCTGTTCTTCAGGTAGTTGCCGAGGTGGCCGGCGTTCCACGCCCGGCGGTAGGTGCTCCAGTCGGGGTGCGCCGGGAACAAGCGGGGAGGGCGGGCCACGAGCTGCTCGGAGGGCAGGAGTGAGTTGACGACGGCGATGTAGAGCGGGAACAGCACCACCCCGGCCACCGCGGTGAGTATCGCGTAGCGCACGACCAGACGGAATCGCCTAGCGGCCATAGAACACGCGCCGTTCGAGGAAGGTGAGCTGCGCGATCGTGAGCACCAGCGTGATGACGAAGAGCGCGATGGCCAGCACCGAAGCTTCTCCGAGGTTGTTGTGCTTGAAGACCTCGTTGTACGCGGCGTAGACGAGGACGTTGGTCCGGTTGTCGGGACCGCCCTCGGTCAGCAGGTCGATCTGGCCGAAGGCCTGGAACGCGGTGATCGAGGTCACGACCGTCGCGAAGAAGATGGTCGGGGAGAGCAGGGGCAGGGTGATGTTGCGAAAGCGCGACCACGGCCCCGCCCCGTCGACGTGCGCCGCCTCGAGCAGCTCGTCGGGGACGGCACCGAGCCCGGCGGAGATCAGGATGAAGGTGATGCCGAGGTGCTGCCAGATGAAGGCGATGGACACGGCCGGCAGTGCCCACGTCGGGTCCGACAAGAAGTCTCTCTGGCCCACGAGATAGGAGAGCAGCCCCACCTGTGGGTTGAAGAGGGTGACGAAGATCACCGAGGCCACTGCCACCGACGTCGCCACCGTCGAGGAGAAGATCGTGCGGTAGATGCCGATGCCCTTGAGGCGTTGATGGGCGAGCACCGCGAGCGCGACGCCGAGGATGACGCCCGTGGGCACGGTGAGGACCGCGAACAGCGCCGTCACCTTGAGGCTGTTGCGGAAGTCGCCGGACGAGAGGATGTCGCCGACCTGACTGAGGCCGGCCCAGCGTTTGGGCAACCCGGGAAACGGGGGGGTGCGGTAGAGCGCCAGGTAGAAGTTGCGGAAGAAGGGATAGAACTCGAAGGTCACGAAGGCCAGCAGCGACGGCAGGATGAGCAGATAGCCCAGCCCCGCCTCGCGGACCCGGCGGCTGAGCCGGCGCACCGGCCGCGAGGTGACGTCGACCGCGGGTACCAGCCGATCGAGGTCGCTCATGTGTCGAACCGTGCCTCGGTGGTGGCGTCGAACAGGTGCAGGTGGTCGGGGTCGAACGACAGGCGCACCGCAGTCCCGTCGGAGGGGGCCGTCACGCTCGAGGGCTGTCGCGCGGTGACGAGCTGGCCGTCCTCGAGCCGGCAGACGACGTGGCGCTCGTGGCCCAGCGACTCGACGACCGACACCGTGGCCGCGATCGGGCCGTCGCCGATCGCCAGGTGCTCCGGGCGAACGCCCAGGACGACGGCGCGGCCATCGGTGCTTACCGCGTGGGCGAGCGGGGCCGGCAGCGGGACGCGCCCGCCGGGCAGCATGACGACGACGCCCTCGGGCTCGTGGGCGATGGTGCCGGTGATGGTGTTCATCGGTGGATTGCCGATGAAGCGCGCGACGAAGAGGTTGGCCGGCTTCTCGTAGACGTCCTGCGGAGGTCCAACTTGTTGCAGCACGCCTGCGTTCATGATCGCGATGCGATCTCCCATCGTCATCGCCTCGACCTGATCGTGGGTCACGTAGACGAACGTGGTTGCCAGGCGCCGGTGCAGCTCGATGAGCTCGGCGCGCGTCTGGACGCGCAGCTTGGCGTCGAGGTTGGAGAGCGGCTCGTCCATGAGGAACACCTGGGGACGACGCACGATGGCACGCGCCAGTGCCACCCGCTGGCGCTGGCCACCCGACAGCTGGGCGGGACGGCGATCGAGCAGGCCGTCGAGGTCGAGGGTGCGGACCGCCTCGGCCACGATCGCCGGCCGTTCGTGCTTCGGGACGTTCCGCGATCGCAACGGGAACTCGATGTTCTTCTCCACCGTCATGTGCGGGTAGAGCGCGTAGCTCTGGAACACCATGGCGACGTCGCGGTCCTTGGCCTCCACGTCGTTGACGACGCGGGTGCCGATCCGGATCGTGCCGCCGGTCGGCTCCTCGAGACCGGCGACCATCCGCAGGGCAGTCGTCTTCCCACATCCGGAAGGCCCGAGCAGGACGAGGAACTCCTGATCCTCGACCTCGAGCGTGAGGTCGGCGACGGCGGTGAAGCTCCCGAAGCGCTTGGAGACGTCCAGGAAGGCAACCTGACCCATGTTCGGGGCGACAATAGACGGAAGCGCCGGCGGGACCGCGCCCCGCTCGGCCACCCACTGCTAGAGCCGGAGGCGCAGCACCTCGGCGAACTGGGGGTTGGGCCGGGCGTCGGTGTCGTAGGCCGCGCTCTCGACCACGACCGCCCACGTGGCGTCGGAGGCGTAGCGACGCAGGGTCTGGAAGCAGAGGGCCTCGAGCTCGTCGCGCCCGTTCTCGTCGAGCACCGCGTCGAAGGTCAGCTCACGGGGCAGCTCGCGCTGGCCACGGCTCACCGCCTCGGGCCAGACCGTGCGATGGAAGTCCTCGAGCAGCTTGGCCCGCACGATGTCGGGGTGTCCGGAGCGGATGGCGCGCACGAGGACGGGCCCCGAGCGGGTGCCCAACGTGCCTTCCGAGAGCAACTCGGCCGCCTCCGCCGACTCGGCCTCCGCCACCTGCTGGATGGTGGCCTCGCACATTCTCACCGAGCGGAGCAGCTCGGGCTCGCTCCGGATGCGCAGCTCGGCGTAGGCGCTGATGACCGCGACCCACGCGTCCTGCCAGACCCAATCGGGGACGGGGATCGCCTCGTGGCGCTTGCGCAGGATCACCACAGGTTCGAGTGGGCCGCGCGCCGCATCTCGACCAGCCGGCGAATGCGGTTGTAGGGATGGTGGGTGGGCAACTGGTCGATCGGGCCTCGCGGCGGTCGGAGCAGCAGCTCCCGGAGGTCGTAGGCCAGGCTGTACAACGCCAGGCGCTCGTTGAGGCGCGGGTGCGCGAACAGCTCCGGATACGACTCGCGCAACCAGACGGGCAGGTCGCGGTAGTCGCGCCGTCGCAGCTGCTGCTCGTAGTCCGCGGCGACGTTGACGCCGGGCTCCGCGCAGAAGCGCAGCAGCACGTCGAGGTCGAGGTCGGGAGGGCCGGGACGCGCCCACTCGAAGTCGAGGAGGGCGCTGATCTGGCGTCCGTCCCAGAGGACGTTCTCGAAGTGGAGATCGCCGTGGACGAGAGTCGGGGCGGCATGGTCGCCGTTGAGCGCGATCGCGCCGGCCCGCACGATGTCGGCGGCGTTGGCGAGCATCGGGGCGTCGACGTACGGGAGCCGGGTGGCCTGGTCGACGAGCTCGAGCGTGCGCGCCGGAGGAAGTTGGTGGGGGCACTCGAGCGTGTTGCGATCGAGGAAGGGCGGCCTGATGGCGCTCGGGCCGTCCTGAGGCAGGACGACGGAGTGGAGGGCCCGCATGGCATCCGCGAGCTGGCTGACGGCGCGACGCCGCTCGCTGTCGCTCATCTCACCCCATGTGCGGCTGAGCGGCCGGCCGGGCGCGCGGCGCAACAGCAGCCACTCGCCCACGGGGCCCCGCCCATGGCCCACGACGTGGGGGTAGAGCACCTCGATCGGCAGCACGGCGGCCACGTTGGCCTCGTGCTCCAACCGGCGCGAGACGGGTGAGGCGCTGATACGAAGGACGTACGGACCCGCGTACCAGACCTCGTTCAACGTGTGCGGCACGCGTTCGAGCGCCATCCTGTCGTCGACGCCCGCCTGCCGTAGCGCTCGTCGCGCCCGCACCAGCCCCGTCAGGCTCATTGCGTCCTCGAGATGGTCATGGGCGTCATGGGGCTGCTGTCGGTCGTCGATCGCGGCGCTACTCGTTGTACGGCATATCGGCACCCAAAACGAGGATCTGAACGCAGGATGAGCCGAGCGACCTACGGCCGGCCGGTCGATGTCCTACGGTGGGAAGTCCTACGCTGCGTAGTCGAGCTCCCGTAGGCTGAACGAGTGGAGAGGCCCACGCACACGCGCTCGCACACCGACACCCCCCGCCGGTGGAGGCGGCGCGGCGCGCTGGCCACCGCGCTCGTCGCCGCCACGATGGCTGCGGCCTGTACCTCCGGCACCGTCAACCAGGCCTCGCCCCTGGCGCTGCCGGCGACGACCGCGCCGGCGAAGCCCCAGAACTTCGGGCCCTACGCCGTCGGTGTGCGCACGGAGTCGTTCGTCGACACCAGCCGGCCGACCGATCCGAACCGCGGCGAGCCCGGGCGGCCGTCGCGCACCCTGCAGACGATGGTGCTGTATCCCGCGCAGGGTGACGCGAGCGACCGCGATGTCCCCGAGGCGCCGCCGGCTCGCGACGGCGGGCCGTATCCCCTCATCGAGTTCTCCCACGGGTTCACCTCGAACGGTCCGAGCTACACCGCGCTCCTCCGTCAGCTGGCGGCCGCAGGGTACGTCGTCGCCGCCCCCACCTTTCCCCTCAGCAGCCGGGGCGCCCCGGGGGGGCCGAGCGCCGCGGACTACAAGAACCAGCCCGCCGACGTGAGCTTCGTCATCTCCGAGATGCTGCGGCTCAACGGCGACGGCGCCAGTCTCCTGCACGGGATGGTCGACCCCGACAAGGTGGCCGTCGCCGGGCACTCGCTCGGCGCGATGACGACGCTCGGCGTCGCGTACAACTCGTGCTGCACCGACGCTCGCATCAAGGCCGCGGTCCCCATCTCGGGGATCGAGGCGTCGTTCCCGGGCGGGACGTTCGTCTACCGAGGGACACCGTTGCTGCTGATCCATGGCGACGCGGACGCCACCGTTCCGTACCAATCCAGTCAGAACGCCTACCGGGCCGCGACCCCACCGAAGTTCCTGCTCACGATCCTGCACGGCCCGCACACGCTGTTCTTCGGCCCGGCCGGCGCAGTGATCGTGAAGGTCATGCTGGACTTCTTCGACCACTACCTCAAGGGTCGCGACGGGAGCCTCGAGGCGATCACGCAGCAGGGCAACGTCGCCGGCACGACGGTGCTCGTCAGCACGCTCACGTAGCTGCGCCCGGCTCGCGCAGCCGGTAGATCGCAGAATGGCGGATGTGGGCGACGGGTCGGTCGCGGTTCGCGAGCAGCATCACGTCGAGCTCGACGACCTCGTGGCCCTTGCGCGTGGAGAGCCCCGAAACCCGCGCCCGCGTGGCCACCCGATCGCCGTCGTGGACGACCCCGAGGTTGGTGACGGCGCTCGCAGTGTGGATCCACGGCCCGAGGCGCACGTTGGCGGCCAGGACGTCGTTGGCCGCACGGAGCAACCAGCCCGGATGGGCGATGCGGTCGCGGGCGTACAGCACGAGGTCGTCGTCGAGCTGGCCGAGGAACCCGTGGGCGCGATCGGCGTGGAACCCCGCCTCGAGGCTGCCGAGCACGTCGAGCGCGGCGAGGGTCTCCGGGGTCGCCGGCGCCGGCTCATCGGGCAGGGGCGTCTCGGGGTAGTCGGCCGGGTCGGGCGGGGCGGCCGCGTCGGTCGTGGACGGGAGCGCGGCGCGGCCGGTGGCACAGACGGTGCCGGCGTCGTTGGTGGCGGTCAGCTCGAGCGCGGTTGGCTCGACGGAGGCCGCGTCCACCGTGACGGTGTCGCCGTCGTAGAACGGCTGGTGGAAACGGGCCGTCATCGTCCCGCGCTCGAGCCACGCGCGACCGAACAACGCGACGACCGGGTGGGTCATGTACGCGTAGACGGTCACGCCCGGCACGAGGCCACCGCGAAAGCCGTGCCGCTGCGCCACGTCATCGTGGTGGATCTTGTTCTCGGACTCGGTGGCCGCGTTATGGGCGCGCACGCGGTACACCGTCTGGGCCGCCATGAGGCGACGCTACAGTCCGCGGCCATGGCTCATGAGGTGCAGGGCGTCGTGGCCGCGGACCGGGGCCGGCCGGTCTCGCTCGAGACGATCGTCGTCCCCGATCCCGGGCCCGACGAGGTGCTCGTCCGGGTCCAGGCGTGCGGTGTGTGCCACACCGACCTCCACTACCGGGAGGGCGCCATCAACGACGACTTCCCCTTCCTCCTCGGTCACGAGGCCGCCGGCACGATCGAGGCGATCGGCGACGGTGTCACCAGCGTCGCGCCGGGTGACTACGTCGTGATCGCCTGGCGGGCGCCGTGCGGCAACTGTCGATCGTGCCGGCGCGGTCGACCCTGGTACTGCTTCGACAGTCGCAACGCGGCGCAGCAGATGACGCGTGCGGATGGCACTCCACTGAGCCCCGCCCTCGGCATCGGCGCCTTCGCCGAGCTGACCCTCGTCGCCGCGGGCCAAGCGGTGAAGGTCGACCCCGCAGCGCGTCCCGAAGCGGCCGGTCTCATCGGCTGCGGCGTGATGGCCGGCTTCGGTGCTGCGGTCCACACGGGCAACGTCGGGCAGGGCGACACGGTGGCGGTGATCGGATGTGGCGGTGTGGGCAGCGCGGCCATCGCGGGGGCGAGCCTCGCCGGGGCGCGACGCGTCATCGCAGTCGATGTCGACCCTCGCAAGCTCGAATGGGCACGCGGCTTCGGCGCCACCCACGTGGTCGACGCGCGTGAGACGGATCCCGTCGAGGCCATCAAGGGCCTGACCGACGGCCTGGGGGCAGATGTGGTGGTCGAGGCGGTCGGCCTTCCCGAGACCTACCGTCAGGCGTTCTTCGCGCGCGACCTCGCGGGGACGGTGGTGCAGGTCGGAGTGCCGGCGCCGGAGGCGACCATCGAGTTGCCGATGATCGAGCTGTTCGGCCGGGGTGGCGCGCTCAAGTCGTCGTGGTACGGCGACTGCCTCCCGTCGCGTGACTTCCCGCTGCTGATCGACCTGTACCTTCGCGGCAAGCTGAACCTCGACGGTTTCGTGTCGGAGACCATCCGCCTCGATCAGGTCGAGGACGCGTTCCACAAGATGGAGCGCGGCGAGGTGCTCCGGTCTGTCGTGGTGCTCTGAACGATCTGTCGACTAGGTGGTCAGCTGAGCCTCGGTGGGCTCCGCGCAGCAGAACCAGGGCTCGCTGAGGCGAGGGCGCCCGGCGGTCGCGGCGGTGGGGGCGGCACCAGGGGCACCCGACTCCCGCCACACGCGTCCGAACGTGGTCTCGATGCTCTCGCCCGCGTCGAGGCTGTGCTCGACCACGCGCGCCACGCGGACCTGCAGCGCGTCGACTGCAGGGTCGGCAGCCGTCCACGGGTAGCCGAGCAGCTCGGGGTCGTAGTGCCCCAGGTAGGGGAGGAGGTCGCTCCGGTCGAGCAGCAACGATCCCTCGGGGAGGAGCAGGCGGATCGTGTACTGCACGGGGTCGACGTTGTCGATGAGGTCATGGGTGGCGACGAACTCGAGCAACTCGACGACGTCGGCCATGGTCGTCCAGGGCGTGAACGGCAGGAACGAGGGGCGGATCTCGATGCCTTGCTCGCGCAGCAGCGCCACCGCTCGGGCCGCGTCGGCCGCGGTGTGGCCCTTGTCGAGCCGCCGGAGGATGTGGTCGTTCAGGCTCTCGAAGGCGGAGACGACGAAGAGGCACCCGGCGGCCGCCAGCTCGGGCCAGATGCCCTCGTGACGCAGGATGAGCTCGACCTTGGTCGTGCAGTCGAACGTGAGGTCGGGAAAGCGCTCGTGAACGGCGCGCACCACGCGCCGCGAGTGGTGGACGCCGTTGAGGAAGTCGGGATCTCCGAAGGTGATGTGGCGCGCCCCGGCCGCGACCAGCTGGGCCACGTCGCCGACGACGGCATCGAGGTCGACGATACGGATGCGCCCGTCGTAGACGACCGGCACGGGGCAGTGGCGGCAGCGGTGGGCGCAGCCGTGGCTCGCCTCGACGTATCCGACCAGTCGATCTCCACCGTCGACCACCAGGCGGGCGTAGCGCTCGAGCGGGGGGAGCAGGTCGCGCCCGGGAAGGCCGAAGCGCGTGCGTCCGAGGTGGACGAGCGTCTGGTCGCCACCACCCGCGCGTCCCGACGCGAGGCCGTCGACCCACTCGACGAGAGCGCTCTCGTACTCACCCGCCAACAGCCGGTCGGCGACCGTCCCGAGGGTGTGGTCGCGGCTCACCGGCGCGTAGAGCCCGTAGAGGCAGATCGGGACGTCGGGCCGGAGGGCGCGCGCGGTGCGGGCCGCGCGCAGCGCCAGCCGCATGGCCGTGTGCATGGGCACCGAGAACGCGAGGGCGTCGGCCCAGGTCACCTGGTCCGGCGCCCACGGGTCGACGCTCAGGTCGAGCGCACGCACGCCGTGGCCCGCCCGCCTGAGCGCGGTCGCCGGAGAGGCGACGTGCAGCGGCTGGTGACCCAGCTCGTACGTCGAGATCAGGAGAACGCGCATGTCCCGCCCAGCCTAAGCGCCAATCCCCTTCTTCTTGTCGTACTCAACCGTCGTCACCACGGCTGTGTACGACAAGAAGCGATCAGTCGATGACGACGTCGAGACACGCGTGCGCGGCGCGGAGCGACTGCTCGACCTCGGCGGGCGTGGCGCCGCGTGCGAAGAGGAACCCGAGGTAGCGGTCGCCCTCGGGCAACGGCTGAACCGGTCGACCCGCATGGATGGTGATCTCGAGCCCGGCGATGCCGGGTACCGCGCGAGCGCGGTCCTGGCCGTGCACGCCGGCCAGCACGCCGGCGCGGGGGATCGGGAGCATCATCACGCCGGCGGCGACCGCCTCGCGCTGCACTCCGTCGAGCGGCAGGCCGAGCGCGTGCCGGAGGATGAGCTCCTCGAGGCGAACCCCCGCGCCGAAGCGCAGCGCGCGTGAGCACAGGCCCCCGATCGAACGGGCTGCGACCTCGAGCACGAACACCTCGTCGCCCGAGACGCGCAACTCCGCGTGGATCGGGCCTTCGCGTAGACCGAGCGCGACGATCGCGTCGGCGGTACGCGCGGCAATCGTGTCGAGCGCGGCCGCGGGCTTGCGGGACGGCGTGACGTAGATCGTCTCCTCGAAGTAGGGGCCGTCGAGCGGGTCGGGCTTGTCGAAGACCGTGAGCACGTCGAGCCGACCGCCGCGCAGCAGCCCCTCGAGGGCGACCTCGTCACCGGCGACGAACCGCTCGACGAGCAGTGGCCCGGCGGCGTCTTCGTCCGCGTCGTCGAGGATGTGGCGCACCCGCGTGGCGGCCGCCCCTGCCGCCGCCGGGTCGTCGACGCGGATGACGCCGCGACTCCCCGACAGCGACACCGGCTTCACCACGCACGGGAACCCGAGCTCCGAGGCCGCCGCGACCACGTCGTCCTCCGGCCCGACAACCCGGTACGCGGGCTGTGGGACACCGGCCTCGGCGAGGGCGCGCCGCATCAGCGTCTTGTCGCGCGTCGCGGCCACAGCCGCGGGGGCGTTGGCCGGAAGGCCGAGGCGGGCCGACGCCTCCGCGGCCACGAGCACGCCCTGGTCGTCGACGGCGACGACCGCGTCGAGTGGGGCTCGACGGGCGAGCGCGACGATGGCCTCCGCAGCCGCACCGGGATCGGAGAGCTCCAGGTGGAGGGCGCGGTCGCCCATGGCACCGGCCAACGTCTGACGTTGCTCCGAGGCCACCACCACCTCGACGTCGAGGGCGCGCGCCGCGTCGAGGAAGTCGGGCGCGCGGTACGTGGCGGAGGGCAGCAGCAGGAGGACACGGGCCACGGGGCCTATGATGACTGCTGCGATGAGCCCCGAAGAGCCTGAAGAGCCCGAAGACATCGAAGCGGGCGGGCCGGCCGCCGCCCCCGCCATCACCGTCACCGAACGGGCACGCGCGCTCGTGCTCGAGACGCGTGCCCAGGAGGCAGAGCCCGAGCGGCTGGCCCTCTGGCTCGAGGTGAGCGGCACCGCAGCGGGCGCGTACACCTACGACATGTACTTCCAGGCCATCGACGACGCCGCGAGCGACGACGTCGTGCAACGTCACGACGATCTCTCGGTCGTGATCCCGGCCGACAGCATCGACAAGGTGCGTGGCGCCACCCTCGACCTGTCCGGGCCCGGCTCGACGGGCATGGTGATCAACAACCCCAACCGCCCGCCCGACGTCGCGAGCCCGGGCATGGGTCGTCCGCCCGCGGACCTCACTGGGGACGTGGCGCAGCGGATCATGCAGGTGCTCGAGCAGCAGATCAACCCCAGCATCGCGGCCCACGGTGGCGCGGCGGAGCTGGTCGCGGTCGAGGACGACGTCGCGTACCTGCGCCTGAGCGGTGGCTGCCAGGGCTGCGGCCTCGCCTCGGTCACGCTCACCCAGGGCATCGAGGTCGCAATACGCGAAGCCGTGCCCGAGGTGGTGCGGGTCGCCGACGTGACCGATCACGCCAGCGGTTCGAACCCGTACTTCGAAGCGGCGAAGAAGTAGGTCGGCGTGCACGCCGAGCTCGACACCGTGCTGTGCGACGCGCTCGGCCTCGAGCTGGCACCGGTGGCCGTCGCCTTCCTCGATGCCGCGCCCGACGGCATCGACCACGTCGACACCGCGATGGCGGCCGGCTGCGGGTTCTGGCGGTTGGCGCGGGACCGGGTGTTCTACACGGAGGCGGCCGACCACGCGGGTTGCCCGATCGGGGTCCTCACCATGGGCCTCGATGCGGATCCCGACGTGCAGCACAAGGCCGGCGAGCTGGTCGCTCTGATGGAGTCGATCGCCTATCTGCAACCGGGCGAGGCGGCGGCGCTGCCATCCGTGCGCCCGGGGCCCTCCGTCATCGCGTACGGACCGCTCGAGCGCTTCCCGCTCGAGCCCGACGTCGTGCTCGTGACGTCCACGCCCGAGCAGGCGATGTGGCTGGCCGAGGCGGCCGGGGCCGTGCAGCTCGACGAGCCGGCGATGCACGTCCACGGGCGCCCCGCGTGCGCGGCCATCCCCCGTGCGCTCGAGTCGACCCGTCTCGAGCTCTCGCTCGGGTGCGCAGGGATGCGCACTTTCACTGCGGTCGAGCCGGGGATGCTGCTCAGCGTGCTGCCGGCGCCTGCGCTCACCGGCCTCGAGGAGCGGCTTCGGTCGGTCGCCGACGCCAACGAGTCGATGCGCGCCCACTACGCCGAGAAGCTGGGGTAGCGGTCTCCTAGGTGTCCGCCTTCTCCCTGCGGCGCTTGCGCAGGAGGTGCGCGGCGACGAAGCCCAGGACGATGAGTGCGAAGAGCGCGAAGCCGCCGCGGCTGAGGTAGGTCTCGATCACCCGCCACGAGCGCCCGGCGAGGTAGCCGGCGACGACGACGGAGGGTCCCCACACGATCGCGCCGATCACGTTCCAGAGGAGGAACTTCGAGTAGGGCATGCGCGAGTCGCCGGCCACCGCCGGGACCAGGGCGCGGAGGATGCCGACGAATCGACCCAGGAGCACCGCGCGCGCGCCCTTCTCGCGCACGTACTTGTGCGCTCTCTCCCAACGTTGCTCCCCGATCTTGCGACCGAACCACGTGCGCCGCATGCGTCCGCCCAGGAAGCGGCCGATCTCGTAGCCGGCGGAGTCGCCCATGACACCGCCGATCACGGTCACCACGATCACGAGGAACAGGTTGAGCTTCCCTTGGTAGGCGAAGAAGCCTCCGAGCAGCAGCGCGGTCTCGCCCGGCACGAACAGGCCCACGAACGCGGACGCTTCGAGGGCGGTCAGCGCGCTGAGCAGCACGCAGCCCCACGGGTTCACGGCCTCGCCCAGGAGCTCCGAAACACGTGCGGCCATGGCGACGGTCTAGTCGCGCCCGAGAGCGAAGTGCGTGCTCCTACGAGCGCCGGGAGTCCGCCGCCTTCATGAGCTCCGCCAGCGCATCGTGCAGGTAGCCGACCAGGCTACGGAGGTCAGGCATGGTCTCGCGACATGCGACGATGCCGAAGTTCATCTGGTCGAGATAGCTCCACACCGTGATGTTGAGGCCGATGTTCTCGAGGATCGGGCCCATGGAGTAGATGGAGAGCAACTTCGCGCCCCCCACGTACAGCGGTTGCGGCGGTCCCGGGACGTTAGAGATCACGAGGTTGATCGGAGGGCGGTGGCGATCGGCCAGCCGCCAGCGGGAGTACATGCGGTTGAGCGCGGCGTAGGGGCGGGGCGGGGTGAGCTCGGACCAGTCGGCGAGCATCTCCACACCCAGGAGGTTGAGCTGTTCCTTCGCCCCCTTCATGACCTCGTGCACCGCTGTCACCCGTGCGACCGGATCGTCGAGATCGATCGGGACCGATGCGAACAGGTTGGAGACGCTGTTGGCCAGACGACCCTTCTCCTCGGTGCGCGTCGACACGGGCACGCCGGCGATGAGGGGTCGGTCGACCGGGTCGCCGCGCGCGTCGAAGTAACGGCGCAGCGCGCCCGCGCATGCCGCGAGGACGACGTCGTTGACGGTTGCTCCGAGCGCGGACTTCACCGCCTTCACCTCCTCGAGCGACAGCGAGGTGGAGACGTACCAACGGTGTGGTGTCAGCGCGGTGTTGAACGCCATCTTCGGGGCGCTGAAGGGCAGGGGCGGGCTCACCGCGCCGGAGCGACGGCGACGGGCGACGGCACGGAAGCCCCCGAGCGTGCGCTTGACCAACGCAGGCACGCCGACGAGCGCGCGCAGCATGGCGACGATCGCCTGCCCGAGCAGCTGGGCCCCCGATGGAATGGCCTCGGGGCGCCACGGGCGCGCGGGCGGCGCGGGCGCGATCGCGTCGGGCCCGGTGTCGAAGACGTTCACCAGCAGCTCGGCCGCCTTGACACCGTCGGCCATGCAATGGTGGATCTTCGAGACGAAGCCGATGGAGCCGTGCTCGAGCGCCTCGACGACCCAGAGCTCCCAGAGCGGGTGGCGGCGGTCGAGCTGGTGGCTGGCGATCTGGGAGACGAGCTCGTCGAGCTCCTCCTGGCCGCCGGGCGCGGGTACCCCGACGCGGCGCACGTGGAAGTCGAGGTCGAAGTCGGGGTCCTCGATCCACACGGGGTGGTGCAGGTTGAAGGGCACCTCTACCAGCCGGCGCCGAAACGGGGGGAGCAGGTGCAGGCGTTCGGCCAGCACCTCCTTGACCCCCTGGAAGCTGTAGCCGCCCGGCACCGTGGAGGGGTCGAGGATCGCGATCTTCAGCGTGTGCATGTGCTGGGTGGGGGTCTCCATGTAGAGGAACCCAGCGTCGAGCCCCGTGAGGCGCTCCATGACTGCGATTCTGGCACTCCGCCTAGAATCCCGTCATGGCCAGCGCGGCGGGGAACGCCTCATCGATGGCGGACTCGTAGATGGCGTGGCGTGACCGGCTCGATCTCGTACGGGGGCATGAGCTCACGTTGGGGACGCTGTTCGAGCGGCTCGAACGCGTCCACGGCGACGCCCCTCTGGTGGAGGAGGACGGCGAGGACGGGCTGCGCCTGAGCTACGCGGAGGCCGCGGAGCTCGCCGCGCGCTGGGCCGGTGCCATCCAGGCCAAGATCACTCCCGGCGACCGCGTCGTCATCGCGGCGCCCAACGGCTACGCCCTCGTGCTGCTGTGCGCCGCGGCCAGCCGCGCCGGTGGGGTGGCGGTGCCCGTCAACCCGAAGATGCGCGACGAGGAGGTCGACCATGTCGTGGCCGACTCGGAGGCCGCCATCGTCGTCCGCGACACGGCCGAACTCGACGGTGGCGCCGCCATCGAGGCCGTGCACGCGGAACCGGACGACGTCGCCGCGCTCTTCTACACGTCGGGGACGACCGGGAAGCCGAAGGGCGCGCAGCTCACCCACCGGGCGCTCGTCGGCCAGGCGGGGCGCGGTGTGCTGTTCCCTGCGCGGTTGCGACGCGACGAAGCCGTCACGGGGATGCCGGTCGCCCACATCGCCGGCTTCTCGATGCTCGTCCAGGCCGCGGCACTGGGCGTGCCCGTCTACCTGTTGCGCAAGTTCCGGCCCGACACCGCGCTCGACGCGATCGAGCAGCGGAAAGCGACCGTGTTCATCGGCGTGCCGGCCATGTACCGCATGATGGCCGAGGCGGGCGCGGAGACCCGCGACCTCTCGTCCATCCGCCTCTGGGCCTCCGGCGCCGACGCCATGCCCTTCGAGCTGGCCAAGAAGTTCCAGCGCCTGGGCGCCTCGGCCACGCTCCCCTTCATCGGGAAGTCGGTGGGCGAGGCGATGTTCGTCGACGGCTACGGCATGGTCGAGCTCGGCGGAGGCGTCGCCCTCAAGGTGCTGCCGCCGCTGCTGCCGGTGAGCGGCGCGGTCGCCATTCCCCTGCCCGGCTTCAAGATGAAGGTGGTCGACGACGAAGGCCGGCCGGTCGCCGGAGGCACCGTGGGCGAGCTCGTCGTGAAGGGCCCCGGCGTGATGCGCGGCTACCACGGCAAGCGGGGCGCCACCGACGAGGCGCTGACGGCCGACGGCTGGATGCGCACGGGCGACCTCGCCCGCCGCCGGCACCTGGGGCTGGTCGAGCTCGCCGGCCGCAAGAAGGACGTGATCAAGCACGGCGGCTACTCGGTGTTCGCGGTGGAGGTGGAGGCCGCGCTCGGGATGCACCCCGCGGTCGCCGAGGCGGCCGTCGTCGGGCTGCCCGACGAACGCAAGGGCGAGGTGCCGGTGGCGGCGGTCATCCTGCGGGAGGGCCACACGCTCACCGAGGCCGGCCTGGTGGCATGGGCCGACGAGCGGCTCAGCGACTACAAGGTGCCGCGCCGGGTGCTGTTCGTGTCAGAGCTGCCGCGCACGGGCACCGACAAGGTTCAGAAGGCCGAGCTGAAGAAGCAGTTCACCGCGGACGGCGCGACGTGAGCGACGCCGGCCTCCGAGGAGGGATACCGAGATGCCAGCCGTCTTCCTGATCGTCAGCGTCATCGGCCTGCTCTTCACGATCAACGCCTTCCGCCCGCTGCGTGTCGAGGTGCTCTCCCTGCCCGCGTTCTTCGCCGGCTGGCTCACGTCGGAGCTGCCGGTGCACCACCTCGTGTGGCAGATGGTGGCGACCGCGCTCTTCATCGCCGGCGGCGCGCTCGACGACTGGCCGGGCCTGGTGGGGTTGGGCATCACCGTCGTCTCGTGGTGCGGACTGGTCGTGCTCGTGGCACAGGCGTCACGTGCCGGCGCGGTGATGGAGGCGGCGCTGCAGGAGACGCTGGGCGAGGACTACCGGGCGGACATGGCACCCGAGCTGTGTGACGACGACGATCCGGTGCTGCGCTGGCAGCGCCTCGTGCTCCCGATCCGCACCCGTGATCGCGAGGTCGAGAAGGTGCGCGACATCGACTTCGGCGGGCAGGGACGGCGCAGCCAACGCCTCGACGTGTACCGCAACCGCGCCCGTCCGGACGGTCGTCCCGTCTTCCTCTACATCCACGGAGGCGGATGGGTCATCGGCGACAAGCGCGAGCAGGGGATCCCCCTCATGCTCCAGCTCGCGTCACGCGGGTGGGTGTGCGTGACCGCGAACTACGCGCTCAGCCCGAAGGCCACGTTCCCCGATCACCTGATCGATGTGAAGCGGGCGCTCGCCTGGGTGAAGGAGCATGTTTCCGAGTACGGCGGCGATCCCGGCTACGTCGTGATCAGCGGCGGCTCGGCCGGTGGTCACCTCGCGTCCCTCGCCGCGCTCACGCCCAACCGGGCCGAGTACCAGCCCGGCTTCGAGACCGCCGACACGACGGTCCAGGCCTGCGTGCCCTTCTACGGCGTGTACGACTTCACCAACCGCGACGGGATTCGGGGCCGGGGGATGGGCAAGTTCCTCGAGCGCACGGTGATGAAGTCGAAGCTGGCCACGGCGCGCGATGCGTGGGAGCGCGCGTCGCCGATGGATCAGGTGAACCAAGGCGCCCCCCCGTTCCTCGTCGTGCACGGGGCCAACGACACGCTGGTGCCGGTGGCCGAGGCCCGCAGCTTCGTCAGGCTGCTGCGCGCCGCGTCGGACGCGCCGGTCGTCTACGCCGAGTTGCCCGGAGCGCAACACGCCTTCGAGATCTTCCGGTCGGTCCGCACCCTGCACGTGGTGAGGGCCACGGAGCGATGGCTCGCGTGGGCCTACGGCACCCGGGCAGGCAAGCCTCGGTCGCGCGTCATTCGCGCCTGACGGCGGGGTCGCGATTACTCTGACGGCGCGTCAGATTCGAGCGATTCGGCGCGTCGGGGAGGTAGGCGCGGCGTGAACATCATGCGGGCAACGCACGACCTCGTGTCGCCCCTCCTTTCCGTTGTCACGCTTCCCGATGCGGAGCTCATCGAGCTCGGCGAGCGGGGGGTAGCGTTCGCCTGCGACATCCCCGGGCCCCGCCCCGACGCACCGGTGCTGTTGCTCGTGCACGGGTTGGGCGCCACCGCGCTGCTCAACTGGGCGCCGGCCTTCCAGTCGCTGTCGTCCCAGTTCCGGGTGGTCGCGCTCGACCTCCGCGGCCATGGCCGAAGCTCCGCGCCCGAGCGCCGGTTCCGGCTGTCGGACTGCGCCGACGACGTCGCCGCGGCCGCCCGGGCCCTCGGCATCGAGCACTGCGTGCTCGTGGGCTATTCGATGGGGAGCCAGGTGGCCCAGCTCGTGTGGCGGCGCCACCCGGACCTGATCCAGGGCCTCGTGCTCTGCGCGGCCGCTCGCAACTTCAAGGGCAAGCCGGGGGAGCGGCTGTTCTTCACCGCGCTACCCGCGGTCATGGGTGCGGTGCAGCTCATGCTCCCGGCGCCACCCGCCGCGGTACGGCAACAAGCCGACGCCTTCGAGGCCGAGCCCGGGCCGACGGTTCGCCGTCTCCCCGGTTGGGCGTGGGAGGAGTTCCGGCGCACGCCACCGTCGGCCCTCTTCAAGGCGCTCTCGGCCATCGGCAGCTTCAGCTCGCGCGACTGGGTCGGTGAGATCGACGTCCCGACTGCCGTCGTCGTGATGATGCGTGACCGCGGGGTGCCGCCCACCCGTCAGATCAAGCTGGCCCAGTCGATCCCCGGCGCCACCATCCACCCGGTCGACGCCGGTCACGCCGCGTGCATGTTCGGCTCGCAGCGGTTCGTACCCGTGCTCCTCGAGGCCTGCGCTTCCGTGGCGAGCCGGATCGCCCACCCCCGATAGGCTCCTCGAGATGGATCTCGCCGCGCTCGAGGCGCTCACCCTGGACGACGCAGACGGCGTACCCCATCGCCTGGGCGACCTCTGGGTGGATCGCCCCGTCATCCTCGTCTTCCTCCGTCACTTCGGCTGACTGAACTGCCGAGCGCACGCGGCGCAGTTGCGTCGCCATCACGACGAGATCCGCAGCCGGGGCGCGGAGGTGGTGGCGATCGGCACGGGCGACGTGCGTTATGCGAAGGCGTTCGTGGCCGAAGAGCAGATCGACTTCCCCGTGCTGGTCGACGACGACGCGTCGGCGGCACGCGCGGCGAGTGTGCGCAAGGCGAGCATCTTCACCCTGGCGGGCCCGCGCTCGTGGAGCGGGAGCCGCCAGGCCCACCGCGACGGCTTTCGCGTGCACCGCTCGGGCAACCGTGTCACGCAGCTCGGTGCCACGTTCGTGGTGGGGCCCGGCTCCCACGTGCGCTACGCGCACCTCGACGCGCACTCCTCGGAACACGCACCGCTCGACGAGGTGCTGGCCGCGCTGCCTTCGCCTGGTTGACGGCGGCCGGCGGGGCTAACGCGTCCAAGCGTGCAGGCGGCCGTCCCATGCGCCGGCCAGCACCATGCCGTTCACGACGACCGGTGCGACGAAGAGCGCGCCGCGGACGTCGGCCGGCTTGCTCGACCAGAGGCGCTTGCCCGTGCGCGCGTCGAACGCGTGAAGTTGGTTGCCCAAGCCGTCGCCGTAGTACACGACACCGTTGGCGATCGTCGGCGCGGAGGTGACGCTGTCGTTGCGGCCGGCCGTCGTCTGCCAGGCGAGCTCGAGCCGGCAGTTGGCGCCGATCTTGAACGCGATCATGCCGTGCGTGTAGTTGCCGTCGGGCGGCGGCGTCGGGTTGGCCACGAAGAGGAGGTCGTGCTCGGGCCAGAACGCAGGGACCCCGATGAGCCGGTAGGGCGTGCCGGACACGTTGACGGTCTGCTGGGGGCCGCCGGCGATCGTGGCGCGGTTGTAGAGGTAGAGCGCACCGTGCTTGCGCATCGTCGCCAGCTGGGGCGGGCACCCCTTGTGCTGGAAGAGGACAGGCGTCGAGCCGAAGTCGTCGTCGTAACCGACGGTTGGCGGTGCGTGGCTCGCGAGTGGCGTCAGAGCGGCGGTGAGGCGGACGACATGGTTGCCGTATCCCGCGTTCTCCGGGCCGAGAGCGTTTCCTGTGGCGGCGAAGACGTCGCCGGTCCTCGGGTCGACGGAGACGGCTCCCCAGCCCCAGACGCTGCCGCCGAGCGGCGGCCCCTCACCGGTGATCCAGAAGGTGTGCGTCTTGGCCCCCGTGACCATGTTGATGCCGTAGATCCGGCCTTCGTAGGGACCGATGTCGCAATGGCTCGCGGTGGCGACGTAGAGCAGCCCCTTCCACGGCGTCGGCGCGCTCAGGACGAACTCATGGGTCGGGTCGTCGGTGAGCGTGACCGGCCAGCCCCGCACCTCCGCCCCCGTCGCCAGGTCGAGCCCGTGAAGCTTGCCGTCGGCCGTCGCCACGAACACACGCTTCCCGCGTCTGTCGATGGCGGCGCCGGCGGTGATGCCGAAGATGTTGTCGGGCGACTCGGAGCAGTCGAGGGTCTGGGTGGCGAACTGCTTCTTCCACACGATCCGCCCGTCGGCCACATCGATGGCGTAGAAGACGCCGTGCTCGGTGCCGACGTACGCGAGGTCGATCGCCTTCCCCCCGACGCGCACGCCCGCGGCGACCATCGCCGCGGTGTCGATGTTGGCGCCCAGTTCGACCGACCACCTCTGCTTCAGCTCGTCGACGTTGCTCACTCCGATCGTCGACTCGTGGGGGTTGAAGCCTTGACGCTCGACGCCGAAGCCCCACGTCGCCCAGTCGGTCGTGGGGCCGCGCGTTCCGCCGCTGGAGCAGGCGGCTGCGACGAGCGCGAGGCTCGCGGCCAACGCCACTCGACGAGCGACCCCGACCCTCCACCGCGAACTGCTCCGCACGAGCCTCCTCTGCCTTTGGTCCGGCGGAGCATAAGGCAGCCCGGTCCCGTGGAGGTGACAGACCGACGTGAGCGGGCCCCGGCGCATCGCCTACCGTGCGGGGGTGGCTCGGAGACGGCGCCTCGCGTTGGTGCCTGACGTGACCGTGCGGACACATCTGTTCTTGTTGACGCTCATCGCGGGCGTCGCCTGCTTCCTCTACTCCGCCCTGTTCTCGCGTGACCCGCTGATCACGCACGAAGGTCTCGATCTCTACTTCCGAACGCACGAGTACCTGAAGGAGTTCGGCAACGGCCACTGGGTGCCGCAGCTGTTGCCGGGTGCGGTACGCGGGGCGGGCTCGGCGTTTCCGACCTTCTACCCGCCGCTGGCATATCTCGTCGCGTCGCTGCTCTCGTTCGTGACCGGCGATCTCGTACGGGGGGTGAACCTGGCGCTCCTCCTCTCGGCCGTGCTGTCCGGATGGTCGATGTACTTCATGGGCGTCGTGGTGACGCGCAACCGGCTGGCGGCGGTGGTCGCCGCGGTGCTCTACCTCTCGTTTCCGTATCGGCTCGTCGACGTGTTCGTTCGCGGCGCGCTGGCCGAGTCGTGGTCGTTCGTGTGGTTCCCAGTGATCCTCGCGGGCACCTGGCGCGCCATCGCCGACCGGCGCACGCCGTGGTATCTCCCGGTCGCGTGGGCCGGCCTGGTGCTGACCCACCTGCCCACCGCGCTGTATTTCGGCTTCCCGTACGGCATCCTGCTGCTGTTGGGGGTGTGGCGTGAGGGATGGAGGGTCGCGGCCGGGCTGGCTGCCGCGTTCGTTCTCGCCCTGGGCTTGACGGCGTGGTTCCTCGTCCCGCAACAGAGCATGCTCGGCGACGTCGGGGCGTCGAGCGCCACTGCGCTCCACGCCGACACGGCCTTCGTGCAGCTCGGACGCGTGTCGCCCGGCAAGCTCCTCGGCGACTGGCGCAACGGCTGGCGCGGCCCCGACCGGGACTTCATCCTCCCCAACGGCACCGCCTGCCCGCGGACCTACTGCGGTCGATCGTTCGTGCTGGGTACCGGCCATCTCGCCATGCTGGCGCTCGTCGCGGTGTCGGCCGCGGTCCTGCTCCGTGGCTGGGCCCGGCGCCGGCGCGTGCCCGACGAGCAGCGGACGCGGATCTGGTTCGTCGCCGCCCTGCTCGTGGCGTACCTCTTCAACCTTGCCTTCGTGATCAACCCGCGAACGTTCCTCCGCTTCCTGCCGGGCACCTTCGGCTACATCCAGTACCCGTGGCGGCTCGTCGGCGTCCTAGCGTTCCTCGCCGCCACCATCGTCGCGATAGTGATCGCGTCGCGAGTGCTTCCGCGCTGGGTGACCGGGTGCGCTCTGGCGTTCACAGCCGTCGTCGCGGTCATCGTTCCGACCGTCCAGCGCGAGCCTGCCTTCTACCGCGGTGTCGACGAGCGCGACATCGAGCGTCTCCTCCCGTCACGTGGCGACCGGGGCTTCACCGTCGAAGGCGAGTACCTCCCGAAGCAGGTGAATCCCTACGACATCGGCCCCTACCTGATCGGTGCGCCCCAGGTGCGCGGCGACGGTCGAGTCGTGCGCTGGCATCGCGGCGGCGGCGACGTCGCCGTCGACGTCGACCTGCGCACGGACAGCACGGTCGTGTTCCCGCTCCTGTACTACGACGTGTACCGGGTGACCGCTGCAGGGCGGGGGCGCCTCCAGACCTTTTCCTCACGCGGTCTCCTCGCGGCGCGCGTGCCGCCGGGCGCGACCGCGCTGCACGTCACGCACGGGCTCACCCCGGCAGGGCGGTTGGGCGCCGTCGTCACCTTCCTCGCCATGCTCCTTCTCATCACCGCGGTCGGGTTGCGCCGGCGCCGAGAGGCCCCGATGGTCGAGGCGGGCGCGACGGTGCCCGCGGACACCGGCTCGTCACCGGCGCCGGTCGCCCGCGCCCACCTGTGAGGGGGAGCGCCGTGTCACGGCCCCGTGCCTGGTGGAGGAGCGCGTATACGCGCAACGAGCGGTTGTGGTTGGCGGCGATCGTCGTCGTTGCCGTCGCCGTGCGCGTCGGTTGGGTCGTGTTGGCCGCACGGCGGGCGGTGATGGGCGACCCCGTCGCGTACACGTACCACGGCGCGCAACTGGCCAGGGGGCAGGGTTACCGGAGCTTCTTCGCCGCGTACACCACGCGCACGCCTCCCGAGCGCAGCGGCACGTTTCCGCCTACGGCCTTCTATCCCATCGGCTATCCCGCGGCGCTGGCGGTCGTCTTCTGGCTCGTGTTCCACACGCCGCTGCCCGACAACCTGCCGCGCGCGGTCGGCTTCTTCCAGGTGGCGTTGGGCGTGGGGAGCGTGTTGTTGGCGGCCGAGGTGGCGAGACATCTGTTCGGCTCGCGCGTCGCCGTCTACACGGCTGCGCTCGTGGCCGTGTTCCCGAGCCTCGTGTACTACACGGCCGAGGCCCATCTGGAGACGTTGTTCAACTTCCTCGTCCTCGCCGCGGTCCTGGTGATCGTCTCGGGACCGTGGCGCGACGTGAGTCGGCGCCGGCTGCTGGTCTTCGGCTTCGTGCTCGGGCTGTCGGCGCTCGTGCGACCCTTCTCGCTGCTGGTGCTCCCCGGGCTGTGTCTCGTGTGGCTGTTGAGTGGCACGCGCCTTCGTGCGGCCCTGGCCCGGACCGCCTGGGCCACGCTCGCGGTCGTCGTGGTGGTGAGCCCGTGGCTGGTGCGCAACATGGTGGTGATGAAGGCACCGGTATTCTCGACGGGGATCGGCGATGCGCTGTGCGACTCACGGCACCCGGGTGCCGGCGGGTCCTTCGAGGTGGCGGCGAAGTACTGCCTCGAGGGCTACGACCGTCTCCCGTCCGACCAGCGGGAGGTGCGGCGCAACCGCGACAACACGCGCAAGGCCCTGAGGTTCGTGGTCGAGCATCCGGGTGACGAGGCCCGGCTCATGTTCTGGCGCGGGTACTTCGCGTACCGAGACGACCACGACGCGCTGGCCGTCATCGCGGCCGACCCTACGCACCCCCTGCGGGAGTCGGACTTCCGTCCGGTGCTGGAGACGACGGCCGACGTCTACTACGCCGTGGTCGTGGCGCTCGGCCTGCTCGGCCTGCCCGCGTTGCTGCGCCGCCGGCACCCGAAGCGCCTCTTGGTGGCGGTTGTGATGGTGGGCTTGGGCGCGCTCCCCTTCATCCTGTTCGGTGATCCTCGATACCACGTGCCCGTCCTGCCCTTCCTCGCCATCTCGGCGGCCGCCGCGTTGGGGGCTCGACACCGGCCGGGCCGCGGGGCGTCGCCACGCACAGAACCGACGTCCCCAGCGGAAGCGATGCACGCGTGACGACGGCGCGCTCGAGTCGGGTGAGGAGGAGGGCGGCGGCGTCGAGGGCGGGTGAAGCGATGTCTAGGCCGAGTGGGGCGTCGGCCCCCGTGAGGCGCCGGCGGGCCCACACCGGCAGGACCAGCCAGCTGAAGACGTGCGAGAGGAACACGACGTCGAAGCCCTCGCGCTCGAGCTCGGCGCGCAGCGCGGCACGGCTGTAGCGGCGCACGTGGCCGAGCGCGTCGTCGGCCGCGCTCCAGAGCCGCGGGTGTCCGGGCACGTTCACGATGAGGTGACCGCGCGCCCGGAGCAGCCGCCGTGCCTCGGCGAGGGCCTCGCCGGGATGAGGGAGGTGCTCGAGCACGTCGAGGAGGCACACGACCGAGGCGCTGCCGGGGGCAAGCGGTAGGCGGCCCAGGTCGGCGCGGACCACGGTGAGGCCGTGACGGTGCAGGGCCCGGCCCGCGAGCTCCGCATTGCCCTCGACGAGGATCGTGTGGTCGTGGGGCCAGCCGAGCATCGCGGTGACCCCGCCGGCGCCGGCACCCAGGTCGATGAGGCGACCGGGCTCGGGCTCCCACCGTCGCAAGGTCCAGGCCACGAGCGCGGCCTTGCTCCGGAACCACCAGTGGGCGGCATCGGCCTCCGCCAGGGCGGCGGCATTGCTGTCGTCGAACACGCCTGTGTCCGGCCTGGGCTCGGAGGGGCGACGGTCGCCGGGGCGCCGGGCGACCTTGCGCCGGATCCGCGGCAGCGCCCATACCATGGCAACGCCGTCGCGAAGCACGCGCACCTGCGAGCCCTCGTCGTGCCGCCACTCGATCGCGATCTCGAGCACGGGGATGTCGAGCGAGTTGGCGACGGCGACGACTTCGACGTCCCACGCGAATCCCCGCTCGCGACAGTGAGGAAGGATCTGGCGCCACAGGTCGGTCTGCGCCACCTTCGCCCCGCATTGCGTGTCGACGATGCCGGGCGCGACCATGAGCTGCACCGCCCGGTTGAAGGCGCGGCCGAGGAACTCGCGCACCGCTCCTTCCTGCTGGGTGATGTGCGACGCCGCCAGGTCACGCGACCCGATGGCGACGATGGGGGCCTGCCGGGCAGCGTCGGTGATGCGCCCGAAGTCGGGGAGGGGCGTGGAGAGGTCGAGATCGCAGAAGCCGGCGACCGGTGTGGTCGCGGCGGAGAGGGCGGCCTGGAGCGCCGCGCCTTTGCCGAAATGGGATCGACGGATGAGACGGGCTCGGCATGGAGGCGAGGACGCGAGGAACTTCTCGACCAGCGCGGCCGTCTCGTCGGCACTGCCGTCGTCCACGAAGACCAACTCGCTGCCTTCGGGCTGGCCGGCCACGAACGCGGCGATCTCGGGGGCGAACGAGTCGAAGCGCGCGGCCTCGTTGTACAGCGGTACCACGAGCGTGAGGCTCTCGTCGAGCACAGGCGGCGACTCTAGCGGTCGACCGGTGGTCGTCCCGCGAGCCGCAGGAACGGTCGCTCGACGATCACGAAGCTCACGTTGGCCGCGTGATCCCACCCATCCGCGGCTCCGCCCGCAATGGTGGATGATCCACGTCGATGCGGACCGAGCCGGCCGTCCATCCTGACTAGCTTCGGCAGAAGCGGTCGTACGCGTCGGCGGGCTCGGGCGGGATGCGGAGCCGCCAGTACGAGACCGCGTGCCAGAGGTTGTCGGCGAAGCGGTGAGCGGTGAGGGGAGCGGTGTAGGAGGCATCGAAGCGTCTCAGCGTGGGGCAGAGCAGCGCGGCGCGCGCCCGGTTCACCCGCTCGTCGAACGGCACGCCGGCGGGTGCGTCGATCCGCTGCGCGCCGAAACCGGTTGGGAGGGGAAACTCGCCCTCGTCGACGTTGGCGCCCGGCGCCAGCAACCGGGCTGCGATCCACGGGGCAGGCAGTGGCTTCTCGTGGGCGATCAACCCGCGTCGCGCCAGCTGCAAATGCGCGGTGAAAGGGTCGGCCAGTCCTAACAGGTCGAGGATGTACACGTTGGTGCCGAGCGCGTAGCCGGTGATCCCGATGCCGTAGAACGCGAGCGCCGGCGTGCGCTCCCCCGGGGCGGGCGGGGCGTCGAGGCGAGTGGTCTGGAAGTAGACGCCGTCGCCGGTGAACCACCGTCGCTGCGGCTGTCCCTCACCCAAGCCGAAGTCTTCGACGGTGACGAGGTTGTGCCGCCCGGTCGCGAACTCGCCCCGGTTGTCGGCGGGTGACCGCAGGAAGAACAGACTCGCAACAACCCACGGAAGCACCAGCGTCGCCCCGAGGTACCGCGTGCGCAAGGGAACGACGGCGACGGGTGCGACGAATGCGAACAGCGCCGGCAACAGCAGGCGCGCGTACATGAAGTCGCCGCCCACGCGGACGATGTAGACGGCGTCGACGATGGCGCCGACGGCGAAGCCGCCGACGACCAGCAGGGCCCGCCACCGCTGCGCCTGTCGCAAAGCGCGGAACTGCGGCAGGTAGGCGCCCGCGAGGAGGACCACCAGCGGCACCCAGAGCCAGTACGGGTCGGCGAACGCGCGCAGGTAGGTCCACCCCGCGCTCCACCAGGCACGCGAAGCCTCCTTCGCGACAGCGGGTTGCGGTGCCAGCGCCCCGTAGTAACCCATGCGGAAGATCTGATACGCGAGAGGCACAGCGGCCATCGCCGCGAGTGTTCGCAAGCGCGCGGCGGGTCGGTCGTGGCCGCCTCCGAGGAGAACGACGGCGGCGAACAGCAGCGTGAACACCGCGAGCTCGGGCCGGATCAGCGCGCCGACGCCGAGCACGACCGCCGCCGCGGTGCCGATCGGCCGCGACGTCCGTGCCCACCGGGCGAGCACCCAAAAGCAGAAGCCGAGCCAGGCGTAGGCCAGCCCGCCCTCGAGCCCGCTCGACGAGAACGTCCATACCGGGGAGACGGCGACGAGGACCGCTGCGCCGACCGGCACGAACAACTGCCTCTCGCCCGTCTGGGAAAAAAGCGAGCGGGCACCCGCCATCGCCAGGCACACGCCCGTCAAGGTGAGCGCGATGCCGAGGAGGACAGCGATCCATTCGAGGCGTAGCGGGATCACGAGATCGGCGAGCGTGAGGGTGAACACCCACAACGGGCTCGACGATGCCTCCACCCGCTGGCCGACGTTGAAGACTGGCCCATGGCCGGCCAGGATCTGGTGGACGACCCGCAAATGGATGAAGCCGTCGTCCGACATCCAGCGCCGCGACCACGCCAGGGCGGCGAGGACGACGAGCGGGGTCGCGAGCACGGCCGATTGCGCCCAGCCCGCCGCGAGGCGGCGCGCGGGCTGCGATCGAACGAGTTCGGGCGCCGCGATGCTCACGACGGCAAGTGAAGCCGACCAGGCTGGGTTGATCGAGCAGGGCCCGGACGCGCGCGGCGGCGAAAGCCGTCGGCCCCAGACGTCAGCGCTCGGTTCATCGCCACCGACGCCACCAAGACCAACGCGATCTCAGCACGTTCGCGATCAGGATGACCAGCGGGAAGAGCGAAGTTCCGCGCCTCCGCAGCGAGACCGCTCCCGCGACAGACAGCCACGATCCCGAAGTAGGCGACCAATCCGACAAGCGAGAGGCCTTCATCACAGAAGCACTCCCCTCGGTCCAAGGTCAGTTGCTGGTGAGGGCGAAAGAAACCCCATGTGCGCCCCTCGCGGGCGAACACCACGAATGGAAGCCGCGAGAGATGCGAGCGAATGTAACGAACGACGAGGGGCCGGTATTCGCCATCGACCGTGGAGAGATCACAGCCGGTTCCACTCCTCCCAAGGCAACGACAGCGATCGCAGCGGCTCCCAGGATGCACGACCAAATCTTACGGGCCAACGTACTTCGAAACCCGACAACGGATGGGGCCGCGAGATACCGCCTGTAAGCGGGCGGTGAGAAGGCTGTGCCTGTTCAGCGGGACGTATGTCGGGCGTATCGAGAGCCCGAAGGCGACGAGTGACCCACTCCGGTCGAATACCTCGCGCGAGGAACACCCACCGGGGTGATGCTAACCCGGACCGATTGGATTCTCGGAGGTGGCCGCGATGCTGTTGACGAGCGAGCGGCTGCCCGCGACCGCACCGGCCCGACTCACTACATTGAGCCGGCGTGAGCGCGACGGTCTCCTTGACGCTGTCCGGGGTGGGGCGCATCTACGGCCCCGACTCCCGCGGGGTGCTCGACCTCGCGCGCGCGGCCGACGACGCGGGTGTCGACCGGATCGTGGTGCCCGATCACGTCGTGATGGGAAGTCGCACCGACCGCTATCCGTTCGGCACCTTCCCGTACCCGCCGGAGGAGCCGTGGCCCGAGCCGCTCGTCGTGCTCGCCGCCATGGCCGGCGTGACCACGCGCGTGCGTCTGAGCACCGGCATCCTCATCGCTCCGCTCCGACCTGCGGTGCTGCTCGCGAAGACGGCGGCCACGCTCGACGTGCTCTCGGGTGGGCGTCTCGACCTGGGGGTGGGCTCGGGCTGGCAGCGAGAGGAGTTCTGGGCCAGCGACATGGGATGGGCCGATCGCGAGCAGCGGCTCGACGACACGGTGGCCGCCTGCCGGGTGCTGTGGCGTGACGCGCCCGCGTCGTTCACCTCGCCGACCGTGTCGTTCGCGGACATCTGGTGCCGACCCGCGCCGGCGCAGGCCGGCGGGATACCGGTGTGGTTTGGCGGAGGCGCGACGGAGCGCACGGCTCGCCGTATCGCCACCCTGGGCGACGGCTGGCTGCCCATCGCGGGCACGCCGGTCGACGAGGTGGCCTCAGGGATCGCGCTCCTGGCCCGGGAATGCGAGCGGGCCGGTCGCGACCCCGGCGCGGTCGGTGTGCGCGCCGGGCTCGCGGGCGTCAAGGGCCCCGACGGTCGGCCCGACGTGGAGCGCACGCTCGACGCGGCGGCCGAGCTGGTGGACCTGGGCGTCACGGGTGTGTCGATCGCGCTCGGCCGCTTCGTGCGCGCGGCCGACGACGTGGCCGCGTTCTTCGACGCGCTCAGCCGGGCGTCAGGTGTGGGCTGACCGCGCGAGCCCGCCCCACGCGACCACCTCACCTGCAACCGCGAGGAGCTCGTCGGTGTGCGACGCGTCGACGGGGACGGTGAGCCGCGTCACGCGGTTGTGATCGAGGGCCGTCCGCACGTCGACGCGATGCTCGTCGGCGCTCGCCAGCGCACCCTCGCCGGCCCACAGCTCGAGAAGGAAGCCGACCTCGAGGCGTGCGGCCAGGTCGAGCACGCGCCCGGTCATCGCGTCGACGGGCGACGTCGTCACCGCCATGGCCGGACGATCGTCGAGTCGGGCGACGAGTGCGGCCGCGGCCGCGTAGCCCGGAGCCACGGTGGCGGGGACGCCGATGCTGCGCGGCTCGGTCGTCGGGAACGTGCGCGCGATCCAGAAGCCCGCGAGGCCGGGGTCGGCGGCGATCACGCCGCCGGGAGGGAGCTCGGCGCGGAGGTCGGCGACCGCCCGGGCGGGAGACAGGGGGACGCGGGCGGCGGGCGACAGTCGCCGGACGACGGCCGCCAGCTCGGGGTAGAGCCGGTTGGGCGGGCCGGTGACGGCCGCTCCGATCCAGGAGGGCGCGAGCGCACCGAGGTGCTCGGGTGCGACGACGACGTACGGTGCGAGCCCCCAGCGCGTCTCAGGGGCCTCGTCGGGGTCGAGGCCGGTGACGACGAGCAGGTCGACGTCGGCGAAGCCCAACAGGGCGAAGTCGTCGGCTTGGAGACCGCAGGTCCCGAGGTGGTGTGCGCTGTCCCACGCGAACATCCCCTTCGCGCCCCAGGTGTTGGCCACGCCGAGGCCGCCCGCGGCCGCGAAGGCGCGTACGCCGTCGAGCCTGCCCGTGCGGACCACGCCGGGGCCGGCGAGCACCGCCACCGACGCGGCCGACCCGGGCCCTGCGGGAGGCTCGCCTACGTCGTCGCCTGCGGTCGTCCGGCCCGTCGCGAGCGAGAGGTCGACAGGTGTGTCGAGGTCGAGCTCGAGCGCGAGCTCGACCGTTGCCGGCACGGGCCCGGCCGCGACCGCGCACGCCTCGGCGACCGCACCGACGAGGTCGACCGGGTCGGTGACCGCGACAGGGATCGCGCGTCCGCCGGGACGCGACGAGACGCGCAGCCGCCGGTCGGTGAGAAAGGCGGCGCCGGGCGCGGGGCCGAGATGGCCCGCGGCGTCGGCCAGCAACGTCGCGAGCGAGTCGTCGAGCACGTCGACGCTCGGTACACCGGCGATCGGCTGGCCGAACACGCGCCTCACACCCGCGTCGCGCAGCGCCCGGCCGAGAACGTCGGCGACGGTGGGCAACGTCAGGCGCGGCGGCCGGTCACGGTCTGGTGGACGATGTGCGCCATCGTCTCGACCATGGCGTCGCGGCTCACGCCCCGGCCCTCGAACTCGAAGTGATAGGCGGCCATCCGCTCCATCATCGCGACGAGCGCGCCCGCGGCCGCGTACGGGGTGATGCCGTCGGACACCCGGCCCGCCGCCCTGGCTTCGGCGATCTTGTCGCTCAGCCGGTTGGTGATGACACCGAGGGCCCGGTTGCGCACCAGCCGGAACCGGCGATCACCCTCCTGGGCGGCCAGGTTCCGGGTGCGCAGCACGGCCCGGTGACGGTCCCAGTAGTCGATGAACCCGTCGACCAGCGACCGGGCGGCATCGAGGCCGGCGGCACCCCGCCACGGCACGTCGAGCAGCCCCGCGAGCTCGTGGAGCTCGTCGCCCACCTCCTCGGAGAGCGCGAGAACCGCCTCCTCCACGTCGCGGAAGTACTGGTAGAAGGTGGCGGGCGAGGAGCCGACGCGTCGGGCGATGTCGACCACCGCGAGGTCCAGGATGCTCGTCGTCTCGAGGAGCTCCGCGGTGGCGTCGAGCAGGCGCCGGCGCGTGAGCTGGGCCCGGCGACCGAGGCGTCGGCCGTCGATCGACACCAGGTCGGAGGAGCTCACGACCTGTCAGCGTACGACGCGGCCTAAGCTGCGGCCATGAAGGTCGTGGTGGACAACGACGTCTGCGAGAGCAACGCCATCTGCATGGGTCTCGCGCCCGAGGTGTTCGAAGTGCGCGACGACGACAACCTCTACCTGCTCGACGAGCACCCGCCCGAAGCCCTGCGGGCCAAGGTCGAAGCCGCCGTGCGAGGGTGCCCGAAGCAGGCGATCTCGATCCAGGAGGACTGACTCCCGCCCGGAACCGGTCGAGTCGTTGCGCTCACCCGTGCGCGCCGCGAGGCCCGTCGGGTAGCCGGCCCGCGCAGTCCTCGCAGAGCACGTAGCCCAGGGCGCGACGGATCTCGGTCGCCGCCGCATAGCCCTCGCGGCTCACGTAGACGGACTGCCCGCGTTCGATCGGCTGCCCGCACTCGCTGCACTCCACGCCACCAGCGTGGCACGCGTTGGCCCGGTGCTCGCGACGGGGCGGGGAACGGTCAGGAGCAGAGCACGGCGGCGCGACTCGACAGGGCCAGGCCGCGGCGTGCCTGCCTGAGCACGTGCGCGTCGAGACCGTTGGTGAAGTAGCAGAACGAGAGCCCGGACGCGGGGTCGGCCCACGCGATCTGGCCGCCCGCGCCCGCGTGGCCGAACGCGCGCGCGGAGACGGTGCGGCCGAAGTTCATGCGCATGTGCGCGTAGCCGTCGTCGCCCGCGACGACGAGCCCGAGCGTGCGGTTGGCCGGCGAGCGGAACCAGGGATCGGGGAAGACGTTGCGGACGTTGCCGGTGGCATCGGCGAGCACGTCCGGGTCCCACAGGTTGCCCGGGTTGGTCAGCAGCCCCTGGTAGAAGAGGGCGAGCTCGGCGGCGCGGGTCACGCCCCCGCCCCCTGGCACACCCGCGCGTCGCGCGTCGGGGGAGTTGAACTCGAGCAGCGCGTGGTCGGTGACCTCTGTCAGCGGGATCTCCCGGATCCCGAAGACGGCTTCGAGCTCGTCAGGCGACGCGGGCTCGCCGACGGTTGCGAGCGGCGCGATGTCGCGTTGCTCGTCGAGCGGGAGACCGACGCGGAGGCGGGGCAGGCCGAGGGGCAAGGCGATGCGCTCGTGGATGAACGCGCGGTAGTCCTGCCCGGTCTGGCGATCGATGAGCTCGGCGAGCACCCAATGGGCCGACGTGGCGTGGTACTCGAACGCGGTGCCGGGCTCCCAGTTGAGGCGCCAGTCGGCGAAACGAGCGACGCGGGCGGCCCGGTCGTTCCAGAGCGCGGGCGCCATGGGCGCGTAGGGGAAGCCCGCGGTGTGGAGCATCACCTGCTCGATGGTGACGACGTCCTTGCCGTTCGTCGCGAACTCGGGGATGACATCGGCCACCTTCGCCGCGGGGTCGAGCCGGCCTTCGGCCATCACCATCCACGCGGCCGCCGCCACGAGCGCCTTGGTGCAGGAGAAGATGACATAGCGCGTCTCGTTGGTGGCGTCGCCGAAGGTGTGGAACGCGGCGAGGCGGCCGTGGCGGGCGACCGCCAGCTGGCACGAGGGGAGCAGCCCGGAATCGACGTCGCGGCCGGCGCGGTCGAGGAGCTCGGACAGGCGCTGCGGGTCGATGCCGAGATCGGCGGCGTCGGCTACGTCGTTGGGATCGAACATGCGCCGAGCGTAGACGGGAGCGCGCGATCAGCTCCGCTGCGCCCTGGCGAAGCGGCGGATCTGCTGCTCGGGCTCCTTGCGGTCGAGGTAGTCGCGCCAGCGCGTGACGAGCCCGTCCGCGTCCACCTCGACGATCGTCGCGCCGCGCATCTCGATCGGGGCGCCGCTGCCCGGCTCGTCGCCCTCGCCGCCGAGATAGGTGGCTCGCCCGACCCACTCGAACACGGCCCAGTCGTCGCCGCCGCGGATGAAGGTGATCTCCTGCGTCCAGTCGGGGAACGCGCCGCGGGTGTCGCGCGCGATCGCGCGCAGGTCGGTCGTGCCTGCGGTGGCCGGGTCGGTGAAGGTGGCGCCCGGCGCGAAGAGCCCCTTCCAGTCACCCCGTGCCGCGACATCGATCGCGCGCTCGGCCCGACGGGCCCAGGCCTCCCAGTCCACGCGTCGCTCCCGCCTAGCTCGCGAACCAGGGCCGGGCGTCGTCGGTCGTCCGCGTCGAGCTCGCGCGATCGCGCAGGTCGATGTCGAGCTCGCGCTCGGGATCGCCCTCGTCGCCGGCGGCGCGCCGGACCGACGAGTGGGCGGCGCTCCATTCGCCAGGATCCCGGGTGACGACGACGAAGCGGCCGTCGGGCCCCAGGCGGCGAGCCTCGAGCAGGAGGTTGACGCGCTCGTCGGGCCCGATCGCTTCCTGGTCGATGTAGAGCAGGGCGCCGTCGCCGGCGTCGTGGTCGCCGGCCTCGGCGGCCAGCCGTTTGGCGTCGTGCTCGAGCTCGGCGAGCGTTCGCCCCCGTAACAGCTCGGCCAGCCGCATGCGTGCCGCGAGCCGCCGCTCGGCCTGGTCGAGCTCGTGCAGGCGGTCAGTTGCTCCCGCGCGCAGCGCCAACGCCCGCTCCGCCAACTCGACCATCGCGCCCGGCTCGGGCGCGGGCTCGGTGGAGAAGCCGAGTGCCGAGGCGGTCGCCGACCAACTGGCGTGGGCCTGACCCTCCTCGTCCGCGGCGCGCCCCCGCCAGGCCCGCGCCTCGTGGAGCGACGCCACGGCGGCAACGAGCTGCTCGACCTGGTCGGGGTCGAGCTCGTGCCCCCCGACGGCCTCCCATCGTTCGAGCGCGGCCCGGAGGGCGTCGTCCGCGGCCATCGACTTCATGACCCGCACGCCCCAGTCGCCGAACTCGCCCTCCCGCGCCCGGAGATCCTCGCCGAGGTCGCGAGCCGTGGTCTCGGCCTCGACGCAGGTCCGGCGGGCCGGGCGCACGACCGACCGACGCTGCAACAGGGCGCCCAGCGCGAGCACGACGAGCACGCCGCTCAGGACGGCCGCAGCAGGCAGGGTGATGGCGCCGGCCGCGCCGGCCGCGAAGGACGCCGCCGCCACGACGACGAGGGCGACCGACGCGGCGACGAGCGGCTTGGTGTCCGCGAGCGCCTTCTTGTACCGCAGGTCGGCCTGGTAGGCGCGCTTGCCCGCGGCACGCAGCTCGATGCGCTGCTCCGGCCGCACCGCCTTCGCAGCCGTGCCCAGATCGGCCTGGGCCGCCTGCGCGGCCGCCTCGGCCATGGCGATGTCGTGGCTCGCCTCCCGCAGCAGCTCGGCATCGACGTTGAGGGGGACGCCGGGCGCCAGGCGCTGGAGTCGCCGCTCCGCCTCGGCCACGGTCCCGTCCGCCTCGGCCCGGAGCGACGACGAGGCGCGCAGCTCCTGGGTCTGCTGCCGCAAGCGGCCGACGCGCAGCTCGGCGTCGAGGGGCAGGGCCACCGCGAGGCGAATCGCCGCGGCCTGCTCGATGAGCGCGGCGTCGGCGGCGTCGTCGTGACCTTCGAGGTCGGTGAGGAGCTGTCGGGCCAGCTCGGCCTCGGCTCGGGCCACCCGCGCCTGCGCACCGTTGAGCCGCTGGTCGACGAGGTCGCGGAGCTCGTCGACTCCGCCGATCGGGTGGGCGCTCAGGCGGGTGCCGAGGAACCACGAGGCCTGCGCGGGATCGTCGGCGGGCACGATGGTGACCTCCGAGGTCAGCGCGCCCGGGCCCCCCGTGGTCACGTGTCGCGTCCCGTGCACGACTGTCGCGGCGTCCGCGGTCGGTTCGTGGCGTTTCCCCGCAATGGCACCCCTCTCGGAGGGGCAACGTTAGGCTAATGCGCGAGCACGGTCGAACGCAGCCGCCGGTTCGGCTCGCCCGGTACGCCCAGGTTCAGTTCGGCTGCGGCTGTCGCTCCGGCTCCGACGACGACCATGTCGTGCTGGTCGTGGTCGGCTCGCTGGTGACGCGCTCGCGTCCCAGGAGCAGGTGGAGCTGGTCGAGGCGTCGGACGAGCTGACGTGCGCCCTGGCCGCAGATGTAGCCGATGGCGCGCACATCGTCGCGTCGGATCGTGAGCATCCGCCCGTTGAAGTCGTGTCGCTGCGACTCGATCATGCGCAGGTAGCGGGACAGCAGCTCGGCCTCGGGCTCGGACACCCGCTCGAGCTGGGTCAGGTCGATGGTGACGTTGTCGCCGCTGTCGACACCGGCGCCCGCGGAGCCGGGCCGCGGCGCGAACGCGTGCTCCGACGCGGCGTCGGGTGAGTCGATGTCGGGCAAGAGGGCATCGACGGGCACGCCGTAGATGCGCGCGAGACGGGCCAGTCGGGGAACGGAGATGGCGCGCTCGCCGCGCTCGTAGTTGCCGAGCGCGGCGGCCTTGAACTCGCGGTCCGAAGCACGCGCGACGGCGGAGAGCGAGAGCCCCTTTCCCTCACGCACGGCACGCAGGTGCTCACCGAGGCGCTTGGCGTATGACGGAGGGACGGCGTCGGCGTCGGTATCGGTCACCGGCGGACCTTGGGGGCGACACCAATGAGGCAACGAAGGGCGCGAACGGTGACCACGAAGGGTTGCCGCTGTGCTGCTGTGGCGTCAATCGTATGGTGGGCACGCATGTGAAGCACTGACCAGCCTTGTCGAGGCGGACAGATAAACGCTGCTGGAGTCAACGCTGCTGCAGATGCGAGGCCGTTCGATCGCCCCGCCAGGCTGGGGTGACTCTAAACCGTCGACCTCAGCAAGGGAAGCATCCTCGGATGGCGCGTGCGCAGAACGAGAAAGGGCGGGCACCGACGATGGCGCCCTGGCTCTCTTTCCTGGGTGGCGGGAGCGATCAGATGACGTCGCGTTCGTGCACCACGGCCTCGCGACGGGGGGAAGTGACGATGGGGGTGGCAGTCGTGGTGGTGGTGCGGCGCGCCCAGAGCAGGGAGAGGAAGAGCCCGATCGCACCCACGACCATCAGGATGACGCCGATCGTGTTGAGATCGAATCCCTTGGGGTTGTCGACGGTGACTGCGAACTCGAGGATCGCGCCGACGGCGATCAGGAAGATGCTCGTGCCGATGCTCATGTGTTGCCGAACCTCCTCGGGCCCGCGCGACCCGGCTGATTTGACTACGGAACGTGACGAAGGCTCTACCCCGTGACGTGAGATCGAAAACGCGAGCGCACGAGTAGGGTCCTGCGCCAACGGAGCACCCGGAACGAAACGCGCAGAGAGAAGGGCTGGAAGGGACGGCAATGCCCGACACGCCGGTCACCGTCGTGATCGTCCACTGGGACCAGGCCGAGCGCTGCGTCCGCACCGGTCGCGCGTTCGCCGCCCAGCGAGGCGTGGACGCGCGCCTCATCGTGGTCGACAACGGCTCGGCTCCCGCTGCGGTGGCCGCGGTGGCCGCGGGTCTGCCCGCGGCGGAGGTCGTGCGCGTCGGCCGCAACGTCGGGTTCGGTGGCGCGGCCAACGTCGGCGTGCGGCGCTGGTTGGAACGGGGCTGGGGCGAGTGGGTGGTCGTCGCCCCCCACGACGCGCTCCCCGAGCCGGATTGCCTTCGGCGCCTCCTCGACGCCGTCGCCGAGCGCCCCCGGGCGGGACTGGCGAGCGCCGAGTTCGGCGAGCCGGGCAAGCCCGTGGTCGACCGCTACTTCGGGGGGATCCTCGTCGACCGGCGTCGAGACGAGGGCTGGGAGGACGCCGGCCATCCGCACGGCACCCTCCTCCTCGCCCGACGGGGGTGCCTGGAGGACATCGGGCTGTTCGACGAGCGCTATTTCGCGTACTGCGAGGAGGCCGACCTCGGTCTGCGGGCGACGGCCGCGGGATGGGAGGTGGGCGTGGTGTGGGGGGCCATCGTGCGCAACCCGAGCGTGAGCGTCCGCTCCGAGGTGGCCGAGTACCTCATGCTGCGGAACTCACTCCTGCTCGTCCGCGAGCACTTCGGGCGCTACCCGGCCTTCATCCGCATCTGCTTCGCCCTCGTCAACACGACCCGTCTGGGGCTCCACCCCGCGGCGCGGGGCCCGTTCTTCTCGTGGCCCGCCCGGCGGCGGGCGTTGCTCGACTTCCTCCGCCGCCGCCTCGGCCCTCCACCGCCCGAGCTGCTGAGCGCTCCGGGTCAAGGAATCGCCGCTCCCATCCGATGATCGGGAGGTGAAGCCGACGCGCCTCCTCGCCGCAGCGCTGCTCGTGGTCTCCGGCCTCGCGGGGTGCGGAGGCTCGTCCCACCCCGCCACCGTCCCGGACGGCCCGCCCAACACCGGCCTGCCGGTCGCGAAGCGGGCGCAGGACGTCGTCAACCAGCAGAACCAGCGCACCGGCCAGCTCGAGCAGCAGACCGGCTCGGGGAGCCCCGCGGGCCCGTAGGGGTCCGGGTCAGCCGGCGGTCAACAGGTCGTACATCGCGTCGACATCGCGCAGATCGTCGACGGCGGCCTCGGGGCCGAGCGCGCGCAGCTCCTCGGTCGGGAACCGCCCGGTGCCGACGAGCAGGCACCGCGCCCCGCCCGCCCGGGCACATTCGAGGTCGCGCGGCGTGTCGCCGACGATCCACACATCGACCGCGCGCAGCTCCATCCCGCGCTGCGACGCCAGCTTGGCGAGCGCGATGGGAACGAGCTGGTTGCGGTCGTGGTCGTCGCTGCCGTAGGCGCCGACGTCGAGATCGAGCCACCGGTCGAGGCCGAACGCGGCGACCTTCAGCCGTGCGTTCGGCTCGATGTTGCCGGTCAGCACCGACGAGACGACGTCGGGTGCGATGTGCAGTTGCGTCAGGAGCTCGACGACGCCCGGCATGACGCGCCCGTGCTCCTGCAGATCGTGCACCGCGGCCGCCGCCTCGTTCTCGAGGTGCTCGAGCACGAGCGGCAGGTGCGCATGTGCCTCACCCGCGCCGACCCGAGCGAACTGGAGGATCTCCAGCGCGATCTGGGGATCGGTCTTCCCGCTCATGCGCACGCCGTGCTGCCCGGCGGGACGTCCGATGACGCGCTCCACGGCGACGTCGAACGCCCTGACCGCCGCGTCACCGGCGTGGACGAGCGTGCCGTCGACGTCCCAGAGGACGAGCCGGGTCGACGCCATCACGCCGGTGTGTCGGTACGGAGCTCGGCGATCAGGCTGTCGACGACGTCGCGCAGCGAACCGCCTCGGTCGACCACGTCGCGCTGACGCATGTAGCTCGGTCGCTCGGCCATGACCAACGCGCGTTGCAGGTCGGCTTCGCAGTCGAGGCGCCGGGCCACCGGCGTCAGCTCTTCGACGAGTTGCGCCACCTCGTGACGCAGCGGCGACAGCGTGCCCTTCTCGTCGATGATGATCTCGGCGTCGACGCCGTGGCGCGCCGCCCGCCACTTGTTCTCGCGCAGCACCCATGTGCGCGGCACGGGCAACGTGTAGCCGCGGTCGATGAGGTTGTTGAGCCAGTCCACCAGGCATTGGCTCACCGCGGCGACCGCGGCCACCTCGGCCAGCGTGGGGATGCCGTCGCAGATGCGCAGCTCGACGGTGCCGAAGTTGGGATGGGGACGGATGTCCCACCACACCTCTCGAATCGAGCTGATGGAACGGGCGGAGACGAGGGTCGTCATGAAGGCCTCGAACTCGTCCCAGCCCGAGAGCTGGTAGGGGAGGCCGGCGGTGGGAAGGCCCTCGAACACCTTGGAACGACTGGAGGCGAGCCCCGTGTCGCGCCCCATCCAGTACGGGCTCGAGGCGGACAGGGCCAGGAAGTGGGGGATGTAGGTGGACAGCGCGTTGGCGATGGCGATCGCCTTCTCGGCCGAGCGCACACCGACGTGCACGTGGATGCCGAAGATCTGGAGGCGGCGCGCCAGCCATTGCATCTCCTCGACCAGCTGCGAGTAGCGCGGGTTCGGGCTGATGTGCTGGTCGGCCCAGTCGGAGAAGGGGTGGGTTCCCGAGCACAGCAGCTCCATCGCCCGCGGCGCGGTGTGGGTGGTGACCTCGTCGAGCGTGGCGGCCAGGTCGGCGCGTGCCTCGGGGACCGTCGAGCAGACGCCGGTGATGATCTCGATCGTCGACTCGAGCAGCTCGTGCTTGGCCTTGGGGTGCCCGCCGTCGTGGCCCGCGCCCATCAGATCGAGGATCTCGCTCGCGCCACTGCGCAACTCACGGGTTTCGCGGTCGACGATCTCCAACTCCATCTCGACGCCGAGGCTGGTTCGTTCGGATGGCAGGAAGTCGATGTGCACGCGACGTCCCAGCCTATTGGCCGGCGGCTCCGCGCCCCCGCCGGCGCGCCAGCGCGACGATGACGATCGTGGCGACGAGCGTGGCCGCCACGGTGACGACGATGATCACCTGCTCGGCCGAACCGGTCCTCGGAGCGGTCGGGACGCGGTAGTCCTCCAGGTGCACCGACACGTCGTCGGCGGCGATGGTGAGCGTGTGGATGCGCCCTGTCGCCAGGGGTGTGACGTCGATGCCCGCCCCCTCGTCGCCCCGCCGCCCGGCCGAGCCCAGGTCGATCACCGCACCGCTGCCGAGGTCGACCCGGTACAGCGTGTTCCCCGGGTCGGACGTCGACAGGTACATGAAACCCGCGTCCACGTCCGCGCCCCGCACCCTCTCCACCCGACGGCGGAGGTGAAGGGACGGGAGACGGCGCCAACGCAGGCCGCCGAGGTCGTAGCGCAGCACCTCGTCGCCTCCGAGGCGGCCCATCGAGTACGCGGTGCCCGACTGCGCGTCGACGGAGACGAACGCGATCTCATGTTGCCGCAGCGTGACCGAGTCGATGAACCGCAGCGTCTTCGCGTCGTAACGCGCGACGACCTGCTCGTCGCGCCGGTCGTCGGGTTGTGCGAGCGGCACATAGAGGTAGGCACCCGCCACGTCGACGTCGCCGATGCGGTCGTAGCCGCGGCCGCGGAGGTCGTCGGGGATCGGCGAGGTGTTGGCGACCTCGACGTGGAGGTCGTCCGCGACGCGCCACAAGCCGTTGGTGCCAGAGAAGATCCACCCGTCACCGAAGTGGGCGAGTCCCTGCCGGTAGGCGTTGTCCACGCCGCGCTCGCGGCTCAGCGTGGCGGCCGGCGCGTCGGCTGCGCCCGTCAGCAGGACGGCACAGGCGAGGACGAGGAGCACCGGTCGCACCGGGGGCGCACTCTAGGGGCCGGGGGACTAGAAACTGCCGGCATGACGGCGACGGCCTGGCTCGCCCTCGCGGTGGCGGCCGGGCTTGCGGTGGGCGACTGGACAGCGGTGGCGGGCGGGCACAAGCGGCTCGAGTACGTGTGCAAACCGGCCACGATGGTCGCGCTCGTTGTTGTCGCGCTCATCCTCCAACCGGTGGTGGACGCGCGGCGCGCGTGGTTCGTCGCGGCCCTCGTCCTCTCGTTGGTGGGCGACGTATTCCTCATGCTCCCGCGCGACCGCTTCCTGGCCGGGCTCGTGTCGTTCCTCGCCGGCCACGTCGCCTATGTCGTCGGTCTCCGCATCGGCGAGACGTCGGCGGCGGCCGTCGTGGTGTCCGCCGCGGTGGTTGCGACGGTCGCGGCCGCGGTGGGCACCCCCGTGGTGGTGGCCGTGCGCCGTGGCCCGCACGCCGAGCTCACGGGGCCCGTCCTCGCCTACATGGCGGTGATCAGCGCGATGGTCACTTGCGCGCTGGCCACCGGCAACGTCCTCGCGGCGGCGGGCGCGTCGCTCTTCTTCGCGTCGGACGCCCTCATCGCCACGAACCGCTTCGTGCGGCCGCGCGCCTGGGCTCCGGTGGCGATCATGGTCACGTACCACCTCGGGCAGGCGGGCCTGGTGACCTCGCTGGCTAAATAGCGTGTTGGTTCGAGAGCGTGCTGGTTCGTTCGCGAGGTGTCGGAGGAAGATAGGGGCCATGGATCTGAGCTACCCGCCCGAAGCCGAGGAGTTCCGCACGGAGATCCGGGCCTGGTTGGAGGAGAACCTGCCCGAGGGTTGGGGCACGCCGGGATTCCGATTGGACGGCGACGAGCGCAAGCGCTTCAACAAGGAATGGCCGCAGAGGCTCCACGAGGGTGGCTGGATCTGCGCCTCCTGGCCGAAGGAGTACGGCGGCAAGGGCCTCGACACGATGCAGGCGGTCGTGCTCAACGAGGAGTTCGCCCGCGCCGGGGCGCCGATGCGCGCCGACTTCTTCGGTGACACCCTCGTCGGCCCCACGATCCTGCAATGGGGCTCCGAGGAGCAGAAGAAGGAGTTCCTCCCCAAGATCCTGCGGGGCCAGATCTCGTGGTGCCAGGGATTCAGCGAGCCCGATGCCGGCAGCGACCTCGCCTCGCTGAAGACGCGCGCCGAGCTCGATGGTGACGAGTGGGTGGTCAACGGTCAGAAGGTCTGGACCACCCAGGCCAAGCACGCCGACTACGTCTTCCTGCTCGCGCGCACCGATCCCGACGCTCCGAAGCACAAGGGCATCTCGTACCTGCTCGTCCCCATGAAGCAGCCGGGCGTCGAGGTGAGGCCCATCGAGCAGATCGACGGCTCGGCCGAGTTCAACGAGGTCTTCTTCGACAACGCCCGGTGCCCCAAGGACAACGTCGTCGGTGGCGTGAACAACGGCTGGAGCGTCGCCATGAC
>Ga0066709_100000031_pt1 | contig 42113 bp, 32 predicted proteins | sample GraSoiAngelo_158_FD_79665 | JGI IMG/M metagenome (GOLD analysis project Ga0066709, IMG submission 79665) | Grasslands soil microbial communities from the Angelo Coastal Reserve, California, USA - 14_1009_16_30cm | ecosystem: Environmental > Terrestrial > Soil > Grasslands | place: USA...
GCGTGCCGTAGAAGGTCATGAAGTCCGGCCACGGCTGCTTCAACCGGAAGCGGACGCGCCCGGGATCCAGAATATCGATCGCGGCCACCCTGTCCTTGAGCGCCTTCGCCGAGATGCCGCGGTACCGCTCGAACGAGAACTTGACGTCCTCGGCCGTGACGGGCTCGTCGTTGTGGAACTTGACCCCTTTGCGCAGCACGAACTCATAGACGAGCCCGTCGGGCGACATGCTCCACGATTGGGCCAGGCTGGGCGCCATGCTCTTCCCTGGCATCGGCTTGAAGAGGGCGTCATGCAGCGCGTAGAGGAACATGAAGGGCGTGATGAGTCCCGGCGTCTCGGCGGGCTCGAGGAGCGTCGGCGCCGGGGTGAAGTGCAGGGCCCACGTCATCTGACCCGCGGGCGCGTCCGCGCGCCCGTCGGAGGCTACGATGGCATGCGTGATTGCGGCCAGCGTCAGGGCCACGGCCCCGGCCACGACCTGTCGTCTGCGTCCGTTCATCGGATCGCCTCCTCGGTTCTCCGGTCCATGGTAGCGGACAGCACCTCGGCGAGCGCCGGCTTCGCCCGCGCCCACGTCGCCTTGCCTCGCTGGCCTCAGGACCGCCGCTACACTATTCTTCGCTCTGGACCACGCGACGAGGGCGTGCTCATCTCATCAGAGAGCTGATACAGGGGGCGACATCGTGACAGCAGAGCCCGGCGCACAGGCCAAGCCGTTTCGTCTGGACGAGGCGACGATCGAGGAGTTGCACGAGGCAATCCGGTCGGGGCAGACGACCTGCGTCGCGGTCGTTCAGCACTACATCGAGCGCGTGCGCGCCTACAATGGGGTGGCCAGCCTCCTCATCACCGAAGACGGGGCGCCGATCCTCGAGGCGCCGGGCGCCGTGCGCGCGAAGGCGCCACTTCGCTTTCCGACGGAAACCGTCAAGGCCTCCACGGTCGTGCCCGATCTGCACAAGTACAAGGGGCCGGCCCTCGAATACGGCCGCATGGAGGCGACGGCCTCCAATCCTGACGTCCAGCAACAGTTCGGGATGATCGTCGGCAAGCCGAATGCCGGGCAGGTGAATGCGCTCGCGACCCTCAACATTCGGGGCGAGCGTTCGGTCACCTGCCGGGGAGACTTCGACCGGCACCCGTCCGAGGGGCCGTTGCCCCCGGGCGCGCCCGCGGTGTGCGAGATGTTCCGAAGGCTTCCGGACGCCCTCGAGCACGCCGCAGAGCTCGACGCGATGTACGGACGCAATCCCGATCTCGAGAAGATGCCGATGTACGGCGTCGTGTTCTCGTTCAAGGATCCCTTCGACACGAAGGACATGCGAACTACCGCCGGGGGCGACGCGCGCTACGACATCGACTTCCCCGCGCGGGATCACGTCCTGGTCGAGCAGCTCCGCAACAAGGGGGCGATCATCTTCGCCAAGGCCGTCAACACGGAATACAACGGGCGGGCGGGAAATCCAGGCGGCCGCCACGTGCGCGACAAGGTGCTGCCGTCGACGCTCGGCTACCAGCGCAGCACCTGGGGCGGCAATCCCGGGAACCCCTACGACACGACCCGCGCGGCCTCGCTCGGCTCGAGCTCGGGGTCGGGCGTGTCGGTCAGCACCAATCTGGTGATGGCCAGCCTCGGCGAGGAGACGCGGGCGTCGTGTCGCGGACCGGCCAACCACAATGCGGTGGCGCTGATCCTTCCTCACAAGTCGATCCTCGGATTCAACGGCGGCGCCATCGGCGCGGACATCTACTGCGATCGCAGCGGCATCCTGTGCCGCACGATCGCCGATTGCGCGAAGGTCCTCGATGCGCTGAAGGATCCTGTCGAAGGCTACTACGACCCCCGGGATCCCTACACGACCGTGCCGCGCTCGTCGGTGTCGAGCACCCCGTACGCGAGCCACGCGAAGATGTCAGGGGCGCCGGGTGCGCTCGTGGGCATGCGCATCGGCATCGTGCGAGAGTCCATGGTGTACCCGCCGGGCTCGAAGGCCGAAGAGCCGATCGTCACCGCCGCCGCAGAGGAGATCAAGGCGATCCTTGGCGACCGGCTGGGGGCGACGCTCGTGGAGTCGTCCGATCCCTTGTGGAAGCGGGATCCCGACATCGAGACGATGACGACGGACTTCCGGCAAGCGCTCGCGCGGCTGCTGCCCCTCATCATGCCCGACCTGCTGTTCAGGCTGGGGCGCGGCGGGCGGCCCCTGTTCGAGGAATTCGCGGCGGCGATCGTCCCGACCGAGTTCATGCCCGGGAAGCTCTTCGGCACGGGCACCATGCAGCCGATCGACTACTGCGTCGAGCTGGCGGAGGGACGGATCGCGCCGCCCGCGAACCTCGACATCGCGACCATCCAGGAACAGGAGCTCGCGATGGCGTTCAGGTTCCACGTCCCGCAATACCTGACCCGCCGTGCCGCGGACTGGAAGGCGCGGGGATTCACCGAGACGCTCGTGGATTTTCCGACGCTCAACGCGCGATCCAAGTTCTGGGGCGACGATGGGCGCGCGGCCTTCAGGAACTGGGAAGAGGTGACCGACCCGCGCAATCCCCACGGCCGGCGTCAGGGCGTCAACGAGCGCATCATGCTCCGCGAATTGCTGCGCCGGGTGGACATGATGGTCATGCTCGAGAACCGTCTGGACGCACTGGTCCGCCTGCACACGCCGTTTCCACCGGGAAAGATCGGCGGCGCCTACCAGCCCGGCTTGCCCGGCAACCTGCGGCTGGAGACGTTCTATGGGCCGAACGCGGGATTGACGGAGGTCCTGGTCCCGGCTGGCTATGTGACGACCGTCTTCGATCCGGTCTGGGCTCTCAGCCCGGACGGCACACGCTATGTGCCGGTCCCTTCGGACACGCCGACCCCCATTCCGGAGCCGGGATTGCCCTTTTCATTGGTGTTCCGGGCCGAGCCGGGCCGAGAAGACATTCTCTTGAAGATCGCCTCGGCATATGAGACCGCCTCGAAGCGACGCGTTCCTCCGCCCGCGTTCGGCCCACTCCCGGCGAGATCGCGCGGGGAACCTAGAGGCTAGGCCCCGCGATCCCCCCGCAGCGCTTCGACCAAATCTGCCAGCCGCGGCAAGTGGTCGAGCCGATCGACGAGTCCCTCTACGCGCGCCACTCCGGCGGGACTGAGCACCAGGCCCGCCAGCTCACGGAATTTCGACCGGACCTCGCCTTCTCCGTACGGATCCTGGTAGTCGCCGCGGGCGCTCTCGCGCAGCCGGGTCACCTGGCGACCATCGGTGAAGGTGACGGTCACCCGCGCCGGCTTGAGTCGCGGCACGTGCGCGCTGAGGTCGGGATCCTCGCGAACAGTGACCCGCCGGCGGAAGGCTGCGATTGCGGGATCGCGAACGACTTCTTCGGTGAAAGCGCCATACCCCGCGTTGCCTCGCAGGACAAGAGCGGCGGCCGCGTGGGGCAGCGAATACTTGGCCGCGAAATAGTTGACCGGGTCGGGCTCGCGCATGTTCGCGGCGAAGCGGTACGTCGCCACCTCGATGCGCTCGATACTGGCGGGGTGCGGCCGAAGGTCGTTGAGGATGTCCTCCAGCGCGTCCAGCGCCGAGTAAATCGGGTTGCAGCAGGCGCGCAGCCGGAAATAGTTGCGGGCGATCTCCCAGCGCTGGCCCAGTGCTTCCGTCAGGGCTTCAGGCCGGAACCCGTCGCCGACCAGCTGGCCGAAGGCCTCCTCGATCGCGTTCGGCTGTGCGGCGACGCCGGCCAGCGCCAGCTCCGGCGCCAGAACCCCGGCGAAGCCGCTCATCCCTCCGGCCACGTTCAGCGCGGTGGCCCCCGCCACGGCGTTGGTGTAGCCGGGTGTGAGGACGAGGATCGCACCGATCCTGAGCGCGAGGCTCATCTGCTCGCCGGTCAGTCTGCGCAGCCGGGCCCCGGCGGCTACCGCACCCAGCAGAGGCGCCTGGCCGTTCTGATGGGCGATCGGTCGGGCCGTCATCCCCGCCCCGAGTCGGGCGGCAACTTCGTAGCCGAAGATCAGCGCGGCCAGCGTCTCCCGGCCCGACCGTTCCAGCCATTCGGCGCTGGCCAACGCCGTCGGCAAGACCTGCACGGCACCCTGGCAGGAGACGTAGCGATGCCCCTCGCACAGCTCGATCGAACGCCCCGCCAGCCCGTTGAGCAGGGCTGCCGTGCGCGGGTCCGTCTGCGGCCAGTCCGGCGCGTAAACGGTCGCGCCCCGACCACCGGTCGCGGTCAGTCGCGCTCGCACGCCGGCCACCTCGGGTTGCACCGAGCCAGCCAGAATCACGCCCACGGTGTCCAGCAGCACGAGCTTGGCGTGCTCGCGGAGAGCCTCGGGGATCGTCTCCCACGGCGTGCCGGCCACGAAGTGCGCCAGTTCGTCGATTGCCTTGCTCATCGCGTTCTCCGTCGTGCCCCTGCGAGATAGTTCGGTACTTACCTGCCCGGTAGTTGCACCGGACGTGGGGCTTCGCCATCGTACTTCACAGGCGCTCACCATGACGGCTCCGACGCCGCGCACTCCGACGACGCCCTACGGCCCGCTCATCGAGACGCGGATGCGGGTCGTGACCTGGAACCTCTGGTGGCGCCTCGGAAACTGGAACTCCCGCGCCGGGCCCATCGTCCGCACGCTGGGAGATCTCGATCCCGACCTCGTGTGTCTCCAGGAGGTCTGGCAAGAGGGAGACCGCAATCAGGCCGCCTGGCTTGCCGAGCGCCTGGGAATGCAGCACGCCTTCGCGGCCGATCGTACCGAGGATGGGACGATCAGGGGGTGGCCGTGCTCTCCCGCTGGCCCCTGGCCGAGGTCGAACGCCGAGCGATTCCGCGCCGGAGCGCCGATCGCAAGCAACAGGTCCGCGCTCTCGTTGAATTCCTCGCGGAGCCCAAGCGCCAACCACCGATCACGGTCCTGTGCGGTGACTTCAACGCCGCCCCTGGGTCCGACGAGATCCGGCTCCTCACGGGCTTGCGCCCGCCAGCCGTGGCCGGGTGGACCTTCCTGGACGCCTGGGAGACCGCCGGCGATGACTCGCCCGGATACACGATTCTCAGCGCTGGTTGAACCGCCACCGGCGGAAGACGTACCCGGGATCTGAGGCCGTTCGGCCCTCGCCGATCAGACATGCGCCCGCGGCTTCGAACTCGAAGACGCGCTTGACGTCTGCATGCTCGGTCGACTCGACATGGGCGTCCGTAACCGTGACGAAGACCTCGTCCAGGATGTGAGCCTGATGAAGAGACTCCAGCATGACCGCGCCGCCCTCGCAATCCAGGTAACGCACCCCGAATTCGTCGAAGAGACGCTCGTGTGAGCGGCGGAGCCCGATCGGGTCGATTCTCTCCTCCGCGGCGACAAGTATCGTAAGGCCCTTTTCATGGCTGCCCCGCGCGCGGAGAAGGCGCGCTCCAGCGCCGGTCGTGATGACGATCGCCACGAGATCGGGAGCGTTGAACATCGGCGCGTCGAGGTCCAGTCGGCCGGACTCGGAGTAGACCACCTGGAGGGGGACCCGGCCCAACCCCTGTCGCGCCCTGAACTGATACAGCGCGTCTCCGAGCCCGCCTCCGACGTCGAGTGTCCCGATGAGATCCGGCTGATCCCGGAGCGTTTGTGCGCCAAAGGAGACGGCATCCGCGCAGGCACGGAGATAGCGCATGAGCCGCAGGTCGGCGAGCCGGCCCGATCGGGTGACATCGCCGCCGGCAATAGCGCGGACGGGGTCGTCATCCACACCCGACCGCTTCCACGTGAGGATTCCGTTCTTCGACGCGATCACGTTGGCGTAGATCCACGGACGGGTGGGCCAGGGCGGCGGGAAGCCGAGAGGCTCGATGCGATCGGGGTCCGGAGAGGTCGGACCGTGTCGATAGCGCGTCTCGGAGTTCCGGTGCCAAGAGACCCGCGCTCGATCGCTCGCCGTCGGATTCATCGGGCTCCCTCCCTTGGGGCCTCCGAAGCAGGGTAGCCTACGCTAACCTGAAGTTCAGCACTCGGGCTCGCATGACTGGGTATCCTGGAAGTACCTGGGCCGGGAAAGCCGAAATGGACGCCGGGGCAGGTGAACGGGAGGGAGGCGCCGATGTCTGCAACGACCCTCAAAGACACAGCACTCGCTCTGGTCGCGCCGGGCAAAGGGATCCTCGCGGCCGACGAGAGTCACACGACGATCGGTCGGCGCTTCGAGGCGCTCGGGATCCCGAACAGTGAGGAGCAGCGTCGGCGCTACCGGCAGATGCTCTTCACGGCCAAGGGCATCAGTGAATTCATCAGCGGCGTGATTCTCTTCGACGAGACGATCCGCCAGGCGGCCGACGACGGTCGCCCGTTCGTCGAAGTCCTGGCAAGCGAGGGGATCATCCCGGGGATCAAAGTAGACCGCGGGACGAAACCACTGCCGGGGGCGCCGGGCGAGCAGGTGACCGAGGGGCTCGACGGGCTTCGCGAGCGCCTCGCTGAATACAAGAAGCTTGGGGCGCGCTTCGCCAAATGGCGTGCGGTGATCGCGATCGGCGAAGACGGCCCCATACCGAGCCGGCTGGGCCTGGAAGCCAACGCGCACGCGCTCGCGCGCTACGCCGCACTCTGCCAGGAGGCGGAGATCGTCCCGATCGTCGAGCCGGAGGTCCTGATGGACGGCGGGCACTCCATCGAGCGCTGCTTCGAGGTCACCGAGGCCACGCTCCACACTGTGTTCCACGCGCTGTGGGAGCACAAGGTGGCGCTGGAGGGACTGTTGCTGAAGCCGAACATGGTGCTGCCGGGTACGACCTCCGCGCGCCAGGCGCCGGTGGGGGACGTGGCGGAGGCGACCGTACGATGTCTCCGCCGCAGCGTTCCGGTGGCCGTGCCAGGTATCGTCTTCCTCTCCGGCGGCCAGGCCGATGAGCTGGCCAGCGCTCACCTCAACGCGATGAATCGTCTTCCCGGCCCACTGCCCTGGCCGCTCAGCTTCTCCTACGCGCGGGCGCTCCAGGCCGCGCCGCTCAGGACGTGGGGCGGCGAGCCCGCGCGGATCGGCGATGCCCAGCGCGCGTTCCGCCACCGCGCCCGCTGTAACAGCGCGGCCCGATCGGGCGCCTATACGCCGGAGCTCGAGCGGAGCGTCGCGTGAGCGCGAAAGGGCTCGCGATCCTCGTCGGCGGCGGACCGGCGCCCGGCATCAACGCGGTCATCGCGGCGGCCACGATCGAGGCGCGAAACCGCGGGCTCCGCGTGCTTGGTTGCCATGACGGCTACCAGTGGCTCATGCGGAGAGATCTCGGCCATGTCGAGGAGCTCGAGATCGCCCCGCTCTCGCGGATCCACTTCGAGGGGGGCTCGGTTCTCCGCACCTCCCGCGCGAACCCAGCGCGGTCTGCCGAGACGCTCCAGAACGTGGCGGAGTCGCTGCAGCGCCTCGGCGCCTCGTACCTCTTGACGATCGGCGGCGACGACACCGCGACCGGCGCCGCTGCCGTGGCGCGGGTATTGGGTGGGAAACTCGCCGTCGCCCACGTTCCCAAGACGATCGACAACGATCTGCCGCTCCCGGCCGGGATCCCGACGTTCGGCTTCACGACCGCGGTCGACGTCGGCAAAGACCTCGTGCGAAATCTGATGAAGGATGCGGCGACGACCGACAAATGGTTCTTCGTGACGATCATGGGCCGTCATGCCGGACACCTGGCCCTCGGCATCGGCAGCGCCGCCGGCGCGACACTGACCATCATCGGTGAGGAGTTTCCCGAGGGCGCGGTCGCCCTCGATCAGATCGCCGACATCCTCGAGGGCGCGATCATCAAGCGGCGCGCCCGGGGCCAGGAGCACGGCGTGGCCCTTCTGGCCGAAGGGCTGATCGAGCGATTGGATCCCGATACCCTGGGACACGTGGAGCGCGATCCGTACGGGAACGTACGCCTGGCGGAGCTGGAGCTCTCGCGCCTGCTCAAGGAGCGCGTTTCCGCTAACCTGAGAAAGCGCGAGATCGCGTGCAGCATCGTGGCCAAAGACATCGGCTACGAGCTTCGGTGCGCCCCGCCGGGGGGCTTCGACATCCATTACTGCCGGAGTCTGGGTTACTGGGCGACGAGGTTCCTGATCGAGGGCGGCACGGAAGCGATGGCGACGATACAGGGCGAGACATTCGTGCCGGTCCCGTTCCGGGACCTGATCGACGTCCGGACGGGACGGTTCCGCGTGCGCCACGTCAACGTCGCCTCGGAAGGCTATCAGATGCTCGCCGCGTACATGATCCGGCTCACCCGAGCGGACCTCGAGAATCCCGAGCAAGTCCGCGTCTTGGCCCGTGCCGGCGCGCTCGATGAGGCGGCGCTGGTCACGCGGTTCGCCGGCCTCGTGACACGAGGCCGAGGAGCTGTGATGTCGACTTAATTAGTTTCTGGAGAACGTGGGGCGAGTCCGCGGCGTCATTGGGGGAAGAACGCAGACTCTCGCACGCATCGGCTCTTACGGCAAACCGACAATCCCTGGAGTACTCTCCAGTCCTCGACGGAGAGCTCCTCGCTGTCAGGGCTCGAAGAACGCACTCTTGCGGCCTCGCGCTCGAAGCTCTGCAGGGCGAGCTGGCGCTGACGCTCGCACGACGCTGCGGAGTCGAACGATCCGATCTGCCGCCACGTGGGCAGGGGAGCGGACGTGTCATAGAGCACATCGAGCAATGCTTCCGTGCGCGCGATCGCCGTTGGGATCGTGAGTATCTTGTGGACCTTGGCGACCAACATGATTTGTTCGTCGTCTGGCAGGCTATCGACAGCCGCCCGCACCTCGGCCTCGGAGTTCGCGGCGTAGACTTTGATCAACGCCCGCTTCTCGGGAATCGGCGGCGGGACTAGCAGCAACCAGCCGCCGCCGGCTTGGGCGAGGGCCTGCACCGCGAAGGCGGCTACGGCAGCGGCCGTCGCCAGCGTGATGTGGCCATAGCGTCGAGTGCGTCGCTTGATGGGTATGTCCTCCTGCTGCCGCAGGATTAGCAAAAACGCGGCCACCCCCACACGCTACGGACAATCAATAGGTTCCGGAATGCCCGGGGCGCGCTGCTGACAGAAATGGTCGCTTCGATGTGCCCGTCCGGCGCTCGTCGTCGAAGGCCTCGAGGACCGGCGCGTCCGGGGAGGAATGATCGGCCATGGACACACACGACGTCGTGGTGCTGGGTGGTGGCTCGGCGGGCGAGAGCGTGGCGACGACAGTGGTGCGAGGTGGAAAGTCGGTGGCGCTCGTGGAGCAGAGGCTGGTCGGCGGGGAGTGCCCCTACTTCGCCTGTATGCCCAGCAAGGCGATGCTATCCGCGGGGGAAGTCCGTCATCGGATCGGGACCGCCCCGACGTTCGGTGCGGTGAGCCGGTCGTTGGCCCTGGACGATGGGCGGGCGGCGTACCGAGCGGCGGCGGCGCGACGCCACGAGATCGCCGCTCGTCTGGACGATTCCGGCGAGGTGCGAGAGCTCGAGGGCGTCGGTGTTGCGGTCTACCGCGGGCGAGGCCGCGTTGTGCGGCCCGGCGTCCTCGAGATGAGCGGGCGGATCATCGGCTGGACCGATCTGGTCATCTCGGTCGGCACGGTGTTCGACATACCGGACATCGAGGGCTTGGACAGGGCGCGCACCTGGACGAGCGAGGAGGTCTACACGACGTCGGAGCTACCGAGCTCCGTGGTGGTGCTCGGCGGCGGCGCGGTGGGATGCGAGATCGCGCAGGTCCTGGCGCGGTTCGGGGCGCAAGTCACGATTGTCCAGAGAGCACCACGCCTGATCCCTGCGGAGGAGCCATCGGTGGCCGAGGCGCTCGCCGACGTCTTCGTTCAGGACGGCATCGAGGTCCGCCTGAACAGCCGCGCGGTGCGCGCCGAACGGAGACAGGACACGGTGGGCCTCTTCCTGGAAGATGGGTCTCAGCTGACGGCCGAGAGGATCGTCATCGCCGCCGGGCAGTCGCCCCGCCTCGAGGGGCTCGGGCTGGAGACACTCGGCATCCGGCCCGGGCGCGGTGGGTTCCTGGACGTGGACGACCGGTGTCGAGTGCGCGGCCAGGATCACGTGTGGGCGGCGGGCGACATCACCGGTATCGCCCGCTTCACACACACGGCGAACTATCAGGGGCGCATCATCGCGGCGAACCTCTTGGGGCGTGAGGCACGTGCGGACTACCGGGCCATCCCGCGCGGCGTCTACACCGACCCGGCAGTCGCGTGCGTGGGCCTCTCGTCAGACAAGGCGAGAGAGCAAGGATACGACGCCGTGAGCGCCTCCATGGAGGTGCGTCGCACCGCCCGCGCCAGGGCGACGGGACTGAAGGCGGGACGGCTGGTGCTGGTCGCGGATCGGCGGCGGCGGAAGCTTCTGGGTGCCGCGGCGATCGGACCGCACGCGGAGGAGTGGATCGGCGAGGCGGCTCTCGCGATCCGGGCGGAGGTCCCGATCGACGTGTTGACGGACGTGGTGCACGCCTTCCCGACGTTCAGCGAGACCTACGAGCCGCCGTTGCGAGAGCTGGCGGAGATGATGGGTGCGGGGCCGTGAAGCCCGGGTGAAGTGATCCCGGCGGCTGCTCGAGAGTCGTCCGAGCGACGGGCGGCACGGTACCGGCCGCCCGGCTCGGCCGCTTTCAGATCAGGGCTTTGTCGCGAGACCCTTCCGCTTCACGTAGCTCCAGAGCTTCTTGGTCATCTCGGCCGGGCCGATCGGTGTGGCACCGAACAGCGATTCCAGGCTGTCCGTGCGGCCCTGAAAGCTGATCGCGTAGCCTCCGAACGCCGGCCTCTTGCTTCCTGAGCGCTTCTGCATGGTGAACCCCCCTTTCCGAGTGAATTCGAGCCGACTTCAAGCCATGACTACCACGCATGGAGGCCAGCACAAAGAAAAACCGCAATATCTGGGGATCCCGGGCCCCCGGTGCCGGTGGACGCGGCGTGGGTCATGCCGTATGGTCGGACACCATGAAGTTCGGGTGGATGACCCTGTCGCTGTCGCCGTCGGCCGCGGACGACCTGGCGGCCGTCCATCAGCAGCTCGAGCAGGGCGTGCTCGCCGAGGCGATAGGCTTCGACTATCTCTGGCTCACCGAGCACAACTTTACCGGCGAATGCGCCTACGCCGACCCGATTCCGTTCGCCGGCGCGCTCGCAGCGCGGACTTCGCGCGCGCGGCTCGGGTTCGCCGTCCTCCAGATGGCGCTCCATCATCCCGTGCGCCTGGCCATTCAGCTCGCCGTCCTCGACAACCTGAGCCGCGGGCGCCTGGAGGTCGGCATCGGGCGCGGTTCGAGCTACAACGAGTACGAGTACCTCGGCTTCGGCTTGAGGAGCGATGACAGCCGCGACCGGATGGAAGAAGCGGTCGAGGTGCTCCGGCGCGCCTGGACCGAGGAGCCGTTCGTCCACGACGGAAAGTTCTTTTCGGTCCGGCTACCCGCGGTCCGGCCGCGCCCCGTGCAGCGGCCGCATCCGCCGATCTGGCGCAGCGTGATCGCGGTCGAGTCGCTCGTCGCGTGTGGGCGGGCCGGCATTCCCGTGATGATGTCGCGCGTGCCGAACGCGAAGATTCCCGAGCGCCTGGCGCGTTTCCGCGAGGGCCTCGAGGCCGGCGGCCACGACGCGGCGACGCAGCGCCGTCTCCTCGGTGAGGCGTCGGTGTGGCGCTTCCTCTACGTCGCCGACAGCGAGGCCCAGGCCGAAGACGACGTCAACGAGGCGACGCTTCGCTACCGCCAGCACATGCATCACGTCCGCGACGCCTACAACCCATCCGACTTTCACGTGAACGCGGCGGCGATGAATCCGTGGATGGACCCCGCGGTCTCCCATCCAGACGGCGTGCGCTACGTCCTCGAAACCGGCGCGCTCTACGGCACTGCCAGGCGCGTCGCCGAGCAAGTCGCGGCGCTGCGTGAAGTCGGCCTCGGCCACGTCATGTGCCAGGCGAGCTGGGGCGGGCTCGCGCACGACAAGGCCATGGCGTCGCTCCGCCGCTTCGGCGCGCACGTCGCCCCCGCGTTCCGCAGTTAGGAGGTCACCATGCCACGCATGACGGGCAATCGGTACTTCGCTGAAGCGGTGCACGCCTACGGCACCACGCACGTCTTTTTCGTCCCGACCATCATGCTCCCGGCGATGGCCGAGATGGAGGACATGGGCATTCGCCGCGTGGTGACCCACGGCGAGAAGGCGGCGGCCTACATGGCCGATGGCTACGCCCGGGCGTCTCGCCGACCCGGCCTCTGTCTGGCGCAGACCATCGGCTCGGCCAACCTCGCGGCCGGACTGCGGGACGCCTACATGGCCTGTTCGCCCGTCATCGCCCTGACCGGCGGCGTCGACGCCGCGTCACGGTACAAGCACGTCTATCAGGAGATCGAAGACTTTCCCATGTGGGGGCAGGTCACCAAGGCGAACTTCCACGTCGACGCCCTGGAGCGATTCCCGGACCTGCTGCGGCAGGCCTTCCGCGCCGCGACCAGCTCGGCGCCGGGCCCGGTGCATCTGGAGATGTCGGGCACCCACGCCCAGGTCCTCGAGCGCGAGGCGGAGCTGACGCCTATCTGGGAGGAGCGCTTCATGCAGGTCCCGGCGTTCCGTCCCGAGCCCGAGCCCGACGCGGTGCGGGCCGCGGCGCGCGTGCTGGCCCAGGCCGAGCGGCCGATCATCATCGCCGGAGGCGGCGTGATCTGGTCGGGCGCCGAGGCTCTGCTGGTGGAGCTGGCCGAGTTGCTCCAGATCCCGGTCGCGACGTCGCTGAACGCGAAGGCCGCTCTGCCCGACGATCATCCGTTGAATGTCGGGGTTCCGGGAACCTACTCCCGCTGGTGCGCCAACCGGATCGTGTCCGAGGCGGACCTGGTCTTCTTCATCGGCAGCCACGCCGGCGGACAGGTCACGACGAACTGGCAGGTCCCGAAGCCGGGGATCGCCGCGATCCAGCTCGACATCGATCCCGAGGAGCTTGGCCGCAACTATCCGCTGCGGGCGGCGCTACTCGGTGACGCGAAGGTGACGCTGCAGAAGCTCATCGCCGGCGTGCAGCGGGCGCGGCCGCAACGCGAGTGGCTCGGTCGGGCGCAGGGCCTGGTCCGCGAGTACCGCCAAGAATCGGATCAGACGCGGAATTCCGACGCAGTGCCGATCCGCCCGGAGCGGATCTGCAAGGAGATTTCGGACTGGCTGCCCGAGAGCGGTGTGGTGCTGTCGGACACCGGCCACTCCGGCATGTGGACCGGCCAGATGATCCGGCTGACCAGGCCGGGGCAGCGTTTCCTCCGCTGCGCCGGATCGCTGGGCTGGGCCTTCCCCGCCACCCTCGGCGCCAAATGCGCCCTGCCCGACCGGCCGGTGATCGGATTCTGTGGCGATGGGGGCTTCTACTATCACATGGCCGAGCTCGAGACCGCTGCTCGCTTCAACATCAACGCCATCATGCTGGTCAACAACAACTACGCGCTGAACCAGGAGAAGCACCTCTTCGACTCGGCGTACAAGGGCCAGCAGCGCGGCCGGGCGACCGAGATGTGGCACTTCAGCCACGAGGTGAACTTCGCCAAGGTGGCCGAGGCTATGGGCTGCGTCGGTATTCGCGTTGAGCGGCCCGAGGACATCCGGCCCGCGCTGGACAAAGCCCTCGCCTCGAATTGCCCGGCCGTCGTCGAGGTCATCAGCGATGTCGACGCGATGGCCAAGCGGGCCTGGCGACCATAGCGCGTCGCGCGCGAGTCGTATCACGCCGTTGACTCCACCGAGAATCTCTTCCACCATCCGGCGTGAGGAACGTGATCGCCGTGGATCCCGCCGGAGCTCTCTCGCGGATGGATGTGTCGTGGCCGCAGACGATCGCCGCGATGCACGCGTCCGGACGCCAGGCCGTGCTCGCCATCACCGGCGGTGGCAGCGGAGCGATTGCCGAGCTCCTCCGGGTGCCCGGCGGGTCGCGACTGCTGCTCGAGGCGGTGGTCCCGTACGACCCGCGTGCGCTGACGACGTTCCTGGGGTTTGAGCCGGAGCAGGCTTGCAGCGTCGAAACGGCCTGGGCGATGGCGCAGCGTTCGCGCGAGCGTGCCGCGAAGCTCGCACCAACCGGCGCCCAGCTGGTCGGCCTCGGCGCCACGGCGGGCCTCGTCACCGATCGGCCCAGACAGGGCGAGCATCGCTGCCACATCGCCGTAGCCACCGGCGCCGGTACCGACGTCCACTCGATCGTGCTCGCCAAGGGACGGCGTGACCGGCCGGCCGAAGAAGATCTCGTCGCCCGCGCCATTGTGCTGTGCCTCGCCAAAGGCTGCGGAGTCGACGCTCCCTCGCCTCGAGTTCTTCTCGACGCCGACGAACGCTACACCGAGGCGGCGGCGGCCGCGAATGATCCGATCGACCGGCTCGTGGCGGGCAGCCTCGACCGCGTGACGGCGTGGCCGGATGGACAACTGGTGCAGTCAGCGCCGCCGCCCCGCGTCGTGCTTCCCGGATCCTTCAACCCGCTGCACGCCGGGCACCTGCTCCTGGCTCGCGTCGCCGAGGAGATGCGGCAGCTGCCGATCGCCTTCGAGATCTCGGTGATCAACGTCGACAAGCCGCCGCTCGCCGCCGACGAGGTGCGGAGCCGGCTCGAGCAGTTTGCATGGCGAGCGAGGGTCGAGCTGACGAGGGCGCCAACGTTTCTCGAGAAGTCGCGCCTGTTTCCCGGCGCCACGTTCGTGGTGGGGGCCGATACGGCCGAACGGCTGGTGGCTACGAGATACTACAGCGGAGACGAAGAGCGGAAGGCCGCCGCGCTCCAGGAGATCGCGGATCGGGCCGGCTGCTTCCTCGTGGCGGTACGGGCCGACAGCACCGGACGCGTGCGCTCGCTCGCCGATATCGCCGTCCCTGCGCGGTTCGCTCACCTCTTCACGCCGATCCCGGAGAGCCGGTTCCGCCTCGACTCCTCGTCCTCCGACGTTCGTGCCCGGCGGCGCACCGCTCCGTGACTCACAGCGCGCATTGACGACTCAGGCGGGCAGCGGCGGCTTGCCGAGCACCAGGTCGGCCGCTTTCTCGGCGATCATCAGCACGCAGGCGTTGATGTTGCCGGAGACCAGATCGGGCATGGCCGAGGCATCGGCGACGCGAAGCGCCTCGACGCCTCGCACGCGCAGCGCTGGATCCAGCACCGCGTCCTCTGCGATTCCCATCGCGCAGGTGGCGCATGGGTGGTGAGCGGTGATCGCGGTGCGGCGCACGAACGCGTCGATCTCGGCGTCGGTGCGGCAGGCGGGCCCTGGCGCCGTCTCGCGGCCTCTGAAGGGCTCGAGCCCCTTGCGGCTCGCGATGTCGCGTCCGAGCTTCACACCCTCGCGGATCGTGCGGACGTCGTTCTCGGTGGCCAGGAAGTTCTGCACGATTCGGACGGGAGCGGCCGGGTCCGCCGAACGCAGCCGCACGACGCCCCGGCTCTCGGGATGCAACATCACCGGTCGAAGCCCGAAGCTGTCCTCGTAGGCCGGCGTGATGCCCGGAAACCATGGATATGCTCGGGCCGGCGCACCGCGAAACAGGAACTGGATGTCGGGGACAGCGAGCTCGCGTCGCGTCTTGAGGAAGGCGTGCAGGCGGCTCGGCAGCACGGTCCCCGGTCCAGTGCCGAGCACGTAGGCGCGGGCCATGTTGACGGCCGCACGATCGAGACGCATCTCGGCGTGGAAGGGGCCGCGGCCCCGCCGGGCATGGTGCACGTCGACGGAGAGGTGGTCCTGGAGGTTCTTGCCCACGCCGGGTAGACTCACCCTCGGCTCGATGCCGACCTCGCGGAGATGGTCCGCCTCGCCGATGCCCGACAGCATGAGAAGCTGTGGCGTGTTGAACACACCGCCGGCCAGGAGCACCTCGCGTGTGGTCGAGGCCTGATGGAGGCGCCCGGTTCTGGCGTACTCGACGCCCGTGGCGCGCGTCCTCTCGAGGATCACGCGGGTCGCGAGGGCGTTCGTCTCGACCGTGAGGTTGGGCCGTCGCATGGCCGGTCGCAGAAAGGCCACGGCGGCGCTGCAGCGCCGGCCGTTCTTGATGGTCCATTGACTACGACCGAAGCCCTCCTGCTCCATGCCGTTGTAATCTTCGGTGAACGGCCAGTCGGCCTCGCGCGCCGCATCGAGCCAGGCGTCGAACAAGGGGTCCCGATTCCGCGAATCGATGACGGAGAGCGGCCCGTGGCCACCGCGCCAGGTGTTCTCGCCCTTCTCCCAGGTTTCGCAACGCTTGAAGTAGGGGAGGGTTTCGGCGTACGACCAGCCGCGGCACCCCCTCTGCGCCCACCGATCGTAGTCGCCGTGGTGGCCTCGCACGTAGGCCATCACGTTGATCGAGGAGCTGCCGCCGAGCACCTTGCCGCGCATCGCCTCGATCCGCCGATCGTCGAGCCGGGGCTCGGGCTCCGTGTCGTAGCCCCAGTCGAACATGCGGTGCTCCCAGAGCTTGCCGAGCCCGATCGGGATGTGGATCAAGGGATTCGTGTCGCGCCCGCCGGCCTCCAGAAGCAGCACGCGGACCGACGGATCGGCGGTGAGCCGATAGGCGAGAACGCAGCCCGCCGATCCCGCGCCGACGATGACGTAGTCGTAGCTCTCGCCCCGGGCCATCTCTATTCGCGACCCGCGGTGTCCCGGCGAACTGGAGGATCGTGATGCCGACGTTCGAGGCCTCTGCCGACCTGCGCATGCACTATCTGGTCGACGACTTCACCGAGCCCTGGACGGAGCCCGAGACGATTCTGCTGTTGCACGGCAACGCCGAGAGCAGCCTGGCGTGGTACGCGTGGGTGCCGGTCCTGGCGCGGCGGTTCCGGGTCGTGCGGCCGGACATGCGCGGTTATGGCGCGTCGACGCCGATGCCGCGCGATTTCGCGTGGACGCTCGACGTCATCGTCGCCGACTATACCCGCCTCATGGAGGCACTCGGCGTTCAACGCGTCCATCTGGTCGGTGCGAAGATCGGTGGGGTGATCGCCCGGGCGTTCGCCGCGCGCCGCCCCGAGCGCGTGATGACGCTCACCGTGATCGGCTCGCCGCCGCCGCTCCGCAAGGGCGCCGAGCGCATCCCCGCGTTGACCGAGGAGTTCGAGACGCGCGGCGTCGAACACTGGGCGCGGCGCACGATGGCGGGCCGGCTCGGCGACCGGTTTCCGGCCGAAGGGGTCGAGTGGTGGATCACGTTCATGGGTCACACGCCCCTGTCGACGCTCGTCGGCTTCAACGCCACGATCAACTACTCGGACATCCGGGCCGATCTGCCGAAGATTGCCTGTCCCACGCTCGTGATCACCACCGACGAGAGCGGGCTGGCGTCGGTAGAGGAAACGCGCGCGTGGCAGCAGACGGTCCGGGATTCCGAGCTGCTGGTGCTGCCCGGCAACTCGTACCACGTGGCGGCGAGCGACGCCGAGCGCTGCGCCCAGGCTACGCTCGATTTCATCGCCCGGCGCGGCGGCCCTTGATTTCATGCGTTATTGGGTCTCGACCAGCTCCAGCGCTTCGCGGCTCGGGCCCTCGATCATCACCGCGCGCGTGTCGCCGAGCGAGTAGGGCTCTTCGAGGAAGCGGACGCCATCGCTCCGCAGCTTGGCGACCCAGGCGTCGAGATCGGTGACGCCGAGCGCGATGTGATCGTACAGGTGCCCGCGCGTGCCCACGAGCGGCCGATCGCCTTGACGCATGTACCAGGGCAGCGCCACGTCGCCGAACACGACCGCGGCCGACGGCGCGCGGAACATGCCTTCCCGTTCGAGCGCGGGCCAGCTGCGATCGGGTCCACGCGGCACCGCGCAGGTGGCCTCGGTCAGCGGCGTGCGGCTGGTGCGCCCCGCGAACACCGGCGCGTTGAGGTGCTTGCTGTACCAGAGCTGGGCGCAGAACGGATCGTCCTGGAACATGTGCACGTGGTTGAAGCGCTCGGCCGGATGGTTGCCCGCGTACTCCACGAGGGCGTTGTCGGGCCCCTGCATGTATCCGAAGCCGCCGGTCCGCGTCGGCTGGACCCCTTTGGCCTTGGCATCGGCGATCTGCGCCTTCGTCAAGCCGGGGGTGCCACCGGTGCTCGGCCAGGTGTCGCTGCTGACGAACACCGAGCCGCCTTCATCGGTAGTGTAGAGCGGCAGGAGCTTGACGCCTTGATGACCCTTGTAGGTCTCGAGGCTCGCCCGCGTGTCGGGGACATGCCAGCCGAAGTGCCAGATCGCGGTCTGGGGCGACGTCGCGGGCGCGGTGGCGACCCTGGTGAACAGGACGAGGACGTTGTTCGGCGCGGCGAGCGCCGGCAGACCGCCCCAGCTCGCCTTGTCGGAAGTCGGGAACTGACGGACGTAGAAATCGATCGCTGCGTCGGGGTCGACTGAGTTCAGGTGGAGGTGATGGAAACCCGGAGCCGGGAGCATCAGGGTGTCTCCTCTGTGCCGCCCGGGGGCTCGGAAGCGCCCGGGGGGCGCTCGGCAGCGCCCGGGGACGCGGCCTTCTGCACGAGCTGCTCGAGCACCTCGTAGGGCTGCGCGCCGACGACACCGTAGCGGCCGGCGACGAAGGTCGGCACTCCCGTGACCCCGATCCGGCGCGAGAGCTCCCAGTCCCGATCGACGGCTTCCTTGAACGTCCGCTTCTCCAGCGCCTCGCGCGCGCCATCGACCGGCAGGCCCACCTGCTCCACGATCTTCAGGAGCTCGGCCGGCTGAGAGATGTCGCGTGCCTCCACGAAGTAGGCACGGAACAGGGCGTCGTGAATGGCGTCCCCGCCGGGCTGCGTGTCCGCCCACTTGCCCAGTTCCTGGGCCAGCCGGCTGTTGTAGGTCATGGTGCGCTCGCCGTAGGGGAGCCCTTCGGCATCCATGCGCGCCTTCATCTGCGCGTGCATGGCTTTTCGGTCCACGTTGCGCCCAGCGAAGAGATCGGCCAGCGCGCGGCCTTCCGCTGGGGTGTCCGGGTGCAACGGAAAGTGCACCCACTCGACCTTCACGTTGTGCTCGGCCTGGAGCTTCTCAATACGCACGGTACTGAGATAGCACCAGGGTCAGACGTAGTCGGAGAAGATCCGCAGCGTCACTGGCGGCATCGCGATGCCTCCTGTCTCTCCTGGGCGACTTCGCCAGATGATGTCACATCGGGGTATCATCCCGCCAGGCACGCTTCACCCCGGAGGACGCTCATGCTCACCAACGGTCAGACCGAGGCCCGGAAGATCCACGCTCGTTTGAAGCACCCGATCATCGACGCGGACGGACACTGGGCCGAGTTCGCGCCGCTCATGCGCGAGGAGTTCCGTCGCATCGGCGGCGACACGGCGGTCGAGGCGCTGGCCATGGCGAGCGCCCGCATCCCCAACTCGCTCTCGATGTCCGTGGCCGAGCGGCGCCGCCGCCGGATCGGCCAGGAGGCGTTCTGGTTCCTGCCGACCAAGAACACGCTCGACCGCGCGACCGCCATGATGCCGCGCCTCCTGTACGAGCGCCTCGATGACCTCGGCCTCGATTTCTGCGTGGTCTATCCCACGGCGGGGCTGGGCTACTACCGCCTGCCGCCTGATCGGCTGCGTCGGGCGCTCTGCCGCGCCTACAACGTGTTCACGGCCGAGCAGTTCCGTCCGTTCAACGATCGCATCATTCCGGCCGCGATCATCCCGATGTACACGCCCGAGGAAGCGATCGAGGAGCTGGAGTTCGCCTCGCGGCAGCTGGGCTACAAGGTCGTCATGATGGGGAGCCTCATTCGCCGCCCCATCCCCGTGCTGGTCGAGGAGCACCCCGAGGCCGCGAAGTTCGTCGAGTGGTATGACCCGATCGCCATCGACAGCGAGCACGACTACGATCCGGTGTGGGAAAAGTGCCGCGAGCTCCGCATCGCGCCGAGCTTCCACAATGGTGCGCGCTCGATCCTGCTCCGCAACTCGCCGTCGAACTTCTGCTACAACCACATCGGCCACTTTGCCTCCGCCAGCGAGGCGATGGCCAAGGCCCTCTTCTTCGGTGGCGTCACGCGACGCTTCCCGGAGCTGAACTTCGCCTTCCTGGAAGGCGGCGTGGGCTGGGCGTGCTCGCTCTACGCGGATCTCATCGGGCACTGGGAGAAGCGGAGCCGGCAGGCCCTCGAGAACACGAACCCGGAGCGGCTCGACCGGACGGCCCTGCTCGCGCTGGCGGAGAAGTACGGGTCGGCCACGGTGGTGGACGCAGTGCGCCGCGGCGAGGGGCTGGACGACAACGGCAACGGCACCGGCGGCGTCGAGGACCTCGACGACTATTCCCGTTGCAAGATCGCGCGGAAGCAAGATTTCCACGACCTCTACGTCTCGCGTTTCTACTTCGGCTGCGAGGCCGACGACCCGATCAACGCCTGGGCCTTCAACCGCCGGGCGAACCCGATGAACGCCCGACTCAACGCCTTCTTCAGCTCCGACATCGGCCACTTCGACGTTCCCGATATGACCGACGTCGTCCCCGAGGCCTACGAGCTGGTCGAGCACGGGCTGCTCACCGACGACGATTTCCGCGACTTCATGTTCACCAACGCCGTGCGCTTCTGGGGCGAGGTGAACCCCGACTTCTTCAAGGGCACGGTGATCGAGAAGCAGGCAGCGGAGGTGCTGGCCCAGCCCAGATGAGGACTACGGAAGATACCTTCACGGAGGTCCTCGTGGAGGCCGCGGGCGTCCGCATCCAGCTCCGCCGCGGCGGCGTCGGCGCGCCGTTGCTGGTCCTGCACAGCGAGTTGGGCGTTCCCGGCTGGCTCCGTGCCTACGAGCAGCTTGCCCGTCAATTCACGGTCTACGTGCCGTCGCTGCCGGGCTTTGGCCAGTCAGCGCGGCCCGACTGGATCGCCAGCGTGCGCGACCTGGCCGCCTGGGTGACGTGGTTCGTCCGCGATCTGAAGCTGTCCCAGCCACTGCCGGTCATCGGGTCGTCTCTCGGCGGCTGGGTCGCGGCGGAGATCGCGACCATGAACCCCGAGCTTTTCACGAAGATGGTGCTGGTGGGCGCGGCGGGCCTGCAGCCAGACGAAGGCCACGTCTGGGACTATTTCATTCACTCCAACCAGGAGGCGTTGGCCCAGGCGTTCTATGACCCGGCGAGAGCGCCGGAGTATGCCCAGTACTTCGGCAAGGCGTGGCGGCCAGAGGACGAGAGGCAGGCGGAGCAGAACCGGGAGATGGCGGCCCGTCTTCTCTGGAAGCCGTACATGCGGAGCCACACGCTGCCCGCCTTGTTGCGGGGAATCTCGACGCCCACCCTGGTGATCTGGGGACGTGAGGACGCGATCATTCCCCTCAACGTGTGCCAGCGCTACGTGCGGGCGATCCCGAGGGCGATGGCAACCGTGCTTGACCGCTGTGGTCACCTGCCCGAAATGGAGCAGCCCGAAGCATTCGTGCAGGCGGTGCTAGACTTCCTCGCGACGCGCCCCTGACGCGAGGTCCAGAGCAGGAGGCCTCCTATGGTCAAGGAAGTGTACTTCTTCACCGAGATGGGCTACACGGCGTACCCGCAGGACGAAGCGCGACGCCGGGGCTACAACAACCTGATGTTGCCCAACGAGCATTTCAGCCCCGAACGAGCGCAGCAGCTCTACGGCATGTACTTCGAGGAGCTGCAGTACGCGACGGAATCCGGCTTCGATGGTGTCATGATCAACGAGCACCACAACAACCCGCTCAGCATGATGCCGTCGGTCAACGTGATCGGCGCCGTCCTGGCGCGGACGACCAGGAAGGGCCGGATCGTTTTTCTGGGCAACGTGCTCCCCATCCATGACAACCCGCTGCGGGTGGCCGAAGAAGTCGCCATGATCGACATTCTGTCCGGAGGGCGGGTGATCTGCGGCTTCGTGCGCGGGCTGGGCCAGGAAAGTATCGCCACCAACGCCAATCCGATCTACAACCGGGAGCGGTTCGACGAAGCCCACAACGTGATCGTCAAGGCCTGGACCACGCCTGGACCTTTCCGATGGGAGGGTCGGCACTACGAGTACCGCGTGGTCAATCCGTGGGTCAGACCCCTGCAAAAGCCTCATCCCCCGATCTGGATTCCCGGCGTGGTCAGCCCGGAGTCGGTCAGGTGGGCGGCCGAGCACCGCTACCCGTACGTGGCGCTGGCCCCGCCGCTGCACGTCACCGACGAGATTTACGATCTCTACGACGAGGTCGCGGCCCAAACAGGATTCACCCCGACCTCCGAGCAGCGCGGATACGTCATCCGGGTGAGCGTCGCCGACACCGACGAAGAGGCCTACGAGCTGGGCCGGCACTTCTTCTGGCAGCTGGGGACGTCGTTCGGGGTCGCGCCCCGCCACTGGCTGCAGCCCCCGGGGTACGTGAGCCGGGCGGCCACGCAGAGCCGGCGTGAACAAGCGCGAGTGGGCTCAGCCAACGTCACCCCAGGCGGTCCCAGCCTGAGCTACGAAGAGGCCCATGCCACATACCAGATCGTCTCCGGGAACCCCGACACCGTGATCAAGAAGCTGCAGCGCATCATCGACGTCGTCGATCCGGGGCACATGATCTTCTGGGGCCGCGAGGGTCTCATGTCTCACGAGGTCGCTGTGCGCGGCATTGATCTGATGACCCAGGAGGTCATCCCCGCTATCAAGGCGTATCGAGCCGACCGGGAGACGGGGCGCCGGCGCCTCGCCGACGAGAGGATGGCCGCAACGCGGTGAGCGCGAACTCGAAGCCGCGGGTGGCGCTCATCGGCACCGGCGGGACGATCTCCTCGATCGGGCGGGGGAGCCTCGACCTCTGGGAGTACATGGACACGAGCCGCAAGGCGGAGCCCGACGAGCTCCTCATGCGCTTCCCGGAGGTCACCGAGGCCGCGGAGATCGTCTCCGTCCGCTTCCGCGCGGTGGGGAGCACGGCCATCGGGCCCGCCGACTGGCTGGCACTCGACACGACGGTGCACGACGCCGCGTCTCGTGAAGCGCCGCTCGACGGCATCGTCATCACGCACGGCACGGCGACGCTCGAGGAGACGGCGTACTTCCTCAATCTCACGCTCAAGGTCGATCCCACCGTCGTCCTGGTGGGATCGCAGCGGCCGGCCACCGGCCTCAGCTCGGACGCGGGGCTCAACCTCTTGAACGCCGTGCGCGTCGCGTCAGCACGGGAAGCGCGCGGCCTCGGAGTGCTGGTGCTCCTCAATGACGAGGTCCAGGCCGCGCGCGACGTGACCAAGTCGTCGACGCTGCGGCTCGAGACCTTCCGGAGCCCCGATCTCGGCATGCTCGGGTATGCGGACCCGGACGGGCGCGTCGCCATCTACCGGCGGCCGTCGCGGCGCCACGCGCCGGGGACGGAGTTCGACGTGCGCGGGCGGACCGAGCTGCCACGCGTGGACATCGCGGCCTCGTACGCCGGCACGGACGGCGCGGCCATCCGGGCCTTCGTCGCCGCGGGCGCCCGGGCGATCGTCTCGGCGGCGCTCCCGCCCGGGGTGACGACGCCCGCCGAGACGGACGCGCTCCTCGAGGCGCGCCGGCGCGGTGTGCTGATCGTGCTCTCGAGCCGGGCCGGGAGCGGTCGCGTCTTGCCCCGCACGCTCGTGCGCGAGCGGGGCTTCGTCGTCGCCGACAACCTGAATCCTCAGAAGGCCCGCGTCCTCACCATGCTGGCTCTCACTCGCACGGCCGACGTGGCCGAGATCCAGCGCATGTTCGACGAGTACTGAGTGGCAGTGTGCGCCGCGGCTGTCACGGCTCATTCGGCAGCCGCGGGCTCCGTCACGCTGCCATAGCGGTGGAGGACCCGGGAGACTGTCTGCTCCCGGAGGTACCAGCGGAGCTCCAGGCGTCCGTTGGCGACGACGGGCGCGTCGATGAGGGTCACCCCCGCCCCGTTGGCCGCGGCGCGGGCGGCGGTCGAGATCGGCTCCCACACCCTGACGCGCTCCGCGTCCTCCGGATGGGCCAGGCGCGTGATGAACGCCGCCTCCGCTTCCACCACGAGCTCCACCCCGCCGCACTCCAGCCATGCCCAGGGCTGCGAGTCCGGCGATAGGCTCAGCGTCAGGCGAGTTCCCACCACGCCCGCCGCCAGGATGACCTGGCACAGCGCCGTCGCTGCCTCCGGCCGTGCGGTCGTTCCCCGCGCGATCACGCGACGGCAGGGCCGGTAGCGAAACGCGTTCCGCTCACCCCGGATCGCGCTCGGATCGTGCTCGCGGCCGAAGTGCAGGCGCCATGCGCGCGCGTAGCTCGCGGCGCTCGCCTCGACCGATGCGCGCGCGTCGGCGTCGGGCAGCTCGGCCAGGCAGCGCTCGAGCAATGCGGCCATCGATTCTGGCAGCGGCTCGTCGTCGCCGGCGGGCCACGTCACCTGACGCCAGCGCGCGAGCTGCAGCACGTAGTTCGGGCCGCCGGCCTTGGCTCCCGGGCCCACCGAAGAGGCCTTCCAGCCACCGAACGGCTGACGGCCGACGATCGCCCCGGTGATGGGCCGGTTGACGTAGAGGTTGCCGGCCTCGGTGCGCTCGACCCACCGGACGATCTCGCGGTCGTCCAGCGTCTGGATCCCGCTGGTGAGCCCGAACGGTTGCGCGTTCGCGAGCTCGATCGCGTGGTCGAGGTCCTCGGCGCGCATCAGTCCCAGCACGGGGCCGAAGCACTCCGTGAGATGAAAGAAAGAGCCAGGGCGGACACCGAGCTTGATCCCGGGCGACCAGAGGTTCGGATTGTCCTTCGCCGGGCGCGGAGCGAGCAGCCACTCTTCGTCCTCATCGAGGACGGTGAGCGCGCGCCGGAGCGCGGCGCCGGGCGCCTGGGTCAGCGGGGTGATGCGGCTCGTCAGCTCCCACGCGCTGCCCACACCGAGGCTGGCCGCGGCATCACGTAGCTGGCGCCTGAAGTCGGGGTCGTCGTACACCTCGGCCTCGCAGATCGCGAGACTGGCGGCCGAGCACTTCTGGCCGTTGTGGCCGAAGGCCGAGCGAACGAGATCGCGGACGGCCTGATCCCGGTCCGCGAGCGACGTGACGATGATGGCGTTCTTGCCGCTCGTCTCCGCAAAGAGGGTGAGGTCGGGCCGCCACCCGAGGAAGAGGCGCGCCGTCTCCACCGAACCCGTGAGGATGACGCCGCCCACCCGCGCGTCCGTCACCAGCCCTCGGCCGATCTCGTCATCGGGGCACGGCAGGAACTGCAGGACCTCACGCGGGACACCGGCGTCCCACAGACAGCTCGCCAGCCCCCAGCCGACGAGCACTGCCTCGGGGGCCGGTTTGAGGACGACGGCGTTCGACGCCGCCAGCGCCGCGAGCACGCCGCCCGCGGGGATGGAGAGCGGGAAGTTCCAGGGCGGTGTCACGACGACGACGCCGAGCGGCTCCATGCGGCAATCGCCGAGCTCGGGGGAGATCTCGCGGAACGTCCGGGCGTAGTAGCGCGCGAAGTCGACCGCCTCGGAGACTTCGGCGTCCGCCTCGGTCGCCGTCTTGGCGCCGTCGACGACCATCGCCCCGATCAGGTCGCCGCGACGGCGTCCGAGCTCGGCCGCGCACGCCTCGAGCCGCGAGTCGCGCTCGGCGCTCGGAAGCGCGGCCCACGCCGGCTGAGCGGCCCGGGCGACCGTCAGCGCGCGATCGATGTCGGCATGGCCGGCCAGCGCGTACCGGTAGGCGAGACACCCCGGGCGGGAGGGATCGCGCCCTTCCGCTTGGCGCAACCCCTTGCGAAATTCACCGGTGATCGTGAGCGGAATTTCCTCTGGCGGGCGCTCGCGCCAGCGGTCGAAGACGTTCTCGATCCACGCGCGGTTGGCCGCGAGGGTCCAGTCGGTGTCGGGGTCGTTCTCGAACTTTGCGTCGAGGGGCCGCAGGGCTGTTGGGGCGCCCGCCTCCACCGTCCGGTCCTGCGTCCGGCGGGGCGCATCGGACAATCCGGTCTTGATGCCGAACGCGGTCCGGAAGCGATCGCGCTCGGCGGCCCACGCCGACGTGCCCGGCTCGAGGTCGAAGACGTGGCGCAGGAAGTTCTCGGGCGCCGTGTTCTCGTCGAGTCGGCGGACCAGGTAGGCGATGGCGCTGTGGAAATCCTCCGCTCGCACAACGGGCGCGTAGAGCAGCAGACCGCCGGCGCGCGCTTGCACTGCCCGCGCCTGGTGATTGGCCATGCCTTCGAGCATCTCGAACTCGACCCAGGGCTCGACGTGGTGGACTTCGCGCAACAGGAGACCATAGGCAATGTCGAAGAGGTTGTGACTGGCGACCCCCAGGTGGACGGCCTCCGCGTGCTCGGGCCGGCAGCCGTACTCGAGCATGCGCTTGTAGTTCGCGTCGACTTCGCTCTTGGTTTCGTATGGGGCTTGCGGCCAGTTGTGGACGGCGGCCTCGATGCGCTCCATGGCGAGATTCGCGCCTTTGACGATACGGAGCTTGACCGGCGCGCCGCCACGGATCCGGCGCGCGACCGCCCACTCGGTGAGGGCTCGCTGCACGCGATGCGAGTCGGGCAAGTAGGCCTGGAGCACGATCCCGGCGCTCAGGGTCAGGAACTCGGGCTCGTCCAGCACCTCGCGGAACGTCGTCACCGTGAGGTCGAGGTCCCGGTATTCCTCCATGTCGAGGTTGATGAACTTCGGTGTGACCCGTCCGTCCGGGTGGTGGTACTGATGCCGGGCGGCCGCCCGGTAGAGCGCGCGGAGACGCTCGGCCACACGCGCCCCCGTCGCTCGAAAGGCGACGAGGTCGATCTGGCTGAAGACCGAGGAGACCTTCACCGAGATGTACTCGACGTCGTCGCGGGCGATCAGCGCCAGGTACGCCGCCAGGCGGCGCGCGGCCTCTGCTTCTCCGAGGATCGCCTCGCCGAGCTGATTGAGATTGAGCCGCATGCCCGCGCGGCGGCGCTCTTCGAGGTAGCGGCGCAAGTCCTCCTCCTCGCCGGGCAGGATGACGTTCTGCGTCTCGTGGCGGAGTCGGTTCACGATCGGAGGAACGACGAGGCTCGGGAGATAGTGCGCCATGGCCCCGCCCAGCACGAGGGCGACCCGCTCCCACCAGTCCATGTACCGGGGCACGCCGTACCGCTCGAGAAGGTAGGCGAGCTGGTCGGCGATGCGCTCGGGGCGGTGGCTCCGGAAGGCCTGATCGGCCAGCGCGATGGTGAGCTCCTTGCCGTGCGGGTCGGCCATCATACGGGCGAGCTTGCGGGCCTGAGCGCGCTCCTCCAGGGTTTGCTGCGCGCGCGCCTCGCGCAGGAGCGCTTCGGCCAGCTCGACGGCGCGATGGGCGAGGTGCTCTCCGATCGCGATGTCGTCCCTCGCGCGCATCACGTCTCCTCGTGCTCAGTGTACTCGGGCTCCGATTCACCCGGGAGCCTTCGGGAGCCCGCGCGCACTTACCTCGCGCGTCATTGCGGGCCCTCTCGACTTCAGGCATGGTGTCGGTACCGCGGTGCTTCGCGGATCGAACCAAGCGCGAAGGAGAAATCACATGCCGGTCAACACCTCGTCCAGATCCGATCTCGACACGCTGCTCGACCTCAACCGCGACTACATCAGATCGGTTCAGACGTCGGACGTCCGCCGGTTCGATGAGATATTGGCGGAGGACTTCTTCTGCTCCAATCCCGACGGATCGCTCGTCGACCGCGACGGCTTTCTGAGCCAGACGGCACGGCCGGTCAAGATTACGAATCTCGAGGCCCACGACGTCAAGGTTCGAATCATGGGCCCCTTCGCCATCATTCACGCGCGGACCACGTACGCAGGGCCGGACGGACGAGAGGCGTCGGGTCGCTACACGGACGTGTGGGCGCGTCGGGACGGCCGTTGGCTCGCCGTCTCGGCCCACGTCACTCGTTGTTGAGGGCAGCCGAGCGGGTGGGCCACGACTGATTCCGCGGTGGGCTATTCTTTGAGGTATGCGGAGCCCCTTACGTCCTCTGCCCGCGGTGGTCGCGCGCTGGACCGCGGCGGCGCGCGTGCTGCGCTGGCTCGACGCACTCCTCGCCTCGCTCGTCATCTGGGCCGGCGCGGTGCTGGCCTTTCCGAGCGCATCGCCCGGGGCGCTCGCCGTCCCCGCCGTTCTGGTGACCGTGCTCGGGGCGCTCGCGCGTCCGCTCCGCGCGCGTTGGCGGCCGGTGACCGGCGCCATCGGGCTCGTCCTGAGCGCGCGGCTCTCTCCGGGCGATCAGGCGTGGTACGTGCGCCCTGGCGCCGCAGATCGCGTGATCGTGACGGCGCTCGGACGGACGCGCGTGGTGATCGCTCGCCTCGATGGCGCGGGGGCCGAAGGGCTCAGCGTCCGACGCACCCGTGTGCTGCTGGTACCCCTCGACTCCGCTTGATCACGGGGCCTCGGAGCGACCGGGCATAGCGCCATCGATCGGCGCGAAGACGGGCATGGCGCCCGAGCCATTTCGCGAATCTTTCTCCCTCCGCGTCGCCATTTCGCTCACTTAGCACTCGGCACCCGGATTGCCCTCGGCTCGAGCATGTCGAGCTGGAAGTCATCCAAATGCCGGGGCGAGAGGAGAGCGAACATGGTGACCAGAGTGCTGTCCATCACGGCGGTGGTCCTTTCTCTGGCAGCGTCGGCTGCGGTCGCTGGTAACCTCACCGATCACCTGCAGGCGACGCGGATGACGGTGCTCCGCGTCGACCAGGACACGGGCAAATTCATGTGCGCCGAGCATCGACGCTGGACGGCCGTGTTCGCGGCAGACCTGCAAAGCGTCCGACCCGGGGACATCGTCAAGGTGGACCGGAAGGACGGGCAGCTGCCGAGGATCACCGTGGTGCGCAGAGCTTCGGACGAAATCGGCAGCCTCGAGTTGTAGCGCGACGACGGGCGCGAGGCCCCGCAACGGCTGGGCGCCCAGCGCACGGTTCTGGAGGAACCGTGCGCTGGACGGCGCTGTGCGATGGGCGCGTCGGCTGTTCGGGTGATCTCCTCGAGAGTCGTCTCCCTTTTTGAAGTTCCCATGCGCCCTCCGTGATCAATGTGGTAGGGAGATGTCGGGGCATCTGGTCCTACGGGGGGAGACGGACAATGAAGACGAGATTTCTGTACTCAGCCGCCGCGCTCGTCAGCCTCGCCGCGCTGTTGGCCACCTGGCCGACCACTAGTCCCGATGCCCAGCAGGCGCCCTACCTCGCCGTGCGGGTCGACAACGACGACATCGGCGGTGTGGTCACGAGCAAGAACGGACCGGAAGCCGGCGTCTGGGTGATCGCGGAAACGACCGAGCTTGGCACCCGATTCGCCAAGATCGTCGTCACGGACGATCAAGGACGCTACGTGATCCCCGACCTTCCGCAGGCCACGTACAACGTGTGGGTGCGGGGCTACGGACTGGTCGACTCGCCGAAGATCAGGAGCACGCGCGGGCAGATCGTGAACCTCAACGCAGTAGTGGCGCCGACGGCGGCGGCAGCGGCGGAATACTACCCCGCGATCTACTGGTTCGCGATGCTCAAGGTTCCCGACAAAGGCCTGTTCCCCGGCACGGGCCCCGAAGGCAACGGCAAGCCGGTGGCCTTCAAGACCCAGGAGCAGTGGCTCAACGCCGTCCAGTTGAATGGCTGCGGCAACTGTCACCAGCTCGGCGACAAGGCGACGCGTGAGTTTCCCGCGGCGTTGGGCACGTTCACGAGCTCGGTCGAGGTCTGGACGCGACGGCTACAGTCCGGACCCGGCGGCGGCACCATGGTCAGGACGATCGGGACGCTCAACACGTCCGACGGCGGCCACATCCGCCGCCTGGCGGAGTGGACCGATCGCATCCGCGCCGGCGAGCTGCCGGCGTCGGTGCCGCCGCGGCCGAATGGCGTCGAGCGCAATGTCGTCGTGACCGTGTACGACTGGTTGTCCCCCAAGTACTACATCCACGACCTGATCGTCACCGACCGGCGGAAACCCACCGTCAACGCCTTCGGCCTGATATATGGCGCCGCCGAGCTCAGCACCGATCATCTTCCGATCCTGGACCCGATCAAGATCACCAAGACCACCATGAAAGTGCCGATCCGCGATCAGGACGCGCCGAGCTCGGCGCTGGCGAACCCGGTGGTGGCGCCGTCGCCGTACTTCGGCACGGAACAAGTGTGGGACACGCGAGTCAACGCGCACAACCCGATGATGGATCAGGATGGGCGGGTCTATTTCACCGCGCAGAGCCGCTCGCCCAAGAATCCGCCCGCGTACTGCGCGGCAGCGTCGGGACATCCGTCGGCGAAGGTGTACCCGCTCACGGGAACCCCGGACGGGTTCGTCCAGAACTCCAGGCAGGTCACGGTGTACGAGCCGAAGACCAAGCAGTTCACGTTCATCGACACGTGCTTCGGCACGCACCACCTGAACTTCGGCGAAGACCCCAACAACACGCTGTGGCTCAGCAACAACCTCCAGAACGAGCTCGCTCTCGTGGGCTGGGTCAACACGAAGATGTTCTGGGAGACCCGCGACGCGGGGAAGTCGCAGGGCTGGACGCCCCTCGTCGTCGACACCAACGGCAACGGCAAGCGTGACGCCTACGTCGAGCCCAACCAGCCAGAAGATCCCACCAAGGACAAGCGCATCGGGCTCGGCTTCTACGGCATCGCCTACAGTCCGGCCGACGGCTCCATCTGGGGCTCGAACATCGGCCACCCCGGGTATGTGCTCAGGCTCCAGCTCGGACCGAATCCGCCGGAGACGGCGCTGGTGGAGGTCTACAGGGTCCCGCCACCGGGATTCGGAATGCGCGGGTTCGATGTCGACCGTCGGGGCGTGGCGTGGGTGACGCTGGCGAGCGGACACATCGCGAGCTTCGACCGGAGCCGGTGCAAAGGACGACTCAATGGGCCGGGAGCCGCGGAAGGGAACCTGTGCCCCGAAGGCTGGACGTTCTATCCGCTCCCGGGCCCGAGCTTCGCCGGCAGGGACGGCGCCGCCGAAGCGCCCTATTACACCTGGGTCGACCAGCACGACATCCTGGGCCTGGGGCCGGACACCCCGATCGGTACTGGCAATTTCTCGGACGCGCTGCACGCGTTGACGTATGGGAAGGTCGTCGAGCTGCGCGTGCCGTATCCGATGGGCTTTTTCGCCAAGGGCGTGGACGGCCGCGTCGACGATCCGAATGCCGGCTGGAAAGGCAGGGGACTCTGGGTGACTTCTGGCAACAGAACGCCCATGCACATCGAAGGGATCGACGCGCCCAGTCCTGGCGCGCCGGGAAAAACCCTGTCGAGCCCGCTAGTCGTCCGCTTCCAGCTGCGGCCCGATCCCCTCGCCCACTAGGGGGAGCCTGAGCCGGCGTGGGAGGCTGGCTAGAGACTGATCCTTCCGGTCAGAGAACCACCAGGCCCATTTCCGGCCAACGAGCCGGAACCCTTTGATATTTCTGGAAGATCCAGCACGGTATCAGATTTGCCCTGCAAGTGATGCATGGAAGGCTTCGGGCCCCGCGCTCTGGTCCTCCTGGTCGTCACCGCCGCGATGGCGGCGGCCACACCTGCAGCGGGCCAGATGTACCGGCGGACTGCCGCTGACGGGACCAGCTATTTCACCAATATCCCCACGAGCCCTTCCTATCAGCGCACGGCGTTCACTCCGGCGACGGCGCGCGGGTCGCTGCGGCTGCCGTTGGGCGAGGACGGAGCCTACTCTCGCGAGATCGCGGAGGCGGCCGTCCGGTACGCGGTTCCGGAGCGCCTCATCTGGGCGGTCATCCGGGTGGAATCGGGATTCGACCGCCGTGCCGTCTCGCGAAAGGGCGCGCGCGGCCTCATGCAGCTGATGCCGGAGACCGCGGCAATTCTCGGCGTGCGGGATTCGTTCAACCCGCGCGAGAACATCTACGGAGGCACCCGCCATCTGCGTGCTCTCATGGACCGGTTCCGCTACGACCTGCATCTCGCCGTGGCGGCTTACAACGCGGGCGAGAAGGCGGTGGCGGCGTTCGGCGGCGTCCCACCGTATCCCGAGACCCGGGACTACGTTGAGCGGGTCATGCGCTTCTACGGCGTGCCGATCGACTGGGGTCAGCTGCAGGAGACCGGCATTCGCCAAGTCGTCGAGCGCGACGGTACGATCGTCTACACGAACGTCTCGCCCCGGCGGTTCAGCGCAGCCCTCCAGGAGCGCTAGCCCGCCATTCCTCGAATCCCGAGCTTGTAGGTCGTCGCCCGACCGCCTTCCACCGCCAGCTCCTGCATCTCTCGGCCAACGTCCAGCCTATCGAACGCCGGCCGAACTTTTCCCCGGCGAACCGGCGCCGGTCGGTTAGACAATCCCTGTCGTCCGATCTCTTGCCCGAGCCTCGGGCAGCGGGTTCCGCGGGCGTACGGCATACCGCGACGCTCGAGAGGAGGGTTTGGCATGGCAAAGGGACTGGCGCTCACGATCGGGCTCAACGCAGTCGATCCCAAACACTACCAGGGCTGGAGCGGGAAGCTGAACGCCTGCGAGGCCGACGCCCGGGACATGGCGGAGATCGCCCGTTCTCGGAAGTTCAAGGTGCAGACTCTGTTGACCCGGCGGGCCACGCGCAGCGCCGTGCTGAGTGGCATCGACCGAGCCTGTAAGGCGCTCAGGTCGGGGGACATCTTCCTGCTGACGTATTCCGGCCACGGTGGTCAGGTGCCCGACCGCAATTACGACGAGCCGGATGCGCAGGACGAGACGTGGTGCCTCTTCAACGGCGAGCTCATCGACGACGAGATCTACAAGGCGCTCGGCCGGTTCAAGCCGGGTGTGCGCGTCCTCGTGTTCTCCGACAGCTGTCACAGCGGCACCGTCACCAAGGCGATGTTCTACGCCACGCGAGGCGCCGCCCCGGCCGCGGCGGCGGCCGGGACGACGGGCGCCACGATGCGCTACCGCAACATGCCCAGGGAAGTCGCGCTGCGCACGTACCGGGCCCATCGCGCGATGTACGACAAGCTGCAGGATGCGGTCAAGGGCAACCCGGCGGCCGCCGTACGGGCCTCGGTCATCCTCGTTTCCGGCTGTCAGGATAACCAGCTCTCGCAGGACGGCGACTTCAACGGCCTGTTCACCGCCAACCTTCTGCGCGTCTGGAAGGAGGGGCACTTCACGGGGAGCTATCGGAAGTTCTACACAGCCATCGTCGCGGGCATGCCGCCCGACCAGACGCCGAACTTCTTCACCGTCGGCGCGACCAGCCGGGCGTTCCAGGGTCAACGGCCGTTCACGGTGTAGGTCACGGCGCGACCTGATCAGCGCGGGAGAGGAGGGGACCATGCAGATTCTTCGACGCGGGAGCGAAGGCCGGTGGCAGCGGTGCCCATCGCGCAGGAGCACGGGTTCTACTGGGGCGACCACTTCTCGAGATGCGACGGCATGCACTTCGAAGTAGCCCGGGTGCGGTAGGCGATTTCAGGAGGCGTATGGCTCCGACGACGAGGTCACCGCGGCTCCGTAAGTTCGATCCCAAGCGCAACATCGTTCCCGACCCGTTGGACTTGCGCGACCGGCCGTACACGCCGCCGGTCGGCCGGCCCCCATCACCGGCCATGGCGCAGCAGATCACGCTGCCCATCCTCGATCAGGAGCGCACCAACGCGTGCACCGGCTTTGCCCTCGCCAGCGTCGTCACCTTCTTGCTACGCAAGCATCGCGATCCGGATTCGCCGCCGATGTCGCCGTTCATGCTGTACTCGATGGCCCGCCGCTACGACGAGTTCCCGGGCGCGAGCGAGGACTCCGGCTCGAGCCTGCGGGGCGCCATGAAGGGCTGGTACAAGCACGGCGTCTGCCGCGTCGATCTCTGGCGCCGCCCGGAGATGCCGCCTCCGTCGGCGCAGCCGGCCGACGATTGGTGGCTCGACGCCGCCCGGCGCCCCCTCGGCGCCTACTACCGCGTGGACACGCGGTCGGTGACGGACATGCACGTGGCCCTGTCTGACGTCGGCGTGCTCTACGCGAGCGTCGTCTGTCACGGCGGGTGGCTCAAGGGCAGGGGTGTCAGGAAGGGTAAGGCGTACTGGACGATCCCGCGAGCGGAGGTCCTGGCCGCCGACGGCGGGCATGCGTTCGTCATCGTCGGCTACACACCCGAGGGGTTCATCATCCAGAACTCGTGGGGCCGAGGCTGGGGCACCGGTGGGCGAGCGATCCTCACGTACCCGGACTGGACGGAAAATGCCATGGACTGCTGGGTGGCGCAGCTCGGCGTCGCCACCGAGCAGCACATCGAGATCGCCCGGTCTCCGTCGCTGCGCGTGGAGAAGGGCAAGGTCGAGATCGCGTCGGACGCGATCCTCCGCGATCGCGAGCTCGCGCCGTTCATCGTCGACATGGAGAATAACGGCCGCCTGTCGGCCAGCGGCGCGTTCCGCACGCAGAAGTCGGACGTCGAGGCGCTGGCGAGCTTCCACATCGGCAAGGCGCGAGACAGGTGGAACCTCAAAGCCGCCGATCCGACCGACGTGGCCATCTACGCTCACGGGGGCCTCACCGGCGAGGAGAGCGCGGCCGACACGGCGGCGCGCTGGATCCCCGCGCTGTACGAGGCGCGGATCTTCCCGATCTTTTTGATGTGGGAGAGCGACCTCTGGTCGACGCTGAAGAATCGACTGGAGGATCTCGTGACCGGCCTGCCCAAACCCACGGGTGGTATGGTCGACCAGCTCAAGCGCTTCTGGAACCAGCGGCTGGAGCGGCTGCTCGCGCCGGCCGGGACGCGGATCTGGGGCGAGATGAAGCAGAACGCCGACGGCATCTCGAAGTTCAGGGAGAGCGGCGGCCTCGTGCTCTACGAGAGCGGGATGAAGTCCGCGTGGTTCACGAAGACACCGGTGCGGCTCCATCTGATCGGGCACTCCGCGGGCGCCATCGTCCACTGCCACGTGGTCGATCGTCTCGCGCGGCTCGGGTGGAAGTTCGAGAGCGTGAACTTCATGGCGGCCGCGGCGACCGTCGACCTCTTCCGGCAGACGGTGCTGCCCCGGTTGGCGGACAAGACCGTGAAGGCGTTCCGCTCCTTCCATCTCACCGCCGCCGCCGAGGAGCAGGATTCGACCTGCCGGCCGCTCCTCGGCTACAGCCGCTCGCTGCTCTACCTCGTGTCGGAGTCGTTCGAGGGCGGCAAGCGCACACCCATCCTCGGAATGGCGAAGTTCTTCACCGACGAGGTTGCGTCGCGGGGGCTGCCGAATGTCAAGGCGTGGACGGCGCCGGGCCCCGCCACCACCAGCACGACGCACGGCGGCTTCGACGACGATCGCCTGACCATGGCGTCGATCATCAAGCTGATCAAGGGGAGGCAGGCCTGAAGCGAACGCGAGCGGAAGGACGACGCCGAGGAGGAGGAGGTTCGCTCCTCCTCCTCGGGCGAGTGTGGCGTTACTGAGCCTTCACCAGGAAGTGCGCGCGGCGATTCTTGCTCCAGCAATCTTCGCTGGCGTCCTTGCAGACGGGCCGCTCCTTGCCGTAGCTGATGACGTTGACCCGGTTCGCCCGGACGCCCCGCGAGACGAGATAGTTCATCGACGCGCGCGCGCGCCGGTCGCTGAGCGCCAGATTGTAGTCGGTCGTCCCGCGCTGGTCGGCATGCCCTTCGATGAGCACTTGCCAGCTGGGGTTGGCCTTCATCAACTCCGCGTTCGCGTCGAGAACGACGGCATCGTCCGTCCGAATCTCGTACCGGTCGAACTCGAAGTGGATGTCCCGGAGGTCCGACATCACCGAGAATTCCTTCGGGTTGGGTCTGGACCCTTGGCCGTAGGCGCCGGAGCCGGCACGACCGGGGGCGCCAGGGCCGGCGACACGATCTCCGTCCATCGATCCACCTGGCGCAGGCGCCGAGGCGTCCGACCGCGTGCTCGGCATCATGGCGCAGCCGGCCAGGATCGGCGCCGCCGCCAGCAACAGGACCAGAGCGAACAACGAAGAGCGCTTCACCATAGTTCCTCCATTCCGCGAGCCCTGGATGGGGCCGCGATTCGATCGCGGGCCACGAGCGCTCAGGCATAGTGCACATCCGATGCCGCACCGCGCCGCGCCCAGATATGGTGCAATATCCGGCAATTGGGGGCAGGGATGGTGCGTCGGACTCCCGGCGTGACCAGCGGCGGTCGGCCGAGGTTGCCAGAACGTCAGCGACGCAGCCATCTCGACACGGCGACGGCCGCTCTCGCGGCGAGAGGTGGGTCATGAAATTCGGCCTGAGCCCGCTGCAGGCGGGCAGCGACTTCGAGGAGACGATCCGTGAGTGCGAGCGGGCCGAGGCCGACGGGTTCGAGTCGGTGTGGCTCGGGGAGCACCACGACAACCGCACGCTCTATCCGGCACCACTCATCGGGCTGGCCGCCATCGCCGGCCGGACGCGGCGGGTTGGCCTGGGCACCGCCGTCCTCCTGCTCCCGCTGTACCATCCGCTGGTCGTGGCCGAGGAGGCGGCGATGGTGGACATGATCTCCGGAGGCCGCCTGATCCTGGGAGTGGGTGTCGGCTACGCGCCCGAGGAATTTCAAGCCTTTGGCGTGTCCATCAACGAACGGGGAAGCCGGATGGACGAGGCCGTGCCATTGATCCAGCGGCTCTGGTGCGAGGACAAAGTGACCCACGCTGGCCGACACTTTCGGGTGACGAACGCGACGGTGAGCCCGCGCCCGGTGCAGCGCCCCCGGCCGCCCATCTGGTTCGGCGGCTGGGTCGAGCCCGCTCTCCGCCGTGCCGGGCGCCTGGGCGAGGCGTGGCTGGGTGGGCCCTCGGCCAAGCTGGACGAGCTGGCCGCTTGCGCGCGTCTCTATCGGGAAGCGCGGAGCGAAGCCGGGTGCGACCGCGATTCCGGCGAGGTGGCGCTCATACGGTATGTCTTCGTGGCCGAAAGCGCGAAACGCGCTCGCGAGATCGCCGGACGGCCGTTCATCCGCTGCTTCGAGGACACGTACTTCCGGTGGCCGCACCCGGTCGTGCGGCGTCCGACCGGCGACCTGACCATCGAGCGGTTGGCCGAGGATCGCATCATCCTCGGCGATCCCGCGAGCTGCATCGAGCAAATCCGACGCTTCGAGAAGGAGCTGGCGCTGGGGCACCTCGTCTGTCGCGTCTCGGTGCCTGGCATTCCGCGCGACGCGGCCGCGAGCTCGATGGATCTCCTCACGCGCGAAGTCTTGCCGGCCTTCGTCTGAGGGCAGGCGCTTCGTGGCGAAGCGGGAGGCGACGCAATGGCACTGATTCGGTGGCTGACCACGGTCGCTCTTTGCGCTGGGGTGGTCTCGGTCGCGCACGCGACGGAGTCGGTCTGGGATGCTCTGCGCGTCCCCGGGAGCGTCGTGGTGCTGCGCCACAGCTACGCGCCCGGCGGCTTCGATCCGCCCGACGCCAGGCTCGACGACTGCTCGACGCAGCGCAACCTGGACGACAACGGTCGGGCGCAGGCCAGACGGATCGGCGAGGCGTTTCGAAAGAACGCCATCGCGGTCGGCCTGGTATTGTCCAGCCCGCGCTGCCGGTGCCTGGACACAGCCCGCCTGGCCTTCGGGCAGGCCCAGTCCTGGGAGCCGTTGCAGGGCGCGCTTCGCGACGCCGAGCGCCGCCAGCAACAGCTTGTCGAGATTCGTAAGGCCATCGCCGCCCACCGCGGCGGGCCGCCGCTGGTGCTGGTCACCCACGGCAGCGTCGTGACCGATCTGACCGGGCTCAGCATCCGAATGGGCGAGCTCGTCGTCCTGCGGCGCGCGGCCGACGGAACCCATGCGGTCGCGGGCCAGTTGTACGTCGAGTGAGGGGCGATCCCCCGAGGGCCCGATCCGAGATCGACAGGAGGGAACCATGAAGCGTGCCGGGATGCTGCTTGCCATAGCGCTCATCGTGGCGTCGTGCGCGACGACGCAGCCGCGGGGCCAGGAGCTCGTGAGCCGGGCCGTCCAGGCGCTGGGAGGCGCCGACACCCTGGCCGGCGTCAAGACGCTCTCGGTGGAGGGGACCGTCCGCCAGTGGGAGCCCGAGCAGTCGATGGTCGCGGGCGGCGAGATGCGCTTCGCCTGTGAATCGACGTTCGCGGCGGTCACCGACGTCGGTGCGCGCGCGACGCGCATCGACTGGGTGCGCAACTTCGCATATCCGGCACCGCGCACGTTCACCTTCAGCGAGATCGTGACCCCCGAGGCGGGGTACATCGCCGGCATCGACAGCAACGGGCGGACCAAGCAGAGCCTGGACTCGAACCCGCCGGCCCATTCGATGTCGGGGCTGCGACTGGCCACTTCGCAGCGCGAGCTCCAGCGCGGCTCGACGCTGCTGCTCCTCGAGATGCTCAGGAACTCCGAGCGCGTCGCCGCCGTCGGTGACGTCACGGTGGGAAGCCTCGTCTATCCCGCCGTCGACTATCGAGCCGGGAATCAGACGTTGACCGTGATGTTCGATCGAGCGACGGGGCTGCCGGCCCGCATTCGCACGCTCGACTACGACAACATCTGGGGCGACGTCTCCTACGACCTCGTGCTCGCCGACTGGCAGACGATGGACGGCGTGCGCGTCGCCTCGAGCCGGAAGTACGAGCTGAACGGGCGCCCGATCATGGAAGTCAAGATCACCGAGGGCAAGGTCAACGCGCCCATCGCCGCCGATCGGCTCGCCATTCCCGACGCGTTCAGGACGGGCGCCCCGAAGCCCGCGACCGGCCCCGTGCCGTATCAGTGGGTGATCCGGCGCCAGTTCATCGGCACCTATCTCGACTCCGACGTGCCGAGCTACGACACGCGGGCGACGTCCGGGCTCAGGCTCGTGGAGCTGGCGCCCGGCGTCCAGCACGTCGTCGGCGGCTCGCACCACAGCCTCATCGTCGAGATGCGCGAATACCTGATCGTCTTCGACGCGCCGGTGGGCGACTGGCACTCGAAGTGGATTCTCGACGCCGCGCGCACGAAATATCCCGGCAAGCCGGTGAAGTATCTCGTCCTCACCCATCACCACATGGACCACGCCGGCGGCCTTCGGGCGTTCGCGGCCCAGGGCGCGACCCTCATCGTGAGCCAGGGCACGGGCGAGCACTTCCGGCGCGTGCTGGCGGCGCCGTTCACGCGCAACCCCGATCTCGCGGCACGCGATCTCACCGCGACGCCGATCGCCGAGGTGGGCGACCGGCGCCTGTTCAGCGACGGCACGCGCGAGGTCGGCGCCTACGTGATCGAGAACCCGCACGCCACCGGCCTGATCATCGGCTACGTGTCCGACGCGCGCCTCGGCTTCGCCACCGACATCTGGAGCCCGGGCGCCGGGCCGCTACCCGAGAAGCTGACGCCGCCGCTGGCCGCGCTCGTCGCCGGCGTGAAGAAGGCCGGCATCTCGCCGCTCCGGTTCGCCGGTGGCCACGGCTCGGTGGCCGACTACGCGCCACTCGCGGCGCTCGAGGGGAAGTAGCCGCCGGCGGACGCGTCTTCCGGCGAAGTGGCTATTCGGGCCCGCTCGCGAACCAGAGCCGCGGATCGGCGGCGCGCACATGCGCCTCCGGCAGCCCCAGCTCGCGACGCACGATGTTGGTGCCCTCGACGAGCGCGACGCACTTGTAGTAGGCGATCCGCCGGCTCAACCCTTCGCGACCGAAGCCACAGTCCGTTGTGATCACCAGCCGCTCGGGCGGGATGTACTCCAGCGCCTTGCGGATCAGCCGGGCCACGTGCTCGGGTGGCTCGACGACCGTGTTGCAGTGATTCACCACACCGATTGCGATCTTCTTGTTGGTTCGGTACTTGGCGAAGAGCGGGAGGTCGCGGCCGTCGGAGCTGGCGCACTCGAAGGTGATCACGTCGCCGTCGAGCTGGAGGAGATACGGGAGCGCGCGCTCGTAGCTGGGTGGCTCCCAGTACACGCGTTGCTGGTTCGGATTCCCCCAGCAGGTGTGCACCCAGATCTCGGCGTCGACGCCGACGAGCTGGCGGTTGAACGCCTCGGTCAAGAACTCGAGGTCGGCGTCGGTGCAGTCGGGCCGCGTGGTGCGTCCGTGGTGCGGCGGCTCCTCGACCTGGATGAGGGGACAGCCGGCCGCGGCCAGCTCGCGGAACTCGGCGTTCATGATGTCGCAGAGCTCGTTGATAAGCGCCTTGTCGTCGCGGTAGTGCTCGTCCCAGAGCATGCTCGCGAGCGCGGGCGCGCAGATCGCGCCGAACTTGAGGGGCTTGTCCGTCAGGCGCTGGGCCACCTTCCAGAGCGCTGTGTATTCGAGCGGGCCGCGGGTCAACGTGTCCCTGACCACGCCGGGCTGATACGCCTCCTGCACCTCCCAGAGGATGCGGCCCGGCCGCAAGCCGTGCCGTTGCATCCAGCCGCGAGAGGTGTCGCGGTGGCCTTCGACGCCCCCGAGCCGTTCGATCGGGTAGAAGAACCACGACTTGCCGCCCACGGCCAGATCGAAGCGGCTGTCACCGTCGGTGACGATATCGAGCCCCGCGGCCTCCTGGGCGTTGATGACGCACGCGACCGCATCCAGGTATTGCTCGCGGAAGATCGAGTCGCCGAGCGCCGATTTGAACGACCGCCCGCGCAGGCTCTCGGTGAACCAGAGCGGTCGGGGATAGGAGCCGGTGATGGCGGTCGGCAGCATCAGGTCGCGCGTGACTCTCAGCATTCACTCCTCCTTTGCGGTGGGACGCCGCTCGAGCGGATGAACGGCGCTCCTCGACGGATCGAGGAGGATCACGACGCTAGCGCGGCTTGAGCCTGAGCTCCTCGTACGGGGCCGTGAAGAGATGACCGGGAATCAGGCTCAGCGCCGGCTCCGCCACGCGCGGCCCGTAGGCGTTCAGGACGGCGATCTCCCAGATGGGCGCGAACATGACGCGCTCGTGCATGAGCTGCTGGATGCGGTGCAGCGTGGTCTCGCGGCGCTTACGGTCGCGTTCGGCGGCCTGTTCCTGGATGAGCCCCTCGATGTCGGCGTCGCTCCCGTACGCGTAGAGGCCACCGGCGGCGACGAACGAATCGAGCCGGGTCGCCGCGTTGCCGTACGCTCCGCTCGCGAGATAGACGAGCGGGCGCAGCTTCTTCTCGCGGACCTGGGTGAAGTACGCAGCCCGCTCGAGGGGACGGACTCGCGTCCGGATGCCGAGGGCCACCAGATAGTTGGCGACGGCCTCGGTGTAGTCGGCGAAGTTGGCGTCGGTCGAGAACTCGCCGGCGTCGAAGCCGTTCGGGTACCCGGCCTCCGTCAGGAGCTGCCTGGCCTTCTTCGGATCGTACGGGTACACCGGCGCCGGCCAGTAGAACTCGAAGTCCATCGGGATGATGCTGCCCGTCATCCGCGAGAAGCCGAGCGTGATCGACTGGTTGATGGCCTGGCGATCGATCGCGTGATTCACCGCCAGACGGACGCGCCGGTCGGCCCACAGTGACTTCGCGTCCCATTGCTCGGTGAAGAGCACCCAGTGGCCCCCGAAGCTGTGGGCGGGTTTGAGGCCGTATCCCGGCGTCCGCCGGACTTCCTCGGCGAGCGGGCCGCGGAAGGCGTAGGCGATGTCGGCTTCCCCGCGCTTGAGCATGGCCAACCGAGTCACCTCGTCGGGCACCGCCTTGAGCACGACCCGCTTGACGCTCGGCGTCTTCCGCCAGTACTGTTCGTGAGCCTCGAGGACCAGCTCGACGCCCGGCGTGAAGGACACGAACCGGTAGGGGCCGGCGCCCACCGGCGCCTTCTTGAAGCCCTCGTCGCCGCCTCTCTCGACGTATTTCGACGGGACGATCCACGCCGCACCCGTCGCCGGTGTCGCGTAGAAGACGAGGAAGTCCGGCCACGGCTCCTTGAGCTGGAAGCGCACGCGATGGGGGTCGACGACCTGCACCTGCCGCACCTTCTCCTTCAGGAGCTTGGCCGACACGCCGCGGTAGCGCTCGAACGAGAACTTCACGTCGTCGGCCGTCAGCCGGTCCCCGTTGTGGAAGCGCACGCCCTGGCGCAGCACGAACTCGTACGTCAGCCCATCCGGCGACACGCTCCAGCTCTCGGCCAGGCTCGGCGCCATCGACTTACCGGGCATCGGCTTCACGAGCGCGTCGTGGAGCGCGTAGAGGATCATGAACGGCGTGAGGAGCCCGGTCGCCTCGGCCGGATCGAACCACGCCGGCGCGAGCGCGATGGCGACGGCGAACGTGAGGTGTCCTGCGGGCGCTTCCGAGCGCCCTGCGGGCGCTTCGGGTGCGGCGGCGGGCGCGGGGACACGCGCGACGAGGACCGCGACGAGCAGGAGC
>Ga0066709_100000032_pt1 | contig 41805 bp, 31 predicted proteins | sample GraSoiAngelo_158_FD_79665 | JGI IMG/M metagenome (GOLD analysis project Ga0066709, IMG submission 79665) | Grasslands soil microbial communities from the Angelo Coastal Reserve, California, USA - 14_1009_16_30cm | ecosystem: Environmental > Terrestrial > Soil > Grasslands | place: USA...
AGGCGATGGTTTTCTACGATGCTGAAGTAACGATGATCCTTGCCGTCTTTTTTGCGATTGTTGCTGCGTAGAAACATCCCGACTGCAGATTGCCAGAGTCTGATGTCGAAGGGAAGATACTTGGTCTCCACTCTATCGTTTTTTCAGAGAGCAACGAAGGGAACACACCACTTAGCAATAAAATTCATTGCAAAAAAGCCGGAACATGTCCGCAACTGCGAAGGTTGGGCTAGTTCCGCTTCTTAGAACGCCTGCCTCCTTAGGAAACGCCGCCTTGATGTACGAGGGCGCAGTCTTCACCGGCCTGCCCTCGGCATTCCGCCACATAATTCCGACCTCGCCATCACCGCACAAATGAATCGTGGCATCACAGTCGCCGACGGCGATCTCTGCCTTCCCTTCGGCATCGATGGCATAAGAAGGAGCAGCCACATCTTCCAGTTGGTCAACGGTGAGCCCACTGCGCTCCGCGGCCTCTCGAAGACATTTTTCAATCAACCTCAATGCCACTGTGTACTTCACTTTGGTCCGCAAGCGAGCCAGCTGAGAAATCGCTTCGTTCGATCCCATCTCGCCCAAGGCTTGCACACAGGCGAAGCCGACTTTCTGGGAAACCGCTCCCATCATTGAAATCTTGCGCAGACAAGCGATCGCGAAATCGTTGATGCTAGCTTCGGCCCTCGGCTCAACGCCGCATACCAAACCACGCCCTTTTGATAAGACGAGTCTTCAATCGGAGACCGAGCTCCCGCGGGCTGACCTGGCGTTACGAAGAGCTTGACTGGAAGACCGTGGGAAACATTTGATATACAACACGAGCTTACACGCAAAGGCATTGAGAACTTCGCCGCTGATTATCGAGCAACGCTCTCCCGCCCCGCATAAACGAGACTGAGTTGCGACGCAGTGCAGTTCGGTGACAGCCAGCATCTCGAATCTACCGCAGTATCGAAATCGGCTCGGGAGGCAAATCCTGGCAGAGACACCACAGACCAAGAAACCCGAATTCGACAAAAACCCTCAGACGCGTAGACTTCGTGGGTTTATTCGGCGACCTCCGGACCTTCATTATTCTCTACCGGGCGAGTGGTCAAGCTCGAAATGCCTGACCGCAAAGACCTGCTCCTGCAGGTCGAATCTGCAGATGCGCGCTCTGCAACGGTTTCGAGTCTCACAGTGCAGTGAAAGTAAGAATGTCTTATCGATATATTCTCGCTGCCCACCCGCCTCCCGCTGAGAGATGAATCTTTAGCTTAGTTGATTTATTTACCGGGATGTTGGTCTTCCGATAGTCGCTTGCATTCCGATCGGCATTGGCGCCGTCCTGGTACGTATCGGCCGTGAAGTTTCCGTCCGGCAAAAACGAGAAATCGAGTTCGAGCTCGCGTGGAGTCCAATCAGTCATGGCGCCGACATACCAGTCGGATCCATTCCGCCGGGCGACGACGACATACTCGCCGATGTTTCCCACTAGCGCCTTCGTTTCATCCCACGTTGTCGGTACTGCGCCCAAAAAATCCAGGATTTCAGGTTCCCGGAGATAGTTCGACGGACTATCAGAGAGCATTTGCAATGGCGCCTCATAGACGACGTACATGGCGAGCTGATGGCAACGCGTCCCCAGCGCCATAGGCTGATGATTGATGGGAGCAAAGGTCTGGCGCGTGGCATTTCGCATGGCGCCCGGCGTGTAATCCATAGGCCCCAGGAACATCCGGGTGAAGGGAAGCGTGACGTTATGCTTTGGTTCGGACTCCCAGCTCCATTTGCTCCACTCCATTCCACGAACGCCCTCGGTGTTAATGAGATTGGGCCAGGTCCGCGTCATCGTGGCTGGCTTCTGATCACCGTGGAAATCGACGAGCATGTGTCGTTTTGCGGCTTCGCGACAGATTTTGTGGTAATAATTCATCATGACTTGATCACTGCGCTGCATGAAATCAACCTTGATTCCTTTCACTCCCCATTTTTCAAACTGATCGAGCGCAGGAGCGAGTTGATCGTCGAGCGTTTTCCACGAAGTCCATAAGATCAACCCGACATTCTTTTGCTTTGCGTAGGCTGAAAGCTCATCCATTTTGATATCGGGCGAGACATCGAGTAGGTTGCCGAGTTTGTACCAGCCATCGTCGAGAATGATGTAGGGAACTTTGTACTTTGAAGCGAAGTCTATGTAGTACTCGTAAGTTTTCGTGTTGATGCCTGCCGGGAAATCCACGCCGTCGATGTTCCAATCGTTCCACCAGTCCCAGGAAACTTTTCCGGGCTGAATCCAGGATGTGTCCTGAATTTGTGACGGTTTTTCGAGCAGGTAAACGATGGGATTCACGATGAGGTCGGCATCGCGCTGAGCTACCCCGATTACGCGCCAAGGGAATGCGCGGGTGCCGGGAGTTAGCGCGATGTAGTCGGCGGCCTCGACCACTTTGTAGTCTCGATCACTGGTCTGAGCCTCTTTCAATGGATATGGCGGAAATTTCGCAGCTAGGCCGAACTCTGGCGCGGTTCCGCGCAACCACAAACCCGGATAGTCATCCACGTCTGATTCGGCAATTGCCAGCTTCGCATCCTGGCCTACATCGATGACGGCCGGGAGGGAGGCGATAAAGTCCGGTGAGATTTCGCTGGCGTGCTGCGGTAAGTATTTTCGTTCGTTGTGCGAGTAGAAACTATCTTCTTGCGGGTAGTAGACAACGAAATTTGATGAGAAACGGAAATTTGCTTCTTCTCCGTAGATCTTGACCTGCTTCTGGCCCAGCGAGGTCTCAAAACGGTATGCCACACCTTCGTTGTAAGCGCGGAAGACCACTGCATAACCGCCGTCCAAGCTGAGCTTCAACTCGTTATAGCGATCTCGGATGGCCGCAAACTTCTGCCGGACAACCGGTTCAACTGTTTGATCGTAAGAGCGCTGCTTCGCGTCATGAACGCGGGGTTTGATGCCCAATTTCGTGTGCTCGATATCGAGAGACATCGTCGCGTTTTCAAGCACCGCGCGACCGTTCAGCACGACGTCATAGCGAATCTCACCCGCCGTTCTGATGCGGACTTCGATCGTAGTATCGGGTGAACGCAGGTCATAACTGGATTGCGCGGCAAGGTTTCCAAGCAAGGCCAGTGGCGCAACGAGTGCCAGCAGATTGAGTTCTCTTTTCATGGGCCCCCTCTTCAAACGAGCAACTGTATTCAGAAATTCTCAGTCGCGAATCACATTTAGTGTTTTCAAATGTCGTTGCTAGTGCTTCCAAACGATCGTTTCGAGCGTTTCAAAGTAGCGTGGAGTGTAGCAAAAGTCTGCGCTAAGCGCAGCCAGACAAGTCGCATAAAATAGTTCACGCGGTAAGCTCTTTCGAGAGACCTGGAAGATTCATTGAAGATCATGTCGCGAAAATCTCCGCAAAGCCTCCGAAGTTATCGCTGGTTCGGCCCTGATGATCTGCGATCGTTCGGGCACCGCTCTCGTGTGGCCTCGATGGGATGTGTTCAAGCTGACTACGCTGGCAAGCCTGTTGTTGCGATTATCAATACCTGGAGCGAAGCCAACCCATGTCATAGTCTTCTTCGCCAACGAGCCGAAGATGTGAAACGTGGTGTGTGGCAGGCGGGCGGCTTTCCCATGGAAATGCCGGCAATCACGCTCGGCGAAACTTTCCAGAAGCCCACAACCATGATGTATCGCAACCTTCTTGCGATGGAGACGGAGGAGTTACTGCGCTCGTATCCCGTGGATGGATGCGTGCTGCTTGGCGGATGCGACAAGACCACGCCCGCGCTGCTGATGGGCGCGATCAGCATGAATCTGCCTGCGATTTACGTTCCGGCCGGGCCCATGGTGCGCGGCAACTGGCGGGGGCAGATTCTCGGTAGCGGCGCGGATGTGATGAAGTACTGGGCAGAACGTCGTGCCGAAAACATCGGGCAGCAGGAGTGGCGTGAAATCGAACAGGGCATTGCGCGTTCAGCGGGCACGTGCATGACCATGGGAACGGCATCGACAATGACCAGTGTGGCCGAGGCTTTGGGGATGTCATTGCCAGGCGCAAGCTCCGTTCCCGCGGTCGATGCAAACCATCCCAAGTTGGCCAACCTCGCTGGCCGGCGAATTGTTGAAATGGTCTGGGAGGACCTGAAGCCCCGCGATATTCTTAGCCGCGCATCGTTTGCAAACGCAATTACCACGGTATTAGCGTTGAGCGGTTCTACCAACGCCGTGATTCACATGATCGCGCTGGCAGGCCGGAGCGGAGTCAAAATCACGCTGGACGATTTCGATACGCTCTCTCGAAGGATCCCAGTACTAGCGAACATTCGCCCCAGCGGGCAATATCTGATGGAAGATTTTTATTACGCGGGAGGATTGCCCGCGCTGATGAAAATGCTCTCTCCACATTTAGAGCTCAGCGCTATGACCATCACGGGAAAGAGCCTGGGTGAGAACGTCGGCGGCGCGCAGGTTTACAACGACGACGTCATCCGTGATTTGAAAAAAACGCTATTTTCGTCGGGCGGATTGGTTGTGCTCCGAGGCAATCTGGCCCCGCATGGCGCGATCATTAAAGCCGCAGCGGCGGATCCCAAGCTGCTCAAACACAGCGGGCGAGCGATCGTTTTCGACAGCTACGACGAGATGAACGCACGAGTCGACGATCCTGCCCTAGCCGTTGACGAGGACAGCGTTCTGGTATTGAGGAATGCGGGACCGAAAGGAGCTCCGGGAATGCCCGAATGGGGAAACCTTCCCATCCCTCAAAAATTACTGAAGCGCGGCGTACGGGATATGGTGCGGATTTCTGATTGCCGAATGAGTGGCACGAACTATGGAACGTGCATTCTGCATGTCGCGCCGGAGTCCTTCGTGGGAGGGCCATTGGCGTTGCTGAAAGAAGGCGACATCGTCGAGCTGGACGTCGAAAACCGCGCACTCAATATGCGCGTCAGTGAGGAAGAACTCTCGCGACGTCGCGAGAGCTGGCGTCCGCGCGGCGGTATTTATCCACGCGGGTACGGCAAGTTGTTTATGCAACACATCCGGCAAGCTGATGAAGGATGCGACTTCGACTTTCTCGAAGGAACTGCTCCAATACCGGAGCCAGAGATTCACTGATCTGGATTTGTCGCTTTGCGACCATGGCCCACCAGGAGCATGAACGCGCCGGAGAGGAAAAAGCTTCCCACTAGATACCAAAGCCCAACGTTGAAAGACCGTGTGCGCGTAAGCAGATAACCGACGACGAATGGACCTACAAATCCACCGAGATTACCAATTGAATTGATGAGTCCCACGCAAGCGGCAGCAGCTGACTCACTGAGAAATTCTGTGGGAACGGGCCAGAATGCCGGATGAAAGCCGTAGTAAGCCCCGCCCACCATTGTAAAGAAAAATAACGACCACGAAACACTCGCGCCAAGCCAGATCGCACAGAACAGGAAGACCCCGCTCAAAAGAACTGGCAGAGCAGCATGCCACCGGCGCTCGTGAACGCGATCTGAGTGCCACCCATTAAGCTGTTGCACGACAAACCCTAACAAGTAAGGTAAGGATGCGAGCAAAGTCACATCCATATCGCTCAGGCCCGAGAGGCGCTTCAGCAGCGTAGGCAGCCAGAATGCAATGCCGTAATTTCCTGTCAGGGCAAAGAAATAGCAGCAAGTGAGGAGCGCAACGTCGCGATTCCGTAGGGCTTCAACAATGGTGTAGGAACGCGCTTTCTTCTTTGCCTGCTTTTCGCGGTCGAGTTGGTCAGCGATCCAGTTTCGTTCCTCAGGAGTGAGCCACTTTGCCTGATGTGGCCAATCCGTGAGGTAGAACAGGGCCACAACTCCCAAGACGATCGCGGGAATTCCCTCGAGAATAAAAAGCCAACGCCAGCCGCGAAGACCTAACCAGGTCAGGCCGAGCAACACCCCTGCCAAAGGTGACCCAATTACATATGAGAGCGGCATGGCTCCGTAGAAACCGGCAACCGCCTTGGCGCGGTCCGCCGAACGGAACCAATGGGTCAGGTAGACCACAACCGCCGGGAAGAAGCCCGCTTCAGCGGCACCGACAAGAAAACGAACAAGGTAAAACTGTTGTGACGTGTGGATAAAGGCCATTAACACCGTTAGCAATCCCCACGAGACCATGATTCGCGCAATCCAGCGGCGGGCGCTCCAGCGTTCTGCAATCAAAGCTCCAGGGATTTCAAGTGAAAAATACCCGAGAAAAAAGATGCCCGCACCAAGGCCAATCGCGCGGTCGCTCAGGCCCAGATCATGCGGCATTTGCAATGCCGCAGCGCCAACGTTCATGCGGTCGAGAAAAGCAACGATATAGAGAATGAACAGGAATGGAAGGAGCCGTATGGCAATTCGACGCCGCGCACCTTGCGAAACATCGACGGCCGCGCTAGGCGCGGGAGCTAACAATTCGTCGCGGGATGACATCATTTCCCCCGGCTTACTTGAGTCGCAATAGCTTGGCCCATTTCTTCGGTGGAGGAGCTCCCGCCTGTATCGCGAGTCCGAATTTTGCCGTCGGCCAGCGTGATCGCAATGGCTGACTCGACGGCATCGGCTGCTTCATCAGCTCCAAGGTGGCGCAGCATGAGCGCGCCGGACCAAATCCGGCCAATCGGGTTTGCAATGCCTCGTCCGGCGATATCGGGAGCGGAACCATGCACCGGTTCGAACATAGAGGGGTACTCTCGCTCAGGGTTGAGGTTTGCTGATGGGGCTATGCCGATCGAGCCCACCACCGCGGGGCCAAGGTCGGAAAGAATATCCCCGAAGAGATTCGATCCAACCACGACATCGAACCAGTCCGGATGCCGCACAAAGTGCGCAGTGAGAATGTCAATGTGGTACTGATCAGTGCGGACATCGGGAAAATCCCTACTCATGGCGTAGAAGCATTCGTCCCAGAACGGCATGGTGTGAATGATCCCATTCGACTTGGTCGCGGAGGTAAGATGTTTTCTTCTTTTGCACGCCAAGTCAAAGGCAAAGCGCAGAACCCGATTCACTCCTCGTCTCGTAAAGACAGTTTCCTGAACGACCATCTCATCGTCCGTACCTTCGTAAATGCGCCCGCCGATGTTCGAATACTCGCCTTCATTGTTTTCGCGCACAATCACGAAATCAATGTCTCCGGGCTTCCAGCCCTTGAGTGGAGTTTCGATCCCTTCAAAGAGCCGTACTGGCCGAAGATTCACGTATTGACGAAATCCGCGGCGAATGGGGATGAGCAGACCCCACAGGGAAATGTGGTCGGGAACATCAGGACTCCCGACAGCGCCGAGAAAGACGGCGTCGAAAGAGCGCAGTTGTTGGAGACTGTCGGCCGGCATCATTCTCCCAGTCCTGAGGTACTCTTCGCAGCTCCAGTCGAACTGGTGCCAATGGAAGTGGAATCCGAAGCGGCGCCCGGCAGCATCCAGGGCGCGAATGCCTTCAGGCACTACTTCCTTCCCGATTCCATCTCCTGCAATGACGGCAATGCGAAATGTTTTCACGAATGAACTGGAACGTAGCTGCGCTCAGAAACTTGGCACGGTGAACATTACAAGAGTGCCATCAGGATCTTCCACGTAGAGCTGTTTTTTCTGGAGGGCCTTCACGGTCAAGTGACGCCTTCGCAACATCTTCACCGTTTGCTTGAGGCTGCTGACTGCGAAAACAATTCTTGGCTTCAACTCTACGCCTTGCAGCAGTTCTATGGCATCCTGCGACTTTCCCAGAAGTTCCAGTTGCTTTTCGCTCCGAGGTACAGCGCGAAAACCAAGCTTAGACGCATAGAAACTTTTTTGATCGCCGAGATTCTTCGCTGGAGTCGAAGAACCTTGCAAGTGTCCGGAAATTCGATGTGCTCCCAAGTGCTTTCCAATCTCGTTGGAATGCAGTGAGCCTGGCAAGTACTGCGTGAACTCGAGGAGTTGGCCCTCGGGATCATTCATTGTGAACAAAAGATTGCCGGCACGGAATTTCTTGGCTTCTGTTGGCTGCAGTCCTTCGCTTACATACGCGGCATGAAGGGACTGCAGGTCGGCGCTCTCGAAGCAGATGTGCATGAAACCCAGTTGCGAGCCGGTGGCGGCTTCGTACAGCTCAATAAATTGACGGTCGTTAACTTTGATATAGGAAACGCGCGGCTTTCCGGGATCGGCGAATTCAAAAGCTTGTTCGAATCCCAAGCCTTCGTAGAAAGCGCGCGATTTTTCGTAGTCAGCTACACGGAATGCGACATGAGCGATGCCTGAGAGATCGCGACTTTGGGCGTGCAGTGGCGGAATCCAGAGAAGCACGATCGCCGCTGCCCACCGGAACTGTGAGGTAAAAATGTTTCTGGCTGGATCCAGAGCGTCCCTTCCTCATCGCAACAAGGCGGTCGCGCACCACAGCACGGGGGCTTGACCGTGCAGGTCGCCCGTCAGGCGCTGTCGATCGAGATAGTACTGCAGGTCGTTCTTCTTTGCCGTGCCCTGGCACACGTTGCGGAGATCGCCGTTGGGCTCGAGATAACTCACCAGGCCCAACCAGCCCTTGCGCGCGGCCCGGCCGTAAACCTTCTTATCCAGCCAGCCGTGCTTAACGCCGGTAATCATCGCGAACGTGAACATAGCTGTGGAAGACGTTTCAGGATACGACTCTGGACGGTCGATCAATTGGTGCCAGACGCCATCGTCTCCCTGATACTTGACAAGGCCTTGCATCATTTTGTGATAGCCGTCCATAATGCGCGCGCGTTGCGGATGATTTTGCGGGAGATCGCTCAGGATTTCCGCCATTCCTGCCGCTACCCAGCCATCTCCGCGTCCCCAGAAAAATGGAACATCGGGCGCGTGATAGAAAAGCCCTTTCGGTTGCTGCAGTTTGTCAAGATAGGTCGCCATCTCAAGCGCGGCACGGTCTAGATACTTCTTGTCTCCCGTTGCCCTGTGTGCCTGAAGCTGAACGATCGTGACCATGTACATGTCGTCGATCCAGAAACGCGTTTGCGGGGTGAGGCCGTCTGGTGTTGGATTCTCCCACTGGATGTCCGCAAAGTTCTTGCCCATATCCAAATACTTCTGCTCTTTGGTCAGAATGTAGATCTCAAGCGGAACAGCGGCAAAGACCGTGTTGTCCACGTGAACAGGCTTTGGAACCAGGTTTGCCTCGTCACCAAATAGTGGCTGAAAGCGCTGAACGAGCTTACCCTGCAGATCTTTGTTGCCGGTCACCTGAGCAAACGTCAGCGCGCCATACCACGAGACAACTTCTGGATACGTGACCTGGGGAGGAGGGCCAGGCCTACCAAAATTTGTGTGCGGCGTAACCAGAAAATGCTCGGCAACAAGTTTGCCAATCTCCCTCGGCGATTTGCCTGCGGGCCACTTCTTGAATTCTTTCTCTTGCTTTTGGGCGTTCACAGGAAGCATAGTGGTGAACACACTCATCAACAGCAGCAGAATGGGAAATCGCCGAGGCATTGTGGTCATTATCGTGTTGTACCCTGAAAGGAATGTGCCTCCGGCAATGCAGCGTTCGCCACGTTGCATTATCGAGGCCGACTAACCATAGAAACGACACACTCCAGAGTCAAACACGAAAAACTGAAGTCGCGGTTCAGCTGAATTAAACAGTGAAAGCGAAGGGAATTCCGGCGAGGTATGACACGTCTGTAGTTCTGATTCGTTGAGCCTGACTGAACAGAAATTTCAGTTTTAATTGTTTGACACCGGATTCACCGGTCTCGCATCATGTCCAAACCAAATCGTTTTTGTAATTCAACGCCGAAAGTGTCCACAACGCCTAGTTCGCCTGTGCTTACCCCAACTGAACTGGAAAAACTGGTTTTTCGCCAGACTAACCGGCACCAGGGCCGTCGCTTAGCCGTGACTCCGCAGAATAGCTCCATGCGGCATCTGGCTTATGGCCGAATCATTCTGAATCACTCGAAACGTTCGGAATCGCTTTCCACGGGCGAGCGGGAAACCGGCTTGATTTGCCTTTCCGGGCAAGCGAAAGTGACCGTGGATGGCATTCCTTATTCTTTGGGCGAGTATGACGCGATCTACATCCCGCGCGATTCAGCGGTACAAGTCACGACCAACGCGGATGTGGACCTCGCGGAATTTTCAGCCGCGGTTGAGCACCGGTATCCGCTGCAACTGGTGCGTTTCAAAGATATCTCCGATGATCCTGGTTTAAAGTTCACCACGGGCGGGCCGGGCTGCAAACGACAGCTGCATATGTTGCTCGCAAAAAATATTGAAGCAGGAAGACTGATTGCCGGCTTTACGATTTCTGAGCCGGGCAATTGGACCAGCTGGCCGCCGCATGAGCACGCGAACATGCTCGAAGAACTCTACGTGTATTTCAGGATGCCGGCTCCTGCATACGCTATTCAGCTCGTTTACAACAACACCGAACATCCTGAGCTCGTGACTGTGGTGCGTGATGGAGACGCGGTTCTAATGCCCAGCGGATTCCATCCAAACGTCTCTGTGCCAGGTCATCCGATTTGCTTCCTCTGGGCAATGGCTGCGCACCGCGAGGGCGAGGACAGACAGTTTGGTGTGGTGAACGTACAAAGTGGATTCGACCAAGGATCCTCGGGATTAGAAGCCGGTAGAAAACAATAGCCGAGCTCGGTCCGCTCGTTTTGCGAGCCTTTCCTGTGCTTAAATGCTCACGCTGCATGCGGTGAGCGATTCCATGATTCTCGACAAGTTCCAGCTGAGTGGCAGAAACGCACTGGTGACCGGCTCAAGCCGCGGTCTCGGAGCTGCGATCGCTTTAGCTCTGGCGCAAGCGGGAGCGAACGTCGGTTGCCACGGGAAAAGCGATGCCGGCATTGGCACGTCTAAAAAAATCCGGCAGTTGGGACGAAAAAGTTTCTATGCCGCTGGTGATGTGGCAGATGCGAACGTGCAATCCGAGCTGATCGAGACGACAGTCGCGGAACTTGGATCAATCGACATTCTGGTTAACAACGCAGGCACAATCAGGCGCGCCCCGGCAGTTGAATACTCCCAGGAGTACTGGAACGAACTCATTGCGGTTAACTTGACCGCTGTCTTTCGGCTTTCGCAGTTGGCGGCGCAGCAGATGTTGAAGCGGGGCACGCCCGGCAAAATCGTCAACATCGCATCGCTGCTTTCATTTCAGGGAGGAATCACAGTTCCGGCATATGCCGCTGCGAAAGGTGGAGTCGCGCAGCTTACCAAGGCGTTGTCCAATGAGTGGGCGTCGAAAGCCATTAACGTGAACGCAATCGCGCCGGGTTATATGGTGACCGACAATACGACCGCCCTTCGCAATGATCCTGTCCGTAGCCGGCAAATCCTCGAGCGGATTCCCGCCGGTCGTTGGGGTGAACCGGAAGAAATCGCCGGCGCTGCTGTCTTCCTCTGTTCCTCAGCGAGCGATTACATTCACGGGCACATTCTCGCGGTTGACGGCGGTTGGCTCGCGCGCTAAAGGCGAAAGCGGGAACAACAACCATTTAGCATTGCTGAACGGTCCTCTTAAATATTTTTGAATTCACCGAGCCTGTAAAGGTGTAAGAATTGTGGGCATCCAATTCCTGTGAGCCGACCTGAGGTATTGCGGCATGCCAGACCCAACAGATACTCGTACCACCGAACACGCCGCCAAAAAGCTTTCCCGACGCACGTTTATTAAAGGCGTCATCACCAGCGGAATCGCCGTCTCTTCGGCGAGCTACTTATTTCGGGCATCGTCCGTGTCCGGACAAGGTTCTTCTGCCGCTTTCGGAGAAAGGCTGCTCACGTTGAGCGTCAATGGCCAGCCCCGGCGCGTTGACGTAATGAAGAATGAAACATTGGCATGGACTTTGCGCTACAAGCTTGGCCTTACCGGCACGAAGTTGGGATGCGATCGCGCCGAATGCGGTTCCTGTACCGTGCTGATCGATGATGTTCCGCACTATGCATGCTCGGTGTTGACGCACACGGTGAGAACCCGCAAAGTTCTCACGATCGAGGGACTCGCTAGTCCCGATGGAAAGTTGCACCCCGTGCAGCAGGGAGTTGTGGACGAGCAGGGCTTCCAGTGTGCGTACTGCATGCCGGGTTTCGTGATGTCGGCGGTTGGATTTCTGAATACGAACCCGAATCCCACAAGGGCACAACTCGCGCATGGTGTTTCCGGCAACCTTTGTCGCTGCCAGGATTACGACAAGATCCTTACCTCATTAATGCGCGGAGCTGAGTACATGAGGAGGTCAGGCCGTGCCTAGCCAAGCTGATCAGCACAAACCGGGCGCTGAACGCAAATACGGCGATAAGTACAAACTGATCGGGAAGAATTATCAGACTGCCGATCTGGTTGCGAAGGTCACGGGCAAGGCGAAATACGCAGAAGACTTCCGCGTCGATGGCATGCTGTTTTGCAAGCTGCTATTGAGCCCTCTGCCGCACGCTCGAGTAAAACACATCGACGCGCGCAAGGCCCTCGCGATTCCCGGCGTGAAGGCGATTCTCACCGCCGATGAACTGCCCGCGCCTGCCGACAGTCTCACCGATCTTGGAACCGTCATCAAAGCGAATCCACGTGGCGAGCGCGCACTGACGAATGAACCGTTATACCAGGGCGAGCCAGTGTTAGCGGTAGCTGCGGTCGATGAACTCACGGCTGCCGAGGCGATTGAAGCCCTTGACGTCGATTTTGAACCTCTGCCCTTTGTTCTCGATCCGCTCGATAGTCTTCGCCCCGGCGGACCGAATCCGCGCGTTGAAGGCAATATTTGGGTTCAGGCGCCGCCTCCGCCCACGAAACCTGGCGAGCGTCCGCCGAGTCCCCCTCCGCCCGATGTTGGCGAGTTGAAATGGACCAAAGAGGATTTTGCTGAGGCGGACCAAGGACGTATGCCTATGGGCAAGACGCGCGACGAGTGGTCCTACGGAGATGTGGAGCAAGGTTTCAAGAACGCCGCTCTCGTGCTCGACGAAAGTTTCGTTACACCAGATACGAGTCATCAGACACTCGAGACTCGCAGCGCACTGGCGTACTGGCAGAACGGCAAAGTGTATGTCCACACGGGGACGCAGAGCACGGTGCAAACCGTGCCGGCGTTGGCGCGTTGGCTTCATCTCGATCCGAGCCAGGTCGTGCTGGTCAGCGAATACACGGGCGGCGGATTTGGTAGCAAAGTCACGGCGGCAATCAGCGCCATAATTCCCGCGCTCCTATCGAAGAAGGCCAATGCACCGGTGATGATGCGCATCAGCCGCGAGGAAGAGCACTTCATCGGCCGCGGACGTCCAAGTCTTCTCGGGCGGCTGAAAGTCGGCTTCGCGAAAGACGGCCGCATCACTGCGTTGGACATGTTCGTGATCTGCAACACCGGCCCTTACGATGCCGTGGGTGATGCCGGAGCAGCAGGCCGAATCGTCTCGCTGTTGTACCAGCCTGCCGCCATGCGTTGGCGTGGCGCAACCATTATGACCAACACCCCGCCGCGAGGTCCGCAGAGCGCTCCGGGTGGAATGCAGGGAATCGTCATGATGGAGCCAATAATGGGAAAGGCCGCGCGCAAGCTGTCACTCGATCAGGTGGCAATCCGGCGAATTAATTGTCCGGAAGGCAAGGCGGAATTTGGTCCCGCTCAGAATGGCAAACGAACGCATTGCACCAGTTCCTTCATTAAGGACGCGCTTGATCGCGGCGCCGAGCAGTTCAGGTGGAAAGAGCGCATAGCGAACAAGCCCAATCAACAGGGATCTAAACGGCGCGGTCTGGGGGTTTCTGTAAGTTGCTTCTTCGGAGGCTCAACCGGCTATGACGGTTTGTTTCTCGTCAAACCGGACGGTCGAATTGCAATCCAGTCTGGTATCGGAAATCTTGGCACCGAGTCAGTCATCGACTGCCATCGCGTAGTCGCTGAAGAATTAGGCATTCCGTGGGAAAAATGCGATCTCACCTGGGGCAACACGAGCCAGAACCTGCCTTGGACATGCGTTTCAGGCGGCAGCCAGACCACACACGCGATGACGCGCGCGGCGCACGCGGCTGCAGCCGATGCGCGGCAAAAGCTGCAAGAGATCGCAACTAAGACACTCGGCGGCAAACCCGAAAACTATGTAGTCGCCAACGAACGCGTTTTTGCGAAAGGCGGCAGAGGAATGACGCTGGCGCAGGCTGCTCAGCAGGCAATCAAGCTCGGCGGCAAGTACGATGGCCACGAGGCTCCGGACGATGTGAACAAATATACGAAAGCATCGGTCGCCGCGCTGGCTGGCCAAGGACTCGTGGCAGTGGCAAAGGACAAGTATCCGCACGATGGCACTTCCATGTCGTTCGTTGCGAGCTTCGCTGAGGTCGAAGTGGACGTAGAAACCGGCAAGTACCACATCCTCGATTTTCTGGCCTATGCCGACGTGGGTACGGTGCTCCATCCGCGTGCGCTTGGCGGCCAAGTGCTTGGCAGATCTATTCTGGGGATTGGCCATGCGATCGGACAGAAGTGGGTGTTCGATCCGCATTATGGCCAGATGATTTCGAGAAGGTTTTATCAGAACAAGCCGCCGACAATTCTCGATCTGCCGGTGAATATGCAGTGGGCGGCTCTCGACATCCCGGACCCAGAGACGCCGGTTGGTGCTCGCGGCATTGGAGAGCCGCCGGTGGGGGGCGGCTGTGCCTCGGTATTGAACGCACTCACGGATGCCGTGGGAGACGATGTGATTCGCCGGGCCCCTGTGAATGCCGACACAATTCTGGCGTCACTTGAGGCCGGTCGCCCGGCGCAGGATCCGCTCACGGCACATATCTAACGGAGAGAATCATGGCTGTAATTCGCGACGTCATGCCTGCCTTTGAATTGCTGCAGCCGAGTTCCGTTGCCGACGCACAGCATCTTCTGGCGCGCTATGGCAGCGACGGCTGGGTGTTGGCAGGTGGACTCGACAGTTTCGACTGGCTCAAAGACCGCATTAAGAAGCCGAAGGCGGTCATTGATCTGAGCGGAATCCACGAGCTTAAAGGAATTCGTAGTACTGCTGATGGCATCGAAATCGGAGCCATGACCACGCTCACCGAAGTCGCACAAAATCCGGTCATCAAGCAGAAATATTCGTTATTGTCGCAAAGCGCCGAACTGGTAGCATCGCCGCAAATCCGTAATCAGGGGACTATCGGCGGCAACGTCTCGCAAGATACGCGCTGCTGGTACTACCGTGGTGGGTGGCCGTGTTACCGCGCCGGCGGCAATATCTGTTACGCCGATACGCCTGTGGCACGAAATCGGGAACACGCGATTCTGGAAGCAGAACGTTGTGTCGCTGTGAATCCCTCCGATACCGCGCCAGCGCTGATCGCGCTCGACGCGAAGTTCGTGATCCGGACCGCGAAGGGCGAGCGGGTTGTAGACGCAGAAGGCTACTATGTCGCACCAGATCGCGACATCACTCGCCTGACGATTCTCCAGGCTGGAGACCTCCTGACGGCAATTCGCATACCTTCAGCATGGGCCGGAGCGGAGTTTTATTTCGAAAAGGTTCGTGACAGGAATGTCTGGGATTTTCCGTTGTTGAATGTGGCTTCGGCAATGTTCACTTCTGGAAACACGATCGACAAGATACGCATTGCAGTGAACGCTGCCGCTGCCCGGCCATTGCGGCTTAAGAAAGTGGAAGACGCGGTGCGTGGCAAACAACGAAGCGCAGAAACTGGAGAGATTGCCGGCAAACTCTCCGTGCAAGGCGCCGTACCCCTTCAGTTCAATGCTTACAAAATCCCGTTGATGCGAAATCTGGTCAAGCGTTCGATCACCGGAGTGGCGAACGGTGTGCAGGAGGCAGCGTGGGCATCATAGAGTGGGCCACCGATCCGTGGGGACGCAACGTTCCCATTCACGCAGCATTTGGTCTGATCTGGATTTCATTGACGGCGGGATTACTCTTCCTTGTTGTTCACGCCATTTGCGTGCGCTTTTTCGCCAAAGAAAAGGAATTTGCTGAGACTACAGCACCTGAGCTCGTTTCGCGCCTGCCTCAGCGAGTGCCTCGGCATTCGCTCGCTGCGCGTCTTTTCCATTGGATTATGGCAGCGGCGATGTTCACCTTGCTGTTCACTGCCTTTTTGCCGAAAGTCGGCGTGCAGATCGACTGGGTTACTTACCACTGGATCGCAGGTGTCGTGCTGACGGCGTCAATCATCTTCCACGTTATTCACGCTTCGTTTTATCTCGATTTCTGGTCGATATGGCCCGACAAAACCGACTTGAAGGATTCCTGGAAACGATTGCAGCGGTTTTTCGGGAAACCAGCCCCGTTACCGCGCCGCCCGGGCAAATATCCACTGGACAATAAGCTCTACCATGGAGTGATCGTCCTGACCGGCTTGTCAGTGGTTCTCACCGGCATATTCATGATGTTCCGTGTGCGAACTGGTATTCTGCCGCGCAATCCGTATTTGTTCGGGGACATGACGTGGGGATTGATGTACGTGCTGCATGGTTTGGCCGGCATCAGCCTGATTGCGCTGGTAATCGTCCATGTGTATTTTGCGGTGCGGCCTGAGAAGCTGCCGATAACGGCTTCGATGATCTTGGGCACAATTAGCCGCGAATTTTATCGAAAGGAACACGATCCGGAGCGCTGGATCGTGGATACGGGTTCTTCTGAAGGTTCACGAAGGGTGACATAGTGCTTGCCGCAATTGAAGACCGTTGTGATGCAATTGAAGAATGCTACGAGTTCATGCTCGGTTACGCCGGCAAAGGTTTTTCAGGCGAGGACAGTGGTGAGTCCAGCGAAGTCCGACGGCATCTCCAAGAAGCTGCCCGTTCACTCAACGGATTGGCACCCGCACTGGGTGACGTCGTCGAAAAGCAGCGTCTTGAGCCAGAGAGCAAGTACCGCGCATTTCTCGCCATAATAGACCGGGACGCACGCGACTCGCTCGCCGTTGTTGAATTGGTGTTAGCGCAACAAGTGATCAGTTCGCAATTGATCGATAATCTGAATGCGTCTATCCATCTCCGCGCCTTACTCACGGATTTGTTTTTGATTGATGAAATTCTGTGCGCCCACATTAAGCAGCAGGACCCGCTGCTCACAAGTTAAGCAAATGAAAACAGATGACCTTCGCACAAAGCTGTTTGGTGCTATCGCATTTCCAGTAACTCCGTTCAACTCCGATTTGTCTCTGGACATCCCCGGGCTACGGCGAAATCTTCAGGTGCTGTTGCAGCAGCCGATTGCTGCTGTGGTCGCGGCTGGCGGAACGGGCGAACTGTATTCACTCACGCCTGCAGAGCATTTGGCGGTGACACAGGCAACGGTCGAGAAGGTCAATGGGCGGGTCCCTGTAATCAGCAGCACGGGCTTCAACCATCCGCTAGCCATTCAACTCGCCCAACAATCGGAGCGCATCGGCGCCGATGCCGTGCTTGCGCTTCCTCCTTATTATCCGAGCGCTGACGACCAGGGCTTGGCCGAATACTATGCCGCGATTGGCTCGGCAACGTCACTGCCGCTGCTTGTATATAGCCGAGACTGGGTGAATCCATCGCCTGCATGGGTTGAGAAGCTTGCGGCAAAGGTCCCCACTCTGTTTGCGTGGAAGGAGGGCCAGGCTGACGTCCGCCGCTACCAGCAGATTATGGACCGGGTAGGTGACCGCCTGCACTGGATTGGCGGCGCAGGAGATGATTGCGTTCCCGCCTACTACAGCATCGGCATTCGATGCTACACGTCGAGCATCGCCACGATCGCTCCAAAGCTGTCTTTACTATTGCACGAAACAGCTTCCTCAGACGAGCGAGATGAGCTCAATCGCCTGATGAAGGACTACGTAATTCCCCTTTACGCCCTCCGCAGCCGCCGCAAAGGATACGAAGTCACCGTGATGAAGGAAATCATGAACCGGATAGGCCTGGCAGCCGGACCAGTTCGCCCGCCTCTGCCCGCTTTGCGTTCTGCGGAAATTGCCGAAATAGATTCTCTCATCAAGCAATGGGGCGCTTTTCTTACATCTGAAGTGCTTGTATCTTGAGATTACCCGGCCGGTTCCGGCGCACACTCAGTTCCAGATGAGAAATCTATCGAGGAGAAGATTTGTAAAAGGAACCTGTGCACTCAGCGCAGCCTGGTGGGCCTCGACGGGAATTCGTCCCCTAGCAGCGCAACCGTCGGCTTCGCCACTTTTCAAAGCGATTTCTCCCGAGGCGAGCGGAATTACTTGGCGGCATGTGAACGGCCGTTCACCCGAATACTATTTGCCGGAGACCACAGGAGCAGGCTGCGGTTTCATTGACTACGACAATGACAGTTGGGTGGACATATATCTTGTGAACAGCGGCCGCTGCGATTTTTTCCATCCTGATCCGCCCTTGCGCAATGCTCTTTACCACAATAATCGGGACGGGACCTTCACCGATGTTACCGAGAAGGCTGGGGTCCCCGGCGGAGGCTATGGGATGGGTGTTGCTGTCGGCGATTACGATGGCGACGGCTGGCCGGATCTATTCGTGACGCAATACGGCCGCAGCATTCTTTACCACAACAACCGAAATGGAACATTTACCGATGTAACGGACAAAGCAGGCGTCGCAGCGCCGGGATGGGCTTCGAGTGCAGTCTGGTTCGACTACGACAACGATGGCCGGCTGGATCTCTTTGTTTGCCGATTTGTGGACTTCGACAAGTCAAGGAACAAATTCTGCGGGAACGAACACACCGGCGAGCGCTATTACTGCGTTCCGACTGCTTATGAGCCCACGCGTAGTTGGTTATTTCATAACAACGGGGATGGCACCTTCACGGATGTAAGCCAGGACTCCGGCATTGCGAAGGTGTTGGGCAAAGCCTGGGGCGTTGTCGCCACAGACATTAATAACGATGGCTGGATGGATTTGTTCGTGGCCAATGACACGGTCGCGAACTTCCTCTTTTTTAACAAGGGAAATGGCCGCTTTGATGAAATCGGCGTGCAGGCAGGTGTGGCCTACAGTCAAGACGGACGGCCTCGTTCGGGGATGGGGGTGGACTCCGGTGATGTTTTTGATGATGGCAAACCTGCTCTCTTTGTTACGAATGTGGACCAGGAGATGTATTCGCTCTATCAGAACAATGGCGATTTGACTTTCGATGACGTGGCCGTCCCGATGGGACTTGGCCGCCTGACCAGGCTGATGAGTGGCTGGGGCGTGAAGCTCTTCGATTACGACAATGATGGAAATCTGGATCTATTCATCGCCAATGGACACCCCGATGACAAGATTGAAAAACATTCTTCGCATGTGACGTATCGTGAGCCGTTGCTCGTGCTGCACGGTGAAGGGAATACTCTGAAAAACGTCAGCGCGTCGGCCGGAGACGCATTTACAAAGAGTTTTGCCGCGCGCGGTATGGCGATAGGAGACTTCAATAACGATGGCGCAGTCGATGTACTCGTCGCTGTAAATGATGGCCCGCCGCTACTGCTCAAGAACCAGGCAGCGCTAGGGAGTCACTGGCTCGGGGTGAAGTTGGTTGGCCGAAAGGCGAACCCGGATGCCATCGGTGCGAGAGTCACCTGGCGCGCGGGGGATCTTGTGAGGAGCCGTTTAAAAGTAGGCGGCGGAAGCTATCTCTCTTCGCATGATCCTCGCATGGTGCTGGGCATTGGCAAGCGGACGAAAATCGAGATGCTGCAGGTTCATTGGCCTCAGCCGAGCGGTCTCACAGAAACGTACAAAGATTTACCGATTGATCGTTACATTACGATCGTTGAGGGGAAATGTATTCAATAATCGGGTCCTCGCTTCGGGATTGACCTACAGAGGATATGGTGCGCCCGGACGAACGATGCGGATACGATGATCGGTGAATTTGAAGTGCGTGCCCGGAATCTCCACGCGCGGCATGTGGCAGCTATCGCACTTTTCCATAGCCACAGGACACGATCTCGGACCAGAAGTTTCGGTTGTACCCATCTTCTTTGCGTGTTCCGAGTCTGTTACATGACAAACTGTGCACTTGGAATCTGCCGCTGCTCCTTGTAATGGCAGATCGATATGGGGATCGTGGCAGGCTGTGCAAGCGAAGTGCGGATCATTGGGGTCGTGGCCAGGACTGCCTGATAGACGATATGGTTGGAAACGAACATTTGTGATCCCGCCGAGGTTCGGCATCATTCCTACGGCATTGGCGCTTCGGTGGCATGCTCCGCAGAACTCTTGCGACAGAGTGTCGGGGCTCAATTTCCTCGGATTGAAAATCCCCAAGCCTTCTCCGGTGCTGAGATGCATTTCCGCAACATGCTCCTGTCCCGGGCCGTGACAGGCTTCGCAGGTTACGCCCGGGGTCAGACGATCCAGCTCCAGTTTGCCGCTAACGACTGCGCCCGTACTGTGGCAGCTGAAGCAATTTCGCGCTTCGTCTCCGGTGATGTCCCGTCCAAAGGCTACTTCCAGACTGGGCGGTGGATTCAGGGCATCGCCAATCGTCCAATCAAGGTTGTCTATGGCGGTGTAATAACTTACTCGTCCTTCATATAGTTTCCCGTTATGGCGCAAAACGTACGTTTGCGCGACGTGCGCCTTGCCAAAAACATAGGCGATAGGCTCTGTCGATGTTTCTTTGCCGTCAGTGACACTGTAAGAGCTTTGTTGGCCTTCGGTTGTGATGGTGTATGTGTAGATCCCAGCGCGAAAAGTTAACTTCGGATGAGCCTGTAAAACAGTACTATCACCCGGCATGTTCAGCGCGTGTGCCATAGCGGTTTGCAGTTGCGAGCGGTTTCGTTGCATGTGACAGCCCGCGCAAACTTGCCGGCCAACGAATTCTACGGAGGGTACCTCGTGGCGCGGTCGAAAATCGGCGAAAGGGTCCGTTTTGGTATCCGGTTGTGTGTGGGAGAACGTAAAAAGTGAAACCAAGAATACGAAACCTAGGGTCAGGACGGGCATGTGTTTAATTTTCAACATTGCCCTTCCCTTCTATGACGGTCCAGATGCGGTCTACACTGGGGACAGCGATTCGCTGCTTCTTTCCACTAGGCCAGTAGATCTCAATGCTGTCGATCTTGGTCGAAGGACCCAGTCCAAAGTGCAAGCGTAGATCGGAATTCGACGCATAGCTGCCGCCGCTGATCACATCTTCACGTTGCCGCACCTTATTGCTGGTGAGAAAAACTTTCGCGCCAATCGCATCCCGTGGACTTCCCGGGCCGCCGACCAGCTTGAGAGTGATCCAATGGTTGCCGTTCTTCGAGACATTTCGCAGCAAAACCGGCGGAGCATCAATGCAGTTTATGACAACGTCGATTTCGCCGTCATTGAAAAGATCGCCAAAAGCCGCGCTCCGAGCGGGAATTACATCGGCGAGCCCACTACCGGTTGCCGCAGGGACTTCGGCGAATTTGCTGCCGTCCAGATTGCGGAACAACAATGGCCTTTGTGCCCACGTCGTGCCCCAATCGCGCTGGTCTACCCAGAGATACACGTGACCGTTGGCGACGAAGAGATCAAGCAAGCCATCATTGTCAAAGTCAAGGAACCCAGTGCCCCAACCGAGGAAAGGTATAGTTTCGGCTGCGAGTCCTGCAGAAAAACTGACTTCTGAAAGGCTCAGATTGCCGTCGTTGCGATAGAGGGTGTTGAAGTCATCGGAGAAAACTGTGACGTAAAGGTCGAGTCGGCCATCCCGGTTGTAATCTCCAACCGCAATTCCCATTGCGGCTTGCGCCAGGCCTGCATCCGTGAGGGCGAAACCCGATACATAACTTACATCTTCAAAGGTACCGTTGTGTAGATTGTGATAAAGATAGCGCGGCACGGAGTCGTTGGCTACGGCAAGGTCGAGCCAACCATCATCGTCTAAGTCGACGAAAACTGAGGCGAGTCCGTAATATCCTTTTCGATCGGCAACTGCCGCCTTCTCGCTTACGTCCGTGAATGTTCCATCGCCATCGTTATGGAAAAGGTGATCGGACTCGCCAGGTAGTCCTAGAGGTCCGCACATCGCCCTGACCCCGCGAAATTGACAAGACTGTGGCGAAATGCCACCCTGTCCGGCAATGGGAGGATGATTGGGATCGAATTTCACGTAACCGGGAACGAATAGGTCGAGAAGCCCATCGTGATCGTAATCACCCCATGTGGGTCCAGTGGACCAGCCGCCAAGCGCAACGCCAGCCTTTTCGGCAACGTCAGTGAACGTCCCGTCGTGATTGTTGTGATAGAGCCGATTTTTGCCGAAGTTCGCGACATAAATATCCGGCCAGCCGTCGTTGTCAAAGTCTCCAACGGCAACCCCGAATCCCCAGCGCTCATTCGCTACATCTGCCTTTTCAGTGACATCGGTGAAAGTTCTGTCATGGTTGTTATGCAGAAGCATCGCTTTCGGAGCTGGTTCTTTGCCATTCAGCGCAGGGAAGGTTGAGCCGTTTACGAGGTAAATATCCAGCCAGCCATCATTGTCGTAATCGAGCAGAGCTACCCCTGACCCGACGCTTTCAAGAATCGTAGCCTTTTCCGGCCCGCCAGATCGGTGTTGGAACTTCTCGAGGCCTGAGCCCTTGGTGACGTCTTGAAATACCACCGGGGCACCGTCGACGAATCCGCCTGCAGTTATTGGGCGTGACTGAGCATCATGAACGGCGGCGTGTGGCGGCCCGGTCGAAACTCCCATGGCTTGTGGATTTGGTGGCGAAGGCGAATCAGCTTGCTGGGCCCGTGCCAGGGAAGCAAACCAAACGGACGATGCGAGGCCTCCAAATAATAAGGAGAACGTGGACATCAGGGCGGGGAGATAACGATTCGGCTTGCGAACAGGGACGCCCATTTTATGCATCAGATTATCTAGGTTCCGAACTGTGCCTTTGTCCTGGCGACCCGCTGAGTTCATCAAGCTTCTTAAATGCCGCAGCAGCTTCTTCCTTGCGGCCCAGCTTTGTATAAGCCCGGCCTAGCAGGAAATAAGCTTGCTTCATTCCTGGTTCCAGCCGCAAAGAAGTTTTCAACTCTGGAATTGCAGGTTCTAAGCTCCCGCTCTGAAATAAAGCGTTCCCCAAGGCAAAATGCCCAGCCGCCGAATCAGGCGCCCGCGCTGCTGCTTTGCGGAGCCACTCGACCGCTTGCTTGTAATCTTGCTTGTAGGTGTAACACGCTCCTAATCCATAGACGGCGGCGTAATTCGTAGCGTCAGACCGCAGTGCTTGTAAGTAGTAGGCAATTGCCTCATCGAATTGTGATTGCGACCGTTTCAACTCTGCAAGCTCGGTCGCAACCTCGGCCGAACGAGGATTGGTGTCCAGTGCTTTTCGAAATTCCGCTTCGGCTTGTGCAGGATTCTGGGATTCGAGGGCTGATTCGGCGAGCAATTGATGAACGCGGCTCGAATCTGGGGCCATGGCAAACAGTCGTTGGTATTCCTGTTGCGACATTGCGCGCGCCGCAAACGATAAGTAGTAAAGCGCGTCAACGTTGTGCCGGTCTGACGCCAGAGCTTTGCGAAGATCTTCGAAAGCCGGACGAAATTTGCCTTCAGCCAGTTCGGCACGGGCGAGGATCACTCGTACGGAAACGTCGGAAGGGTTCTTCCGAAGATGTTTTTGGGCCAACTGTTCAACTTGTATGTAATCCTCACGATAGAGGGCGCGCGTGCATTCGTTCAGCACTGTTGCCTGTGCACAGAGAAACACCGGGACCGCTAAAACTGAAAGCAAATAGTAGACTGTTTTATACATGTTTGAGAAACATCACGGATTTTCAAATGGGCGCACTTCAACCATACGCAAGACTTCCACAGTTTTCTGTTCCCGCAACTTCTGCAGCTCGTCATAGCGCTTCGCTTGCGCTTCACGACGCGGATCACTGGTACGCGTATACAGCGTGAGCAGGTAAAAATTTGCCGAGAAGTGGTCGGGTTCGATTTCCAGCGCTCGGCGAAGTTGGGTTTCGGACTCCGAATAATTCTTCCGGAGCAGGTAATAATGACCTAACTCAGCCAACGCGTCGGTGTAGTTCGGATTTTCCCTGACCGCCAATTGAAGTTCGGTCACGGCGTCATCCAATCGGCTTTCCTGCAAAGCGAGAGAGCCTAAATAATAATGACCAGCTGCAGCCGTGTCAGAATTATGAGCTGCTTCAGTCAACCAGGGAATCGCCGCGTCGTAATCCTTGGCTCGAAAAAGCGCTGCGCCGAGGGCGAGTTTCCCCCGCGCGTCGTTTGGCTTCAACTTCAGGTACTCCTCAAAGTAAGGGATTGCGTCGCTAGGGTCACGGCTGAGCGCGGAAACGCTTCCCATTGCATAGTTATAGCTGGCGTTGTCAGGCTGAAGAGTGACCGCTTTTTCAAACGAGTTTCTTGCTTCGGCTATGAGCTCCAAGTCAAGACAGACCATGCCAAAGGAATAATGGACAGGTGCATTGTTGGGTTCAAGGTCCCGCGCGTGAGCCAAATATCCCAGGGAACCGCGGTAGTCCTTTTGTTCGTGAGCCACGCGCGCCAACTCGATCAACGTAGGCACGCTGAGATTGCCATGAGTGACATAACGCTCCAGTGTGGAGCGTGCTTCGCTCAGTTTCCCCGTCGCCTCATACGCCAGACCGAGACTGTGCTGCAACGACGGCGAAAGAGGTTGGCCTTCTTGCAGCTTCTCTAGCAGCATAATTGTGATGTCGTCGCGATTGGCTCCATGCAGGAAGGGAGCAATCACAGACACATCATCTTCCGAGAGGTCCGTCGCTTTCATCATACGTAAAGCGATCTGATCAGCACGCTGCCGGTCTGCCAGTCCCGCGTAATCGGCGCACTCGATGGAAAGCGCTTGAGCACTCCGACGCGTGTCAGCCGGTAATCGCGACAAATGTAATAGCGACTCCTGATACTTCCCGTTTTGCAAGTACAGACTTGCGCTTTGATAGTTGGCCTCGCGGTTTGCAGGATCATAGCTGATCAGCTGCTCGTAAACTTTTCGGGCTTTGGCGAGCGCATCGGAATCCTGACCCTGGTTTTCCTGATAAAGCCGCCCCAGGTTTAAATAGGCATTTGTTAATTTGGAATCACGCTGAATAGCTACTTCGAAGGCTTTCTCGGCAGCTGCATAGTGGTTTTCTTCAGCCTCAATTACTCCCAATAAATTGTCGAAGCCGGCATCGTTGGGGAAGTTCTTAATTGATTCGGCAAGCAAGCGACGCGCGCCAGTTAGATCTTTTTTCTCGATCAGTTGTTGAATTCCCAGAATTGACTGCTCTCTTCCGTCACTCGCAGCCGCGTTCACTCGCGGGCCGTCCACGAGCGCGATGAAGCAAACGGCGCTAAGAAGGAAAACGAGAGAACGCCTGTACATTCGCAGAACCCGTGAGCGTGGCGCCTTCAGGGGAGCAGAAGCGTGCGAACAAATTATAACCTGCGTCGGAGCAGTAGCAGCTCAAAAATGATCTGTCCTATACTGTCGATGTCCCCCGCGACTCTATGCCATGCTGCAATTCAAGGCTTGCTTCATGCGTTGTCCGTCTCGCTCGGGCAGGGATGCTATCAAGCGTTCTTGGTTGCGGTCTTTTGGCCCAGGGAAACCCCTCACCTGAGATTCAAAGCAAGATTGCTTCGGGTATCGAACTACTGAAATCGGGAGATCTGGATAATGCAGAGCGCGCCTTCAATTCATTACTGACACAGGGGGCGAAAAGCGCTCCAGTGTTCCACAACCTCGGTGTGATCGCCCAGGAGCGCAGCAAACATCGGGAGGCGGTGACGAGATTTCGAGAAGCTTTGCGGCTCCAGCCAAACTATGGTCCGTCCCGTTTGCTTCTTGGTTCAAGCTTGCTGTCACTAGGCAAAATTACGGATGCGATTGGTGAACTCAAACGCGCAACCGTTCTGATGCCGAACGAGCCGGCAGCTCGTCTGGAGCTGGCGAAAGCGTACGAAGCGGACGACAACTGGATCAACGCCGTAGAGCAGTTACAAAAGCTGGTGAGTTTAGTCCCGGACAATACCGAGTATTCATATCAGCTGGGGAAGGCATTGACCAAATTGTCCGGATGGTCGCTTCGGCAGATCGAGTTGCAGAACCCGAATTCCGCGCGACTTCACCAAGCGCTTGGTCAGGAGTACGCCATTCAGGAAAAGTACGATGAGGCGTTGACTGCATATCAGCAAGCGGCGCAGGCGGACTCGAAGCTGCCGGAAATTCATTTAGGGATGGCCTTGATCCTGCTCCAGCTGAAACGATTCGACGAAGCGCTAACGCAAATCGACTCCGAGTTGCAGCTCATGCCCGAGAGCAAACGTGCGGCGGACATCAAAGCGAGGATCGAGCAGGAGAAAACGGCCACTTCACGATGACATCCCTGTCCAGAGGCATCGCAATCGCACTTGTTTTCGCGACCCTGGCGCCAACAGTGGTTGCGCAGGCGCCTGCCGACGTTCCACAAGACTCCACGCCACGGCGCTTCAATGTCTCAGAATTGGATCTTAATCGCGAGCAGCGGACGGAATTGCAAGCCGTACTCGACAAAAAGGACTACAAATCCGCGGAGAAGTTGCTTGTTGCAGAGATCGAACGCGATCCCAAGTCATTTCGCGCGGCAGGCCTGCTGGAATTCGCCGGAGGAATCTTTTTCCTCGACGGCGAATACTTGAACGCGGCGATCGCATGGAAAAAATCGGAAGCGATCGCGCCGCTGGCCGAAGAGTCACGTTTTACGCTTGCCATGGCGTACGTTAAGCTTCGGCGACTTGACTGGGCGAGGCCGGAGCTGCAGAAACTTTCCGAATCCCATCCACAGAACGCCCTGTACGCCTATTGGCTGGCACGTCTCGACTATGATGAGCAGAAGTATCAGGAAGCCATCGCGCGGCTGCAGAAAGTTACGCTCCTTGATCCCAAAATGACGCGTGCTTACGACCTGCTGGGATTGTGTTATGACTACCTCGGCCACGTGCAGGATGCGATCTCGACTTTCAGCCATACCGTGCAGCTAAACCGATTGGAAACGAAGCCATCTCCCTGGCCTAACCTGGACATGGCCATCGCGCAAATGGAGGCGAATGATCTCGTCGGAGCTGAAACCAATCTGCACGAGGCGATCAGCTACGATCCTCAGCTGGCCAAGGCACACTATCAACTGGGGCGATTACTGGAAAAACAGGGAAAGTTTCCTGAAGCGGTGGACTCCCTCAATACATCAGCTTCGCTCGATCCGAGCTATCCCGATCCGCATTACCTGTTGGGTCGGATTTACAAAAGGCTGGGCAAGAATGAGTTCGCCAACGCCGAGGTGAAAAGATTTCAGGAACTCCAGAAGGCCGCAGTGGCGGTTGATCCCACTGCTCACCAGTGACCTCTAAAGGTCGCCAAGCACAAAAAGGAAGCGCCATCTTCCTGTAAGAAGATGGCGCTATGGTCAGGTATTGGAGTTACTAGAACTCAAGCCTGGCTCCGATCTGAATGGTTCGTGGTGAGCTTGCACCAAGGTTCCATACGCCAAAGTTGGCTCCACTAACGTCATTATTGAAGGCGAAGCTTGAGCCTTGATTATTGACGCTTGCGGCATTGTAGAAATAATGGATGTTGAACGCATTGAAGAACTGGAAGCGGAGTTGGAAGTTGACCCTCTCTGTAATGTAAGTGTCTTTGGTGATTGCGAAGTCCACATTCTTCGGATTCGGACCTCGCAGATTGGAAATTCGAGGGCCGGCGCCGGTGTAACCATACTGTCCGCTTACTACCGGATTCGTACCTGCGATTTCAAATGCATCCTGGCTCTCAAATGCCGCCGCGTTCAGGAGCGGCGCGCAGAAAGGATTTGCTGAAGTGCAGCCCTTGCGCGGATCGTAGCTGTTCGGATCCTGCAAGAATGGGTCTACGCCGGGCACGAGACCGACCAGGCAGTTTTGCCTAAACTGCCCAACAACCTGGCAATTACCGGAACGGAACCACATCGGCGTGCCCCGTGACCAGTGAATGATCGGGCTGATCTGCCATCCACCCATAAGTCTGCCTCTCGTTCCGCCGCTCATGTACTTCTTGCCACGACCGAACGGCAGTTCATAGACGAACGCTGCAGAAAGTATCTGCGGCACGTCATCCGAAGAGAGCGACCGTGCGCGTTGTTTTTCGAAAGGCGAGATGACGCCTTGGGTGGCATTCCATGTTCCGCCAAGTTGCTGTGTGTTGTCCGAAGCGTCCGAGATCAGCTTTGCGTTGGTGTATGAAATCAGCATGTACAGTCCATGGCGGAAGTTTCGCTCCGCCTTGAACTGGAACGAGTGATAGATGGAGATCCCCTTGTTCTCGTTCAATCCTTGCAACGGCCCGCAGAATTGCGGGAATGGTAACAAGGCCTGTGCGACTGTCGGCGCGCATGAGCCGTTCGTGTTCAGTTGACTTACCCAGCCATTGTAAGGAGTTGTGACCCCGTAAAGTGTTTGGCCGTCAGCGGTAAACGTGCCGCTTAACTCGGGTGTGTAGGTGCAGTTTCCAGTCGGATTGTTGGTCACGCAGCTGGGATCCAAAGGCGTGATTGGCGCCTCGAGCGCTTGGATACCGGGAGCAAACGGATTCAGAACGTTTACCGGCTCGAGACTGGAGGTTAGCCGTGTGCCTTTGTTTCCGACGTAAGCTGCACTGATAGCGATATCATGTGGGAGTTGGCGCTCAATGGTTAAGTTCCATTGTTGAGAGTACGGCCGTCGGTTTGCATCAACCGGACGATAAGCCGAGCCATTGCCGTTGGCTTGGCTTGGCGTACGACCGTTGTCGTAACTGTTCAAAATGAATGGCGGCGCTGGATTTGGTGCTGGAACGCCGTTGTCGAGATAAAAAGCAGGAGCGACACTGGCGCCGATGGGCGTCGTACCGAAGGTTTGGTGCAGGTTGTAACCATCGAGCGACATGCCTCCTCCCCAGCCCGGATAGAAAGCTTGGGCGAAGAAGACGCCATAGCCTGCGCGGACAACGGTCTTCTCGTTCGCGGCATAAGCCACTCCCAATCGGGGTGCAAAACCGTTATGCCATGGCTTCTCGGGATAGGGTGCTCCGTAGCAGGAACTCGTGGCTTGGCACGCGGAATTGTTTCCCGCAAAGGCCAGACGCCCGGGCAGTCCACCCGCGCCGGAGTTCGTGCCAACCAGATCGATGAAAGAAAAGTGGTCATACTTTTCTCGCGACGGCGAGTAGTAGTCCCATCTCAAGCCATAGTTGAACGTCAACTTTGGCGTGATCTTCCAGGAATCATTTCCGTGCAGCGCCCACACAACCTGGCGCGGATACCAAGAAGGTACCGTGCGCCAATCTAGCGACCCACCTGTAACAGCACCCAACAGGTAGCTCGCAATCGGACTACCGCCACTGCCGTTTAGGCTCGTGGCTGAACGGTCAAAACTGTATGTGCCCGATTCATTGTTGGATTGGTGAATGTTTCCCTGAACCGAACGCCACTCAGCGCCGAATGTGAATGTGTGGTGGCCATAGATCTTGGTCGCCACGTCGTTCCACACCCACGTCGGACGAACCGTGATATTGGTTCCCGGCGGTCCGTTGGAGTTGGAAATCTGGTTGTAGTTATCGGAGAACTGAAACGCAGGAAGTGCGTTTGTACCGGCTGCCCCGGGCACTTGCGGCAGTTGGCCGATGAAAGCCAGGTTTTCTGAGCCATAACCCTCGTTGCGATTCAGGTATCCGAAGGTCATGTGGTTTAACAAGGTGGGCGAGAACGTGTGTTCCCAGTTGAATCGCGAGATTGGCGAATTTTGTGGGCGCGTCGGCGATTCGGTTGCAATGGCGACCGGCAGGGCCGTGGCTTTGTTGAAGCCCGTGAACTGCCGCCACCAGAAGAAATAGAAATGATCCGAATCTCCCCAATTGTGGTCCAGGCGCAACATGTACACGTTCGAATTGCTTGTTAGAGTGTCGGGTACTGGCTTAGAAAGGGTGTAGTTGTTGATTGCTTGCCCGTTCGTGGGATTCGGCAGTTGTGCCAGATAGGCCGCAGCAATTGGGCTGATGCATCCCTGCGGTATCACATTACCTGGAAATTGCTGTCCCGGAACGACGCCCGTAGCGGCGCATGCGGGAGTAATGACCGCAGGCACATAAATCTTGTTGTTGGTGGCGGCTGCCCAATCGCTAAAATCGCCGCCCCGCTCCGCCAAAGACGGGATCGACAAAGTCGGAACGCTGGAACCGCCAGCCTGGTGGTACGACTCCCAATCAAAGTAGAAAAAGCTCTTGTGCTTGCCTTTGTTGATCCAGGGTAGCTTGATTGGCCCGCCGATGTTGGCGCCGAAGTCGTGCTCGTTGTCGGCAGATGCCGCAGACGAGCCCCACTGGGCGGCGTTCAACGCTTTGTTGCGGCCATACTCGAAAACGGCTCCGTGATATGCACTCCCGCCTGACTTACTGACCATAGTGATCTGACCAGAAGTCGAAGATCCATACTGCGCGTCATAAGTCGAGGTAATGACCTTTACTTCCTGGATCATGTCTGGCGACATCTGGAAGTCCTGGTGTATGGAAACCATGCCGCTCTGGCTCATGAAGCCTTCCTGCATGGTGGCGCCGTCGAGAAGAGCTTCATCCCCCGATTCCTGGCCGCCGTTGATCCTGGCCTGAAACGCCTGGTTCGAACTACCAGTTGAAACGCCAGGTAAAAGCACGGCCAAAGCTGCCGTGGAGCGCGGCTTTCCTTCTACTACTAGAGGCAAAGCCTTCACGGTTTCCGGGTCCGCTCCGCCTTGGAGAGTTCCGTTATCAAAATTGATAGGCGTATTCTGTGCCTCAACAGAAATCGTTTCGGTTTGCGATCCAACTTTTAGCGCGACGTCCACACGCGCAGACTGATTGATTGTAATAACGATGCTTTTCTGAGCGGTACTTTGAAATCCCTCTTTCCGTGCGTCCAAATCGTAGGTTCCTGGCGTCAGATTGCGGAAGCTGTATTCTCCGCGGTCATCCGACGTGAACTTCGCCTTAAACCCCGTGGCCGCGTTCGTAAGAGTCAGATCGGCGCCAGCGACAGAGGCCCCGGATTGATCGGTGACAGTTCCACCCAAACTCGCGTTGCCGATTTGTGCGCTTGCCAGACCTGCTAGCGCAAACAGCAAGAGAAGAAGGAACGAGCCGAAATGAATGTTTTTTCCTGAAAGTTTCTTTTCAGACATCGTCATCACCTCACCTTAGCGTCGTGGCTGATGCGGTTCCGATTGCAAGTCAGATATATACAAGGGGACCCGTGGACAAACGTTGCAGCTAATGCAAAAGTACTATTGGGTTGTAATTATTTGCGCCAGTCGTTCGTGACTGTCAAGCCAAAATGTTCTAAATCGGTGCTTAAAGAAAATTGAACGATGGAGTAGCCGTTCACGACGAGGAATAAACGATCGTATTAGAGGAGCAGGGGCTGTCTGAAGCGTTTCAGTTAAAAACGTTGCTTTCTTTGCTGGGGTTCACAGCATCTTTTGCTCCGCCTGTGCCAGGTAGGTGTCGGGTATGGTTCCACTCTGCCAAATTCTGAAATCCTTCACATTGCGCAGCGCCCATGAAGGTGACCCGGGAGGGACCTTTGGGTGAATGAACTCGGCGGAGTTTACGTCCTCCAAAACGAAAGCAGGCCGTGAGTCCTCTCGCAACGACCTGATATCAACATCTCGCATTTCAATTCCCTTAACGTGACGAATAAAAAATCCTTGTGCTGGCATTGGTCCGAAACGATTCGGTTCTGGGTAGCCGGTTTCGTTTTCAGGAGGAATAATAGAGGCGGCATCTTTCGTCCCTCCGCCCTGATGTTCAATGCAAACGTTGCTGAACTTTACGTCTTCGATGTTATGTCCAGGAATTCCGGTGATTAGCGCGCTCTGACGCGAGTCCGCATTCGAGACAAGTACATTGCTGACCAGGACGCGCCGTAAGTAACCGACGGGTGTGCCCTCAGGTCCTCGCATTCTGGCTCCGAGCCTCATAAAAAACGGCACGTCGGTGATGTCGCGCATTGTGATGTTGCTGATGGAAACGTCTTCGAGCAAACCGCCATCCACGGTTTCAAGGGCGATGCCGCGGCAATCGTCGATGACGCAATTGCTGATTGTGATGTTGCGAAACCCTCCGTTGCTCTCAGTGCCCAATTTAATTCGCCCATTACGCGGAGCTTTGTAATCAGGCCCGATACGCTTGTAGGTGGCATCGAGGAGCGTTCCTTCCTCATATCCGCCAGTGACGTAGCAATTGGTGATAGTCACGTGATCGGTGGGCCGCGCGTAGCCGAGTGCGTAAGAACTCTTCGGGCAAATCCCATCATCCCAGGGTGAGTTCACGCTGCAGTTCGAAATCCGCACATTGCGGCAGCAATCTACATCAATACCGTCGCGATTGGTATCGATCAGCAAATTATCGATCGTGAGATTGTCAACGCCCGTGGCCAGAATTGCGAAATGACCGCCGTGCAGAATTGAGATATCGCGAAGTGTGACGTTATGACAATTTTTCAAGCTGATAGATTTGTTGCCGACGCCAGGCGCCAGTGCTTTGTCACCTTCACCGCGGCTTAACCCTCGACCCCAGATTCGACCCGGGCCACAGATGGAAATATTAGAAAGTCCCTCGCCCCAGATCAGGCTGTTATGCCAGTGGCTGTGGCCGAAGTCCTGATACTTGTCCCATTGGTTCGGTTCCGGCGGATCGTAACCGTTCCCGCCAGCGGTTGCCGGATCCGCGCCGACGATGGTTGCACCGGGCCCGAGATACAAGCTCACGTTGCTCTTCAGCCGGATGGAATAGCACAAATACGATCCGGAGGGGAACAATATTGTGCCGCCACCCGCACTCGCGGCGGCATCGATGGCTTTGTTGACGACGACGGTATCAAGGATGTTTCCGCCGCCAGTTGCGCCAAACGCGCGCACATCGTAAATCGCGGCTCCCAAAACCGCCTGCTTCTGGTGGCCATATGCGGAAGCTGTTCCTAGCGCAGCGCCAAGCGCACCAACTCCGCTCAACTTCAGAAAATCCCGCCGCACCGCGCCGATGTTCAACATGTCCCGTTTCCTCACTGACCTGGACCCGGGCGTTCAGCTGACCGGGCGGCTAAGATGTTTACTTCTTTGTCGATGGTAAGGCCCGAGTAGCGCCGGTCGAGATTCCGCCATCTACCAGCAATGTCTGGCCTGTCACATAGCGACTCGACTCCACGGCCAGGAAAACAACTGCTGAATCGAGATCGCGCGCCTGTCCTGGGCGCTTCATAGGAATGCGGTCGCAAAGGTATTCCACCCACTCTTTATTTTCGTAGAGAACTTTGTTTTGTTCTGTGCGGAACCATCCCGGCGCCAAACAGTTCACCGTAATTCCATACTTACCCCAATCATCTGCGAGGCTCATTGTGAGCTGCCGGACACCTCCTCGACTCGCTCCGTAAGGGCCAAGGCCGGCGTAGCCTGCAACCGCGGTTACCGAACCGATATTGATGATGCGCCCATATCGCCGTTCGATCATGCCGCGCGCCACCGCCTGCGCAACGAAAAAACCTCCACGCAGGTTTGTTTCCAGGATCAAATTCCAATCATCCCAGGTAACTTCCATTGCTGGCTTTCGAACATTACATCCCGCATTATTCACCAGAATGTCAATGTGGCCGAAAGCGGACTCGGCGTCACGCACCATTTGCTGAATGCTTTCAAGATTTCGGACGTCCAGCTCTAGTGAAACCGCGCGGCGGCCGAGAGATTTGATTTCGCTTTCGAACGAGATCAGCCGTTCGCGAGTGCGGCTCGTGATCACGAGGTCGGCGCCAGCTTTCGCGAGTGCGCGCGCCATGTATTGCCCGAGGCCGCGGCTCGTTCCAGTAACCAGGGCAACTCTGCCTTCGAGGCTGAACAGGTCATCGCTCACGAGGTGGCCCCAGGTGTAAGCACGACCTTCATTAAGTTAGGTTCCCTCGAATACAAACGCTCGAACCAGCGCGGCCCCTCTTCCAGAGGAGCGACTGCGCTTATGAGCGGCTTGACGCGAATGGTTCCGCTTGCGAGAAGGTCAATTGCTCTTGGGTATTCTCCCGCCGAGGCGCATGAGCCCTGTAAACGAATCTGCCGAGTTACCACGCTTTGCAAGGGCAGCGTGACCGTTGGCGAAATATTTCCCACCAGCGTGACCCGCCCACCCTTGCGAACAGCATTGATTGCTAGCCGCACCGTATCATCGAGTCCAACCGCTTCAATCGCTGCGTCAATCCCAGCCCCCGCGAAGCGTGCAATTTCGGAAAGCACGTCGGCATCCTTTCCGTGAACCGTTTCCGCCGCTCCCAATTCTTTGGCAAGCGTCAAGCGCGACCTCTCAACATCGATAACCATGATCTGCGAAACACCCGCCGCCCGCAGCGCTTGCAAAATGAGAAGTCCGATCATGCCCGCACCTATTACCAGGACTGAGTCTGTTGATGAAACTCTAGTGAGCGATACCGCGTGCAGTGCGACAGAAACCGCCTCGAGCATGGCTGCCTCGACGAAAGAGAGATTCTCGGGCAGTCGATACGTGATTCGAGAGGGTACGACGATGTATTCCGCGAATGCTCCCGCTCGCCTGTAGTCACCACAGGAGACGCCCAGGACCTGTCGCCGGTCGCATAGATTAACTTCTCCTCGCCGGCAAAAGGGGCATTCGCCGCAGTAAACGGTGGAATCGAATGTGATCCGGTCGCCTGTACGAACATTGGCCACGCCATCGCCCACTGCTGCGACCACCCCGGCAGCTTCATGTCCCATGACGAGAGGTGGAATACGGCGGCCTGAAGCGCCGTCGTATCCATGGACATCGCTCCCACAAATGCCACAGCTAGCAACCCGGACTAAGACTTCGCCCACTGCGGCTTCTGGTACGGGGAGATCGATGATCTCCAGAACTCGATAATCTGAAAGCTGCAGGGCTCTCATGTGTTTTTTCAACAGTTTTATAACGCAGCGAATTGTTTCGCGAACTCACTTTACTGTCGCGAGACCTTTAACATGACCACGCCATGCTTGGGCACCGCAGAAGTGTAAGAGTCTTTCTGTGGCGGGAGATCCTGATAGCTCCATAAATCCCGCAAACGGGCAGACCCCGTAAAGCCGAGCATTTGAAACGTAAGCGTGATCGGCAGCTGCGATTCTCCGCGATTGAACAAGCCGACCGCATACGAGCCGTCTGCCAGCGGTTTCGCCCAAATTTCAAGGGGCCCTTCATCCCATAAGCGGTGCCCCTGAATGCCTTTGGAATCTTGATCGACGGCAATGACTTCAGAATTGGTGAGAATCGCTTTGGTTTCGCCGTCCATACTGCGCACGTCGTTGCCAGCCAGCAGCGGAGCCGCAAGCAGAGCCCAGAGAGACATGTGTGTGAGGTATTCGTCATGTTTCATTCGGCCGTTGCCGACTTCGAGCATGTCCGGATCATTCCAATGTCCGGGGCCGGCAAATTTCTCCAGCCCATTTTGGCTGAAGCCGATTACTGACATTCTGTCGTAGGTATCGTTGATATCGCCGGTGGTACGCCACAAATTTCCCGTGCGTGGCCCCCACTGCCACGGCGCCTTCACGCCCCAGTTGCAGATGCTGAAGACAATCGGACGCCCGGAGTGCGCCAGAGCATCCCGAAATTTTGCATACTGAACTTCTGGATCGAGCCCTTCTGCATAACACCAATCGATCTTCACATAATCCACACCCCATGCGGCGTAGGTTTTTGCATCTTGAACTTCATACTCAAAGCTCCCCGGTCGCTTCTGGCATGTCAGCCTTCCTGCGTCTGTATAGAGCCCAAATTTAAGTCCTTTGCTGTGGACGTAATCGGCTAGCGCCTTGATGCCGGATGGGAAGCTCTTCGGGTCGGCGACAATGGTTCCGTCGGCATTGCGGCTTACCTGCCAGCAGTCGTCGACGTTTACATGCTGATAGCCCGCGGCCTTCATCCCGCTGCTCACGATTGCGTCAGCTGTTTCCCGAATGAGTTGTTCGCTCACATTGCAGGCGAATTTGTTCCAACTGTTCCAGCCCATGGGCGGTGTGGCGGCAAGTTGGACCTGTGATGGCGCGTCAGCCTGGGCCTTTGCCACTTGGTTAGCTGCAAAGGGAGTCAATGCCACAGAAGCGAACATTAGAGCGCGTCGAAGGTTATTCATGGCAAGTCAAAGCCTCGTCGATCTTGAACGGTGCGAATTATAAGGCTGCCTGAGAAGTTTCTGCGTTGAATCTTTCTAAATTCATTGTTTCCGAGACCTGCTGGTGCCGTTTCACTGAATCAGATTGCGACAGAACATGTCTGTTGATCACCGCACGCGAATGTCGTTTAGCCTCACTCAAATGTGACCTCAGTTTTTCTCCTTTGACTTGGAAGATGCATCAACCCTATAGTCCCGCGAATCGAAACCGAACTCCTCGGTGAAAAGCCGCCAGGTAGAGACGTGGAAGCAACTTCTCTTCGCCAGATCGATGCCGCACATGGGCATGCCCCGTCGGAGGCGCTATCCCAGGATCAAGTTGGATTTACGGTCAAGAAGACGCTGTACTCGACGCGATGCGTCGATATGCATACCCACTTGTATCCTCCGGCATTCGGGAAGATGGGCTTGTGGGGGATTGACGAACTGCTCACCTACCATTACCTGGAAGCTGAATTCTTCCGATCATCGCCGATGTGTTATGAGGAATATTGGTCACTGTCGAAAGAACAGCGCGCGAATGCAATCTGGAAAACATTGTTTCTCGAAAACACCCCCGTTTCTGAGGCGACGCGAGGCGTCGTTTTCGTACTCAACGCTTTCAACCTCCCGACCGATAGCTCGGAACTGACCGTAGCCCGGGCCTTTTTCCGCGAGAAGAAAAATTGACGACCACATCGAAGAAGTGCTGCGCATGTCAGGCGTGAGCACGGTGGTCATGACGAACGACCCCCTTGATCCTGAAGAAGCGCCGATGTGGATGAATGGCGCACAGACGAACGGTGAATTCCGTTCGGTCATACGCCTGGATAGGCTCGTGCGGGATTGGTCCGAGCCTTGGCAGGACCTAGATAGACAAGGCTATCGGGTTGAAAACGGCGGTTCGGCGAGCTCGATAAAGGAAATTCGCCGATTCCTCGCTGATTGGTGCAAGCGGATGCAGCCCGTCTACATGGCTGTTTCTTTGCCGGACAGTTTTCATTTTCCCGATGATTCGGTGCGAGGAAAGATTTTTCGAGAGGCAGTGCTGCCTGCTTGCCGGGAATTCAATTTGCCGCTCTCGCTGATGATAGGCGTTCGCCGGCAAGTCAACCCGAAAATCCGCTTAGCCGGAGATGCGGTTGGACGGGCCGATCTAACAGCGCTTGCAAATCTTTGCCGGGATTTTCCCGAAAACAGGTTTCTTGTTAGTGTGCTCAGCAGGGAAAATCAACACGAGCTTTGCGTTTACGCGCGCAAGTTCAACAACCTGTTGCCATTCGGTTGCTGGTGGTTTCTGAACAATCCTTCCATCGTGGAAGAAATTACGCGGGAGCGAATCGAGATGCTGGGGATGAGCTTCGTCCCGCAGCACTCCGATGCCCGAGTGCTCGAGCAGCTTATCTATAAATGGCACAATACACGCAGGACCCTCGAGCACATTCTCACGCAAAGTTATCAGTTGCTCATAGCTGACGGCCGTGCTGTTACGCCGCTCGACATACAGAATGACCTTGGCCGTCTGTTCCATTCCAATTTCGAGCGATGGACAGGAGTATTGACAGGCTCACGGAGTACGCGTTGAGCTGAGGTTCGCCGTTCCATTTTCGCAGCCCGCTGTCGTCAAAGTTGCTGGTTACGGGAATCTAAGCAACTTGGCTTTTGGCCTGTACCTCCGGACAGAGCATCTTCTGAAGGGACTCGGCAATAGACAGCGTCAACTTTCTTGGATACTCGGTTCGCACCATCGCCAATGCGAGCTTTCTGGTGAGACGTCGACCGTTAATTCGATAGGTGTGGAAGAAACGCGTGCGTTGTCTCAACGCGTGTTCCGGAAGTATCGAGCAGCCGAATCCTGATTCTACCAATCGCTTGATTGCCTCTGTGTCATCTGCCTCCATCACCACGTGGGGTGTTATGCCAAGCTCCTTCAGAAAACGATCGATCGTGACCCGCAAAACGCTGTGTCTGGGGTAAAAAATGAAGGGCGCTCGCTCGATCTCAGCCGCGCGGATGGAGGCAACTGGGCCACCGTGCACCTTCCTTGCAGAGGGCCGCAGCAACAGCAGTTCCTCCTCGAATAACGGCATGATCGTGAGGTTCTCTTCCGAAACTGGCAAAGAAACCAGTCCAAGGTCGAAACGACGGGCGTGGAGTCCGGCGATGGTCTCTTCGGTTACAGCAACGGTCACGCGAATTTCAGCGTTTGAATATTGCTTTCGCAGTTGCCGCAACGGTTTTCCAAGTTGATAGATCAGAGTGGTTACGCCGGTTGCAAAGTTGAATGGGCGGTTGTCCTTGGCGATGTCATTTTCGAACTCTTGCCTGATCTGGTCCTTGAGGGTGACCATGGTTTTCGCGTGTTCAGCCAAGCGCAGCGCTGCTGGCGTGGGGAGAAGGCGTTTGCCGTTGCGCACGAACAACTCGGTGTGAAGTTCATCTGCAAGATTGCGTAGCTGCAGGCTCACAGCGCCCGGTGATAGATATACTTTTTCCGCCGCCCGTGTCATGCTGGGCGAGTTCATTACTGCCAAGAAAAGTTCCAGCTGATAGATATCCATAGTCCCCATCCCCAATTGCAGAACACAGTCCAAGCGCAGTGGGAGCCAGATTTCTTTAGTGTTCCTGAAATATCAATTTAGCTTTTCAGGTTTGACACCCTACCAACGCCCTGCGATCTTTACTGCCCCAGGATACTTTAGCAAATTTAAATGATCGTGTTGAGCGCTTTCCCGTGGAAATATCGTTTGTGCTCTATCTCCCGCTTCTCTGCAGTGTCTATTCTGCTACCGGTTCTTGTGCTTACCAGGGTTGGATGGGCGGGAGTTGAGGTCCTTGAATCTTCCGCCTTGCGCCTGGAAGTGAGTTCGAACCCATATTTATATCGAGTACTCGAGAAGAGTACCGGCGAGGTCCTCGTAAAGCAGGATTCAACCGTCGTTACCATCAACGCCGAACTCTATCCCGCATCGCACGTCGCTAACCTTGCCCACGGTGCTGCCGAAATCACCGGCGATCTCATGCTGCAACTTGCAGGCCGAGATGCTCTTGCAGCCGGCGTGCCCGATCATGCCAAAGTCGCATTTCGATTTGTGAATCCTCAAGTGCTGCAGGTTGATATTTCCTATACTCCGGCGCGCGCAATCTCAGAAGAATTCGATGACAACGGCGAACACTATTACGGAATTTGGGAGTATCCCTTTGGGGGGAATATCGACAACCGGGGAGCGGACCATGATTTTCGGGGGATGGGAAATGAGCGCTATGTCCATCACGCTAGCGCCCGGGCACCGTTTTATGTGACCTCAAGAAAATATGGCGTGTACGTACAGAGCCTCGCAGCTGGACACTTCTCAATTGCGCAAGCAGGAAAAACAAGCTTCACATTTACAGACGCGCAACTCAAATACAACATCATTTATGGCCCGAAGTACGGCGACGTTCTCAGCCGCTATATCGCAATTGCGGGGCCGGCGTTCATGCCTCCGCTGTGGGCTTTCGGCACGATCTGGTGGCGTGACGACGAGCATGAGGACCTGCGGGGAGTCTCAAATGCGCAAGAAAAAGTGATTGCGGATGCCGACCGCTTGCGCGCGCTCCACATACCCGCAGGTGCAATTTGGCTGGATCGGCCATACGGTTCAGGAGATCGCGGCTGGGGCAACATGGATTTCGACAGTTCCTTCCCCGATCCTTCGAAGATGATTCACGATCTGAACGATCGTGGCATGAAGTTGTTGCTTTGGACCGCGAATCGCACCTCCTCAGGATTGTTTCAGGAAGGCTCAACGAAAGGCTACCTGTTCCCCAATCCCTGGCCAGCCGCCGACATCCAGCGTTCCGAAGTTTACGACTGGTTCAAAGACAAGCTGAGTGCGTACGTTCGTCTTGGCGTTCGCGGCTACAAGATCGACCGCGGCGAAGAAGGCGAAATGCCGGAAGCCGCCGAAAACAAGCTCAGCGTGTTGTTTCCGAAGCTTTCTGCTGAAGGTTTGAGCGACACTTTCGGTCAGGATTATTTCGTTTTTTCTCGTAACGCAACCGACACAGCCCGCAAATACACCGCAATCTGGAACGGCGACAGCTGGTCTTCCTTTGAAGGACTGCAAGTGTCCATCAAGACGGGAATCCGATCGGGCTTGATCAATTTTCCAATGTGGGGGTCGGACACCGGCGGTTATTTCGCTCCACCCACCCAGGACAAAGAACTGCTTGCCCGCTGGTTTGAGTTCAGTGCATTCAGTCCCATGATGGAGGTCATTCTTGGCCCGCGGCGAACACTGTGGGATGACTATGACGACGAACTTGTTGCCATTGCAAAGAAATGCGCTGCCTTGCACCACGATCTCATTCCCTACACACGGTCATACATGTACGAGGCGACACAAACGGGAATGCCCATAATGCGCGCTTTGATTCTCGGCTATCCGGATGATGACGGTCTGGCCGACAAATGGGATGAATATCTGTATGGGAGAGATCTGCTTGTCGCGCCAGTCGCAACAAGGAATAGCTTTGAGAGAAAGGTCTATCTCCCAGCGGGCCTTTGGATCGACTACAACGACAAACACACTTTGCACCAAGGAAAAGCGACCATTACCGCGAAGGCGCCGTTAGGAACAATTCCGCTGTACGTACGCGAAGGGGCTATCGTGCCTCGTGGCGACATCGTGCAGCTGAACAATAACTGGGGGTCGAACTGGGCACCCAAGCTGCGCGTCGAGATCTTTCCGGCGAGAAAACAAGCGAGCGCGTTCGATTATTTCACTGGTAACGGAGTGCAAAGGATTACTGTGCAGCCCGATGCCGGCGCTTTGTCGATTCAATTCGGTGACTTGGGCGCCGATGGAACTGCTGTCGTGCATTGCAAAGGAGTGACCGGAGTCACAAGAAATGGTTCCACTCTGCGTGACGGAACAGATTACAAGTACGACCGCAATGGTCAGACTCTGGAAGTCCCGTTTAATGGAGCGACCACCCTGTCGATCAAGGGCGCACAAAGCTTGTTTTCTGTGACAGCTCGATAGGCGCGTTGTTACCGTGTGACTGCAATTTGATTGTGAGTTCCCAATGAAACGATTTCTGGGCTTGTGCTCACTCGCGATCCTGTTGTTGTCGGCGACCGCGCAAGAGAACACGCCTGCTGGATTCGAGCGCTGGACGCCAGCGGCTTTGCAGCGTTTCGATCAGAAATTGCATGCTGACGCGGCGGAGGACCCACATCGTTTCGCCGTAGAGCAGCTGGCGGATTTCCCAAATGACAGTTTTCTGTTGGTTCACCGTGAGGCGGATGGGCAGGTGGAATGGCACGAGACTCAAGTTGACGTTTTCTTCGTGCAGTCAGGTTCAGCGAAGTTGCTGCTCGGAGGCAAGATGATCAATGCCGAGACCGTCGGCCCACATGAGAAACGAAATGGTTCCATCGAAGGGGGCGTTCGCGTGAAACTCTCAGCGGGAGACGTCGTGAGAATTCCTCCACGAATTCCGCATCAGCTTCTCCTGGATGGATCACACGAGTTCAATTACTTTGTCGTGAAAGTTAAGGGTTACTAGCCCTTCTGCCCGGAAGGAAAGGGAATGATTCCTTTGAATTTCAACCTTTGCTGCCTTTGTGTCCGACTCCTCGTTTCTGCAGGAACGTGCCTGTTGCTCTCGTCATCGTTGCTCGCGCAGGTCGCTAACTTCCACAACGCACCGGACTCGACCAAACAGTCAAAGAATCCTTA